>Ga0306920_100000407_pt1 | contig 50096 bp, 51 predicted proteins | sample flu12Cox44000170_FD_204666 | JGI IMG/M metagenome (GOLD analysis project Ga0306920, IMG submission 204666) | Lab enrichment of tropical soil microbial communities from Luquillo Experimental Forest, Puerto Rico - flux4day.12C.oxic.44.000.170 (v2)... | ecosystem: Environmental > Terrestrial >... | reverse complement strand
ACGATGGTCCTCGACACGAAGGTTCGCCGCGACATGCTGCAGCAAGCCGCCGCCATGGGCGAGCGATCACAATTCTCTCCCAGCCGCGTGAAAATGCCGACACTCCTTGTGTTGAACGGCAGAGTCGACCAGAAGGAATACCTGCTCACCAACAAGCTCACCGTTATTGGGAAATCCCCCATGGCGACCGTGCGCCTTCGCGGTTGGTTCAAGCCTCAAGTAGCCGCGCAGATTAGCCAGCGCGACGACGGCTATTATCTTGGCACCGGCGCCAAGATTCCCAGTGTGAACGGCTCGCCCATTCCCGGCCCAATACGACTGAATGACGGCGACTTGATCGAGATTTGTGGGGTTCGGATGAATTTTGTGATCCGCGAGTAGCCCCGAAATTCATGCCGCCGTAGTGCTGCCGTCGCATGGCGCTTCGCTTGTGGTCCCCTCGGAGAGCGCTTCTCTCAACCAACGAGCTAAATTCTCGATTGCCGCGAGTGCCAATTTGGTTGCCGCAATCGCATTTTGGCGCGTTGCGAGTGTCCCACGATGTACCTAAACAGGGGTCAGCAGTAGTCTAATTATTAGCAACCCAAATTCGAATTCTAAGCGCTTCGGGTGTCGGCGGGCTCGCCGCGCGTTTTGCGAAGTAAAAGGTAACGACCTCAGTTTTATGTGGATAGTCCGATTAGCTTTATCCAGGCCATACACGTTTATCGTTATGGCGCTCGTCGTGGTACTCGTGACTCCCGTTGTCCTGATGCGCACCCCGACGGATATATTCCCGGAAATCAACATTCCGGTCATCGCCCAAGTGTGGACCTACACGGGCCTCGAACCCCAGGAGATGGAGCAGCGCATCACCACCAACGTTGAGCGAGGCATTACGGTACTGGTCAACGATATTGAACACATCGAATCGCAATCGCTCAACGGAATTGCGATCGTGAAAATCTTTTTCCACCCGGGCGTCAACATCCAGACCGCCATGGCTCAGGTTACCGCCATTTCGCAGACGTTCCTGCGCACTCTGCCGCCGGGCACCACCCCGCCACTGGTCATCATTTATTCAGCCTCTACTGTGCCGGTGCTGCAGATTGGACTCACCAGCGACCGCCTCAGCGAACAGCAGTTATTCGACTACGGCAACAATTTCATCCGCACGCAACTCGCCACCGTGCAAGGCGCGTCGATGCCGTTTCCTTATGGCGGTAAGCAGCGGCTCGTCTCTGTCGATATTGATTCCACCGCGCTGCAGGCCAGGGGACTTTCCCCCGTCGACATCGTGAATGCCGTCAACGCGCAAAATCTGATTCTGCCTACGGGCACCGCCAAGATGGGTGCGCTCGAGTACAACATCGAACTGAATGGCAGCCCGCGTGTGATCGCCGAGTTGAACGATCTCCCCGTAAAAACGGTTAACGGCTCCACCGTTTATATGCGCGATGTGGCTCACATTCGGGACGGCTTCTCTCCGCAAACCAACGTCGTGCTCGCCAATGGCCAGCGCGGCGTTCTGATGAGCGTGTACAAGACCGGAAGCGCTTCTACGCTCTCCATCGTCGATCGCGTCAAGCAGACACTGAAGGACTATCAGCCGTCGCTTCCCGAAGGATTGAATCTTACCACCTTCTTTGATCAATCCCTGTTCGTGCGCGCCGCGATTCAGGGTGTTCTGCGCGAAGCGCTCATCGCCGCCTGCCTGACTGCGATCATGATCCTGCTGTTTCTCGGAAACTGGAAAAGTACTTTGATCATCGCGATTTCAATCCCTCTTTCGATTCTCGTGAGCATCATCTGCCTGAGCGCGCTCGGTGAAACGATCAATATCATGACCCTCGGCGGGCTCGCGCTGGCGGTCGGTATCCTGGTCGACGACGCCACGGTCGAAATCGAAAATATCAACCGCAATCTGGCACTGGGCAAGGAAACGGTTCAGGCGATTCTTGATGGGGCGCAGCAGATCGCGGTGCCGGCCTTTGTTTCCACGCTTTGCATCTGCATTGTGTTCATTCCGATGTTTTTTCTTTCAGGCGTCGCGAAATACCTTTTCGTGCCGCTGGCCGAAGCCGTGATTTTCGCGATGCTGGCGTCCTATATGTGGTCGCGCACCATCGTTCCGACGCTGGCTATGTACCTGCTGAGCTCGGAAGACGAATATCGCGCGGACGAGCACGTCGGCGAGAAGATGGGTTTCTTCCGGCGCTATCAACAGGGGTTTGAGCACGCTTTCGAGCGCTTCCGTGAAGGGTATCGGCGCACGCTCGCGGCGGCACTCGGACGTCCAAAACTCTTCGCGGCATGTTTTCTGACCTTCTGCGTTCTATCGGCCGGACTTACCTTCGTCCTTGGCCGGGATTTTTTCCCCAGTGTGGATGCGGGCCAGATTCGACTGCACATGCGCGCACGCACCGGCCTGCGCATCGAGGAGTCTGCCCGCTTGGCCGACCAAATCAACGGAGTAATTCGCCAGACGATTCCGGAACGGGATCTGTTGACGGTGCTCGATAATATCGGCGTGCCCTATTCCGGCATCAACCTGACTTACAGCAATTCCGGCACGATCGGCACCGCTGACGGCGAGATTCTCGTACAGCTCAAGCCCGACCGCCAAGGGTCCACATACTCCTATATCTCGGAACTGCGCAAGCGACTCCCGGCGGAATTTCCCGGCGTCCAGTTCTTTTTCCAACCCGCCGATATCGTCACCCAAATCCTGAACTTCGGCACGCCTGCGCCGATCGACATTCAGATCAGAGGCCAGAATCAACAGGCCGATTATGCGATCGGCCTTAAGCTGGCCAATGAAATACGGCACATCCCGGGCGCAGTGGACGTCCACGTGCAGCAGGCCTTCGATGCTCCGACGCTTTTTATGGACATCGACCGTACTCGCGCGCAATACGTCGGAATGCAGGCGCGCGACGTGGCGCAAAATGTTCTTGTCTCCCTTTCGTCGAGTTTCCAGACTTCGCCGAATTTCTGGCTCGATCCCCGGAACGGCGTGAGCTACCAGGTTGCGGTGCAGACCCCCCAGTATCGCGTTGACAATTACCAGGCTTTACAAAATACGCCCGTGACGGCCAGCATTCAAGGGGTTCAGCCGCAGATTCTCGGAAACCTCGTCACCACTTCCACTGTGGCCCGTCCCGCTTCTATTGCGCATTACGATGTGCAACCGATGATTAATGTTTACGCCTCGGTCTCCGGCCGCGATCTCGGTTCCGTTTCTACGCGGGTCGCGCAGCTCGTCCACGACGTCGAAAAAGAACTGCCTCGAGGCAGCCGCATCTTTATTCGCGGTCAGGTTCAGACGATGTCCACTTCCTTCTTAGGCCTGGGCATTGGGCTGATAGGAGCGATCATTCTTGCCTATCTCCTCATTGTTGTGAATTTCCAGTCCTGGCTGGACCCCTTCATCATCATCACCGCGCTGCCCGGGGCCCTCGCGGGCATCTGCTGGATGCTGCTGTTCACCCACACAACATTGAGCGTTCCTTCCCTGACCGGCGCTATTATGTGTATGGGCGTGGCCACGGCCAACAGTATTCTGATGGTGTCCTTCGCGCGGGAACAGATGAACGAGGGCAAGGCCGCACTTGATGCGGCGTTGGAGGCGGGCTTTGTGAGAATCCGCCCTGTTGTCATGACGGCGTTGGCCATGATCATCGGAATGGTGCCGATGGCAACCGGCCTCGGCGAAGGCGGCGAGCAGAATGCACCGCTCGGGCGCGCGGTGATTGGCGGGCTGCTGGTCGCCACCGTCGCCACGCTGTTTTTCGTGCCTTGCGTCTTCTCGATTATTCATGGACGGCTGGAACGCAAGCGCCACCAGGCTACGCACCAGAATGCGTCGCTGGCGTGAAGTGAGAGACTTCCGGTTGCGGGGAAGAGATTATGACTGAAGAACAGACAAGCCCCCTTAACGACCCCGGTGGACGCTCAACACGGAAGAGCCCGCTCTTCCTCGTATTTCTGATCATTGTTGTTGCCCTTGTTGTCGCGGGCGCGTTCCTTATGTTCCAGCGCCGTTCCGAGTACCAGGCCCTTGCCAGCAACACCGAGGCCCTTGCGGTTCCCACCGTCGCCGTGATCCACCCAACCGCCGAGCCGGGAGACGAAAATCTCGTGCTCCCGGGAACACTCCAGGCGTACGTTGAATCGCCGATTTATGCCCGCACAAATGGTTATCTCCAAAAGTGGTATCACGACATTGGCAGCCGCGTGGCCAAAGGCGAACTCCTGGCCGACATCGATACTCCGGAAGTAGACCAGCAGCTCTCGCAAGCTCGCGCTGACCTGAATACCGCGCAAGCCAATGCCAGTCTCTCGCAAATCACGGCTTCGCGCTATTCCGAGCTATTGAAAACCGACGGTGTTTCCAAGCAGGAAGTTGATAACGCCAACGGCGATCTGGAAGCGAAGCGCGCAACCGTGGAATCCTTCCAGGCAAACGTCCGGCGGCTTGAAGAGCTGGAGTCGTTCAAGCACGTTTACGCTCCGTTCAGCGGCGTCATTACCCGACGCAACGTCGACATCGGGACGCTGATTAACGCCGGTAACGGCGGAACCTCGCAACAGCTCTTCTTCCTTGCACAAACCGATCCCATTCGCGTCTACGTGAACGTCCCCGAGATGTATGCCTCTTCAATTCATGCGGGTCTAGGGGCCTATCTCGAGCTTACGCAGTACCCAGGACGAAAATTCGACGGCAGGGTGGTCCGCAGCGCGGAAGCGATTGATCTTTCGACGCGCACATTGCTCACGGAAGTGGATGTGCCCAACAAATCCGGCGAACTCTTGCCCGGAGGCTTTGCCCAGGTTCACCTGCTGGTGAAAGTTACCGGCCAGCGCATGCAGGTTCCGGTGAACGCGCTCCTTTTTCGTTCCGAAGGCTTGCGCGCGGTATTAATTGACTCGAATCACCGCACACATCTCCAACCGGTCGTGATTGGCCGCGATTACGGCAACACACTGGAGGTCCTGAGCGGTCTGAAAGCCGATGACTGGATCGTCCTGAATCCTCCGGATTCACTCGAGGACCGGCAAGCCGTCCACGTAAAGCAAGTCAGCAATCCCGTCAGTCAGCCTCAGGCGGGTTCCGTGCCCGCTGTGGCGAAACCCGCTAATTCGCCCGCTGGCGGAGAGAAAAAACCCTGATGATGACGGGCCCAAGGGCACTCGGGCGCCTCCTTGCGCGCACGATCGCGTGTGTCGCGCTTCTGTCGCTCGGGGGCTGCACCGTGGGTCCAAATTACAAGCGCGCAACCGCGCCCGTACCCGCCACATGGGAGGTGGCGCAACCCTGGCGCGAGGCGCAACCCAAAGACTCGGTCCCCAAAACGTCCTGGTGGACGGTCTTTCACGATGACGACTTGAACGCCCTCGAAACCGATTTGCTCGCCGCGAACCAGGACCTCAAGGTTGCGTTCGCACATCTCGATCAAGCCCGCGCGTCTGCGGCCGTCCAAAATGCCACGCTTTTCCCAACCCTCTCCGTCGATCCCGCCGCCGCCCGGCAGCGTTACTCCGGAACGCGCCCAACAGGCTCAAACTTCCCGCTGAGCGGCCCTGTCACTGCGGGCAACTACTCGATTCCGTTCAACGTAAGCTACGAAGTGGATCTGTGGGGCAAACGGCGGCGGACCATCGAGGCGGCTCAAGCCTCTTATCAGGCGAATGCCGCCGATCTCGAAAGTGTTCGCCTGGTGCTGACCGCGGAGCTTGCTGCCGATTACTTCACGCTGCGTCAACTCGATTCGGAAATTGGAATACTCAATCGTACGGTACAAACGTTGCAAAAAGGTCTGGACCTGGTCAACTCGCGCCATAAGGGCGGAGTCGCTTCCGGCCTCGATGTCGCGCAGGAACAAACGCTGCTCAACACGACGCGCACACAGGCCACGCTGCTCGAGCAGCAGCGCAAACAATTTGAGGATGCGATCGCGGTGCTCGTCGGCAAACCTGCGCCGGGCTTCCATGTCGCCGAGCGCGAACTTGCCGGCGAGCCCCCGCTTATCGACACTTCCCTTCCTAGCGATCTTCTCGAGCGGCGCCCCGATATCGCAGAATCCGAGCGGGAGATGGCTGTCGCCAACGCCCAGATTGGAATCGCCAAGGCCGCCTACTATCCCTCCCTGGTTTTGTATGGCCAGGGTGGCTGGAACTCGGCGAATCTCTCTCAGCTCTTGAACGCAGAAAGCGGCTTCTGGGCGGTCGGCGCCAACGTGGCTCAGGATATCTTTACGGGCGGAGCGCGCCGCGCGCAGGTGCAATTCTCACAAGCCGGTTACGACGCATCGGTCGCGAGCTATCGCTCCACGGTGCTCAACGCCTTTCGCGAGGTGCAGGACAATATCACCGGGCTCGAGGTCCTCGAAGCCGCCCGCCAGTCTCAGGCCGACGCCGTCGATTCCTCGCACCACCAGCTGGACATCGCCACATCCCGTTATGTTGGTGGACTCGTCAGCTATCTCGACGTGGTGAGCGCCCAGCAGACCCTGCTTTCGAACGAACAGGAGGCGGCCGTCATTCAAGGACAGCGCCTGGTCACGAGCGTCCTGCTGGTGAAAGCACTGGGTGGCGGCTGGGATGCCGCCAGCTTGCAAGCGGTTCACCTCAAACCACAATTCAAAGATATCGTGGCGCCCTGAGGGCCTGCTCCTGAACTACGAAGAGTTTCGTTGACACTACGAATCCTTTCGTAGTAGCCTCCCTCCATGCCTACTCACTTTTCTCGTAAACCGACTCCCTCCGAACTTGAGATCCTTCAAGTTCTCTGGGAACGCGGCCCTTCCACCGTTCGCGAGGTGCACGAAGCACTCGGCAACAAAAGACCAATTGGCTACACCAGCGTTCTCAAGCTCATGCAGATCATGACCGCCAAGGGCACACTGCGCAGGAATGAGCAACAGCGCGCGCATGTCTATGAAGCCGTCCAGCCCGCCGAAAAAACAAAGCGCCAGCTTGCGCTCGACGTGCTACAGCGCGTATTTGACGGTTCGGCGAGCCAACTGATGATGCACGCACTGGCCGACCGCAAGGCTTCCAAAGAGGAAGTAGATGAATTGCGCCGCCTCTTGAACGACTACGAAAGGAAATTGCGATGACACTCCTTGCGGATGGCCTCTCGCCCGCAACGTTGCAACTGCTCGCGCTCGCGCTCCTGCATTTCCTTTGGCAGGGAGCGGCTCTGGCGGCCCTGGCTTACGTCGTTATGGTGTTGTGCCGCAGCGCAACCGTTCGCTATGCGGTCGCCGTGGTCACGATGATCCTTATGGTCGCGGCACCCATTGGCACGTTCCTGGTCCTCGAGGCGCGCGCGCAGGCGGAAACGCCGCCAAGTGCCATCGGCAGCGTCTTCGTATCACCGGCACACACTGTCTCGTTCGTGCCAGGCACCGCGACTCACAAATCGGTCCCGGAAGAGCCCACCCCTGCCTATTTCCTTTGGCTGGTCGAAGCCTGGTTCGCCGGCGTGATGCTCCTGAGTTTGCGCTCCGCAGGCGGCTTCCTGGTCGTTGAACGGCTGCGCCGCAGAGAATCGACGCCCGTCAGCAAAGGCCTGCTGGAGCTCTGCCTCTCCTTGCAACGGCGGATGGGCCTGAGGCGCATGGTGCGCTATTGCCAATGTGTCCGCCTCGATGCACCGGCCGTAGCCGGCTGGATTCGGCCAGTGGTGTTTCTGCCGATCGCCGCGCTAACGCGCTTGAGTGCCGCTCAACTCGAAGCGGTCATCGCGCACGAACTGGCGCACATCCGGCGCTACGACGCTTTCGCGAATCTCTTCCAAATCGCCGCAGAAACGCTGCTCTTCTACCATCCGGCCGTTTGGTGGCTTGGAAAACAGATCCGCGCCGAGCGAGAGAATTGCTGCGACGATGAAGCCGTCGCGCTCTGCGGTAGCCCGGTCAACTATGCCAGGGCGCTGGCTCACATGGCGGAATGGCAACTGGCTCCGCGACTGGCGATGTCGGCTAATCACGGCCCGGTTACGGCGCGCGTCGCGCGTCTCCTCGGGGCCAATGAAAGCGCCGGGACTTTTCGCCGCGCGAGTCTTTCCGCCGGGGTTCTGTGCCTGTCCGCCGCGCTGCTTGCCGGTAGCGCATTCGTGGGCGGTGCGCACAGCGTCCATGCGCAATCGCCCGCCCTAGCGATTGTTCCATTGTCTGGCGCGGTCCCCTCGCCAACTTTTGCAGTTACTCGTGAGCGGCACGTTCAGTTTGTTCAGGAGAGCGCCGTTCGTCTTGTTACACCGCATGCGGACCCTGCCCAGAACACGAGTCCAGCACCGGTGCCCGCCCCGGTTCGAGCCCAGCAGCCAGAACCCTCCGGCAAACCGAGTTACATCGACTCGATGAAAGCTGCGGGCCTCACGAATCTTACCGTCGACGAACTCGTCGGGTTGAAGATTCAGGGAATCACACCCGAGTTCGTAAAATCCATGAAAGATCTCGGTCTGAAAATTGATCCCGATGCGCTCATTGGGATGAAAGTGCAAGGCATCACTCCAAGCTATGTGGCGGAAATGCGGAGTGCCACTGGCCAATCGCTCGATGGGGATGACCTGATCGGCCTGAAGGTTCAAGGGGTGACACCGGACTACGTTAAGCAAATACATGACCTCGGCTTGAAGGCGGATGCCGACGACATTATCGGGATGAAGGTACAGGGCGTTACGCCGGACTACATTCGGGAGATGCGCAGTCTGGACCTAAAGGTCGATTCCGACGATCTCATCGGAATGAAGGTTCAGGGCATCACCCCCGACTACGTCAACAGTATTCGTGCTCTTGGCCTGCATCCGAGTGCCGATGAACTCATCGGCATGAAGGTCCAAGGCATCACGGCCGACTACCTGAAGGCATTGCAGGCTGCCGGATTCAAGGTGGACGCCGACCAGGCCATCGCTGCAAAGGTTCAAGGCATTACTCCGGAATTTATCGAGAAAGCGCGCAGCCGCGGTTTTAAAGACCTGACGCTCAATCAGCTCATCAGCCTGAAACAAACCGGCGTACTGGATCCCGAAAAGTAGGAAGGAGGAACCCTATGAATCGCCGGGACGCAATGATCTCTTACGTTCTGGTGGTCTGCGCTTTGCTTGGCGGCTTGATCTCGCGCGCCGCGGAGACCGTCAGCGGGAGTTGGACGATCGCCCGCTCCTCGGAAGCGGGCAAAGTGGAATTCACGCTGATCCATAATCAGCACGGCCACTCTTCAAATCACGAATCCACCTGGCCCGTCAGCGCGTTTGTCGGCCTGGATCTCTCGAAGCCAGGGAAGCAGGAGGTGAAATTCGCGGTGAATCGCGATGCGGGGCGCTTTGATTGCGAGGGCTATATTGACAACGGAGAAGGCGCGGGCGTGTTTCACTTTACCGCCGACGCCAGGTTTCCCTCGGAAATGGGCGCTCTTGGGTTTCAAGGCATCGATGAGGAGAAGCAATTTTCCATGGCGGTTTTCGATGTCAGCCTCGATTTCGCCAGGGAGATGAAGCGCGAGCATTTGCAAGGCCTTGACACCGACAAGCTGATCGCGTTTCGCATCTTCAATGTCAACTCCAGATTTATCCAGGATTTACGCGACGCCGGTCTGAACGTTACCGACTGCGACAAACTCGTGGCATTTCGCATCCACGGCGTGACGCCGGAGATGATCCGCTTTCTGCACAAAGCCGGTTATCAGCCCGATGAAGACACCTTGATCGCGATGCGTATTCATGGCGCAACGCAGGAATGGATGGAGCAGCTCAAAAGGGAAGGGTACTCTGGAATTGACTTGCAGGAACTGATCGCCTTCCGCATCCACGGCGTCTCTCCCGAATTCATTCAAAAGATTCAGGAACTCGGCTACCAGCACCCCGATCCGCAACAGCTTGTCGCCATGCGCATTCACGGAGTAACGCCGGAATACATCTCTGGCCTCAAGGCGCGCGGCATCGAGAACCTGACCATCGATCAACTGGTCAGCCTGCGGATTCACGGCATCAATTAGCCCTCGACGGCAGCTTCCTCGGATATAATCCTGCCTTCTTGACGTCTTATCGTTCGAAGGGGTAAGGAATGCAAAGCAAGGCTGTCTGCGCATTTCTCTTGTTTGCGGCCCTCGCCGGCGCGGTGGTTCTGTCCTTCGCGCAGAACCAGCCCGCCAAGCCTGCGCTCACGGCGGCTCATGCGGCTGACGTAGCGAGTCGCGACTCCATCGTCGCCGCCCTCTACGAATCCATTTCAGGCCCCGCTGGCACGAGGGACTGGGATCGTTTCCGTGCCCTGTTTATTCCCGAAGCTCAACTCATCGCTGCTTTCAAGAAAAAAGACGCTACCATCGGCTACAAAGCCGTGAGCGTCCAGGGTTACATCGACGGCGCCGACAAATACTTCAAGGAACACGGCTTCTATGAGCGCGAAGTCTCGCGCAAGCTCGAATCATTCGGCAACATCGCTCATGTCTTCAGTACCTACGAATCGCGGGAGACCCGCGACGGCAAGCCCTTCGAACGCGGCATCAACAGCATCCTCCTGCTTAACGATGGTTTCCGTTGGTGGGTGGTAACCGTGTACTGGGAAGGTGAGCGTCCCGACAACCCCATTCCGCCGCGCTATTTGACGAACTCCGATCCGTAACGCAGCGGTGGCAAATTCACTTTTCTTCGTTCATTCCGAGGGCTCAACGTACGCTCAGTTGCCCCGTGCCGACGTGCGCGTGTAAGCGGTACTTTCCCTCGGATTCCTTCGAAACAGAGCGAAAGAGCCCGCCCTTGGAATCCCCGAAGACTTCCGCATCTACTTGCCCCGCGCCGACGGACATGTCCACGCGGCCGTAATCCTCGGGTTTCTCCACGGAAATAGTGAGCTGCCCAGCATGCAGTTCAACGTCCTTGTTCCCTACGACGTCTTGGACGCTGACATCGCCGGCAAAAACCCGCGCCATCAGGTCGGACTTCCGTGGCACGTGGATGATGATCTGGAGCTCGTTGCGAGGGCCACCCGTGAGATGCAGCTCGGCGACATTGTTCGCGACGGTCAGTCGTCCCTTCACGTCTTGTATTTTGTCAGCGTTCTTGCCGGCCAGATCGACCGTAATTTTATCGTCGTCGGCGCCGACAATCATAATCTCGCCGGAACGCACGTGCAGACGGAGTTGTGCATTCGTTGGGCAACTGAACTCCATGTGGGACTTTCCAGTCAGAACAACATCTTTCGTGCTGGCGGTCAGGGCAAGGGCCGCGAGGGCAATGAGAGCCATCGCCAGGATGGGTCGTTTCATGGACGCGCCTCCCCGGTGTTGCTTGATATACGTTCCCAGCAATAAGAATGTTTCTCGGAATTTTGGCCTGGTGCTAGCGCCACATTGGCAGGCTGCCAAGCGGCCTCTTGGCAGCAGGATACACTGTTCGAAAGGACGATTCCCCGAGCCCATGGCCAGAACCGAGGGATAGTCTTTACATCGCCTTTACAAGCTGCCAACCCCAGCCTTCCATTCCCCAAAACGCACATTTGGCCATTTGCCGGAGTACAATAAAACGACCGCCCCGAGGTGATCTTATGAACGATAACCTCTCCCGCCGGAAATTCCTGGAACAAATTGGCTTGGGCACTGCCGCTGGTGTCGGCCTATCTCTATTACCGGAGTTCGCCGAAGCCCTCTCGGCTTCAGCCAGCCCGCTTCCGAGCCGCACGTTGGGCCGCACGGGCGCAAGAGTGTCTATTCTCGCCTTCGGCTGCGGCAGCCGATTCCTGATGTATCAGGACGAGGAAAAGGCCCTTGCGGCCCTGAACCACGCTATCGATCTGGGCATAACCTACCTCGACGCGGCCTACGCGTACGGCGACGGGAAGAGCGAGGCGCGTGTTGGCAAGGTCATGACCAAACGCCGCAAAGAGGTCTGGCTGGCAACCAAGATACTGGACCGCAGCCGCGACGCCTTCCTGCGACGCCTCGAAGACAGCCTGAAGCGCCTGCAGGTTGACCAAGTCGACCTCGTGCACATCCACAGCCTTGGCCAGAGCGACGACCTTGCAAAAATCGAGGGTGCGGACGGGGCCATGAAGGGCCTACTCGCGGCACGCGAGCAGAAGCTCGCCCGTTTTATCGGAATGACCAGCCACACTAATGGCGAGGTCATGGCGCGAGCGATCGAGCACAATGATCTGGACTGCGTGCAGATGGCCCTTAACGCCTCCGGCAACGGGCGTTTTGAGGAACTGGCGCTGCCTGCCGCCAACAAGAAAAATCTTGGCGTCATAGCAATGAAGGTGACCGGGCAGGAGTTTCTCCTCGGCACCGAGAATGGCAAGAGCGACATGGATTCCCTGCTGCGCTATTCCATGAGCCTGCCCGTTACGACCGCTGTCGTGGGAATGCCGCAGCTGGCCATGCTTGAGCACAACATCGAGATTGCGCGAAACTTCAAACCGTTCCCTCCGGGTGATATGCAGCGCATGCGGCAAGAGGTTGCTCCGTCGCGCGGAGGGCTCGAGAAAAACCTCGTAGGCCATCATGACGGCCCAACGCGCCTACCCCATTTCTTCTGGGCGTAGTCTTGGTGAAGGACGACGACATCCAAAAAGCAGCGCTGATCATAAGGTCCGGAGGGCTTGTGGTCTTCCCCACGGAAACCGTGTACGGACTTGGCGCCAATGCGCTTGACCGTCGAGCGGTGCTCAAGATTTTCGAATTGAAGCGCCGGCCCGCTTCGAGCCCACTGATTGTCCACGTAGCCGACACGGGCCAGGCCCGCGAGTTCGCAGCCGAGTGGCCCCAAGCGGCCGAGAAACTCGCGCGGCAATATTGGCCCGGACCGCTGACCTTGGTCGTTCCGAAAAAGAGCGTCATTCCCGAAGAGGTGACCGCCGGCTTGCCGACCGTGGGGCTGCGCGTACCGAGGCATCGCGTGGCCCTGGCGCTTTTGAAGGCTGCGCGTGTGCCCATTGCCGCGCCGAGCGCCAATCGCTTCTCTCACCTTTCACCCACGACCGCGCAGCACGTCCGCGAAGCCTTTGGAGACGAGACGCCATTTCTGCTGGATGGTGGGCCTTGCGAAGTGGGCCTGGAATCTACAGTAATTGCTGTGACCAGGGGTGGACTTGAGGTTTTGCGCCCAGGCATGGCCTTCGTCGAGAAGGCGGCCGAGTCCGCCCAAGCTCACGAAGCAGCCCACCGCTCGCCTGGCCAGCACAAGAGGCACTACAGCCCTCGAACGCGCCTCTTGCTTGTTTCTCATGGCGACCTGCCCCGAGAAGGGCGGGGCGCTTACCTCTGGCTGGAACACGACGCCCAAGCTACACGCTCTTTGCGCATGCCGATGAGGCCACAGGAATACGCGGCCCGGCTTTACGACACGCTGCATGAACTGGACGTCGAGGGATGGGACTGGATCGCCGTCGAATTCCCGCCGAACACGCAGGCGTGGGCCGCAATTCGGGACCGACTGACGCGAGCCGCGTACCAAGCGCCGGATTGACTCCAATGTCCGTACCAAGTGCCGTCGGAAGCGATACAATTTCGGCGGTATGTTGAACCTTGGAGGACTCCATGCAGCAACCATCCTGGCCGCGCGCCGTACTGCTGATCGCAGTATCGGTGACGGGAGCCGTTGTGCCCTTTGGCACCCGCAGTCATCTACGCGCACAGAGCACATCAACGACAGAAAAGCCGTACGTCATTGAGTACTACTACAAGACGAAATGGGGCCACGCAGATGAATTCATCACGCTGTTCCGGAAAAACCATTACCCCTTACTGAAGAAGGAAGTCGAGATGGGACGATTGCTCAAGGTTACAGCCGTGGCACCTGTATATCACACCACGGAGGACGGCCGATGGGATTATCGCGTCACTATCGTCTACAAGAACGCGGCGGTAGCAAACGACGGTTACGATTCAACGGCCTTGCAGAAACAACTCTTCCCGGATCAGGAAGCCTACAAGAAGGAGGAGCAGCGCCGTTTCGAAATCCTCGAAGCCCACTGGGACTTGCCCATCAAAGACGTAGACCTTGAGTCGCGCTAAGGCTCGGTTTGTGAGATCGCTGCCTTGCAACCGCGACCCGTTTGTAACTTGGTTGAAGTGCCTTTGTCTTAGAGGTTGTCCAGGAAAAACTGTGTCACACGGTTCCAGACGATGCGGCGCGCGGGAGGATCGCTGACGCCATGCCCGCGTCCGGGCGCGGCAATCACCTCAACGTAGAGACCGTTCTTGATTAACTCATTCACGAGCGACAGGGTGTTCGCATAGTGGACGTTATCGTCACCCGTGCCGTGCGCGATCAGCAACTTCCCTTTCAATTGCGCGGCATACTTCGCCGGCGAGGAGTTTACATAGTCTTCCTCATGTTGCTTCGGCAGGCCCATATAGCGTTCCGTGTAAATGGTGTCGTAAAAATGCAAATCGGTGACCGGTCCACCGGCGAAGCCGACTTTAAAAACGTCACCGGCTCTCAGCAGCGCGGTCGTGGTCATGAAACCGCCGAAACTCCAGCCCCAAATCCCGATACGACTGGAATCAACCCAGGGCTGTTGGGCCAACCAGGCCGCGCCGTCGCGTTGATCGGACAGTTCCTGCACTCCAAAGTGGTAGTGAATGGGCTCTTCAAACACATGGCCCCGCCCGGCGGATCCGCGGTTGTCCAACGAGAAAATGATGTAGCCCTTTTGCGCCATCATCTGGTGCCACAGCAGACCGGAACCGCTCCACCCATTGAGAACAACCTGAGCGTGGGGTCCTCCATAGGTGTACACGATAACGGGATATTTCTTGGTTGGATCGAAGTGAGGTGGCTTGATGATCGCGCAGTTAAGGGGGACCCCGTCGCGCGCCTTGATCATGAAAAATTCAACAGCTGATAGATGGTATTGCGCGAGCTCTTGGACTTTGTTTTCGTTGATCGTGACAATTTTGCTGCCGTCACTGTGATAGAGGCCCTGCCGTGGGGGCGTAGCGGCATTCGAATAAGTATCCACATAGGCCGAAGCGTCCGGCGCCAGATTTACCATGTGCATCCCGTCCTCTTTTGTGACGCGAGAAAAGCCCTTGCCGTCGAGCGCAACGCGGTAGAGATGGCGCTCGATCGGTGATTTCTCCGTGGCTGTGAAATAGGCGAGTCCCTTTGCTTCGTCGACGCCATCGAGATGGCTGACTTCCCAGTCGCCTTTTGTGAGTTGAGCAGGTTCTTTGCCGGAAAAATCGTACAGGTACAGATGGCGGTAGCCCGAGCGCTCGCTCGACCACAGAAAACGTTTACCGTCCTTCAGGAAGTGGAGATCGTCGCTGACGTTGATCCAGTATCGATCTTTTTCAGCGAGCAGCACCGACGATTTCGCAGTTGCACAGTCGCTCAGAAGAAGTTCGAGAACGGTTTGTTCGCGGTTGAGCCGCTGTATCGCGAGATGCCGCGAATCCGGCAGCCAGTTCACGCGAGGAACATAGATATCGGTGTTTGTGCCGATATCCATCACGCGGGGCGGGTCACCGGCAAGTGCGACGACAAGCACACGAACCGTGGGATTCGTTCCGCCGGCGACGGGATAGCGCTGCAACTCAGCTTCACCGGAATAAGACTCAAAATTGAGGAGGGGATACTTGGAAACCGGACGTTCGTCCATTTCCAGATAAGCGACCGCCGAAGAATCCGGCGCCCACCAGTAGGCCGAGAAAATCTCCAGCTCTTCGGGATAGACCCAATCGAGTTCGCCTTTGCGGATTTCTTCGGTGCCGCCGTTGGTTAGGGCGCGTTCTTTACTGTCGGCGACGGAAACGAGCCAAATATTATGGGCGCGAAGAAAGCTGACAAACTTGCCGTCAGGCGAGATTTTTACATCGCTTAGCTCTTCTTTCCCGGTGACCAACACCCGGCCTGATTGCGACTTCAGATCGAACCATGCGAGCGACTCGGGGCCCTCGAAGAGTAGCGCCCCGCCATTCGGAGCCCACTGGAACTGCGCTGGGGCCCGGCGCCCTGCGCCGGTAGCTTGTGTTTGGGCGCCTGGGGCGGCCGGAAGCACGCTTTCCAGTTTGTCTGCCGGAACAAGCAGCGCTCTTTCCCCACTAGCCGCGTCCAGCGTCCACAGTTCTGTCTTTGCTTCTTTGCCTGCGCCCTTGGTATCAAGGTAGGCCAACCTGCGCGCATCCGGAGACCAGGTGATGCCGCGGGTTAGCCGGCCACTCAGGCCGGGCTGCCCGTAGATCCGGTCCACAGTGAGCTCGCCCGGTTGTGCTTGCGAGGCTGCTTTCTGTTGCGCGAAGGCAGACGGCCCGGCGCTAACTATGAGAATCACGGACAGGACTTCAAACATTGTCGTGCGTGCGAACGTACGAAGCTGCATGAATCCTCCTCGGAGCACAGGCGATCTTTGGTTGACCTGAGACGGCCTGGGAAAGAACGCTGCCGCTCTTTCGTGAAGCGGAATCCCTAGCCATCGGCGGCTAGCCCGGAGGCCAACGGAAATTGCGGCCGCCGAGCAAATGCAAATGGAGGTGCAACACCGATTGGCCGGCGCCGCTTCCGTTATTGAATACGATGCGATAGCCCGGCAGGAGTTGGCGTTCCCGGGCAAGTTTAGCCGCAACAAGCTGCAGCTTTCCAAGCAAACTCTGATCGGCTGCCGTGGCATCATGCAATGCCGCAAAGTGCTTGCGAGGACAGATTAGAATGTGAGTGGGAGCCTGCGGACTGATATCCTCGAAGGCGAATACTTCGTCATCCTCGTAAACAGTTTTGGATGGAATCTTCTTAGCGCCAATCTTGCAAAACAAGCAGTTCTCGTCCATCAATGCACTCCTGACGCTGCAGGTTCATCCAGCCGGACAACCAACGGCGAAAAACCTTCCTTGCTGCGCAATTGCCCGCCGAAATCATGAGCGGAGTCCTCACCGGAGATTTTGCCGACACGCACGCGGTAGAAGGTGCCGTCGGGAGAATCATACTGCTGAATGAAGATCGGAGAGTAGGAAGCACTCAAGCGGTCGCGGAGGCGCTCGGCATTCCCGCGATCATGGAACGCACCGACTTGTACCGTGAAATAGCCGGTCGTTACGTCCACATTGCCAAGCACTTCAAGGCGAACGGGAACCACACCGGGTCCGACGGATTCGATTTCGCGAGCGGCCGCAAAAGACAAGTCAATAATTCGGTTTTCTACAAACGGACCGCGGTCGGTAATTCGCACCGTGGTGGACTTCCCATTGTTGAGGTTGGTCACGCGGACCACGGTGTCGAACGGCAGAGTGCGATGTGCCGCCGTGAGCTTGTACATGTCGTAGATTTCGCCGTTCGAAGCGCGGCGGCCGTTGAACGGCTGCCCATACCAGGAAGCGTTGCCATCTTCGGTATAACCAGCAGGAGCGGGAGCAGCTGGCGTTTTTGCATGCTTTGGTGCCGATGGCGATGCGGTTGCGCCGTGCTTCGACGATTCCGTGGCCGGCTCCGGCGCGGCTAATGGCGGCGAAGGTGCAGGCGGGGGTTGAGTTGCCACTGGTCGCTTGGCGGCACAGCCCGCCACGAAAACAGGAGAAACCAGGAGAACGGCACGAAGGGAGTAGCGGACCCGCGTCACGATTTTGGCTGCTGCGGGTCTTGTGGGTTCCGCGCCGCAACTCGAGCTTCAAGCTTCTTCGCTGCCTCTGCCAGTTTCTCGGAAACTTCCCGAAGAAACTGCGCCGAGCGTCTTTCGGTTTCCGGCGCGACTTCCTCTTCCAAATACCTGCGCAGGCGAGTCAGCTCTTCGTCCAGTCGGCGTCCCAGTTCTTCAAATTTGTCCATAAACACCTCGCGCCGGAATGCAAGACGCGTTTCCGGTATTATAGAAACGCAAAAAAATGCGTGCAAGGAGGAGTGTTGGCACTTCCCTACCAGTGGCAGATGCGGTTCGAGCGTTGGAAGAGCCTCTTCAGTGGGATGTTTGGCGGCGGAGAGCGGCGACCGCAATTGTGTCCGGCTTGCGGTGCGCTTGTAGGCATTCACGCGACGCGCTGTCACGAATGCGGGGCCAGCCTGCGGTTTGGGTTGGCGGCGTGGAGCAAGGGGCTCTCCGAGTTCTTTGGCGGGCGGGCGCCAGTAACGGTGGCGCTGTTGATCGTCAACGTCGTGATGTTCGCCGCGGAATTCATGGGATCGTTGCATGCGGGCGGAGCCGGCGGGTTGAGCATTCTGTGGAGCATGGACCAGGAGACGATGTACCGGTTGGGGGCAAGTAACCCCTATGCGATCCGAGCGCTCGACGAATGGTACAGATTAGTGACCGCGATGTTTTTGCACGGCGGACTCATCCATATCGGTTTCAACATGATGGTGCTGCTCGATATCGGGCCGGTTGTCGAGGAATTGTATGGCTCGGCTCGCTATCTGTTCATCTACATTCTCACGGGCGTCGTCGGATTCGCGTTGAGCATGTTCTTTCACCCTGCGGTAGGTGCGAGCGGCGCGCTCATGGGACTGTTAGGAGTGTTGATCGCAGTAACGAGCAAACGAACGAATATCGAGGCAAAAGCGCTGCGATCGAGACTGATTTCGTGGGCAATTTCAGTCTTCGCGCTGGGCTTCTTCATCGGCGCCGATAACGTGGCCCATTTTGGAGGCCTGGCAACAGGATTTGTTCTGGGTAAAGTTATGTCGGACCGCTTGCCGGTGAACTCGAGTGAACGCAATCGAGCCTATGTGTTGGGTTGGCTGGCAGGAATAGTGACGCTCGCGAGTTTTGTGATGATGTTCCTTCACTATGGCGAGCGTCTGCCCTGGGCCCGGTGACGGTTCACGACGTGTGCAGGCGGCGGGCCACTGCGAAAGCGTAGTGAAAGCCGGAAGTAACCACAAAGACCGTCACAAGATAGGTCAGGTAGCGAATAATCGTTTGAGCCCGGTCATTCGGGTAAGCCGCGGCGAAAATCACATAAAAGACCAGAGCGATTTCAAAGAACGTGGTGGCCTTGCCGAGGAGGCTCGGGGGAAAAGCCCGGTAGCCTTGAATCAGCAGGATCACCGCAGCAACAACGAGCAGCAAAACGTCTCTGCTCAAAACCAGAATGGTAAGCCACCACGGGATTTTCTTCTCCATGGCCAGCACAAAGAAAGAGGAGGAGAGCAGAAGTTTGTCCGCGATCGGGTCGAGGTAAGCGCCCAGTGCTGACTTTTGGTGCAGAGTCCGCGCCAGGTACCCGTCGATCGTGTCCGTGAGCGCCACGAAAACGAGCACCACAATTGCCCAGTGGTATTTTTCGTAAAGAACAAGAATGACAAAAAACGGGAGGAAGCCAAGGCGCAGAAGGGTGATCTGATTCGGAACCGTCCAAATGCGGGCTTTCATTGGTCCAAGAATATAGCAGATCAGGCAAACTGGGCGAGGTAGTCGAAGAGAGAACGGCCAATCTTGCGTTGAAAAATCGCTTCCATCGACGGAATCGAACCGGAGGGCTCGTCGAGCGAGATTCGCTCCACGCGTGTCATCGGAAAAAACACGGTAGCTAAGCCGATGCGTTCGGCTTCGAGTTGGTTGATTTGACTCACAAACAAGTCGAAAGAGTTCAAATCAATGCCTCGTAGGGTGACTCCGCTAGGATTGATATCCAGAAGTAGTCCCCAGATCTTCTCCTTGGGGGAGTGCAAGCTGACGATGACGATGGAATTAGGGTTCATGAGCCGTCCGTATAAACAACGCCTGGATTCAGTCTACCCGGTGGGACCGTCTGATTCGGGAGCGATTACGGAATGAGTGACGAAGGAGCAAACTCCGGGGGCTCATAGTTATTCCTTGGCTGCGCGGTAGGCGTGGTCGAGCCAACTCAGTGCATCCCGTAGGTCGCTCTCTGAGGCCATTTCGAAGCTGAACCAGCCCTTTCCGGGAACACGGGTATTTGTATCCATACGCGAGTCCGCGCGCGCTTTCTTAAGCAAGGCCGCCGGCATGGGGTTGAACTTCAGAATAAGCGAAGAAGACGAATTGAAGCCCCGCGTCCGCGGCAGAGCCGCGAAGATTCTCCCGGCGCGGTAGAAAGACAAAAAGCCGAACATCGGGTTCGCGCTCGCACCAGGCCACGTCATGAGCTCAGCCTCAAGAAAAGAGGACCACCTGCGCATGTCTTCTGAGACAGGCGCGAATGTGGCGCGCCTCTCGCGCGGAACTGTGGAATCCGGTTTTGGTTTGCGGGCTCGCACGCCGACTGCTGAACCGAGTGAAAGACTCGTTGTGATTCTACGTCGACACGGGCATCCTGGCGGGCCCGCGGGGAGGCAAAAGGAGCGCGGGCTCTGTAAGGGCTTGAACTTGCTGAACGGTAGTGTCTGGTGCGACCTCGCGCAGCAAAAGGCCCTGCGGAGTCACATCGATGAAGGCAAGTTCCGTCACGATGTGATCGACGACTTCGACGCCGGTGAGCGGCAGCGTGCATTTCTTCCTGATTTTCGGTTGATTGTCGCGGGTGGCGTGTTCCATCGCGATGTACACCCGCTTGGCGCCAGCGACGAGATCCATCGCGCCGCCCATGCCTTTCAGCATTTTTCCCGGAATCGCCCAGTTGGCAAGATTTCCCTTTTCGTCCACCTGCAATGCGCCGAGGACGGTCAGATCGATGTGCCCGCCGCGAATCATGCCAAACGAATCGGCGGAAGAGAAATAGGCCGTACCGGGAAGTTCAGTAACCGTTTCTTTCCCGGCGTTAATCAGGTCGGGATCGATTTCGGATTCCAGGGGATAAGGACCGACGCCGAGCATGCCGTTTTCCGATTGCAAGATCACGTCCATACCCGTAGGAACAAAATTGGCGATGAACGTGGGCATGCCGATGCCGAGATTGACGTAATATCCGTCGCGCAGGTCGAGGGCAATCCGGCGAGCGACGCGTTCGCGTTTTTGCGCTTCATTCAAACTCAAATTACCTTTTCAACCTCCCATGATGTACATCACAAAGAAGGCCGTCAGAAGCGCCACGGCAAGTGCCGCCTTTGACAGTTTGGAATGCAGGAGTGTGGCAAGAGCCGCCAGAGCAATCGAGGCTGCCATGATCCTCAACCAGTTGAATCGGCCAAAGTCGAATCGAATTTTGTTTGGAAAGTGACTCAGGATAAAAGCAACCCAAAACCCAATCGAGCAAAGGAAGCTCGCCCAGGCCGAGAGATTACCAACCCAGTGCGGATTGGCGGAGGGTTGGTCGGGTGCTTGATTGACAGAAGGCGTGGCCATTGGAAGCATCACTCGATTGCCTTGCGGGTGGTGCGCTTTTCGATGCGTTTCACGTATCGCTCTCCCTGAAAAATTGCGTCTACGAAAATTCCCGGCGTATGCACCTGGTCGGGCGGCAGCTGGCCGGGCTCGACCAGTTCTTCGACTTCGGCGGCGACGTAGTCGGCGGCCGTGGCCATCATGGGATTAAAATTGCGAGTCGTTTTGCGGTAGATGAGATTGCCCCAGCGGTCGCCCTGCCACGCCTTCACGAAGGCGAAGTCCCCGCGCAGGGCGCGCTCCAGGATGTAATGGCGTCCATCGAAATCGCGGGTTTCCTTACCTTCAGCGATCATCGTGCCGTAGCCGGTAGGCGTGTAGAAAGCCGGAATGCCCGCTCCCCCTGCGCGGAGACGTTCGGCGAGCGTTCCCTGCGGGTTCAGTTCTACTTCCAATTCACTGTTCAGAACGAGTTGCTCGAACAGTTTGTTTTCACCGACGTAGGACGAAATCATCTTCTTAACTTGACGGTTCATCAGGAGCAGACCAATGCCGAAATCGTCCACACCTGCATTGTTGCTGACCACGGTAAGGTCTTTCGTGCCCTTGAGCCATACCGCGCCAATGAGATTCTCCGGGATACCGCACAGACCAAATCCGCCGATAAGGATGGTCATGCCATCGCGCAGATTCCCTAGGGCCGCTTCGGCTGATACGACGCGTTTATCCATGAAAATTCCACTGTGAAGTTTACCGCAGATGCCGGAATCACGGAAATTTCCGCGGATTCACAGGCTGCGGAGAAGCTTGTAGAGCTCGTTGGCGGCGTCAAAATCGGCTTCGAGTTCGCGGGAACCGAGGCGTTCCCGAAGATCATCGAGGCGGCGGGCGAACAGGTCGAGCGCCGCGGAGAGAACCTCCCGATTGGTCAGCACGATATCGCGCCAGGTGGAGTAGGGGCTCCCGGCGAGGCGAAGCGTGTCGCGAAGGCCGGGCCCTGCGAGGGTGATGGGTAAACCATTTTCGTCCAGCCGGTCGTACAAAAAGGAACCGAGGGCCACGGCGGCGAGTTGCGGAAGATGCGATGCGAGGCCGACGGCGTAGTCGTGTTGCTGCGCGCCAAGCCACACTGGCCGCGCGCCGATTTTTTCCAGAATTTTGACGAAAGCGGCGATGCGCGGGTCGTTCGCGTCCTCGCCTTGACCAATCAAGGCGTAGGTAGCGCCTTGAAAAAGTTCCGCATCGGCGTGCGCGAAGCCGGAAAGCTCGCGGCCGGCCATCGGGTGCCCGCCGAGGAAGATGGGACCAACCTCCTCGACAAAAAGCTCCGAGGCAGCCTGGGCGATGCGCATCTTGGTGCTGCCCACGTCGGTAACCAAAGCGTGGGGCGGCGCGTGATGGGCGATTTCCGGAAGAAGATCGAGGGTGCTTCCGACAGGCAGCGCAACATAGACCAGGTCCGCTCGCCGGATCGCGGGCTCAAGCGATTCGAAGAGTCCTTCATCTATCGCGCCACACTTGCGCGCTTCCAGAACGATCTCCGGCCGGTCCCAGCCAACGATCGAGACTTCGGTGGTGTACTTGCGTAGCGCACGGGCGAAAGAGCCGCCAATAAGGCCGGTGCCGAGAATGGTGACGCGTTTGATGAGATGCGCCATGGATCAGCTGAGATGGCGATCGACGGCAGGCGCGATAATGCGGAGTTCATTCATCAGTTGAGAGAATTCGCCCGGCGTGAGCGATTGGGCGCCATCGGAAAGCGCGTGCTCGGGATCGTTGTGCACCTCAATGAGAAGGCCGTCAGCTCCGGCAGCAACCGCAGCGCGAGCCATGGGAGGCACCTTGTCACGGCGTCCGGTCCCGTGTGAAGGATCCGCAACGATAGGCAGGTGCGAAAGCTTCTTGATGACTGGAATCGCGGCGATGTCCAGCGTGTTGCGGAGATAAGTTTCGAACGTGCGAATCCCGCGCTCGCAAAGAACCACGTTGTAATTTCCACCGGCGAGGATGTATTCCGCGCTAAGAAGGAGCTCCTCGATGGTCGCTGACATACCGCGCTTGAGCAGTACGGGCTTCTGCACTTCCCCGAGGGCGCGCAGGAGGAAATAATTCTGCATATTTCGCGCGCCTACCTGGAAAATGTCCACGTAGCCGCTCATCATCTGAATCTGGGAAGGGTCCATGACTTCGCTGACGACGAAGAGCTGATTTTTGTCCGCGGCATCGCGCATCAGTTTCAGCCCCTTCTCACCAAGGCCCTGGAACGCATACGGTGAGGTGCGAGGTTTGAACGCGCCGGCGCGAAGGATTCTGGCTCCGGCTTTGGACACGGCTTCCGCTACGGCCTGAATCTGGTCGGTGGATTCAACCGAGCAGGGGCCGGCAGCGACGGCGATCTCTTGGCCTCCGATAGTGACGCCGCGGCCGAGATCGACAATGGTGCCCTGCGGCTTGAAGGCGCGGCTGGCGAGCTTGAAAGGTTGTGTAATGCGAATGACTTCGCGAACACCCTCGAGCAGCTCGAAATCGCGGTGATCAAAGTCGCGGTGCACGCCGACGGCGCCAAGCACGGTGTGGCTTGCGCCGGTAGAACGGTGCACGTCAAATCCGCTGGCGACGATGCGGTCGATGACGTGCTGGATCTGTTCGTCGGTTGCGCCTTCTTGCATCACAATGACCATAACGGGACCTCGCTTCCTAAGAAGATTGGTGATTGCGCGGCAGGCGGATTTGAAATCGGCGTGGGGCGCGGCGGCCGTACTCCAAAGGAATTTCCGCCGCTGTGAACGAGCGAGATCATTTCGGGTCCTCCCCGTCTGAGGAGTGCTCCGCATACATCGCCAGACGTTCGGCCGAACGAGCTTCGTCAATGATTCGTTCAAACAGACGACGAATCGCGGCGTCGGTGAGCGGCCCACGGTTATTTGTTTCGGCGTTCGCCAGAACCTCCGTCTCGCGGGCCGGCTGGTAGAGAGGAATATTTGCCTGGTGCTTCAAATGACCGATCTGAAGCGCGCACTTGCAGCGTTCGTTCAGCAATTCCACCAGTTTCTTGTCGATTTCGTCCATGCGGCGCCGCCAATCGGAAATGTTCATGGGAGCGCCTCCCGGCGGGAGAGGCCGTGGCGCGCGGCTTCCTTGAAAGAATGCAAGCGTTCGCGTAACGCCCTGGCAGCCCCGTCAGGCGTAGGCGCTTTTTCAATTTCAGAGACCAGCGCTGAGCCAATGACTGCAGCATCGGCAAGACCGCCAAGGACGGAAACGTGACCCGGCAACGAAATGCCGAAACCGACGGCGACCGGCAGGTCCGTGAAGCGATGCACCCGACGCAGCAAAGCCGGTAGTTCGTCGGAGAGGGAGTCCTTTGCCCCGGTGACGCCCGTGCGCGAGATCAAATAGAGAAAGCCCGAAGAAGCTTTAGCAATTTTCTGCAGGCGCTCGTCATCGGAGGTAGGCGCGGCCAGAAAGACCGTGTCGAGACCGTGGGAGCGCAGAATCCGACGGTAGTCGTCGGCTTCTTCAGGCGTCAGGTCCGTAGCCAGAACACCGTCGGCACCCGCGCCAGCAGCGGCGGCTGCAAACCTCTCGAGGTCCATTTGCAGAATAGGGTTGTAATAGCTGAACAACACGAGCGGCACCTCACTCGATTGGCGAATGCGACGAACCAGATCGAGAACACCAGCAAGGGTTGTGCCGGATTTGAGGGCGCGTTCCGATGCCCGCTGAATCGTCGGACCGTCAGCAAGAGGATCGCTGAACGGAACACCCAGTTCGATTATGTCAGCGCGAGCCTCGGCCAGCGCCAGAACGAAATTGAGGGTGGCATCAAGTGTCGGATCGCCGGCGGTGATGTAAGCCACAATGCCGAGCTCGCCCGATTCGCGAAGTTCCGCAAAGCGTTTTGAGATGCGGGTCGAGTTAGCAGGCGAAGTGGTCATCGTTTTTTGCCCAGATTAGAGCAGCCGCTTATACGTGTCCATGTCCTTATCACCACGCCCGGACAGATTGAGGATGACAAGGTCCGAGGACCTAAATTGCGGCAAGCGCTCCATCAAACCAGCAAGGGCGTGTGCTGACTCGAGGGCGGGAATGATGCCTTCGGTGCGCGAAAGTAGTCTGGCGGCATCGAGTGCGGCAGCATCAGAGACGGCGGCATATTCCGCGCGCCGTTGATCAGCGAGCCATGCGTGTTCGGGACCGATGGCGGGATAATCAAGGCCAGCAGAAATCGAGTGTGTCGTGGCGATCTGGCCGTCTTCGTTCTGCAGAACATAAGTGTAGGTACCCTGTAGAACCCCGGGACGCGCACCCGCGAAGCCCTGATGCGCTGCGAGTCGCGCAGCATGTTCCCCGAGGGTTTGCCCGCGGCCTCCGGCTTCGACGCCGACCATTTTTACGTCCGCGTCTTTCAGGAACTCGAAGAAAAGTCCGATGGAGTTGGAACCCCCGCCAACACACGCGTAAAGATGGGTGGGCAGGCGTTTTTCGCCGGCAAGGATCTGCTCGCGAGCCTCGCGGCCAATTACGGCCTGAAAGTCGCGGACCATCGTCGGATAAGGATGCGCGCCTAGAACCGATCCGAGCAGATAGTGCGAAGTGCGCACGTTGGTAACCCAGTCGCGCATGGCTTCGTTTATGGCGTCTTTGAGAGTCTTGCTGCCCGACTCAACGCCAACAACCTCAGCGCCAAGCATACGCATGCGCGCCACGTTGAGCGCCTGGCGGGCCATATCTTCCGTGCCCATGTACACGGTGCATTGCAAGCCGAGGTGCGCGGCGACGGTTGCGGAGGCGACGCCGTGTTGTCCGGCGCCGGTCTCCGCGATAATGCGCGGCTTGCCCATTTTGACGGCAAGAAGTCCCTGTCCAATGGCGTTGTTGATCTTGTGTGCACCCGTGTGCAGCAGGTCTTCGCGTTTAAGGTATATGCGCGGTCCACCGAGTTTCGCGGTGAGACGCGAGGCCAATTGCAGAGGTGTGGGTCGGCCTGCGAAATTCTTCAGCAAATCCTGAAACTGGGCCTGGAATGCGGGGTCGGCCTTTGCGAGTTGATAGGCGCGCTCGAGTTCGCAGAGCGGCACCATCAGCGTTTCCGGGACGTAGCGTCCGCCATAGGGGCCGAAACGCCCGGGCACGGAGGCCGGGATAGTAAGTTGGGTGGTCATGGATTAAGTCAACTATTCTACCTTGCGCCCAGCAGGTTTCATCAAGCCGCTTGGGCGCCAAAGTCACGAAAGCTCACGGCTGGCGCGCGCAACCTCCTCGAAAAAGGTGCGGAGCTTGCCTGGGTCTTTCTTACCCGGGCGGGCCTCGACGCCGCTGGTCACGTCGACCGCATAGGGGCGGACAATCCGGATGGCTTCGCCAACATTTTCGGGAGTAAGTCCGCCGGCGAGGATGATTCTTTGTGTTTGGGCGGCAGTCCTGGCGGCATGCCAATTGCCCGTGACGCCTGTCCCTCCGTAGTGGCCTGAAACCGCGGCATCCAAAAGAAAAGCGCTGGCTGAACGAAATCGAGAGAACTCGGGAGCGGCGTTTCCTTGCCCGATACGCAGGGCTTTAATGACCGGCAGGTGGCGCGCGAGGCGCTCGACTACTTGGGGCGGCTCATCTCCGTGGAGCTGCGCAGAGCAGAGTCCCAGCGCTTGTGACAGCGCAAGGACCGGCTCCTCGGCCCAATTTACGAAGACGCCGACCGGCGTTACGAACGGGGGAAAGCGCCGGATCAATTCCGCGGCAGCGGCGGGCGACAGGCAACGCGGACTTTCGGGATAAAAGTTCAGGCCGATGGCATGCGCACCTAGTTCAGCGGCGAGTTTTACGTCTTCGAGCTTGGTGAGGCCACAGATTTTCACTCGGACCATGAAGGATTATGCCTTGGAAGCAGGCGGCACGAGAAGGGTCTCGAGGGCCGCAGCAGGATCCGGAGCCGACATGAGGTGCTCACCGATGAGGAAGGCATCGAAACCGGCGGAACGGAGCTCCAACAGATCGGCGTGAGTTCGTAGTCCCGACTCGGCGACGGCAAGGCAGTGGTCAGGGATCTTCTCGATGAGTTCGAACGAGGTTTCCATGCGCAAGGCGAGAGTCCTCAGGTCGCGATTGTTAACTCCGATGATTCGAGCGTCAGCGGCTAGGGCGCGCTCGAGCTCATCGTGAGCGTGAACTTCGACGAGGGGCTCCATGCCGAGTTCGCGGCCAAGAGCGATCAAATCGCGCAACTGCGCGTGGTCGAGTGCAGCAACGATCAGCAGAAAGCTGTCGGCGTCGTTGGCCCGTGCTTCCCAGACCTGCCAGGAATCAAAGATGAAATCCTTGCGAAGAGCGGGCAGGGTAACTTCTTTTCGCGCGTCGCGAAGATTCTTTAGCGATCCGCCGAAGAATTGGCCTTCGGTGAGCACAGAAAGGGCGGCAGCACCGGCGGCGGCGAGATCTTTGGCAAGAGCCCGCGCATCAAACGGATCGCGGATGACTCCGCGCGAGGGCGAGGCCGGTTTCAGCTCGGCAATGATATTGATGACGTCGAGGGAGAGGGCGGCAGGGAAATCGCGGACGGGCGGCGCGGCTTTCACGCCGTATTTAAGCGCGGTTTCCGGCAGAACCCGTTTGCGGTGCTCGACCTCGGCGCGGCGAGATTCGAGAATGCGGTCGAGGACTGTGCCGGTGTTGGGATGAGCGCTCACGGAGATGAAGCTTGTATGCTAGGGAGAGGAATCGAGGGTGTCAAATGGCGTGAGTAGCGACGCATAACCCGTGACTGACGAAAGGTGATCGGGAAGAAAAGATGAGCTATCGAAAGAAGTATAGCAAGTTGCTAGAAGGAATCGCGGAAGAAGCGGATGCCATTGCGATGCAGCACTTCCGCACGGGCGCCCTTGGCGCAGAGAGGAAGAATGACGGGACCGTCGTGACCCTGGCGGATAAGGCGATTGAGGCCATGGCGCTCAATAAAGTGGCGGCGAGCGGGCTTTCAATGGATTTCGTCGGAGAGGAAACCAACGAGGAAGTGCCGAAAGAGCCGGCGCGTGACGGCCGCACACGGATGATCATTGATCCGATCGACGGGACGGAAGAGTTTTCGCGCGGGATTCCGACCTTCGGCACCCTTGTCGGGATTGAAGAAAACGGAGAAATCGTTGCGGGCATGGTGAGCGCTCCGGCGCTGTCAGAGGGGACACGCTGGTACGCGTATCGCGGCGAAGGGGCCTACCGCTGCGGTAAACAAATACACGTCTCGAGCCGGAAAAGTCTCGCGGAAGCGATGGTATTCATTACCGGCACGGGGCCGCGCAAGGACCCGGAAGCACGAGTGCGCCTGCGGCGATTGGCGGATTCGGCGAGGAGCAGCCGCGCGATGGGAGGTTTCTGGCAGCACATGCTGGTGGCTGAAGGCGCGACGGAAGTGGCGATCGACTGGATGTCCAAGCCATGGGACTTGGCGCCGCTGGGTCTGATTGTGGAAGAGGCGGGCGGCCGGGCGACGACCGCGGATGGCGAGAGAACGATCTATAAAGGACGGTTCATAAGCACGAACGGGCTGCTCCACGACGTGGTGCTGAGCTTTTTCCGGTGAGGTGCAACATGATCCGAGTGAAGCGCGTGTATGAAGAGTCTGCGAAAGACGACGGTTACCGAATATTAGTCGACCGCCTATGGCCACGCGGCCTGACCAAGGAAAAAGCCCACGTCGATTTATGGATGAAGGAGATCGCGCCGAGCGACGCACTGCGGAAATGGTTCGGGCATGAGCCGGAGAAGTGGCCTGCATTCGAGAAGAAATACCGCGCCGAACTGGCAAAGAAGAAAGAGCTGTTTGCGGAAATCAAGCGACTCGAAAAGGAACAAGGAAAGGTGACGCTGCTGTTTGGCAGAAAGGACGAGAAGCAAAACCAGGCAGTCGTCCTCGCGAGCATGCTCAAAGGCTAACCGTGAACCAGAACGAGGAATTGCAAGTCATCGCAGAGGAAGTGTGCGAATGCCGGAAATGTGGGCGGCTCGTCAAATATCGCGAAAAAGTGGCTCACGAGAAGCGGCGCGCATATCGCGAGTGGACCTACTGGGGACGAGCAGTGCCCGGGTTCGGCGATGGTTCGGCAAAACTTTTTGTTTTGGGGTTGGCACCTGCGGCGCACGGAGGAAATCGAACCGGACGCGTATTTACCGGCGATCGCTCGGGTGATTTTTTGTACGCCGCGCTGTACAAAGCGGGCTTCGCGAATCAGCCCACTTCCCTGCACCGCGATGATGGCTTGTGCTTAGAGAACGCATACATCGCGGCGGCCGTGCGTTGCGCGCCGCCGGCAAACAAACCATTGCCGAAAGAAATTCTGAACTGCCGCGACTATCTCAGGCGGGAACTGGCGGTTTTGAGGCCGAAGGTAATCCTCGCGCTCGGAAAGATCGCCTGGGATGCGTACCTGCAAATTTTGAAGCAAGACGGAAGAATTGCGTCGCGAGCAGCGTTTCCGTTTGCGCACGGAGCTGAAGCCACCATTGCCGACGATTTGCCGCACCTGTTCGGCGTATATCACCCGAGCCAACAAAATACACAAACGGGCAAGCTAACAGAGGAAATGTACGCCGCGGTTTTTCGGCGTATCCGAAACGTATTGAAGGAATCCTAGCGCGAACGCGACGATATTCAAAAAAACCACACCAGAAGTTCGAGAGGATATGGGCAGTCGACCTCCGCTGAAGAAAACGGACGAAGACAAAAGTTTTGCGTGCAGACCGGATCGCAAGGGACGGGCGGGCTGGCGGCGAAGTATAGCAAGGCTCGCGAAAAAAACCGAATAGAACGCGAGGTCAGTTACCGTTGTGCCAGCAGGGACAGTAGATCTGCCAGACGCAGAAATGGGCAGCCCAGACTTTTCGAGGTAACGGACGGCTCTACGACTTGTTGTGTCGGGACGGGCAAGCCGCTGTCGGCAGAAGGCGGCAGCGGTGAAGTGCCGGGCGGACAGGGTGCGTTTTCAATAGCGGCTGGCGCGCCGCTAAGTCGCTTCTTTTGAGCGGGGCCCCTGTCAAACACAAGCAGACGACGTTGGTTCAGGAGTTGCTTATGGCCAAGCGCAAAATGGAGGCTTCAAGGAACCGATGAACATTCAGGGTGGTCTCTCCGTATTTGCGCGCTTGCGTGTTTTTGGAGTCCTCGCGGGCGCAGCGCTACTGACCAGTATTTCTGCGGCTCAAGAGCCGGGAACGGATGCGAGTCCGGAACCGCGACAAGGAACAAATCGGGTCTACGAGCCGCACGCAGCGGACGGGCAGAGACACGGGTTACCCGTGGAAACATATGCCGTCGTGCCGGGAACGCGATTCATGGTCAGTCTCGAGAAGAATCTGAAGAGCAAGGATGCCAGGCGCAATGAAGAGTTCCGCGTGCGGACGCTTGAACCGCTCGAAGCAGGCCAAGGAAACTATCTCCCGGCTGGAGCGGTGATTCGAGGCCATGTCAGCCGCGTGGATGCGGCGGGCATTGCGGGAAGAGCCAGAATGTGGCTGACATTCGATGAGATTCACACGCGGTTTGGAAGCCTGCCGATTGTCGCAGAGGTCGCGTCTGTTCCGGGCGATCACAGCATCAAATCGGGGCCGCTCGAAGACGGAGTGATCGAAGGACGGAGCAGTACACAGAAAGACGCGGCGCAGGCAGCGGCTGGGGGAGCAGCGTTAGGGGCGTTCAAGGGTGTGAGAGACAAGAACAAGAAGGAGGCGGCAGAGAGCGCAGCGCTGGGAGCGCTCGAAGCCTACCTGCTCGAAACGGGACGAGGGCAGGAACTGGAGCTGCCGAAGGGCGCCAAGCTAGAGCTCGAACTAGAGCGCGCGTTGTATTTGGTGAAGGAGTGAGAAGAAGTCAGCAGTGAGCAGTTGGGAGTCGTTGCTTTGAGACTTGAAGCGGCCGAAACGGTTCGCCATCAATCGGTCGAGGAATGGCTCACTGGATTCCCGATGTAGAACCGGATTCTCACCGCTCGCTGGTTACTCCCCACTCCTCTGTTTTTGTAAGTGTGGATTTTAAAGAGCTTGAGTAACCTGTAAGTTAGTTATTTTCTATCAGATTACGAGTGTTGATTCTCGAAGGGTTGGCGTCGTGGCCGCGGCGCCTCCCGAATGCAGTCGAAAACGCTTAGCGAACCGATGGTGGTAGGCGTTCCCCACACTCTACGGGCAATATGGCATCCCAATGTATAAATCAATAAAATATATATCAATAGAGTAATTTATATGCGCGCCGCGTGAACGGGGCCTACTCTGTTGAGATCCGGGCAGATCCCTCACCCGCAGAAAGCAAGGGGACTCGTGGATGACGCGCGCTGCCAGACCACGAATCGTTCCGCCAGTGAAGGCCGTGTAAAATCTTCCCTAGGGCTTGGCAGAGGGGCGAAACGCTTGTTAGAGTCGTAGCACCCACCCCTTAAGTCTCCAATTCGCTACAAGCTGTTCGGACGAGGCCAAAGGACATGCCAGACGAAACACGAGCCGTACGCATGGTCGATACCGGGGAACGCAAAGACCGCATCCTCATCGTCGAGGACGAAGACAACGCGAGAAAGGGATACGAGCAACTGCTGCAGCGGTGGGGCTACGAGGTGGTGGGAGTGCCAAGCGCGGAGGAAGCGCTGGCCAAATTCTCGAGCTTCCAACCCGATTCCGTAATTGCAGACGTGGAGCTGCCGGGAATGAATGGTCTTGACCTGCTCAAGCAATTGGGCGATGAGTTGCGCGATGTGCCAGCGATCATCATAACCGGGAAAGGCAGCGAGGAACGGGCAGTGGCGGCGATCGAAGCGGGTGCGTTCTGGTACATCGAAAAGCCGTTGAAGGGACCGGTGCTGCGCGCGTTGCTCGACCGCGCGCTCAGTAAGGCTCGCGACGCGCAAAACCTTATGCTACTGCAAAGACAACTGCGGGACGCCGGACGCTTGGGCGAGCTGGTGGGTGGGTCGAAGGCGATGCAGGAAGTGATGCGGATCATTGAGATGGCCGCGCCGAGTTCGGCTTCTGTGCTAATTACGGGCGAGACGGGATCGGGAAAAGAGATCGTTGCGCGGACGATTCATAAGCTTTCGCCGCGGGCTGCAGGGCCGTTTGTGGCCATCAACTGCTCGGCAATTCCCGAAACGTTGATGGAGAGCGAGATCTTCGGACACGAACGCGGGGCTTTCACAGGTGCAGCGGAACGCCGCGTAGGCTGCTTCGAACTGGCTGACGGCGGGACGCTGCTGCTCGACGAAATCGGCGAAATGCCGGCACCGACACAGGCGAAACTCCTGCGAGTGCTGGAAGACCGGAAGGTGCGGCGGCTGGGAAGCAAAACGGAAACTCCGGTAGACGTGCGGGTGCTGGCGGCAACGAACAAGGATCCGGAGCAGGCGGTGGCGAGTGGGGGGTTGCGCCAGGACCTGTATTTCCGGTTGAATGTGTTTCATATTCACCTTCCGCCTCTGCGCGAACACAAGGAGGATATTCCGCTGCTTGCCGAACATATTCTGAAGGACGTCAACGCCAAGCACGGAAAGAATATGCGTGGAATCGGCGCGGAGGTGCTGGACATTTTCATGAGCCATACATGGCCGGGAAACATCCGGGAGTTACGGAATGTGCTGGAAAGAGCAGCGATCATGAGCGACAAGGACCTGGTGTCGCGGTCGAGTCTGCCGGGTGAATTTGGTAAAGTGGCGGCAAAGAGCCCAGGTGACCTATCTACGATAAGATTTCCGGTGGGAACGACGGTGGACGCGATGGAACGGGAATTAATCCTGCAAACGCTGCAGGCCACGGGGAACAATAAAACGAGGGCCGCCGAATTGCTCGGAGTGAGTCTGAAGACACTGCACAACAAGTTGAAAGAATACGGCAGTGAAAAAGCGGAAGCGGAGGCTTAACAAGAGTGCGGCTGGGACTGCGAACCAAGCTGACCATGGTAATGACCGGGCTGGTGCTGCTGTCGACGGCGGTGCTGTCCTTCGTATTTCTTGAGCTTTTGTTGCAGCAGGTGCTGCATGACGCGGACAAACGCGCCAAGGACATGGCACATCAGGTCTTCGATTCAGCAAAACTTGCGCTAGAGGACGCGAGGGCGAGAGGGATGACGCCGGCGTCGGACGATCCACAAGAAACGCACGACTATGTAAAGCGCGCATTTGAGATCAACGAGGCGCTGACCTTGCAATTGCGGGCGGCACAAGAGGTCCCGACGATTCGCGAAGCAACAATCGTGGACACCGAGGGGGCGGTGCTGACTTCAAGCGATCCGGCGCTGGCGGGAAAGCTGGTGCTGAAACGCCCGCTGTTCAACCAATTGGTGCAGAGCCCGTTTGTTCGCCAGGTGCGGATTCTGGCGGAGCCGGAACACATTTATGAAGTGAATTACCCGTTCACGCTGCGAAGCAAGCCGTTCGGCGAAGTACGAGTAGCGGTTTCGACGGCGCTGCTTCTGAACGACATCAAGCCGCGACTGCAGCGCTGGGGGTCGATTGCGGTGCTTGCGCTGGTGCTCTCGACGTTTCTGGCGGCGGTCGTTAGCGGACTCGCGCTCGCGCCTATCCGGGATATCAGCGCACAACTGGACCGGATATCGGCAGGAGAGTACGACACGGCGTCGACGACGACAAAAGATCCAACCGAAAGCACCGACGAACTCGGGCAGGTGCGGCGAAAAATCAAGCAGGTGGGCTTGCACCTGCGCGGAGTACATGAGATTTTCAGCTCCTTGCGCGAAAACATGAATTCGGTTATGGCCGGACTCGAGGACGGATTAATCCTGTTTACTCGCGACGCGCGGGCGGTGATGGTGAGCCCTGCGGCTGAAAAATTTCTGGGAGCGCCCGCATCCGACTTTCTGGGGCGGAGGGTGACGGAGATTTTTCCCGTGGGGCATCCGCTGTTCGAGGCACTACGACTGCAGGGAGAAGAGCTAACGGAGATCGCGTCGGAAAGCGAGCTGGAAACAAAGGATGGGCGGAGGCGAGTGAGCGTGAGCGTCCAGGAAATCCAGGGCGCCGGGGAACGCATGGGGGCCCTGCTCACTTTGCGGGACCTGGATTCACTGGAGAGTATCAATACGCAATTACAGGTGAGCGAACGTCTGGCTGCGGTAGGACGGATAACGGCTGGAGTGGCGCACGAGGTGAAGAATCCGCTGAATTCGATGCGGCTGTGGCTGGAAAACCTGAAGGAATCGCTGCCGCCAGAGAGAGACGGAGCGACACAGCAGGCAGTGAATGTGCTGGATGCGGAGATCGACCGGCTGGACGCGGTGGTCAAGCGATTTTTGGATTTTTCGAGGCCGATGGACGTGAGGCTGGAGCCGACACAGTTGGCGGAGTTGCTGCGTGAAGTGCTGGAGGTGGCGCAGCCGCAACTGCAGCGGGCCAGAGTGGAGGTAGCGCAACTGCTGCCCATCGGGATCCCGGAAGTGTTTGTGGACCGCGATTTGTTGAAGCAGGCGGTGCTGAATCTGGTGTTGAACGCGGTGGAAGCCATGCCTCAGGGCGGGCAGCTGCAATTGACGCTGAGCCGGCGCGGAGAAATGGCGGAAATTACCGTAGCCGATACGGGGAAAGGGATTCCGCCGGAACTGAGGCAAAAAGTGTTTCAGTTGTTCTTTACAACGCGACCGGGAGGAAGCGGCATCGGATTGGCGAGTACCTTCCGGATCGTGCAGTTGCACAACGGTTCGATTAATTTTACATCGGAGGTGGGGCGAGGGACGACGTTCCGCATCGAACTACCGCTCGCCGCCTAGGCATGGGGAAATGGGGAACGATTGGATGAACCAGGCGCGGAGCCATGCCTCGAAGCTGTGGCTGGCGCCACTGTGCGTTTGTGTGGTTTGGAGCAGCGGGTGCTTTACACGGAGGCCGGCGGCACCTCAACTGGGGCAGGTCACGCTGGCTCATCCGCTGGTGCCGATGGCAACCGCGAATGCGGAGATGGAAGGGCCACCTGAGATTTCGTTTGAGGAACCGCCATTGCCACCGCCCCTGGCGGCTTTGCCGAGTGGACCGGCGAAACCGCGCGTAGCACCGGCGCCAACGAACGAACCCGCAGTCGTAGAGAAGAAGCCGGCACCCGTTCTGGCTCCGGAATTGAGCCTCGAAGAAGTCGTGACTTCGAAAGTCGAGGCGAACAAGAGCATGATCGTTGCGCAGAGAAATCTGGACGCAGCATTGGGCAAGCCGTTGAATTCGGCGCAGGCAGATCTTGCGTCGAAGGTGCGCAGCTTCATGGATGCAGCTCGCGAAGCGATGAAAAACAGCGATTGGGAGCGGGCCGCCGCTGTAGCGAAGAAAGCGGAAGTGCTTTCCGAACAACTGGTGAGTGGTTTGTAGGGAGGCGGCTCACGCCGGGCCTTGCGGTGTTGCGCTAGAATGTCGGCATGAATTCTTTCGATGTAGTGATTGCCGGCGGAGGGCTCATTGGCGGTTCCATCGCCCTCGAACTGGCTGAAGCGGGGATGAAAGTAGGTCTTTACGATGCGCGCGAACCGGGGCGCGAGGCATCGTGGGCTAGCGCTGGAATGATTTCGCCAGCTCCGGAAAGTCCCGCGATGATCCCTCACATGCCGATCAGTTTAGGGAGCGTCGCGCTGTATCCGGCTTTCATCGAGCGAGTGGAAAAGGTCACCGGGAAGAGCGCCGGGTACCGGAAGAATGGAGCACTGGACGCGATCCTTACGGGGAATGTTCGAGAGGAACTGAGCACCATCATTGCCCTACAACACGGAGTGGGACTACGGGCAGAGGCGCTGACCGCCGAGCAGGCGCGGGAGCTGGAGCCGGCACTGACAGAAGAAATTGAAGCGGCGATCTTCCGGCCGGACGAAGCTTCGCTCGATAACCGCGTTTTCACGGACGCCGTGCTGGAAGCGGCGCGAATCAAAGGCGCGAAGATTTTTGCGGGCAACGGCGCAGGGGCAATTTGGAGAGAGGGCCGGCGCGCGAGAGGATTGATCCTCGAGCAGGGACGCGCGGAAGCAAGGTGGACGATCATCGCGGCGGGCTGTTTTTCGGCGCGGATCGACGGAGTAGCGCCCTATGCGCCGGTGTTTCCTGCGAAGGGGCAGATGGTTGCGCTGCGATGCGAATCAGTGAATCTGCGGCATGTGCTGTGGGTCGATCATACGTACCTGGTGCCGCGAAACGACGGCCGGATCATCGCCGGATCGACAATCGAACGGACCGGGTTCGATCATGACGTAACCGCCGGGGGAATCCAGAAAATTCTGAGTGGTGCGATGCTGCTGGTTCCGGCATTGGAAAAAGCGCGGATTGAAGAGACCTGGGCAGGACTGCGGCCCGACTCGCCGGACCATCTGCCGATCATCGGACCTACGGATATCGATGGATTGCTGGTGGCCACGGGCCATTTCCGTAGCGGGATTTTGCTGGCGCCGATCACGGCGCGCTTGGTTGCGGAGTGGGTAACAAAGCAGAAAGTCAGCCTGGATTGGGAGCGCTTCAGTCCCATGCGGTTTGTGGAAGCAAGCCGCCGCCAGAATGCATGAGGCAAGCGTCGGCTCCCCGCCTGCCTGCGCAGGGTCGGACTGACGGAATTCTGATCCTGGCTGAGGGTTGATTATTTTTGCGGGGCCGGCTGCTGGATAATCACCGTGTTCGACTGGCCGACGTCCGCGTAGTGGATCTGGTCGGCATCCAGAGGCAGATCACGTTCGAGCACCAAATCCATGGAGGACCCGCGAGGAAGTTGGGCTTCCGGGCCTCGCGATAGAAGCACCGCCGCGAGTCCGGCTACGCCACCAATTCCGGCGCCAATTCCCGCGCCTTTGCCGCCGGCGGCGATCGCACCGATGCCCGCACCGGTCGCGGTGGTTGTGGCAATCGTCGCCGCGTCCTTCCCCTTGCCACCGGGCCCGGTCATCTTGCCTTCCTGATCGGTCTTCACGTCTCCCGCGTCCGAGCTATGGGGCTCAGCGTTGAGGTTGACCGTGTAACCGTTGGGCAAAACCAGAGTGTTCAACCGAAGCCGTAGTTCGCCTTTGCCCTTTACGTGACCTGGTCGCTTCGAATCGGTAATTTCTCCGCGCAGGTAGGAGCCAACGGGAATGACAACTTTGTTGTTGATGGTAATCGGGAAGGAAGAGCGCATGTAAACGGAATCCCCGGGCTTGGCGGTTGCGGTCGAGATGCCGTTCTCGAGGGTCACGCCAAGGCGCGTGCCGGCGGGAACAAGGACGGTTTGACCGCTCGTAGCAGGACGGGGAGCAACAGATGGACGCGGCGTCGCTGCCGGGGGAGGGCCTTCGTTTTGAGGGCCGTCTGGCGCCTGGGCAAGAAGAGCGGCGCTTAGCGTAAGAGCAGTCAATGCTGCGAAGGTGACGCGTGCTGCGATTGGAAACTTCACACTGCCCTCCTTTGCCAGTTCGGATGCCCTGAGGCAAGGCGAGGGATGCCTGAAATGATGATAGTTGAAGAACCTGTGAAGTACCAGAAGACCGCGCTGAAGGTTTGCTGCATCTCATAGGCACAACGAGGTAGAAGGCGCGAATGGATTTGGGAGGCTGGTATGGCGAAGCTGGCGTTGGTGTACGGAATGAGGCTTTTGCCGGTGGAAGACCTCGGCGAAGTAAAGGAAGCCACTGTGGTGTTGACGAACGGGCGGACGGCACGTGTGGCGATGCATCTGATCGAAGGCAGCAAGGAAGAAATTGAGAAGACGTTCCGGGAATCGATTGACGCATTTTTTGAGATGTATCCGGAAATTTAGGAGACCTGAGTTGGTTACCCGTTCGGGCGTAAGGCCCCGGTCCTTTAGGGCGGGGATATAAGCCGTTTTTCAGAGTGGTGTTTTCTGTTGTCGGAGTCCTTCAGAATGTTGATAGGTGCCCCCCGCAACTAGCAGCGAAGCAACGGCGACCAGAGCACGCCTTTCCAATAGCGAGCCGCCAAGTCAGGTCTCTCCTGTCGGAGCATTCGGCTGGATACACCTTTGAGCGAGTTCACCAAATGCGACACCGCAAGCTTGGGAGGATACTTGACGAGCAAGTGGACGTGGTGATCCTCGCCATCCATCTGGACAAGTTCTGCCGCCGCCGCCGCAGCAGCAGCAACAACCCCGGATATCAGCGACAAGACGCATCGGCTGAGATCCTTCCGGGCAAAAAACGGGCACGCTTCAGGATGACAAGTTGGGTGCATCGCCTGCTTATTCAGCGATTGCCGAAATTTTCAGGGTCGACGGTGGGATCGCCGAGATTATCGTTGATGAGAACGGTGGACTGGCCGGTGAGTTCGAAACGCTTGCGGCATTTGTAACAGGCGACGAGATCGTCAAGGCGAACCATGAAGGAAGTGGCTTTTGCGAACTTGCGGCGGTCTTCTTCGCTCGCGCCGCGCGGCAGTTCCTTTTTCTTGCGGCAGACTTTCCAGCGCACCGGGGCTTCAAATTCGCCGCGGCAACTCGGACAGACGAGCTTGACCTTGCGGGTCTCTTCTTTTTCGGAATAGAAAGTTCGCTCATCCATCTCACGCCTCGACGCTACCGCTTGCTTGAGTAATTGTAACAAACTCCAGTCCGAGGTCGCGCCAACGCGGCAGCCAGTATTCGAGTGCAGCGAGCGTGTGAGAACGGTCTCCGTTGAGATGCTTGTAGTCGCCGTCGTGAAGGCAGAGGAGGTCTCCACGGGCCTGGGATTGGGGCGCGTTGCCCGATGAGAGATTTTTCGTGGCGTGGTCAGCGATGGGCTGCATGCGGGCTGTGAGCCAGGCGACAGGCTTCGCGCGCCAGTCGCCCGGAATCAGCGTCCAAATCACGCCTTGCATTCTGTTTTGCGACACGATTTCGCCGAGCCAAGGACTGCGGTAACCGAAGGGGGGGCGGAACAAGCGCGGCTCTTCGTGGGTGGTGTGAAAGATGGCGTCGGTGCAGCGGAGCAGTTCGGAGCGGGTTTCGCCGTGGCCGCAGAAGAAAAGATTGGGATGAGTTTCGGTGTGATTGCCGATGGTGTGGCCGCGCGCGGCCGTGTCTTTGAGGAGACCGGGACAGTCGCGGACGAACTTGCCGACCACAAAGAAAGTGGCTTTGGCTTTGTGGCGATCGAGGAGTTCGAGGAGTTTCGGGGTGATCGCGGGATTGGGGCCATCGTCGAAGGTGAGCGCGAGCTTACGAGGCGAGTCTGTTTGGAAAATGGTCGGACCAAACAGTTGCGATTTTGGGTGCCTGGCTCCATAAGCAGTAAGACCAGCGAAGCCGGCGGCAACTACAGGAGCGGCCAAGAGTAGGGGATTCATTGGATGGTATTTTGCCACGCAAGAAGAATTTCTGCCGAGGCGGGGAAAATACAGGCTGGGGTCGAGTGTCGCACTCAGCAACCCCCGAGGAGGAGTGGACCGCCGTGCTCATGATGGTCTTTGGGAGGTAGATTGAAAGGCTGCAGGCATTTGGCATTTCCGCCGGGATCAACATTGGCTTCTTTGCGTTGGAGTTTTGGATGACGCCGGTGACGCACCACCTCTAATGGGAACGACTCGAGCGGAAATGCCTTCGCGGTTATTTCGGTTGGTGGAGGCGCCAGAGGGAATAGGCGACGAGGCTGCCAGCAAGGACGGAGGCTGCTAAGAACCAGCGCCATTCAGGGATGCCAACCAAGCCGATCACGATTAAGCCAACGCAGATGACCAAGCCGATGGGATGGCCGGTCCAGAGACCGGCACCCAATTTGGCGTAGGGGACGACGTCCCAGGCCGGGCGATCCTCATTGGTGCGAGCGACCACCTGACCGTAGGCGTGGCGGCGGAACGTAGCGTAGGATTTCATGGCGAGAGCTCCTTTCGCTGACCGATTCGACCGAAGGGAGGGGAGTGCGGCGAGGCAGACCGACGCAGCCTCCCCGGAGTGCTATGTAGTTAGAAGCTACAGGAACCCAGTTGGTTCCCGCGAAGAGCTAAGATTCGTCGCAAGCGTACACCTCGGAGAGATTCCTCACCCCGCAGACTCCGTTCGGCTGACGGGCCGCAAAGCCTTGTTTCCAGTCGAGCGAAGCAGCACAGCGCCGTCCCTTCTTTCTCTGTCCGGGTGCTATGTCAACAGGCCTTTTCGCGACTTGAGGTCGGTGAGAAGGCGCTCGACTTCGGAGTCGCGGTCGAGGCGGTTGAGCTTTTCGGCGACGTCGTCGTTGATGAGTTCGACTTCGGCGGACGCCGTGGCCTCGGTGTGCTGCACGCGGTCCTTCAGACGGTCGAAGGAGGCGCTTTTGGAATTGTCGCCGAGAGCGACCTGGGCTTTGGCGGCTTTGTCGAGGGCCACGCTGCGGCGATGGCGCGCCAGGAGAACTTCGCGCTTGGATTTGGCTTCATCGAGTTTCTGTTCGAGTTTAAAGAGAGCGGATTTCAAGGTGTCGACCTGCGCTTTCTGGTCGTTGACCTGTTCCTGAAAACTTTGAGCGAGGCGCTGGCCGGTCTGGAAGCGGTCGAGTGCGGCGCGGGCAAGATCGTCCTGACCCTTGTCGACAGCGATTTCGGCTTTGCGCATCCACCCTTTGGCGATGTCCTCCTGTTCGTGGAGTTTTTTCTCGAGCATGTGCTGATCGGCGATAGAAACCGCGACCTGGGTTTTCACTTGCAGGTATTGGTTTTCCATGTCGAGGATGACCTGTTTGATCATTTTTTCAGGGTCCTCGGCGCGGTCAATCATGTCGTTCAGATTTGCGCGGATTAAAGTACTGACGCGTTCCAAGAGTCCCATGGTAGTGCTCCTTTCCGAAAATCCTTAGCGAACTCAAAAGAACCAATTCCCTTTTGCTCAGCCCGAAAGGGAGATTCCTCATTTCGGGGACTGTGCTCGGAATGACGGGATCGGTTAGAGTGCTCTCCCGTCAAAGGAACGAGAGGTAGCGAGAGAGCGCCTCGTTGATCTGGGTCCAGGCGACGGTCATGAGCGATAGCCCAGCGATGATACCCAGTGCCCAGAAGACGGCACGCTTCAACTGAAATGCGACGGCCATGATCTCTTCCCCCCATGGAGCGAAGCGCCGGAGCCGAAAAGCGGCGGCTCCGGCGGAACACGGTTTAGGACTTGGCAGCGGGTGGCTGCGATTGCGGTCTTGGCGCCTTATCGCCGATGAGCCGCACCTTGCTGAGCAGATCGGAAATCCGCATGCCGCTGAGGGCTTCGAAGAGCGCGGGAACTTGCGCAGCGATCTTGGTGACGTCGCCGGTGAGCTTGTAGGCTCCCGCGGCGTCGCCATTGCCGGTGGAAACGATGGTGACCTTGTCGACTTTGCTGAGCGGCTCGCTGAGGGCACGGACCACATCCGGGAGACTGGTGAAGAGCTTGTCGACGATGGCGGCCTGGTTGTATTCCTGGAAGGCTTCCGCCTTGACGTTCATCGCACGGGCCTCGGCGTCGCCCTTCTTGAAGATGATTTCGGCTTCGGCTTCACCTTGCGCGCGGATCGCGGCGGCTTGGCCCTCGGCTTCGGTCATGAGGCGCTGACGCTCGGCGTTGGCAAGGGTCTCGATGCGCTGGCGGTCGATTTCAGCCTGTTTCAGGACTGTGGCGATGAGCTCGCGTTCGCGGCGGGCGATTTCGGCCTCTTGCACTTTGACCTGGGCCTCACGCTCGACCTGCTGCACGCGGACTTGTTCGGCCACAACGGCCTGCTGCTGGCGGTTAGTTTCGATTTCATAAGACTTGTCGGCCTGTGCCTGGGCTTTTTTCGTGGCTTCGAGATAGTTGGCTTTCTTAATGTCGAGGTCGCGCTGAGCCTCGGCCTGCTTGGCAAGCGAAGCAGTTTCGGCGGCAACGCGTTCCATATCGGCCTGGGCCTTGGCAGTTGCGGCGGCGCGAGTTGCTTCGGCGCGTTTGATGGCGATATCGCGTTCGGCTTCGGCGGCGGCAACTTCGGCGTCGCGCTTGATGCGGACAATGTCCGGCCGGCCCATGTTGGTGATGTATTCGTTCTTGTCGCGAACTTCCTTGATGGTAAAGCTGACGACTTCGAGGCCCATCTTGCTCATGTCCTCGGCGCAGGTGGAGCGCATGCGGTCGCCGACCATTTCCGGCTCCTTGACGATCTGCTCGACAGTGAGCTGGCCGATGATGCCGCGGAGATGACCTTCCATCACGAGGCGGATGAGACCTTCACGCTGGTCGGGCCGCTTCGTCAGGAACTGTTCAGCAGACGTGAGAATCGACTCCTGGTCGTTTTTCACCTTGATTTGAGCGACGGCTTCCACGGTTACCGCCACTCCTTGCTTCGTGTACAGATTTTGTTGGGGCGCCACGTCAAACGACATGAGCTCCAGCGAAAGATCGCGGCAGGTCTGGACCATCGGGAAAATGACCGTGCCTCTTCCGGTGTAAACGTGCGTGCCGCCGAGTCCGTACACGATCAATGCTTCGTTCGGACCCGCTTTGCGATACATCCGGGCGATGACCGTCATGATCATGAGGATCACGAGGACCAGGAGCCCGGCTCCTACAACCACTGGCATCGGAAATCCAAGCATATGAACCTCCCTCTTTGAGACCGCACCCTTGATGAACCTTCGGACAGAACCAAAGTCATTTCCTCAGGGCTCGAGCCCAGCGATTGTCCGGGCCACGGTGCCGGAGCCTGTCCGCGGCAGGCGGGCTAACTCCGACCCCTGAGAGATACTCAGGACGACACAAATTCTTCCCAGCGCTTCACATAGGCGATGCCTCTTTCGTATCTTTCGATAACCACTTCGGCTCCTTTTTCGATTGCTTTGCCGTCCGCACTGCGCGCGCCGGAACATCGGCGCGAACCGCCGAGCGGAAAAATGATTTCGCCCGTGCCGTTCTCACGGATGGTCATGCTGACGACGCCGACTGCCCCTTCAACGCGGGGATCTTCATGGCGCAGCGGGTCGTCGGTCGGGCCGACCAGTTTCCAGAGGAACTGGAAGACCGTCCAGCCAGCAGCCAAACCGGCCAGCGTTGCAAATCCCACGACCAGAATCGTGGTTACGCTCGAGTATTTCGTCAGCAAAAAGCCTGTGCCGCCGAACCAGGCGAGGAACGCGAGGATGCTCGAAGCGTTGAACCAGGAGATGTGGCTCCCGCCCTTGGCTCCGCCAGTTCTGAGACCGCCGCCTCCGTGGTGTCCGCCATGCACCGGCAGGTGCCACTTGACAGGCAAATGCAGATGAACGGCACCGGCGAGGAAGGAGACGACGCTCAGCGAGAAGCCAACCAGGAAGCACAGCAGGTAAAAGTCAGACCATGACATAAGACACCTCGCGGAGCGACACGCTGCCAGTGAAGAAATGCCGTGGCTAAGATCAGCTTTTTGGCAAGCGTTTAATTATGGAAAGAGTGCGGAGGCGGGTGACCGGAACCGATCACCGCTTTCGGTTGCAGGACTTCGCTGAGGCGCTCGGCCAAGCCGGGCGTGCGAAGAATTTCACCGAGAAGGAGAAGCGCGCTGCGCGAATCCTGCTCCTTCGCAATCGCGAGGAGCGCGCGCTTCAGTTCAGGGTCAGGCGCGAACTGGTCGGCTCCGGCATACAACCAGGAGTCTACCGTGGCGTCGGCCATGCGAAGTTCGGATTGCAGTTCGCGCGAAAAGCCCTGCGGGTCGTCGACCAGAAAACCGGGATAAACACGGAAGAAGCGAGCGAGTAAATCGCGCGACGTATTGGTCAAATGCGGCCGCGCACCATTTTCAATCTGCGAAAGGTAAGCCTGGCTGAGGCCGCGGCCGAGTTCGTGCTTCATGGCTTGAACGACTTCGGATTGCGTCATGGGGCGGTCAAGACCGCGGAGCGAACCCTCGATGGCGCGTAAGGAGCGGAGTTTGTCGCCGAGAGTCATGGGGAAGGCCTTTCTTCGGTATAGCGATATGCAAATGGTATATAGCGATATGTAATTTGTCAAGAGAAATCCGTAGTTGATGTTAACTGCATTATTTTCAGTACACTACAGTCAGGCACAGGCCAAGATTGCAAGCGTTGAGATCCTTCGCCTTTGCCTGTCTGCGAGAGCCTCGCTCCGGATGACAGGCACTCGCTGGTTGCCGATTGGGCGCTATTCGGGTTTGCGGAGGGATTGCAGGTCGATGCCGAGCTGCTGGCACTTTTTGTAGAGGTGGCTGCGCTCGAGGCCGAGAGCTCGCGCAACGTTGGTCATGTGGAAATTGTGACGGCGAATTTCAGCGAGGAGAACTTCCCGTTCGAAAGCTTCGGTGCGTTGCTCGAGAGTTCCCTGCCCCGGGTCGTGCCGGCCTTCGGTCTCGGACACCACCGCCAGTTCGCCGGCCGGAAGGGCAAGCCGCACACCTTCGGCGCTGACCGTATCTTCGGAAGCAAGCAGAACGAGGCGCTCGACGATGTTGCGGAGTTCGCGGATGTTGCCGGGCCAGGAGTAGCGGCAGAGTTCGGCGATGGCTTCGCTGGAAAAGACTTTTTCTTTCCACCCGTTTTGTTTCGCGACCTGACGGGCAAAGTGGGAGACGAGATCGGGGAAATCCTCAAAGCGCTCGCGCAGCGGCGGCAGGATCAACGGGAAAACATAGACACGGTGGAAGAGGTCGCGGCGAAACTCGTTTTTCTTGACGAGCTCTTCGAGGTTGCGATGCGTGGCGACGACAACGCGGACGTTGACCTTGATGGGCTTGTCGCCGCCGACGTGCTCGACTTCGCCTTCTTCGAGGACACGGAGGAGCTTGGCCTGCATGGCGACGGGCATGTCGCCAATTTCGTCCAGAAAAAGTGTGCCGCCCTCGGCCTGTTCGAACTTGCCGACGTGACGCGCGGCTGCACCGGTGAATGCGCCCTTTTCGTGGCCGAAGAGTTCAGACTCGATGAGCTCGGCAGGAACGGCGGCGCAGTTTAGGGTGACGAAGGCGTTTTCGTGGCGGGAAGATTTTTCGTGAATGGCGCGGGCAACGAGCTCTTTGCCGGTACCCGTTTCGCCGAGGATGCAGACGCGAGTTTCGCTGGCGGCGACCTTTTCGATCTGGGCGAGGAGTTTGGTCATGGCGGGTCCGGTTCCCAGGAGTTCGTGCTTGCCGAGGCGGTGACGGAGTTCACGGTTTTCGTCTTCGAGGCGAGAGAGCTTGAGGGCGTTTTCGATGGTCAGAAGAAGCTTGTCGGTTGTGAGGGGTTTTTCGAGGAAATCCAAAGCGCCGAGACGCGTGGCTTTGACGGCCATTTCAATGTTGGCCTGGCCGGAGATGAGAACGATGGGAGTCTGCACGCCGGATTTCTTGAGTTCTTCAAGAAGGTCAAGGCCGGTTTTGCCGGGCATGACGACGTCAGAGAGGATGAGGTCGAAATGGTTGTTGCGGATCAGTTCGGCGGCACGGAGGGCGTTGTCGCAGACGGTCGAATCGTGACCGGCGAGGCGGAAGGCGCGGGAAAGAGAGGCGAGAGTGTTGGGGTCGTCGTCAATCAATAGAAGATGAGGCTTGCGAGGCACAATCAATCCGTAGCGGCGGTGGCGCGTTCGGATTCCGGCACGCCGCTCGATGGTGAATCGGATTTCGGCTTCACTGTAGCGCCCCGCTGGCGCTTCGGAAGGTCAATGCGGAACGTGGCGCCGCGGCCTTCCTCGCTCGTGACGGAAATCGTGCCGTGGTGATCGGCAACAACGGATTGGATAATCGCGAGGCCGAGACCGGTTCCCTGCTGTTTAGTGGTGTAATACGGTGTAAAGAGGCGCGAGCACTCTTCCGGCGTCAAGCCTTTGCCCGTATCGGAGACTTCAATCCGGACGGTGTGTTCGCCATTGCTGCTGCGGAGTGTGAGCGTGCCACCGGCAGGCATGGCGTCGAGCGCGTTCAGAACGAGGTTTTGAAAGGCGCGGTGGAGTAAGTCCGGATCCGCGTCAATCTCGGGGAGAGAGTCTGCCAGGAAGTACTCGGTGGTGATGGGGGGCTTGCCTACCGCGGTGAATTGCGGTTCGAAAAGGCGGACAGCGTTGCGCAGAGTGTCGTTGACGTTGATCTGGGTTAGTTGCGGGGCAGGCATTTTCGAGAAATCGCTGAAGCGGCCGATGATGGTATTGAGGTTGGCGAGTTCGGCTTTCAAAGTAGCGGTGGCTTCGTTGAACACTTCTTGGAACTGACCGGGGGCCAGCTGGCGCGAGCGCTGCAGATTTTCGACCGTGATTTGCAAGGGGAAGAGCGGATTGCGCAGCTCGTGGGCGAGGCGGCGGGCCAGTTCGCGCCAGGCGGCTACGCGCTCGGTCTGAACGAGCTTTTCCTTTTGCGAAGCGAGCGTGCGGGTCATGTCGTTGAACGCCGTGGCGAGTTGACCGATTTCGTCGCTGCCCTTCACGTCGATCTGCGTATCCCAGCTTCCGGAAGCAACGTCGCGCGCACCGTCCGCCAATTCCTCGACCGGACGCGTGATGCGACGCGAGACCCACCAGGTCAAGAGCAAAGCGATCAGGATGGCAGCGGTGGCCACAAGCGCGGCGGTTTTCAGGATCTGACGTTTCAGGAGGACTAGCTCTTTGCTGGGGCTGCCGAGCAGAAGAACACCGAGGAGTTCGTTGTTGCGACCCGTGAGGGGCATGGCGTGAAAGGTCTCGGCGGTGGCAGGATCGTTGGTCCATTCGATCGTTTTGACTACGGTTTCAGGTTCTTTCTGCTTCTGAATCTGCTCGATGAGGGACTGGAACTGATCGGCCTGAGGAACGGCGCCGTTGGCATCGGTGAGAGCGGCGGGAGAGAAGTTGGGTTCAAGATTGCGGTAGAGCAGAGCGCGCATGCCGGTGGGAAGGACCAGGGAAGCGAGGAAATTCTGATCGAGGCGGCGGCCACCAATGATGTAGACATTCTTGTCGCCGACCGTCTGGTTGCGCACCGCGGTCAGGGACAGAGCCACACCGTCGGGCAGTTCCTCGCGCTTGAGAAAAGCATCGGTGCCGTCCCAACTCTTGACGGTAGTGACCCAGTCGTTCTTGTAGCCGACGCGGGCCGGGTACTGCGCGGAAGAAATGAGAGCGCCATCGGAATTGACGAACTCGACGAAATCGAGACCGTGGGTCTGTGCGGCGCCGTTCGCGTCATGGAGATAAAGAGAAGCGTCCGCGCTGGGACGCGCGAGATCCAGCACCATGCGGACGGTCACGTCGGCGTTGGTGATGTTTTCGACTTGCTGAACAACGACGTCGCCGCGTTGAGCAAATTCCTTTTTGAATTGGGCGACGAGGGCTTCGGTGCGCTGGGAATCCATGGATTCGAAGGCGTTTTGGGTGTAGTGCGTCACACCGTAGGCCACGAGGGAAACCGAGGCCAGCACAGTGACAAGGAAAATCAGAAAAATTTTGTTGCGGAAACTCATGGACGAACTCCCGGAGCGCGATCTTTCGCAGAAGTCCCCGAGGACTCACCCGGGGCGCCTGAGGTTGTGTTGTCACCCGTTTCGAGCCAAACGTCAGCGAGGCGCCATTCGCCCCAAGGGGCGGGGCTCCAATTGCGTACGGCTGGCCCGACACCGACATAGTCGGGCAAAACGATGAGCGGGAGCAACTGACGCTGTTCCAGCAGGCGGCGCTCCTCGGCATATAGTTTTTCCGGGTCGAAGGCGGGGGGAGCAGTCTCACCGGCGTCTTCGAGAGAGAATTGGCTCACGAGCGCTTCGAGTTCGACCCGCGCGGAAAGCGAGTCGTAGTGCCAGGCAACGAGATGCAGGCCGGCCGCGGGGGGATTCGGGTTCGTTGAAGCGGATGGGTAAGCCGCGGTCGCATGCAGCGTAACTTGTACGGCGAGATTCGCCTGACGGGCGTTCACGGCGACACGCTCGCCAAGCAATTTCATCAAATCTCCCGCAGCATCCACACGCAAACGTAGAGGCTCAGCGGTGCCCGCTTCGTTGGCAGGAAGCGAGGCGCGAATTTCCCTGGCGCGATTCAGATTCATAGGACTCCCGAAAAGAAAAGCATACCCTGTTAACCACTGTGGCAGAAGCGCGGCGGCAGGTTGTGCTTCCCTTTGAAGCAACACGTTGGCCATGGTGTCGCGGTCGAGAACCAGGTCGACGGCTTCGCGCAGGCGGTCGTCCGACGCGGCGCGTTGGGTGGTGTCGAAGCGAAGTGCCAGGAGCGTAGCGGGCGCGGAACTCCAGACGCGGAGATTGTCCTGGCGGGCTTTGCGGACGAGGTCGGGAGCAATTTCGATGAGATCGGCCCGGCCCACTTGCAAATCGAGAATCTGGCGGAGTCCCGGCGCGCCGAGCGTGACTTCTACGGCGTCAACGAAGGGGCGGCCGGCCCAGGCCTCTTCATTGGCGCGGAATTTCAGATGTGCGAGTTTCAGCGCGCCGGGATTGGCTTCCGCGGGTTGAGCCGGAATGTTTTCGGCGAGATAAAAGGGACCAGTGCCGAGGAAAGCGCCGTCGGGATTCTTGCGCAAGACGAAGCAGCGGCCGGAGGCAAGCTGCTCGAGCAGGTCGGGAACCGGACGTGAAGACCGGATCGTGAGAGTGCTTTCGCCCGGGATAATCTGCAAAGGTCGCGGCAACAGGCCCTGGAGAGCGTTGGCAACGTCACTGGGAGTCAGCGGAGAGCCGTTCGAAAACTTCACGCCGGGGCGAAGTTTGAACTGCCAAATCTTCCCTGCCGTGTCGTGAGACCACTCGGTGGCGAGCGCTTGCTGGAATCGGCCGTAATCGTCGAGCGTAACCAGACGGTCGTAAATCAGCGTGGCAAGCTTTTCGCCTTCGGCGGCACCGATGGAGCCCACTTTCCACTCACGAGGATCGAGAGAGACATTGGCCGCGTGCAATTCGACACGAAGCGTTCCACCATATTTCGGGCGGTTGGCGCCGCGGACAGCTTGTGTCAGGAGCAATGCGGCCAGAAGAGCGCTAACTGCCGCAAGCGAGCGTAATCCTGTAGACCTCATAGTTCCCCGAATGCAGATTGCGCGTGACGACAAGCGCGCTGGCCGGATTCTGCTCCCTATTAACGGTCAGGATCGGGCCAGGAAGTTCACTAAGAATCGCACCGCTGCCTTCGCGTGAAGAGCCATCCGGAACGACCTGAAGCATTTCTGGCGTGGTCCAGTCGAGGCCGTCGGAAACGAGTTTCCAACCAGCGGGATCGCAGGGCGGAGCGAGCACGGTGGTGCCTCGCCATGCTGGCTTCGCAGGGCGGCACTTCACTTCTCCGGCAGAAGTCCAACCAAAACTGCAAATCTTGCCGGGAAGAAGAACGTCAACATTGCCTCCCTGGGCACTTAGTTCGCCACGCGGGTCGCGAGAAGGGTGAATATCTGCGGCGACGATTGCAACTGATTGTTTCACAGCACCAGCCGCGTCGAGTCGAAGGGCAGTTAATTCTCCATTTCGATAGACGAGAAGCGCGATGCCTTCAGAGCCGTTCGCTAAAGAGGATGCGTCCAGGATCCGCTCAGGACTCTCGAATACGAGTTGTCGCTCGATTCGAAGGGGAGCGGCAGGCAGGGTCGCAGAACGGATTGAAGCGCGAGGGAGAGAAACGAACCGCACTTCGTCGTGGTCGGTGGAGCGGACGCTCGCGGCGAGAATCCATTGCGTGGGGGTAGCGGTTACAGCAACCCGCAAGGCCGGGGCGGATGGCTCTTCGGTGAGGCTCAAATGGCGGGCTTCCAATTCTTTTCGGAACGATTCCTGCCAGGGCTTTCCGGAACTGGTGGCCAGGCCGTCTCCGCCAGCGAATTCGAGACGCAACGAGCCGTGAAGATTGGGGATGGCGGCAATGCGGTCAGCCAACAACCTGGTCGCGTCATCGAGCGGGTTGGCCTCGCCGGCCGCCCCGCGTGGCACGGGAAAAAGGAACGTAAGAAAAATCAGTACGAAACAGGATTTGCGGAACAAGGGAGTCTCAGGTATGGGCCACACAGCGTTCTGAGGCGATGATAGCACGTCAGTGTGAGCGATAGTCCTTATAGAGGTCGAGGCGGTTGAGCAGGCCGATCATCACTTGAGTGAAGGCCAGGTATTCGGAGAGGCTTTCGTCGGAGACATTGAACAGTGATTTGCG
>Ga0306920_100000406_pt1 | contig 50179 bp, 40 predicted proteins | sample flu12Cox44000170_FD_204666 | JGI IMG/M metagenome (GOLD analysis project Ga0306920, IMG submission 204666) | Lab enrichment of tropical soil microbial communities from Luquillo Experimental Forest, Puerto Rico - flux4day.12C.oxic.44.000.170 (v2)... | ecosystem: Environmental > Terrestrial >... | reverse complement strand
TAGGCTCTATCAGCGCATGCTAGCGCTTGGGAAACGCGCTGGCATCGCTGACGCGCATCCGCACAGGTCTCGGGATAGCTTTGCAGTAGACATGCTGGCGCGGGGCGCGAGTCCCTACGACGTGGCAAAGCTCTTCGGCGATACTGTAGCGACAATCGAGAAGCACTACACGCCTTTCGTGAAAGAACTACGCGAGCGAACCCGGCGAATCATGGAAAATGGCGAAGGATTGGAGAAGACCGATTGCACAAAATTTGCACAGTCGGCAACGGAGAACGGAAGGATTCATTGATACTCAAAGATTTAGTGGCGGGTGAGCCTGTAAGCCGGATTGTCCGAGCAACTCCGCGTTTTCTGCGACTTTCGTCGAATCAACGGAACGGCTCTGTCATAGATGTCAATAGTGTCAGCTTTTTCCCGATCGTGGGCACGATTTTGGCCGCGTTTTGAAGTCGCTGTACGAAGCTGCATGATTCCGACCAGCCCACACATCTGCCTAGCTGTTTCGCAAGCTGCCACAGCCTTTGTGACCACCGGCGCGGGCCATCTGGCGAGGGAGCCGGGCCTCCGTGCGTAGTGTATTTCAGTCTGAAATCTGGAACTACTCACCAAGTCTAAAGGCACGCTGAAAGCGGACTCATGGGCTTGCTGGGGTAGTATTCTTCGGGATAAATTCGGCTACACCCTTTACGCGCAGTCGAAGTCTAAAGACCGTCAGCAAGAGGAGGTCCTCTTTTTATATATATGACAGAGTCGATGTTCGCCCCAGCGGCATCTAAGTTGTTGAGGATAAAAGAATGGGCGAATGCTGTGTGAGCGAAAGGGCCGAGATGACAGTCAGTAATCACTTCGAGGTCAAGGACTTGAGAAACCACTCGCCCGAGACGCTCCAAACTCTGCGTGGGCTGGTTGCCAGCGGCACGGGTATGCGCCCTGACTTAAAGCGGCCATGTTTCTACGAACTTGAAAGCGACACATGCGTTTTTTATGTATACGTGTCGCCAGTGGATGGATCGGTGGAATTGCTGGCGACTTGGCCACGCACTCCGAGCGTCGAAACACAGGCACGATGCCACTAGCTCCCAGAAGTGCCATCAGGATTCGTCGATCCAACCCTCACGGTCGACAAGAACGGTCAGAGGCATTTCTCTCAAATGGCATGGATCAACAAGAGGCCGACGACCCGACTTCGACCCGCCCGACCCCAGAATGATTGACCTGTCGCCAAGAGGTATGATGGCTTCAACGAGTAGAGCGATCAGGCATGCTGGAGTTGTTGATCCATTGGTCGCGATCAGTAGGGTGCCTCGACCTCAAGAACTTAGAGATTGCTTTGCGTGACACTCTCCCGATGATGTCCGCGGCCAGCATCACTGTCAGCACGATCAATCCTGTTACGACATCCCGAATTCCTTTAGGACGTAGCCAGGCCGATTGGGGATTTCCATGATGTAAGCTGGCGTCGAAATTGTTTTTACCCGCTTGGTTGTCAAGGCATTCCGCCGCGGATCGCATCACGTCCTTGAACGGGCGCTACGACGGAGAGACACACGTGCCGCCTGCGATTTGTGCCCTTGTGGGCACGATACTTGTTGGCGTCAAATCAGGCCTGGTTCTATTGCCTCGCTATTTTCCGGCTTAAATACTGGCGTTACTATGCGCATCACAAAAATTGTTCCAGCTTTGGTTGTATTAGCGTGCGCCAACCCAGCGCTTGCGCAGCAAGAGCTATTCGAGTGGCAGCGCGGCACAGAGGAATCCGTGCGGCTGGACCCTGCCAACTACCATGGCGGCAAAAGCTATGGCTCGCAAGGCGGGACGATCCACGTGGACATCGACGCCCAGCAGCCCGTCTCGATTTTCATGACAGGTGCAGGCGAGTGGAACCGCGCGATGCAGAACCCAGAGATGCTCAGCAGCATTCCTGTGGTGTGCCTGCGCGAACACGTAATCAAGGTGACCTACACCTGCGACCTTCCGCTGGAACCGATGCAATTGATCGTTCGCGACGATCGTGAAAGTCAAAGCTCTAGGGCCTTTTCCGGGTTTGGGGTGGTATTAAAGAGCACCGAGTCTGTAGCAACCGCTGCGCCTGAGTTGGGTAGGGCTATGGGCGTCGTAGACGCAGTCGGCACAGGTATCGCCGGCATGCTAGGCCGCCAAAGCAACGCGACGCCGCAGCACTTTGTCGCACCAAACGATGTGCACATCCAATACTATAGGTGGATTTGCATCAGCAACTGCTTCCCGCCACAGTTTCAGTGGATCCAGCAAGTGAGGGAAGAATACAAACTGACAACCATTTTGAAGGTTTACGGCGGGTACGCACCGGACCGCGACGGCGAGGTGGTCAGCATCAAGATCAAGGCTCCGGTGCCTATGCTCGTGGCGGTGGTTCCTTCATCGGTAGCGAATCAACTGCACGGCAAGCCCGATATGCTCGAGCCGGCGCTCGAAAAAACGTTCTGCCAGCAGCGCGGTGTGCAGTCGCAAACGTTTCAGTGCACGTTCAACGCCGCGGACGGACCGCAATCGCTCATTGTGGTGCCGGAAGATATCGATAAGGTGCCGCACAAAAAAACGGAGGTTGAGTTCTTCGCGTCGAAGTGCGTGGCGAACTGCGCGCTTGCGCCACAGAACGCGGCAGCGGCGAACCCGAATCCGTGATTGTCCGAACTCAGTCATCGCCAGAATAGGACCCACCTCCTGGTTAACGGGCTTGACGGACCGATTCCAGGATTGTGGCAATCCGGAAGTCATGGCCAAGCTCCTGGTAAACCGTCCATATGGGTACTATGATCCACTTTTCCGATACCCGACTAATCGGGACTTGAGAATCTACCTCTTGACTTTGGCCCATATTTCTGCAAATATGGAAATATGGGTACTGCAAACAGGAAGTCCGCCGAACAAATCGTCAAATACGCCGATATGTTTTCGGCTATGGGAACCGAAGCACGCCTGCGCATCATGCAGCTGCTGCTTTCTGCCCACCCTGACGGCTTGGTCGTCGGCGACCTTCAGGACGAACTCGACATCCCCGGTTCCACGCTATCGCATCACTTAGACAAGCTGAAGGCTGAGGGGCTTGTGAACGTGCGCCGCGAGAGCACCTTCCTTCACTACACAGCGAACACTGAAGCGCTTCAGGAGATTCTTCGGTTCCTCTACGCCGAGTGCTGTACGCGCAACAAGGCGCTGAAGGCCGATGCGATCATTCAGGTGTGCAAATGAGCGACGAACTGAAGCAGGTAGTGAAGGAGAAATATGGCCAAGCGGCTCTACGCGTCGGCGCTGGCGGCGGCTCCTGCTGCGGGAGCAGCCCGGCGAGCGAGGGCTGTTGTGCCGACCCGATCACTTCGAACCTCTACGACGCGGCCCAGGTCGAGCAGATTCCGGAAGAGGCGCTTTACGCGTCACTTGGCTGTGGGAACCCCACGGCGCTCGCCAGGCTGAACCCAGGCGAGACGGTTCTAGACCTCGGATCAGGCGGCGGGATCGACGTGCTTCTTTCGGCGCGTCGCGTTGGTCCGACCGGTAAGGCCTACGGCTTGGACATGACAGACGAAATGTTCGCCCTGGCGAACGAGAACAAGCGGAAGTCTGGTATCACAAACGTTGAGTTTCTCCGGGGCGAGATCGAGAATATCCCGCTGCCCGATAGCTCTATCGATGTTGTCATCTCGAATTGCGTCATCAACCTTTCCAGTGACAAAGAGCAAGTGCTGCGTGAGGCGTTCCGGGTGCTCAAACCCGGTGGCCGGTTCGCCGTGTCGGACGTCGTCACGCGCGGCGACATGCCGCCTGAGATTCGCAGGAGTGTGCTTCTGTGGGTCGGCTGCGTCGCTGGCGCGCTAAGCGAGGATGAATACCGATCAAAGCTGCGCGCTGCGGGATTCAATCAAATCGAAATCGAGCCAACCAGAGCCTACCGCCTCGAAGACGCGCGCGAGTTTCTGTCGGCTCAAGACATGGACGTTGACGCGATTGCGCCCCAAGTCGATTGCAAGTTTCTCAGCGCGTTCATTCGCGCAGTTAAACCGTAGTGATGACCGGTGAGATGTGTCCGTCACACCAGCGTCACAGTCGGTGACAAAGTCCTGCCAACTTACTCAAAACAAAATAATAAATGACGGGCGAGCCTGTAAGCCGGATTTTGTCGTTGCGCGACCGTCAGTCCGATTTGCATCAGAATGACTTTGGCCGCCCAACGCAGCGATCATTCCTCTAGGTCCTGAATCGCCCCAGGACTCAAGCAGCCTACCCGAGGGTCACAGCGCCTTGCTCTGTGCGAGCTGTGCGCATCCGGGCCGGGCCAGCCCTCCCCTCCTATTTGGCTTTGCTCCACGCGGGGTTTTCCGTGCCTCGGATGTTGCCATCCGAGCGGTGGGCTCTTACTCCACCTTTTCACCCTTGCCAAGTGCGCTCAACCGCACGAGGCGACCTTCCGGTTTTTCCGGAAGCCCGCCACCGAGGTATGAGCATCACCGGCGGTTTATTCTCTGTGGCACTTTCCGTGATCGTGCTTCCGGGATGCGCCGTTGCGCACCCTGAAGCGCAATCCCCTGGTGTTACCAGGCGCGTTGCCCTGCCGTGGTCTGCTCGCGTGCGAGCTTACCACGGCTGGAGTCCGGACTTTCCTCCCGCCCGCTCCGCGCCCGCTTGACACGGACTCGGAGCTAGCCGGCGATCACCCGGCTCACCCGCCACTCTAAGTATACCCCGGCTGGGTAAATTCTCGCGTCGGGACCGAGCGTGTCGATGAAGTCTCGATCTGTGTTTGGCCGCAGGAGCTATCGAAATAGCGCGCAGGCCGGAAGTGCCCGCAAAACCGCTATTGCTTTTCCTGGCAGCGATTGCTTGATGAGCCGCAAAAACTGTCAGCGAGGGAAATTCCCAGGACCTAGGAAGCCATCGGCGACCGGCGAGTAAGCGATCATCTTCCAGGAATGGCCATCGTGGCGCGCCGTGTAACAAAACCTATTTTTCTGCAGCACGGAGCCGTCGACCCGGCGACGGGTAATGTCTGAAACAATCAGCGCGTGGTTGGGAGCATATAGCGAGATGCGCACACGATCGACGTCCGATCGCGCCCAGCCACGGGCCCTAAGGTCAGCGAAAATTTGACTCGAAAGGCGCTGGTGCTCGGAAATCGTTGAGCACACGACTACGCCGCCGTCCCCGGAGATAAGGGCGTACGGCAAATCGATAAATCGATACTGGCGGGCGATATCCTGGCGATTGAAAGCATCCATGAAGTCGCGATAGAAGCCCTCCACTGCTTTGGTGATCTCTTGTGTGTTGGGCATGACGCCGCCTCCTTCATTTCCGCACTGAGCCGGGACAAATTGAGCGGAAATTGCGCACACATGCTTACTTACTTGGGCGAAAGCAGTTTTTCGAACTGGGCTTCGTCCAGAATCGGGACGCCGAGAGACTTCGCCTTGTCGAATTTGGAGCCCGGATCCGTGCCCACCACAACATAATTCGTTTTTTTGCTTACCGATGAGGCAGTTTTGCCGCCGTGTGACGAAACGAGAGCTTCGGCGTGCTCGCGAGAATGCTTATTGAGCGTGCCGGTGAAGACGAACGTCATTCCCGCCAATTTCGAGCTTTGGGGGGCTGCGCGTTCCTCCTTCATGTTTAGGCCGACAGCTGCGAGATGGCCGATCAGTTTGCGGTTCGCGGATTCGGAAAAGAATTCGCGAACACCTTCGGCGATTTTAGGGCCGATTTCTTCGACCATGACCAATTCCTCATCGGTCGCGTCGCGGAGCTTGTCCATCGAACTAAAGTGGGCCGCAAGGAGCTGGGCAGTGCGCTCGCCTACGAAGGGAATCCCAATCGCGTAAATGAGCCGGGCGAGACTGTTTTTCTTGCTGGCGGCAATTTCATCCAGCAGATTTTGGGCAGACTTTTCTCCCATGCGCGCCAGGCCAGCGAGCGTTTCAAGATCGAGCTTATAAAGGTCCGCGAATTCCTTAACCAACCCTTTCTCGATTAGTTGAACGACGATTTTTTCGCCAAGTCCGTCGATGTTCATCGCATGACGACCGGCAAAATGAAGAATCGACTCGCGGCGCCGGGCCGGACAGGACACATTCACACATCGGTGGGCCACCTCTCCTTCCGTGTGATAAACGCGCATGCCGCAAACCGGGCACTTGGACGGCATCTCGAATTCTTTTTCTTCAATGCCGTGCTTCACAACTTTGAGGACGTGAGGAATGACTTCGCCCGCGCGTTCGACTAGAACCGTGTCACCCGCGTGCACATTCAGCCGGCGAATTTCATCCAGGTTGTGAAGGGTTGACTTCGAAACCGTGACGCCGCCGATCTGTACAGGTTCGAAAACGGCAAAGGGAGTCAGCACGCCGGTGCGGCCAACGCTGACGGCGATTTCCTTCAGCAGTGTGGTCTCTTGATGCGCCGGATATTTGTAAGCGATGGCCCAGCGCGGAGCTTTCGAGGTATATCCAAGTTCGTTCTGCAGTGAGATTTCATTGACCTTGATCACCACGCCATCGATTTCGTAGGGAAGCTTCTCCCGCTTCGTTTCGCAACGCTCGATATAGCGTTCGACACTATCGATCCCAGGGGAAACTTGCCAGTCATAACTTGCCTTGAAACGGAGCGTGGTGAGCGCATCTAGGACCTCTGAATGGCACTTCTTGGGTATGCGCCCATCCACCAGCAGATAATAAGCAAAGAATTCGAGCTGGCGAGATGCCGTGATACTTGGATCGAGCACGCGAACGGCGCCGGCGGCCGCGTTCCGCGGATTGGCGAAGCGTTTTCCACCTTGGGCTTCCTGCTGTTCGTTGAGTTCCTCGAAGGCCTTGCGTGTCATCATCACTTCGCCACGCACTTCAAAATCTTCCTTGATGCCGGTCTTTTTCAGAAGGGACGAAGCCATCGCCAAGGGAATCGAGCGAATCGTCCTCACGTTGAGCGTGACATCCTCTCCGGTCATCCCGTCTCCGCGGGTGACTCCGCGCCCGAGCTTTCCATCCTCATAAATCAGCGAGAGGCTCAGGCCATCGAACTTCTGCTCGCAGACATATTCAATCTTTTCGCGCCCGGTCGTTTGGCGAACGCGTCGATCGAATTCACCGAGAGCCTCGAACGAAAACGCATTGTCGAGGCTCATCATGGGAAGGCTGTGACGAACCTTCTGAAAGCCTTCGCGCGGCGTGCCGCCTACGCGCTGTGCCGGTGAATCGGAGGTGATCAGCTCAGGATGCTCGGCCTCGAGTTTTTTGAGGCGCTCCATGAGCCGATCGAACGTTGCGTCGGAGATCTTCGGATCGTCGAGGACGTAGTACAGATGTTCGTGGTGACGGATCTCGTCACGCAGATTGGCGATCTCTTTCGCCACCTCCCGGCTCCTCGCGGTTGTGGCCCTAGGCATCAAATCCTCTAAAGAGGCACTGTTCAAAGTAAGGAACATCGCTATTATACAATGTGAGTTTGCTTACATCTGAAAACGAGCCATGCCGGATCATATAAGCGACGCACTCTTGATTTACAACCCGACAAGCGGCAGGAAGCGCCATCGCCGGTTCTCGGAAGTCGAGCGGGCCGCGCAAATCTTGAGAGAGGAGGGCATTCGGGCTGAACTTGCAGCCACGACCGGTCCCGGCACTGCCACGGCCATTGCGCGGCAGGCCGTCGAGGCACATCGTGGGCTGGTGATCGCCTGCGGCGGTGACGGCACGATCAACGAGATCGTCAACGGATTGGCGAAGAGCGATTTGCCTATGGCCGTGCTCCCCGCGGGAACTGCAAATATTCTCGCAAAAGAATTGCGCATTCCTTGGGATATTCCCCATGCCGCGCGGATGATTGCGGGAGGAACTGTTCGGCGAATCGCGCTCGGTCTAGCCATCCCCACGAACGGCAACCGATCCACCGCGTCAGCCGAAGGGCGCTACTTTCTTTCCGTGGCCGGAGCGGGGCCCGATGGCGCGATCGTGAACGGTGTGAATAGTGACCTAAAGAGGAATACAGGCGAGCTTGCCTATTGGGTCGAGGGGTTTCGACAGCTCTTGCACTACAGCTTCCCGGAAATTCTTATTCGCCGCGGCAACGAGGAGCGCAAGGCTACCATTATCGTCGTGGGCAGGACGGTTCATTATGGCGGGCCGTTTAAGATCACGACCGGTGCCAACCTATTTCAAGATCAGTTCGAGTTTCTCATCAATTCGCGCCGCAGCCGCCTCGGGTATTTGGCGTGCCTTCCCGCGCTGTGGTTCGGCATTCTTCGAAAGATGAAGGGGATTGAAACTTGGAAGGCCACGGAGACGGTTTGCGAGCCCGCGAATGGCGAGCCAGTGTATGCGCAGGTCGACGGCGAGCCTGTCGGGCCGTTGCCCATGATGTTTCGAATCGTAACTGATGCGTTATCAATCGTGACGCCGAGGTCTGAAGTCTAGGTTCTACGAGCGACACTCTGGCGGCGGAACACCGGCCGGTGGAACCATTCACGCATGCCTTCTCGTCCCTCGCCCTGGCCCGCGCCGGCCAACGCCGTCTTCCTCGCTTTGGCACGCTGATGCTGGTGGTTTCGGGCCTTGCATCCGATCTCGACTACGCCAGCTATTTCGGCGGCGCCAGCGCATACATCCAGTTTCACCGCGCTATTCTTCACTCGTTTCTCGGTTGCGGAGTGATGATATCTGCCCTCGCAGGCGGATTCTGCATTCTGGACCATAGAATTCCTGACCAGAAGGCACACACCGCGTCGCTTCGACGGTTGCGATTTGCGTCGGCGCTGGCGATATGCGCGATGGGTGCGACGAGTCACCTGTTGCTCGATCTTGCGAGTGGGATCGGCGTACAGCTGCTGTGGCCATTTCATGTGCACTGGTATGGGCGCGCTCTCGCGGCGAATTTTGATCCTTGGGTTATGGCTTTGCTGATTGCCGGACTGCTTCTGCCGATTCTGTTCAAGCTGGTAAATGAGGAAGTGAGCTCAGGGCAGAGAAAACGCAGCGGAATTCCGTCTGCAACGATCACTTTGCTGGTCGTGACGGGGTACTTCGGTTTTCGAGCGCATCTGCGCGGCGAGGCCGCCGATTTGCTGCTCTCACGCGAATATCACGGCCGAATCGCGCTGTCAGGTGAGGCCTTTCCGGAGACTGCTTCCCCCTTCAACTGGCGGGGCGTTGCCGTGACGGACGATACGCTGGAAGAGATTGAGGTGTCGCCTAATCGTCCCGATGCGTTTGACCCGAACAGCAGCGTGACGCTCTACAAGCCGCAAGAGTCGCCCGCCCTGGAGGTCGCCGAAAAGTCCGCGGCTGCCGCGAAGTTCCTTTGCTACGCGCAGGTGCCGATCGCCAGCGTCCGGCGGATGGAGGATGACTATCGTATTGAGATCCGGGATGCGCGCTTTCCGGAAGGCGATGGCTCGCCTTCCAATGTCATCTTACGCCTCGACCTTGCCAGCAACCTGCAGACTCGGCGTGAAGAGTTGCTTTTCGCCTCCGCGGCGAATCGCTAGCTAATCAATTTTGGGGGATTCGCCTGGACGTAGGCGGGTCAGCGCATAGGCGGCCAGAATAATCGCGACGGCGGCAACGCCGAACATTAGCTTGTGCGTTGCGAGGTAGAGAAAAACGGCGTTGCCGTAGCGAACGGCAAGTATTCCTTCGATGAAGTAGCGCAAACCGCGCCCGAGCAAAAGGGCCACGACGAAAGTGCGCAAGGGCACTTGAAATACGCCCTCGGCCAAGATGAACGGCTTGAACGGCACCGGCGGCGGCAGAATGGCGGGGAGAAATGCACTCAAAAATGCATTGCGCTGCACCCAGCGTTTTGCATGCAATGCGGTTTTTCCCGCCCTCCGGTGAAAGAACGCTTCACCGCCCTTTTTCGCGATGAGATAGAGCCAGATGCACCCAGCAAGCGAGCCGAGCGCCGCCATAGTGCAGTAGTACGGCATTCGCGCAGGTCGCTGCATGGAAACCTCGATAACCAGTGCGTCTGCCACAAGAGGGAACGAAAGAGCGGATGAGTCGAAAAATGTAACGAGAAATAGGCCGCCGCCTCCCAGTCCCGCCACTAATTTTTGCAGCCAGGCAGGCAGCTTGACGTGGTTCATTTCTGCGGGAGGGCGCTGATCATTGAACGATTGTATCAGAGATCGTGCCGGCCCTTCGCGGCGCCGGGAGCGCAGGGAAGCACAAATTGCCGATTGGCATACAGTCGGCTAAAATTCCTTGGAGCAATCTTCCTCAAATGACAACAATCCTCGACGATTTGAACGACCGCCAGCGCGAAGCCGTGCTTGCAACGGAAGGACCTGTACTCGTCCTGGCGGGCGCCGGAACGGGAAAAACTCGGGTCATCACGTATCGCGTAGCGCAGCTGATCGAAAAAGGTGTGCCGCCGCGTTCCGTCTTGGCCGTCACGTTCACGAATAAAGCCGCAGAGGTGATGAAGAGGCGAATCCAGGATTTGCTTCGCTTTACCGGACAGGACGCGTCCGACGTTTGGGTCTCCACATTTCATTCCCTTTGCGCGCGCCTGTTGCGCCGCGAAGCTCCTCATCTCGGCCTGCCACGCGATTTCGCCATCTACGACGATGACGATCAGACGTCTGCCATAAAGAGAGCCCTCGCACAGTTGGGCTTATCGCCGGAAGACTATCCGCCGCGCAGCCTGCGCGCGCAAATCAGTCATGCGAAGAACCACGGCATCTCGCCCGATGCAATGGAATCCCAAGCCGTTCAAAGCCGCGATCCCGGCCGCCAGGATACGGCGGCTATTTTCCGGTCCTACGAAGGCATCCTGGGCAAGGCGTCCGCACTCGATTTCGATGACCTTCTACTCCGGGCGGTCGATCTGCTGCGCGAGCATGACAACGTGCGCTCCGCGTGGAGCGAGCGCTTCCGCTACATGATGGTTGATGAATTTCAGGATACAAATCCCGCCCAGGAAGAATTCGTCCGCTTGCTCGGCGGCAGCAGGAGAAATGTCTGCGTCGTAGGTGATGAAGATCAGTCCATTTACGGCTGGCGCGGCGCGCGTGCGGGGAATCTGAAGCGCTTTACCAAGGACTTTCCAGACGCGAAAATCGTTCGCCTCGAAGAGAACTACCGTTCGACTCAAAGGATTCTCGATGCCGCCGCTGCGGTGGTAAGAAATAACGCCGATCGTCTGGGCAAGAACCTTCGGGCCACACTCGGGTCGGGTGAATCGCTGCGCTTCTACGAGGCCACTGATTCGCTCGGGGAAGCGGAGTTTATCTGCGCTCAGCTGGCTTCGGTAATTCGCACCGATCCGGATGCGCGTATCGCCGTACTGTATCGCACAGGTGCGCAGTCGCGCTCCTTTGAAGAAGTGCTGCGACGCCTGGGGATTCGCCACCGCGTTGTTGGAGGCTTCAGCTTCTACGAACGAGCGGAAGTGCGGAACGCACTCGCCTATGTCCGACTGCTGTTTCACCCGGAAGACGACGTTGCGCTGCTGCGCGTCCTCAATGTGCCGCCGCGCGGGATTGGTGCAACGACCGTCGCGACTCTCGAAGCGCGCGCCAAGGAGACCGGTCAAACACTGTGGGACGTGATCGGCGATAGAAACTTTCTGATCGGCAAGAAAGCGGCGGGCGCGTTGACCTACTTCCTCAAGATGATCGAGGATCTCGCAGAAGAGTGCGGTACCCGCCCGCCAGCAGAACTGATCGAACGCGTGCTCAGCCAGACGGGATACCTCGATTGGTTGGAGCAACAGGACAATCTCGAACACACATCGCGCGCGGAGAACCTCCGCGAGCTTTCTAATGCGGTCGCCGAGGCTACCGAGCAGGGGCAGACGCTCGAGGACGTGCTCGACCACGCAGCTCTCGTGAGCGATGCCGATGAATATGAAGAAGACGTCGCCGTTTCCTTGATGACTCTGCACAGCGCGAAGGGCCTGGAGTTCGACGCGGTCTTTCTCGCCGGGCTTGAGGAAGGCCTGTTGCCGCACAACCGTTCGCTCGACACCACGGCGGGAATTGAGGAGGAGCGGCGCCTGTTCTACGTGGGCATGACTCGCGCCAAGCGGTCGCTGGTGTTCTCGCGCGCCGTGTATCGGCGCACGTACGGCAGCGAGGGAATGCGCGCATCGCTGCCCTCGCGCTTCCTTGCGGAGATACCTGCCGATTTGATCGAGGCTGCTCCCGGGTCCCAGTCGGAGCCAGGAGAAGCGCGGCGCTACGAGGCTGATCCGGAGTTTTCGCAGGAACATAGCTACCGGCGCTCAGGGGCGGCGTACACGTCCTACAAGTCAAGCAGTTATCGTCGCCCGAAAGCGGTGCAATCATCTTACGAAGGGCCACCCGGCAACCGTTCCGCCACTCAGAATCGCGGCCGCGGCGATTCCTTGGTGGGCACTCGCGTGCGCCACTCCAAGTTCGGCCTGGGCACAATCATCGACGTAGAAGGTGAAGGTGACGATCGCCGCCTGACCGTGAGCTTCCAAGACCACGGTCCCAAGAAGCTGCTCGAGCGGTACGCCAACCTGCAGTTCGCTTAACACCCTTCAGCCCTCCGGCCCATCGCCCAAAGAGCAAAATGTTTGAGAGTCTCGCCAGATCGACATAGCGCGAGCGTTGGACGGAACATCGGCAGCCGGCCTGGAAATCTTCGGCACCGCCATTCGTGTGATCCAGTCTTGGCCGCACCCGTCGTGTGGAGCGATTCGCACGACCTCCTGGTCGCGGGTAAAGCGAACGATCCATCCGAGTTCGGTTGCAGCGAAATCATTCCGGGCTCCTTACAGCAGGTCCGCGAAGTCCCAGCCATCGGCCGGAACCACTGGCCAAATATCCGGAGGCCGGATATCGAGAGCTTTTCGCAAGAACCCTTGTCGAAATCTCAAATCCAACTAGATGACAGGGCAAATGTCGCCCGAGAACACTGTGAAAAATAAGTCAATTACCGTTTGTCAGTCTGGCTAGGCAAAGTGTTCTCGGCGGGTTTTTCATTGAGCCAAACTCACCTTTCGCGGTGGTTGCGTGGAATTCTCCGGCAAGGTACAGTTTCCTTCAAGTGCGCAATCCAGCGGAAGGTGGCGATTGGATCCACAGCTCTTCCGTACCAAGAGCATCGACCAGCTTATCTCCGATTCGGAACGGCCTGAAAAACGGCTCAGAAAATCGCTCGGCTGGCTGAGCCTTACTTCACTCGGTATTGGCGCGGTAATCGGCTCCGGGATTTTTACGGTCATCGGGACAGCCATTGCCGGCGAAAAGATGCAGTTCAGCTCGGTGATGAATTCCACCGTCATCGAGTACCTGATCTATCGCACGGCCTCATTCGGCAGACCGGGTGCCGGTCCTGCCATTGCGGCCTCCTTCGTTCTGGTCGGAATCGTCTGCTGTTTTGCGGCTCTGTGTTACGCCGAACTGGCCGCAATGATTCCCATCGCGGGCAGCGCCTACACGTACACCTACGCGACCATGGGCGAACTAATTGCCTGGATCATTGGCTGGGACCTCATTCTCGAATATGCCGTGTCCAACATGGCGGTGAGCGTCGGTTTTTCAGCGCATGTGGTCGACCTGTTCGACTGGTTCGGCTGGCATCCCAGCCTGCGCTGGATCACTCCTGCGTATCTGCCCGAGGGCCTCACGGATTTCGCAAACAATGTTCTGTACGAACCCGGCTGGCATTTCGGCTTTAATTGGCCTGCGTTCGTCATTGTCATGTTGCTGACGGTAATTCTCGTCCGGGGAATCAAAGAGTCCGCCAACACGAACAACGTGATGGTAATGCTGAAAATTTTGGCCATCATCATCTTTGTGGCCGTTGCGGCCGCTTACATTCATCGAGGGAATTGGCATCCGTTCGCCCCGAACGGCTGGCCGGGCATCCTCACCGGTGGTTCAATCATTTTTTTTACCTACATTGGATTCGACTCAGTTTCAACCGCCGCAGAAGAGTGCCGAAATCCACAACGCGATCTTCCCATCGGTATCATTCTCACCCTCGTCATCTGCACGATCCTGTACGTCGCGGTCGTCGTTATGCTGACCGGTATCGTTCCTTGGCAGACACTCGTGGACGACGCGGCGCCTGTGGTCAATACCATGAAGCGCCTCCACTTTGGTAGCGTGCGCTTAGCCGTTCTCGTCGGTGCGATCATGGGAATGATCTCTTCGCTGCTCGTTTTTCAACTCGGCCAGGCGCGAGTATGGTTCGCCATGTCGCGCGATGGCTTGCTGCCGAGCATTTTCAGTCGCGTACACAAACGCTATGGTACCCCCGACTTCTCGACCTGGGTTGCTGGCCTTGCGGTCGCCATCCCGGCCGGACTATTTGACATCGGCACGCTGGCCAACCTATCGAACATCGGCACGCTGTTTGCATTTGCCTTGGTTGCAGGCGGCGTTTTGATCCTTCGACTTCGCGAGCCCGAACGTCATCGAGCTTTCCGCGCGCCCGGCGGCCTGCTTGCCCCGGTTGTTACGATCCTTACATGTGTGCTGTTAATGGCCGGCCTGACTATCTTGAATTGGATCCGCTTCTTCGTCTGGCTGGTGATCGGGCTGGTTGTCTATTATTTCTACGGTCGCAAACACAGCGAACTTTCCACGGCAAGATTGGAAGCAATCGCGGAGGAGAAATCTCGCGGATGAAGCGGCTTGCGGGCGCAGTCATTCTGTTGCTGGCAGCCGTCGTCTTTGCCCTGCCTGCACCGTTCGGTTGGGGCGAATCGGCGCTGCGACTGATCACGGACAAAGCCATCGACACTCTGCCCGATGAGATGTTGCCTTTTTTCCAGTCCAGCCGCGCATTTCTCGTTCAACACGCCAATGACGCTGCTGCGACGGAGTCAAAAAGCTCCGCCGCATTGCGCAACGGTTTCATTGAGCTCGATCATTACGGGCCGTTTCCGTTTACCGCTCTTCCCCGATCCTATATGGAGGCGGTTGCGAAATACGGCAAGCGGAGCGTTGCAGCGCACGGGCAGCTTCCGTGGGAAATCGGCGTTTACAGCGAGAAGTTGACAGATGCGTTTCGCTTGCATAAGTGGGATGAAGCCAAGATCGAAGCTGCGACGCTCGCCTATTATGTTGCTGCGGCGCACGATCCCTTCAAAACCACCGCGAACAAAGACGGCAGGCTTTCCGGTCAAGAGGGCGTCAACGAACGGTTCGGTACTGGTCTCGCGGATCGCTATCAACGCTTCTTCTTTATGCACCCCAATGAGGCTAGTTTTATACGCGATCCGACCGATCATGCTTTCGAGATGTCCCTCAGCGCGCATTCCTGGCTTGAAAATGTTCTGCTAGCGGATCAGCGCGCCTACCAGGGACTTTCCTCCTATAACGACGAGTATTACGACCGCTTCTACGCTCAGGCGGGAGCCGTGCTGATCCGCCAACTCAGCGATGCGTCGACCGATCTTGGCTCATACTGGATGACGGCCTGGATCAACGCCGGCCGGCCACAGCTGCCCTAGGCCGGAACGAAAAGTGCCCGACCCAAATCCGCGACTGACCATTTTGGATTCCTTACCCAAGGCAGAGTTGCATCTGCACCTGGAGGGCTCCATTCGCCCGCACACAGCCGTTGAACTCGCGGCGCGCCATGGCGATCGGCTCACTGTCCGGGAAGTCGAGACGCGCTACAGATATTCAAGCTTCGCCGGCTTTATAGATGCCTTCAAATGGGTCACGTCATACCTACGCGATCCAGAAGACTACGCGCTCATCACACGAAGAATCCTCGAGGAACTGGCGCGACAGAACGTCGTCTACGCGGAAATCACCATCTCTGCTGGCGTGATGTTGCGGCGCATGCAAAACGTGGAGGCAAACTTCACCGCCATCCTCGAAGCAGCGCAAAACGTGCGCTATCGCAACATTCGAACGGCATGGATCTTCGATGCCGCGCGACAATTCGGCCCAGAAGCGGCTTTGGAAGTCTGCCGATGGGCGCTCAAGCTGCACCGCTCTGGTGTCGTCGCCTTCGGAATGGGCGGCGATGAACTTGTTTTCTCGACTGAGAATTTCCGGCCGGCATTCGATTTGGCTCGCAGCACGGGTCTCGGCGTCGCGTGCCACGCCGGCGAAACGGGTGGGCCGGATCTAGTGCGCGAAGCAGTCGAGCTCCTTGGGGCGGAGCGAATCGGCCACGGCATTGCGCTCATGCACGATCCGGCCTTGGCAGAATCGCTCGCATTGCGCCGCGTCGCGCTGGAAAATTGTCCGAGCAGCAATCTGGCGACCGGTGCGCTGGCAAAACAGCTCGGAAAGTCACAGGCCTCGCTCACAGATCATCCGCTCCGGCGGCTTCTGGAGGCTGGTTCGCACGTCACTCTGTCAACTGACGACCCGGCCATGTTCCACACTGATTTGCTAACTGAATATTCTCGCGCCGCATCGCTCGGCCTCAGTAGCCAGCAACTCTTGCAGCTCGCTGAAGCGAGCTTCGATGCTGCCTTTCTGCCACCCCGCGAGAAGCGCCAATTCGTCGACGACTTTCGGAGCGCAGCACAATCTGCGGGCTTGCTATAATCGCCGGTCATAACCTCTGCCAGCGAGGAAACCATGAAGGCTCACGTTTGGGTCATGCTCAAATCCACGGTTCTCGACCCGCAAGGGCAAACCATTCAGCGCGCGCTTTCCTCGCTCGGCTATTCCAAAGTGCAAGAGGTGCGCCAGGGCAAATTCTTCGTGCTGGACTTGAATGGCCTCAGCCGAACGGAAGCGCAGACCGAAGTCGAGCGCATCTCCAAAGATGTACTGACAAATCCGGTTATCGAAGAATTCCGTTTCGAGATCCTCGACTGATTTCTTCCTCGCCGGGTGCTATGGCGGCTTCCAGCACGCGCACCTGACCCTAACAGTCGTCAAGCGATTCTTTGTGCTAGCATAATTAGGGTTAACCCGCTGATACCGATCGCGAGTAGCTCCGGAGGTCCACCCTGAATGTGCGGAATTGTCGGCTACATTGGCCCCAAACGTGTCGTTCCTTTGATCCTGGATGGACTGAAGCGCCTCGAATACCGGGGATACGATTCCGCTGGCATCGCCGTTGTGGGCGACAACGGAAAACTCGAGATTCGGCGCGCACCAGGAAAACTCCGCAATCTTGAAGAATCGATCCGAGCCACTCCCATTGAGGGCGTCTATGGAATCGGCCACACGCGATGGGCCACGCACGGCCGTCCCACCGAGGAAAACGCGCATCCGCACCGGGACTGCTCCGGCCAGATCGTTGTGGTGCACAACGGTATCATCGAAAATTACATCGAGCTAAAAAAGCAGCTTCTCGCTGATGGCCACAAATTTATCACCGAGACGGACACCGAAATCATCGCCCACATTATCGAAAAACTCTCGAAGGACGCGCCACTCGAGGAAGCGGTTCGGAAGGCCGTCAAGACGATGACCGGTGCCTACGCTCTGGTGGCGGTTTCCGCAAAAGATCCGAACAAGATCGTGGCCGCTCGGCTGGGGCCCCCAATCGTGGTGGGTCTGGGCGATCGTGAATTCTTCGTGGCGAGCGATATTCCGGCCATTCTGCAGCATACGCGCAGCGTCTTCTTTCTCGGTGATGGCGAGATGGCTGTTCTGACCCCACAAGGCGTTCGTTTCTGCGACTTCGAAAGTCAGCCGATCAACCGTCCGCCGCAGCAGATTTCTTGGGACCCGATCATGGCGGAAAAGGGTGGGTTCAAGCACTTCATGCAGAAGGAAATTTTCGAACAGCCTCGCTCCGTTCGGGACACGCTTCTCGGCAGGATCTCGCAAGAGACAGGAAAAGTCTTCCTCGACGAGATGAACATTACCGAGGATGAATTTCGCGCCTTTGATGATGTAAAGATCGTTGCTTGCGGCACAAGCTGGCATGCGGGGCTGGCCGGAAAATTCATGATCGAGCACCTTGCCGGTATTCCGGTTGAGGTGGACTACGGCAGTGAGTTCCGCTATCGCGACCCCATTGTCGGCAGGCGCAGCTTGATCATCGCCATCAGCCAATCGGGCGAAACAGCTGATACGCTGGCTGCCGAGCGCGAAGGACGACAGAAGGGCGCGAAAGTGGTCTCGATTTGCAACGTGGTTGGCTCGATGCTCACCCGGGAATCGAGCGGCACGATTTACACCCATGCCGGACCCGAGATTGGCGTGGCCTCAACCAAGGCCTTTACCGGACAACTTACGGCCCTTCTTCTAACGGCTCTTTATCTCGGCCAGGTCCGCGGCAAGCTGACGAGCCCCACTTCTCAGCACCTGATGCAGGAGTTGACCCGCGTTCCCCAGAAAATCCAATCCATTCTCCAACACGACGCTCAGATCGAAGGCCTTTCCCGGCGGTTTTTCCGGAACTCGGATTTTCTTTACCTGGGCCGCGGCATCCATTATCCAATTGCTCTGGAGGGCGCGCTCAAGCTCAAGGAAATTTCCTACATTCATGCGGAAGGCTATCCGGCCGGCGAGATGAAGCATGGTCCCAACGCGCTGATCGATGAGAATCTGCCCGTAGTAATCATCGCCACCCGCGATGAATCCGATGCCGCGTCCATGCTTCTTTATGAGAAGACAATCTCGAATCTTCAGGAAGTGAAAGCGCGCGACGGCATCGTCATCGCGGTGGTTAGCGAAGGTGACAAACTTGCGCGCGAGACGGCCGATCACGTGATCGAAATTCCCACTGCGCCGGATCTGATCTCGCCCATTGTCGAGATTGTTCCGCTGCAGTTGCTTGCCTACCATATCGCGGTGCGGCGCGGCTGTGATGTCGACCAGCCCCGCAACCTCGCTAAGTCGGTCACGGTCGAGTAACCTGCCCATGAAACACGGTGCACTCTTCTGGCTAGCAGCCAAGGTCGCGCCTCACTTGGCGATTGTCGCTTTGTCCAGCCTGACCCTGGCAAACAATTGCTCAGGGCGGCAGCAGGCGCAGGAGCAAACCGGAAAAGGCCGGCTCGCCGAAGCCCGCGCTGTCGGGTCGGCAAAATTCAAGTCCGAGCAAATCATTGCCGCGGCCGGTTTGCAGGTGGGGGCCGAAGTAGGCCGTGACGACTTTCAACAAGCGGCCGACAAGCTTGCCAAATGCGGACGCTTCCTAAACGTGCAGTATCGCTATGGCGACGCCGAAGCGGGCGTACGCGTCGAATTCCAGGTCACCGATGCTCCTTCGGTGCCTGCCTGGTTCGATAACTTTCCTTGGTTTACCGATGACGAGCTGAACGCCACGTTGAAGAGTTCCGTTCTTCTGTTTGATGGCACGGTGCCCGAAGGTGGCTGGATTCTCGACGAAATATCGGACGCCCTCCAGCTGCAGATTGGAAAACTGGGCGTCCACAACACCGTCTCGCATTCGCTGATTACCGCCCCCGGGGCCGATCAGCGCGTTCAGCAATTTCGAGTCGACGACCCGAGTCTGAATGTCGCCAGCCTTGAATTCGGAGATGCTCTCGCCGAGGACGATCGCGGTCTGCGCGCACACCTGCCTGATATTGTCGGCGCGAAGTATTCACGCACAGCTCTGGCGCTCTTCGAAATCGAGCAGGTTCGGCCCCTTTATCTCTCACACGGTTTTGTTCGCGTAAAGTTCCTAACACCTACCGCGAAGGTTGTGGGCTCAAGCGTTTCCGTAACTGCGCCGATCGAGCCCGGCCCGGTGTTTACCTGGCGCGCGCCCACTTGGATGGGAGCGACCGTTTTCGGGCCGCTTGAGCTTGCAGCAGTGATCCCGCTTCATGAGGGTGAAGTTGCCGACGGAACGAGAATCGAGCGCGGCTGGCAATCGGTAAGCAATGAATACGCCGAGCGCGGCTACTTGGATGCCAATCTCTCTCCCGTGCCGCATTTTGACGAGACGGCCAGGACCGTCGCCTATGCGGTCTCCGTTACGGAAGGTCCGCAATACCATATGGGTGCACTGATCCTCACAGGTCTATCAACTGAGGGCGAAAAGCGCGTTCGCGCTGCCTGGAAGATTCCACAAGGAGCCGTTTTCAACCGCGCCGTTTATGAGGACTTCATGGCGAGCAGAATGAGGGAAGCCTTTTCAGGCCTTCCGTTTCATTACGAGAAGATCGGTCGATTCCTGCGGGAAGATTCGAAAAACGCGACGGTCGACGTACTGATCGACTTCCAATAGCCGCGCGCATCTGTCCAAAGGACTATGGCGCGTGTGACCTGGCGCGCTCTAGGTTCTTTCGTGCCGCCTCACGCGCCGCGACAATCGTCCCGGCGTGAATGCCTACCGTGTCGGCTATCTGTCGGGCGTAGCCGCCCGCCAGGGTAATCGCAACGGGTACGCCGTTCCGCCGCGAATAATCAAAGACGAGTGCATCTCGTCGCATAAGTCCTTCCACGGTGAGGGCGAGCCCGCCCAATTGATCCTCTCGATAAGGGTCTGCGCCCGCCACGTAAAACAGAATATCGGGTGCGAAGTCGCGAAATGCCTTATGCAGATGCGTCTCGAGGATCGCCAGGTATCGCTCATCGTCGATGCCATCGGGCAGATCGACGTCAACCGTTGACCGCGGCTTGGGAAACGGATAATTGTGCTCTTGGTGTAGCGAGAGGGTGTACACCTCTGCGTCGCCCCCAAAGATCACGGCCGTGCCATTTCCTTGATGCACGTCGGTATCTACCACCATCGCGCGTTCAATCGCTCGGTCGAACTGGAGCCGTCGAATCGCCACAGCCACATCGTGAATCACGCAGAAGCCTTCGCCGTGATCGGGGCAAGCGTGATGAAATCCACCGCCGATATTTGCCGCCCAACCATTTTCGAGGGCTTGGCGGCCCGCGAGGATCGACCCGCCTGCGGCCAGCCAGCACGCCTCGATCAGTTTCTCGGAATAGGGAACTTCCATACGCATGATTTCCCCGTGGCTCAGCGTGCCCGTTTTCAGCTTGTAGAGATATTCCTGGGAATGTACAAGCAGTACGTCTTGATCGCTTGCAGGCTCAGGCGTAAGAAAATCATCCATAGCGGCAATCCCGTCCGCGAGCAGCTTGTCACGGATCATGCGGTACTTCTGTGACGGAAAAATGTGTGCGCCGAGATTCAGGTCGTAACCTTGGTGATATATCAGCTTAAAGGGAAGCACAGTGCCGCCAGCCTATCGCGTATTTTCCCGCAGCGCAAACCATTAGGTCCTAATTCGATTTCGCCGAGAGGGCAACCAGCTCTACCTCGAGCCGGCGCTACAAAAGCGGACATTTCACTTGCTAATTCAACCGGACATATCATCTGCTAAACGACATGCTGAGAGCGCAACATTGCGCGCGGGCGGCGCAGCGTGCTAGCCTCAACCCGTGCATCGTGTCCAAACTCTAGTCGTTGTTCTGGCGCTTCTGGCAGCGCCCTTCGCCCTGCTCGCGCGCGCCATGTCCTGCGAATCGCAGGCATGCCCGATGTTGTGCTGTCTGCCGCACGGCCAGTCGCATTCATCTCAGTTGATGACCTGCCGCTGTTCTTCAAAATCGGGAAAACATGTACCCGATTTCGGTTTGATTGCTCCCCTAGCTCCCACGACGCCCGAAGAATTCGCCAGCCTAGGCGCACCGATTTCCCTAAGGCAGGCAGTTCAATTTTGGGCTCGGGCAACGCAACCAGGATTCAAGTCTGCGCCGTTCAACCCTCCGAGATCGTAGCCTCGTCCTCGCGCCAGTAGACCCTAATTCAAGTGGAGGCACCGATGGGGAGGGGTGTTTTTCTCCTGCCTGCGGCGAGCATCCTTCTTATTGCTTTCGCCGCCTGGGCAACTGTCTTTGGCAATGTGCGCGGGATCGTGCATGACCCGCAGCACCGGCCGATTGCCGGCGCCAACGTAATGCTGAAGTCGGCAAGCTCCGCTTGGTCCCAGCAGGCCAGGACGAACGACAATGGCGAATTCACGTTTACATCCGTGCCGCTGGGCGACTATGTCGTCACCGTAGAAGCGCCCGGTTTTAAACCATCGCAGGAGAATTTCACGCTTGCATCGGATTCCGAACCCATTCTTCATCTTCAACTCAGTCTGGCATCGGTCAGTCAGACAGCGGTGGTCAAGGCCCAAGCAGAGACCGCAAATACCCAGACCGTCACGCCCACAACGCTCGTCGACCGCCAAAGCATCGCGAAAACTCCTGGCGCCGACTCCACCAATAGTCTTGCGATGATCACGGACTACACGCCAGGCTCTTATCTCACGCACGACATGCTGCACATCCGGGGCGGGCATCAAACCTCCTGGTTGATCGATGGCGTCCCCATCCCCAATATGAACATAGGCACGAATCTTGCGCCTCAGTTCGATCCCAAGGACATCGATTACCTGGAGATTCTGCGGGGCAGCTATGACGCCGAGTACGGTGATCGTACGTACGGCGCATTCAACATCCTTCCGCGCTCAGGCTTTGAGAGAAACCGGGAAGCTGAGTTGGTCACCACCTTGGGTAGCTACTATCAAACCAACGATCAGATCAGCTTTGGAAGCCACACCGAGCGCTTTGCCTATTATGCCAGTCTCAACGGAAACCGCAGCAATCTGGGCCTTCAAACCCCGACCGCTCAAGTGTTTCACGATGCGCAAAACGGCTATGGCGGGTTCACATCACTAATTTGTAATTGGGATCCGAACAATCAGCTTCGTCTCGATGCCCAACTACGCCGAGATTACTACCAGATTCCCTACGACCCGAATCCAAATGACCCCGAAAATGAACAGTTCGATACGAGCGGCCTGCGCGATCATCAGGCCGAATCGGACGGGTTTGTGATCTTCTCCTGGGTGCACACCTTTAATCCGAATGCGACGCTTACCATCTCGCCCTTTTATCATCGCAACAAAGCGGCTTACGAAAGTCCCACCACGGATGCACCGCTCGCTGCAACGGACGTTCGCACCTCAAACTACGGAGGCGGCCAGGCCGTGGTCGGTTTTCATCTGCCGAAAAATGACGTGCAAACTGGCCTCTATGCTTTCGCAACGACGGAGAAGGAGCATTTCGGTCTCATCTTCAACGATGGCAGCGGTAATCCTCCAATCAGCGAAACGGATTTTCTACTGGGATCAGAAGAAGCAATCTATTTGAGCGACAAATTCACCGTCAATTCGTGGCTCACATTCGTGGCCGGCGTTCGCGCCACTCACTTCTCGGGAGGTGTGACAGAAAATGCGACCGATCCGCGTGTTGGCGGCACGCTGCGCATCCCGCGTGTCAACTGGGTCTTTCGTGGATTCTGGGGCCGGTTTTACCAGCCGCCGCCGCTGGTGACGCTCTCCGGACCAGTTCTGAGCTTGCTGTCTCAAATGACCATGGCCGGCAATCCAACTTCCTTCGAACCTCTTCATGGCGAGCGCGATGAGGAACATCAGTTCGGCGTTACCATTCCGATTCGCGATTGGGCTCTGGACATCGATAACTTCGAAACCCGCGGAGTCAATTTCCTGGATCACAACAACATTGGCGAATCGGAGATTTTCATCCCCGTATCTATTGCGCGCTCGCGCATCCGCGGCACAGAAGTGACTCTGCGTTCGCCGCGGGTCTGGAAACTCGGACAGGTTCATCTCGCCTATTCAAATCAGATGGCGGAGGCGGAGGGCCCGCTAACAGGAGGCTTGATTGTGGGCTCACCGGGGGAGGCAGGTTTCTTCACGCTCGATCACGACCAGCGCAACACGCTAAACGTCGGCTTCAATCAAAACCTCCCCTGGCGCGCATTCGTCGCTTCTAACGTCTATTACGGCTCAGGGTTTTCAAACGGCACTCCTCCGCCGAATCACCTGCCCGGCCATACCACTGTTGACCTGGCGGTTGGCAAGGATTTCGGTGAGCGCCTGACGCTCTCCGCAACCGCACTCAATGTCGCCGATAACCACCTGTTGATCGACAACAGCCTTACGTTTGGTGGTTTCCACTTCAACAATCCGCGCGAGGTCTACGTGGCACTTCGCTATCGGTTTCATTACTGAATGACACGAGGCCATGCACCCCATTTCCCGGAGGCGTAGAATGGGACCGGTAGGAGAAAAAGTGTCTTCCGCGAGCGACTTTGGTAAGCAGTTCGTTGGGCTGCTCGGTATCTTCCTTCTTGCGTTGAGTGCTACCTTGCCGGGCTGCAGCAAATCTGCCCCGCCTGCGGTTCAAGAGACGCAAGCCAAACGCTATCACTTGGTCGGGAAGGTTGTCTCGATCGACCAACAGCACGCAACTCTCAACGTGGATGGCCAAGAAATCCCCGGCTTCATGGGCGCCATGGTTATGCCCTATCCCGTTCGCGACGACAAATCGCTTTCCTCCCTAAGCCCCGGAGACGAAATCACAGCCGACGTGGTGGTCACCAGTGACGGTACCTATCTTGAAAACATCGCGGTGATCAAGAAAGCCGCGAGCGGTGCGGCGAAGCCTTCAGCGGAATCTGCTCATGAGCCCCAGCCCGGTGACCGCGTTCCCGATTTCGCCATGATCGATCAGGACGGCAGGCGGATTCGCTTTAGCTCATTTCGCGGTGATGTTGTCCTGGTCACCTTTATTTACACGCGCTGCCCCTTTCCAGATTTTTGCCCGCTGGTGTCGCGGAACTTTGCGAAAATCTATGCCCAGCTGCGGAATAACGCGACTCCCGCTGCTAAGAAAGTTCGGCTCCTCACCCTCAGCTTCGATCCCAAAAACGACACGCCAGCTGCGCTCAGGGAATACGCCCATACATTTGACCCGACCACCGGCGGCCATCCTTTCGATCGCTGGGATTTCGCGGCTGTGCCGGAAAAGGAATTGCCCTCGGTCGCCAATTTCTTCGGTCTTTACTATAGTTTTTCTGGCGAGCAGATCACGCATTCGCTTAGCACAACGGTTATCAATCCAGACGGGACAATCTACAAATGGTATGAGCAGAACGACTGGCAGCCCGCAGATCTAATTACAGACTCCGAGCGGTCACTTGAGCAGACAAATCAGGGCAACGCCGGCCCGCGCCGGCCGAGGGGCACACCAAACGCCTGATTAATTTCAGAAGTCAATTCTGCCGCTCCAGGATGAAATCAGGGACAGCCAGCAGCGCCCGGCGGTACTCCGTGTCGGGCAAATCTTCCAGGCATGCCTTCGCGCGGCGCACATACTGCCGCGCAAGATCTGAGGCTCGCGCAAGCGCGCCGCTCTCGTTCACCAGTTGCGTAATCTGCTGGGGGCGCACACTCAAAAATCCGCGCTCTTCCAGCACCTTGGCAACCAACCTCCGCGCCTCCCCTTGCAGATTGCCGTCACTATCCGCGGCGTGCACCAGAGTCCCATTCTGCAGCGCAAAAATCAGAGGTAGCGTGACCTTCCCTTCCTTCAAATCGCTTAGAACCGGTTTTCCCAATTGCTCTGGCGAAGCCGTGAAGTCGAGCAGATCGTCCACCAGCTGAAACGCCAGCCCGGCGTTGCGCCCGTAGTCGGCGAGCATTTCTTCCACGTTTTTCGGCTGCTGGCCCAGAACTGCTCCCAGGCGCGCGCATCCGCTGAACAGACAGGCCGTCTTGCGGTAGGCAAGCTCGGTTGCGTCCGCTTCGGTTAAGTCGATTCGGCCGAGCCTCGTAAGCTGCAGCAATTCGCCCTCAACCATGTTCTGGGTCAGCTCAATCAGAATATCGAGGATGGCGAAGTTTCTCTCCCGCAGTGCCAGCTCGAACGACTGCATGTAAAGCCAGTCGCCTGCCAGCACGCTCATGTGATTGCCCCAGCGTGCATTCGTGCTGGGACGTCCGCGCCGCGTTTGCGCACCATCGATCACGTCGTCATGGACCAGCGTCGCGCTGTGGATCATCTCCACCACAGCGCCCAGTCGGATTGCGCCCGGCCCGCGATAGCCGGCCGCTCCGGCCGCCAGCAGCAAAAGTGCCGGGCGCAGCCGTTTGCCCCCGCCTTGCCGCAAATAATCCGCAATCTCGGCGACCGGCTCAATCGCGGCGCCGCCTTGCGCAGCAATCTCGCGCTCCACGAGCGTCAGATCATCTCGCACGAGATCGAAAATTCCTTTAGCGATTTGGACAGCGAATGCCATCCGTCTGTTTGCCTTCTCTGCTTCTAAACTGACCCCGAATCCGCCTTGAGCCTGAAGAGCCTTCGAAAGTTGGCCGCAGTGGCTGCGGCGACCTCGTCGGTGCCCAAGTCTCTCACATTCGCCAAGGTCCGCGCTACCTCAACCACAAATGCTGGCTCGTTGCGCTTCCCTCGCCATCCTTGCGGGGCCAAGAACGGTGAGTCGGTTTCCGTAAGCATCTGGTCAAGCGGGATTTCTCGAGCCACTTCGCGAATCGACTGGTTCTTCGGGTAGCTCACATTCCCGGCAAAGGAGATCAGAAAGCCCATGTCGAGCCCACGACGGGCCTGCTCGATCGTTCCCGTGAAGCAGTGAAAAACTCCGCCCACTCCACTCGAACGCCAATCCTGCTCGAGAATCGAGAGACAGTCGTCCCATGCCTCGCGGCAATGGATGATCACGGGCAGCTTCGCCGCACGGGCCTGCGCCAGCTGTCGTTGAAAAACTTGTCTTTGCAGGTCGCGCGGCGAATGGTCGTAGTAATAGTCAAGCCCCACTTCCCCCCAGCCGATCACTCTAGGGTGACGCGCCCACTTATCGAGTTGAGCAAAATGCTCCTCGGTTGCTTGATTTGCATCGTGCGGATGGACCCCGACCGTAGCGTAAATCCAATCGTGCTCTTCGGCGTAGGGAATCGCCGCGTCGAGCCGCTCTGCCGGACTGCTACCGCTGCCAATTGCGAGCACCATCTCGACGCCGGCAGCCCGTGCGCGCGCGAGCATGGCGCTGCGGTCCTCATCGAATTGGGCGAATTCCAGATGTGCGTGCGAGTCAACAATTCGCATGATTCTTATATCTTAAACGTATGGCGGGTTCCCGCCGCGCGGCTATGTTCTCCGCTCAGATTCGCGAGCTGATGCGGCAAGCCGATTCGGTTCGCGATGTGTGCAAGGTCCGCAATCAATTGAAAACGCCGACGAAGAAGGTACTCCTGCCTTCGAGGGCAAAGGGTTGGCAAGGCGCGCTAGGCGTTGATCACTCTCAGGCGCCCGGGCTAGCGCTTGGAGCTCGGAGCAAAGGGCGGAGCTATACGTGCAACCATGACCTATCGCAGATCCTCGGCCAGGATCGTTCACTAGTCGAATGCCACCGCTTACTTCACCCTGGCGCCTGGGGCGATCTCTTCGGCAAATGTGCACAGCACTGGCTTGCCGTCGGCGCCAATGGATGCGGCCAGGAGCATGCCGTTCGACTCAAGCCCGCGCATCTTCCTGGGCGCGAGATTCGCGACGATTACGACTCTGCGCCCGATCAGATCCTCGGGGGCGTAAGCGAGGGCAATTCCCGCGAGAATCTGCCGAGTTTCATCTCCGATGTCGACAAGCAGTTTCAGCAGTTTGTCCGCGCCCTGAATTCGTTCCGCCGATTTCACCTGGCCGACGCGCAGCTCAATTTTCGCGAAATCGTCAATGCCAATTTTGTTGTTGCTGACGCCAGCCGGAGCCGCAGGCGCACCCTGTTCGCCCGTCTCGAGCGGAGCCGGGGGTCCCGGATTTCTCATTTCTTGTTCCATTGCCTCAATCCTTTCCTCAATCTGTCTATGATCAACGCGCGGAAAGATCGACTCCGGTTTCGAAACGCGCGTTCCGGGCTGGAGTCCTCCCCAAGCCAATTCATCGAATTGGAAATCCGCCAATCCGCCCGACTGCCCGAGATGGCGCCAAATGGCCTGACTGGCATCGGGCAGCACCGGGTGCGCAAGGGCTGTGATGATCCGCAAAGCTTCGGCGGCGGAATACAGAACTTCTCGGAGCTGATCCCTGCGAGTTGGGTCGTCGGCGATTTTCCAGGGCTTCTGTTCGACCAGATACGCGTCCACCTGCGAAATGAAACGCCAGATCTCCTGAACTGCAGAAGAGAACCGAAACGCCTCATATTCTTCTCGCACAATCGACACGATCGGGCGAGACAGGAGTCTGCTGATCGAACGATCCGCGGTCGGCTCCGGCACACGGCCTTCGAAATAGCTCTCAATCATCGCCAGCACGCGGCTGGCCAGGTTGCCCAGGCCGTTGGCCAGGTCGGCGTTGTAGCGAGTGATCAGCGCTTCGCGTGAGAAGTTTCCATCCTGGCCGAAGACGGTCTCGCGAAGCAAATAGTAGCGGAGCGCGTCATTGCCAAGCACTTTCACAATTGGCTCGGAATAGGCGACGTTGCCCTTCGACTTGCTCATCTTTTCTTGCTCGAACAGAAGCCAGCCGTGCGCGAAAATCTGCTTGGGCAAAGGCAAATCGGCGGCCATCAAAAATGCGGGCCAGTAAACTGCGTGAAATCGAATAATCTCCTTGCCGATCATGTGCAGATCAGCAGGCCAAAATCGTTCGAATTTTTGCCGCTCGGCTTTGTCCTGGCTGCCGTAGCCGATCCCGCTCAGGTAGCTGGTGAGTGCGTCGTACCACACGTAGAAGACGTGCTCGCGATCGTGGGGCCAGGGAATGCCCCACTTGATCGTCTTGCGACTGATCGAAACGTCCTTCAGTCCTGCTTCCACGAAACTCTTCACCTCGTTCATTCGAAAATCCGGCTGGACAAAACTCGGCAAGTCTCTGTAAAGCTGAAGCAGTTTGTCCTGATATGCCGAGAGTCTGAAGAAGTAATTCACTTCGGAAATTAATTCTGCGGGCCGTCCGCAGGTCGGACAATTGGCAGGCTCCGGCGTGTCGCTCACATAGGCGTTGTCGTAAATGCAGTAGCGGCCTTCATATTTGTCTTTGTAGATGGCCCGCTCTTCGAGCGGCAAATTCTTGTCGCGGTCAAGTGTCCGGCGGACGAGCAACTGTACAGCCCGGGCATGCTCGACAGCAGTGGTGCGAATGAAATCTGTTGTGGTGATGCCCAGCAGCTTCCACAGCTCGCGAAAGATCTTTTCGTTCTTATCCACTAGCTGCTGTGGGCTAATGGATGCCTCTTCGGCGGCGCGTTCGATGTTGACGCCGTGCTCGTCTGTTCCGGTAAGGTAAGCCACTTCGTAACCACACATACGTTTGTAACGCGCGATCACATCGCAGACGATCGTCGTGTACGCCGAGCCGACGTGGGGCCGCGAGTTGGCGTAGTAGATCGGCGTAGTCAGATAAAACTTCGGCTTTTTGTGGGAGGAATCGGCCCTGTTCATCTGTGATTTGTGGCTCTGCGGAATTGGAACAAAGCAATACTATTCTGGCCCGAAACCCCTGTCAAACCAGGGCGCGGTATCGAGATTTCGGGAGCTGAATCTCTTGCCGTGATGGTGCGGCAATTTCGTGATCGGGCATGCCCGCTGGTGCCTATCGGGAACCGGGCAAAACCCGACTGCAAGAATCGTGATCAGGGCGGCCGTGTCCAAAAACTAAGTACTAAAGGGTTCTCCGAGCAAGCATACAAGTTTATATGTATGCCTTTCAGCCGTCGGACGGGATATTAGAAACAGTTACCGGAACGCACGCAGGGTTGCAGCGCAAGTTGTTGAGGGGAAGGCACCTGAGCGCTGGCGGTCCTCCCACCGGGGAGACACTTGGCCCGAACCCGACTGCTCATCGTTGACGATCACGAGGTCTTCCGCAAGGGGCTCCGATCGCTCGTCGAGTCTTCTGCCGACCTGGAAATCTGTGGCGAGGCTTCCAACGGTCTAGAGGCTGTGGAAGCTGCCCGCAAATTGCTTCCCGACGTCATTGTGATGGACATCAGCATGCCGCACATGAACGGTCTCGAAGCAACCAAGCAGATTCGCAAGGAAATCCCCCAATCTCGGGTTCTCGTCCTCAGCCAGCACGATTCCTCGCACATTGTGACCGCTGCAATCGAAGCCGGGGCTGCCGGCTATGTCACCAAGTCCCAGGTAGCTCACTATCTGCTAGTAGCCCTGGAAGCAGTGGCGGCGGGCCAATCATTCCCCTGGACCGATGCGGAAGCGGTTCCCCTCAACGGGAAGCGAGCTGGCGTAAAAGAGTGACCCGATTAGGCGATTCAGGCGCACCAAGCCGGAGACATTTATGAAGAAACCTGATTCTGGAGGCAGCGTAGCAGTTGGCCAGTCCAAGGCTGCCGTTGGCTCCAACGGGAATTCTGAGTTCGCTGAAATGGGGGTCATTCTGGCCAGCTTGCTGACCATGCGGGACGGTGACTTCTCGGTTCGGCTGCCGGGGACCTGGACAGGGCTTCCGGGCAAGATTGCTGACACTTTCAACGAAATCGTTGCCGCCAACCAGCAAATGGCGCAGGAGCTCAAGCGCGTTGGACAAGTGGTGGGAAAAGAGGGTCGGCCGAGAGAGCGCGTTCGCTTTCATGAATCGCGTGGATCGTGGGGCGAGATTGAAGTCTCGGTGAATACGCTGGTGGAGGATCTTCTGCGGCCGACCGCGGAAGTAACGGGAGCGATTGCGGCCGTTGCGCAGGGCAATTTGACACAAACCGTGCGACTGGACGTGGATGGCCGTCCCCTCGAAGGCGAATTCTTGCGGTCCGCGACGATCGTCAACACGATGATCCAGCAGCTTGGCGTTTTTACCGCTGAGGTGACACGCGTGGCGCGCGAAGTTGGCACCGACGGTAAGCTGGGCGGCCAGGCGCAGGTGCCAGGTGCCGCGGGAACGTGGAAAGACCTAACCGATTCGGTCAACTCGATGGCGAGCAACCTGACCGGCCAGGTCCGCAACATCGCCGAGGTGGCCACGGCCGTGGCCAGCGGCGACCTTTCACGCAAGATCACCGTGGACGTCCGGGGCGAGATTCTGCAGCTCAAAGAAGCCATCAATACAATGGTCGATCAGCTGAGGTCCTTCGCCTCGGAGGTGACACGCGTGGCGCGCGAAGTGGGCACGGACGGCGCGCTCGGGGGCCAAGCGGTAGTGCCGGGCGTGGCGGGCACCTGGAAGGACTTGACCGACTCAGTGAATGCCATGGCCGGCAACCTGACGGCTCAAGTGCGCAACATCGCCGAGGTGACCACGGCGGTAGCCCGTGGCGACCTGTCGCGCAAAATCACGGTGGATGTGAAGGGCGAGATATTGGAGCTGAAGGACACCATCAACACGATGGTCGACCAGCTGCGATCGTTCGCCTCCGAAGTGACGCGCGTGGCGCGCGAGGTGGGCACAGACGGCAAACTTGGCGGCCAGGCGGTGGTGCCGGGCGTGGCGGGCACCTGGAAGGACCTAACCGACTCGGTCAACGCCATGGCCGGAAACCTAACAGCTCAAGTGCGTAATATCGCAGAGGTTACGACAGCCATCGCGAGCGGCAATCTCTCCAAGAAAATTACTGTCAACGTGAGCGGCGAAATTCTCCTACTCAAAGAAACCATCAACACGATGGTGGACCAGCTGAACGCCTTCGCGGGCGAGGTGACGCGCGTGGCGCGCGAGGTCGGCACGGATGGCCGGTTGGGCGGACAAGCACAGGTTCTGGGGGTGGCCGGCACCTGGAAAGATCTCACGGACTCGGTGAACTCGATGGCCGGCAACTTGACGGCGCAAGTGCGAAACATCGCCGAGGTGACCACGGCGGTAGCACGCGGTGACTTGTCGCGCAAGATCACGGTGGACGTGAAGGGCGAGATTCTCGAACTGAAGAACACCATCAACACGATGGTGGACCAGCTGAACGCCTTCGCGGGCGAGGTGACGCGCGTGGCGCGCGAGGTCGGTACAGAGGGAAAGCTAGGCGGGCAGGCGGTTGTCCCCGGCGTAGCCGGAACATGGAAGGACTTGACCGACAACGTGAACTTCATGGCCAGTAACCTTACCGGTCAAGTGCGCAACATCGCCGAGGTGGCCACGGCCGTGGCTCGCGGCGACTTGTCGCGCAAGATCACCGTAGACGTAAAGGGCGAGATCCTGGAGCTCAAAGAGACCATCAACACAATGGTAGACCAGCTGAACGCGTTCGCCGGCGAAGTCACCCGCGTGGCGCGCGAAGTCGGTACGGAGGGAAAGCTCGGCGGCCAAGCCAAAGTTCCGGGCGTGGCGGGCACCTGGAAAGACCTAACGGACTCGGTGAACTCGATGGCCGGCAACTTGACGGCCCAAGTGCGAAACATCGCCGAAGTGGCAACCGCCATCGCGAACGGGGACCTTTCAAAAAAGATCACCGTCGACGTGCGCGGCGAGATTCTGCAACTCAAAGAAACACTCAACACGATGGTGGACCAGCTCAACCGCTTCGCAGGCGAAGTCACGCGCGTGGCGCGCGAGGTGGGCACGGAAGGCCGGTTGGGCGGCCAGGCGAACGTTCCGGGCGTGGCGGGCACCTGGAAGGACCTGACCGACTCGGTGAACTCGATGGCTGGAAACCTGACCGGACAGGTGCGAAACATCGCGGAAGTTACAACGGCGGTAGCCCGCGGTGACCTTTCGCGAAAGATCACGGTGGATGTGAAGGGCGAAATTCTCGAGCTCAAGAACACCATCAACACGATGGTAGACCAGCTCAACGCCTTCGCAGGAGAAGTCACGCGCGTGGCGCGCGAGGTGGGCACGGAAGGCCGTTTGGGCGGCCAAGCGAACGTTCCGGGCGTGGCCGGCACATGGAAAGACCTCACCGACAACGTGAACTTTATGGCCAGCAACCTTACCGGCCAAGTCCGAAACATCGCGGAAGTGGCGACGGCCATCGCAACGGGTGACCTCTCGAAGAAGATCACTGTGGATGTGCGCGGCGAAATCCTGCAGCTCAAGGAAACGCTGAACACGATGGTCGAGCAGTTACGATCCTTCGCCGCTGAAGTGACCCGCGTGGCGCGCGAGGTAGGCACGGAAGGCCGTTTGGGCGGCCAAGCGAACGTTCCGGGCGTGGCCGGCACGTGGAAGGACCTCACCGACTCCGTAAACGCGATGGCGCGAAACCTCACCGCTCAAGTGCGCAATATCGCGGGCGTGACCACCGCGGTGGCTCGCGGTGACCTCTCACGCAAAATCACTGTGGACGTGAAAGGCGAAATTCTGGAACTGAAAGAAACCATCAACACGATGGTCGATCAGTTGAACGCGTTCGCCGGCGAAGTGACCCGAGTGGCACGCGAAGTCGGTACGGAAGGCAAGCTCGGCGGCCAGGCGGTGGTGCCGGGCGTGGCGGGCACCTGGAAAGATCTCACCGACAATGTGAACGTTATGGCGGCGAACCTGACCGAACAAGTTCGCGGAATCGTGAAAGTCGTAACCGCAGTGGCGAACGGAGACCTGAAGCAAAATCTGACCGTGAACGCGAAGGGTGAAGTCGCCGCTTTGGCCGATACCATTAACAACATGACGGATACGCTGGCGACGTTCGCCGATCAGGTGACCACGGTCGCTCGCGAAGTCGGCGTCGAAGGCCGACTGGGCGGACAAGCCAACGTTCCGGGCGCCGCCGGGACCTGGAAAGACTTGACCGGCAACGTCAACTTGCTGGCAGACAACCTCACGAACCAGGTACGCGCCATTGCCGAAGTAGCCACGGCGGTGACGAAGGGTGACTTGACACGCTCGATTCAAGTCGAAGCGCGCGGCGAGGTTGCCGATCTCAAAGACAATATCAATACCATGATCGACAACCTGCGTTTGACGACGGACCGCAACACCGAGCAGGACTGGCTCAAGACGAACCTGGCACGCGCAACCGGGATGTTGCAGGGGCAGCGAGATCTAGCGGCGGTGGGCCGATTACTGCTCTCTGAGCTCGCACCTTTGGTGAGCGCGCAACAGGGCGTCATCTATCAGATGGAGTCGGAAGATCCCACCAGAATGACCGTGCTTTCTGCGTTCGCTGATGACGGGCAGAACGGACATCTGCAGATGTTGCGAGTGGGAGAAGGCTTGGTAGGGCAGTGCGCGATAGAAAAGCGTCGAATGCTAATGACGGATTTGCCTGAGAACACAATTTCGATTCGTTCGGGACTGTTCCGGGCAGTTCCTCGCAACGTAATTGTGCTGCCAGTACTGTTTGAGGATCGCGTGAAGGCTGTGATTGAGCTAGCTTCGCTCGGCTCATTTACTGCCTCGCAGATTGCATTCCTCGAGCAACTTACGTCGAGCATCGGCATCGTGCTGAACAGCATTGAAGCGACGATGCAAACCGAAGCGCTTTTGAAGCAGTCGCAGCAGTTGGCCGCCGAGCTTCAGGCACAACAGAAAGAACTGCAGCAGACAAACGAGCAACTGGCCCAGAAGGCTCAGCAGCTTGCCGAACGAAACGTGGAAGTCGAGCGCAAGAACCAGGAAATCGAGCAGGCACGCGGCGCCCTGGAAGAGAAGGCCAAAGAGCTCGCGCTCACCTCGAAATACAAGTCCGAATTCCTAGCCAACATGTCGCACGAGTTGCGTACGCCGCTCAATAGCATCCTCGTGCTGGGTCAGCAGCTTGGCGAAAATCCGGACGGCAATCTGACACCGAAACAGGTTGAATTCGCACGTACCATTCACGGCGCTGGAACCGACTTGCTGAACCTGATTAGCGACATCCTCGACCTTTCGAAGATTGAGTCGGGAACCGTCTCGGTCGAGGCAGAAGAAGTGTCGTTCGCGAGCTTGCTCGAAATGATTGCGCGGCCATTCCGGCACGAAGCAGACAACCGGAAATTGGCGTTCGACTTGCGGACCGACGCGCGTTTGCCGCGCGGCATCGTGACGGACTCGAAGCGGCTACAGCAAGTACTCAAGAACCTGCTGTCGAATGCATTTAAGTTCACCGAGCGCGGCGGAGTAACTCTCTCTGTCTCGGTGGCCGAGCAGGGTTGGAGCGAGGATCACCCGATTCTCAGTGCTCACGTACCGGTGATTGCCTTTGAAGTTTCCGATACCGGCATTGGCATTCCGCAGGAGAAGCAGCGAATTATCTTCGAAGCCTTCCAGCAAGCCGACGCCGGCACGAGCCGCAAGTACGGGGGAACCGGACTGGGACTGGCCATCAGCCGCGAACTGGCCAGCCTGCTGGGCGGGGAGATTCAGCTGCGAAGCACTCCCGGGAAGGGAAGCACCTTTATTCTGTATCTGCCGCAGATCTATGCGGGAGCTTCGACAACCACCGGAGCGGGAGCTTCGAGAGCGAGCATGAGCGCCCCGGCGATGCTGGCAGCTGCAAGCGTGGCGGAACGCGCGGTCGAGCAGGTTTCCGACGACCGCGAGAATCTCGAACCCGGCGAGGCCATATTGCTGATCGTCGAAGACGATCCGCATTACGCGCGCATCTTGCGCGATCTATCACGCGATAAGGGCTTCAAGACACTCGTGGCCATGCGAGGCGCGGAAGCCCTTGCACTGGCGCGCGAGTTTCATCCCACGGCAATCTCGCTGGATGTGTTTTTGCCGGACATGCTGGGTTGGACCATCTTGAATCACTTGAAGCAAGATCCCGAAACGCGTCACATACCAGTGCAAATGCTCACCCTTGACGAGGACCGGCAGCATTCGCTTTCGCGTGGTGCGTTCGCATTTGTGACCAAGCCAGTCACCCCGGACGGTATCGATCAGGCGCTGACGCGAATCAAGGATTACGTGGCTCCGCGACCGAAGCGCTTGCTGATCGTTGAAGATAATCCCGCCGAGCAGTTGAGCATTCGTGCCCTGCTTGATCACAATGACATCGATGTTTCAGTCGTCGCCACGGGCGCCGACGCCCTGAGCGCGATCGAGCGGGAGCATTTCGACTGCGTCGTGCTGGACCTGCGCTTACCAGACATGTCTGGCTTCGACATATTGGAAAAACTCAGCAGTAGCCCATCGGCAGTGGATTTGCCCGTCGTGGTGTTCACAGGGAAGGAACTGTCTCACGAAGAGGATGCGAAACTGCGGATGCTGGCTCGGAGCGTGGTGGTGAAGGGCGTCGAATCGCCCGAACGGCTGTTGGATGAAACGGCTCTCTTTCTACACCGAGTGGTTGCAGATCTACCTGTGGAAAAGCAGGAAATGCTGGACCGCTTGCACCGCTCTGACGAGGCGCTGATCGGAAAAAAGGTTCTAGTTGTCGATGATGATGTGCGGAATATCTTTGCGCTGAGCAGCGTGCTGGAACGCAGGGGAATGATGGTGTTGACCGCGGGCACCGGGCGCGAGGCCATCGAAATGCTGGAATCGACGCCCGACGTCGCCATCGTTCTGATGGACATCATGATGCCGCAAATGGACGGTTATGAGACGATGCAGGTGATCCGGCAGAACGCACTGTTCAGGCGGCTACCGATCATTGCACTGACGGCCAAGGCAATGAAGGGAGACCGCGAGAAGTGTCTGGAAGCGGGAGCATCGGATTATTTGGCGAAACCCGTGAACACGGAGCAACTTCTCTCCTCCCTCCGGGTTTGGCTGCACAGGTAGGTGCCTGGTTTCCGGTCCGAGGAGGATCATGGCCGCTCAGGAAAAAGATCGAGTCAACATTTTGATGGTGGATGACCAGCCGTCAAAGTTATTGAGCTACGAGGCCATTCTCGCCGAGCTTGGCGAGAACCTGATCAAGGCCTCTTCGGGGAGAGAAGCTCTCGATCATTTGCTGCGATCCGATATTGCCGTGGTGTTGCTGGACGTGAGCATGCCTGATCTCGATGGTTTCGAGCTGGCCGACATGATCCATCAGCACCCACGGTTTCAAAAGACAGCGCTGATTTTCATCTCCGCAGTGCACCTGACGGACCTTGATCGGTTGCGCGGCTACGCGAGCGGCGCAGTGGATTACATCTCCGTGCCGGTGGTGCCGGAGTTGCTGCGGGCGAAGGTCAGCGTGTTCGCGGAACTGCACCGCAAAACACAACAGCTCGAAAACTTGAATCGCGAGTTGCGGCGGCTCTCGAGCAGTTTGATCATGACGCAGGACGAAGAGCGACGGCGAATCGCGCGGGAGCTTCATGATGGGCTCGGCCAAGAGCTGAGCGCGGCGAAAATGCTGTCGGATCAACTGGTCGGGCATACGAATACGATGGAATCGGCAAAGCAAATGGGGACCGACATCAGCGAACTAATCAGCCGCGCGATTCAGCAGGTCCGCAGCTTGTCGCACCTATTGCACCCACCACTTCTGGACGAGGTGGGCCTGCACTTCGCATTGCAATCGTACGTCGAGGGGCTAACCAAGCGCAGCGGCGTGGATACTTCGGTGGATGTGCAGCCTGAGGACTTTCCGCGTTTCGCGCCGGAGCTGGAGACGGCGATTTTTCGGATTATCCAGGAGGCCCTTACCAATGTGTTCCGGCACTCGAGCGCGCGAAGGGTGGCTGTCACGCTGGCAATCAAAGCGGATCACGTGATCGCTACCGTGCGAGATGACGGCAAGGGCATCCCTGAAAATGTCGCAGAGTTTCGTTCAGACAGTATTGGCATCGGCATCGGTGGGATGATTCAGCGCGTCAAGGAGTTTGGCGGAGAACTCCGGCTGAAGAACACGAACCCAGGAACCCTGGTGGAAGTCTCCATTCCGATTCAGCCTGCAAACGTCGCGCCGCCACCACCGCAGCTATCCTCGCCGCAAACCGCCGCCTGCCAAAGTGAGGCAAGGGGGGGAAAGGGCGAAGTGGCGGTTGATCGCGGCGGAAGGCCGGCCTGAGAATAGCGGGCGCCAGGGCCAACCCCGATATCACCTATCCGCTGAGTTGTCCTATTCGAGCTACTCTACACCTTCGTCGGCTTGTCTCTAGCCGCAGGTGTGTCCCGAGTTTCAGCTGGGAAAGAGGTTGGAGGGGCCGCTGGCACTATCGGGGGAGAATCCAAACGGCCCCTTAAGGGGGTAGGCTAGCGTGGAGCGGAAACCCGGCGGTATCGGGTTGTAACCAGCACTCATGTGGCACGGACTCTAGCAGGCACAACAGAGGCCCACCATCCAACGTATACCTATGTACTGACCGGAGAATCCTGTAGAAGCAAGCGGGGTACGAAGGAAAATTCGAAGCCCAATTCCGTGTGGTTGCGCGATGCGTACCGGTACCGAAGGGAGAACGATTCTACGCGAACTGTGGGCCACTGAGGATGGTCAAAGCCTGGGCTGCTCTTTCTTGCTCGCTCCGATCTTAGACGTGTCGACGCACCTTCTCGGCTGCTTGACTAGAATTCAGTGCCTTCACGAACTCGTCGACTTGCTTTTCGGCCATGTCTTTTGCTGTACCGTAATGCTCTTGGATTTTTCCAACAAGTACTTGCCGTCGGCCGTCTATCACATCGAGATCGTTATCGGTAAGTTTTCCCCACTTTTGCTTGACGCTGCCTCGGTATTGCTTCCACTTGCCTGCCAGTTCATCCCAATTCATGGAGCTCCTCCGTGCTGTCCGACCGAGCGCGACAACGCGGCGGATCGGTCTAGTTCAATCAATGGAATGCCTTCCATAGGAGATAACGATCGCCCTAGATATGAAATACTTCAGGCCAGGTACGTACGTTCGGAGAAGAAAGTAGAGATTGGCTGCCAGCCGCTGCTAAGCCTCAATGATCTTGTTGCGAATCGCGTATCGTACGACTTCGCTCACCGAGTGGCAATCGAGCTTGCGCATGATGTTGGCCCGGTGTGTTTCGGCCGTTTTCACACTGAGATCGAGCGCAACGGCCACTTCTTTGCTGCTTTTTCCCTCTGCTAAGAGCTGAACGATTTCCCGCTGGCGCGGCGTGAGACGAATTCCCCCGCTGTCGGAATCGGACGGGCGAGAGTCGCCCTTCAAAAACCCATCGAGAATCATTTGCGAGACACGCGACGTGAAGAACGTCTTATTCCGCCGCAGCGACTCAACCGCCGTTACCAAATCGCGGCCTGCGTCCGTTTTGAGGATGTACCCGCGAGCGCCAGCGTCCAGGACATCACGAATCAAAGGATCTGACTCGTGCATGGTGAGAATCAAGACCTTCGTTTGCGGCCGAATTTTGAGAATCTGGCGTGTGGCTTCCAGTCCATTCAGTAGCGGCATGGAAATATCAAGGATCACGATATCTGGGTTTAGTTCCTTGACCAGCGCGATAGCTTGGCGGCCATCCGCAGCTTCACCTACCACTTCGCAATCTTTCTGCGCCTCCAGAACGGATCGCAGACCTTTGCGAACGATCTCGTGATCATCTGCAAGAAGCAGTCTGAGGTTCGACATGGCCTAAGGCTCCGTTAGCGAAGATGTTTGCAAAGCCGTTCCTGTTTCGGCTTGTTTGTATTCGCGAAATCCACAACACATAGTACCTCTAGCACATTTCATCTGGGCTAACAACCGGGTGGAAACCTGACGGCGATTCAAAGGGTTCTGGCCCACTCGGGATATTCGATTTAGTCGGTTCGGCGCCGCAGCCGCTAAACGGCGCCAAGCTCTCCCAAGCTCCATGTCTCCCTCAAGTTAGACCCTCAGAGCAACCGCAGACGGTCAAACGGACTTTTCTGCTCCCTCGATTTTGGAGCGAGGCGCGGGCGGCTGTACTAGGAATACGGGGGATGGCTAAGGCAATGCGGGTATTGGTGCGAACCTCGAAATGAATTATTTCTCATCCGTGCGGCCTGCTATCAGAAGACGCCGCCGCTGTGGGTGGTTGTGGTTACAAGGAGGTCCAAATGTTGCGTTGGGCGCTAATTTTCTTCATCGTGGCTCTTATCGCGGCGGTGTTTGGTTTCTTTGGCATCGCAGCCGCGGCGGCAGGCGTCGCGAAGATCTTGTTCTTTATCTTCATCATTCTGTTTCTGATTTCACTTGTAACCGGCTTGATGCGACGCGCATGAGGATATTCGACATCAGCCACAAAACGAGACACTGAGGGAGATCTTGAGGCCATGAAGCTTGCGTCGCTGATGGGCATTATCTTGATTGTTCTCGGCATCGTGTCTCTGGCCTATCAGGGCATCAGTTACACGACTCACAAGCAGGTTGCCCAGGTAGGTTCACTGCACGCCACCAAGGAAGAACACAAGACGATACCGATTCCCCCAATTGTCGGCGGGTTGGCTCTTGCGGGTGGAATCGTGCTGTTGGTTGTGAGCAAGAAGGAGTTATAGCCAGATTACCTAACGTCAGGCTGGATGAGGATGCTTCGAGGCATCCTCATCCGGCAGCTTTTAGCGCGCAGTGGTTCGATCGCTCCGCACGCCCCGAGGATGGTCTTCCCCCCTCGTTGACGACTCTCCAGTCGAGGAGATGTGGTCGCCGCCCATGCTCTTCATGATCGCTTTGGCAAGTTTGATTTCATCCGATGTGTCACAGTGAACCGAGACGAGTATGGCCCCCTTCTGAAGGCTTCCTTCATAGCGTTTCGCTTCATACTCTGGAATCCCCAGACCGACCAGCGCGCCTGCGAAGCCGCCAATCACACTTCCAGCGCCGATCCTGCCAAAGTGGCAATGAGCGGACCATCGGCAACGAGAGGGGCCAGAGGGGGAACCGTGATGGCGCCGCCCCTTGGACGATTCTCGAGTCGCCGCGGAGAAAATCGTATTTCGCAGCGGACCGGAGAAACTATGCGGCGATAGCTGTAATATTTCGGCGCACCATCTGGTAAACCTAACCATCCCAACGGAACGTGCTCCCACAGCAGGTTGTCAAATACAGTTTATCCCTCACGCTGCCTAGGAGTTTGCCTGTATTGTTAGTTTTCGCGGTCTCCCTGATGATGACCGCTGGCGGGAGAAGATTGGAAAGGGTGACCGAAGGATCCTATAGGGATTCGAGGGCTGGGGTCGGCGCCGCTTTTCTCTTCTCCCCCCCACCTTCCCTTATTGTTCTCGCCGAACGGGTTTGTCCTCAAGCAGGGACCCTCTGCAAAGGCGTTCCGTTGGCTCTCCTCGGACTGGTTCTGGTCCATCGAGTTTAGGGCGCGCGACTCTGGGCTTCGAATTGCATTGTTCTTCAGCGCAGTTCGCTTTGCTGCTATCATCGGCACCAATCGCAGGATATGCGCGTTCTGGCCCCGGGTCTGATGCTGCTTTTGCTAGGCGCTACGAGTCTGGTTTCAGCACTCCCTAGGCCGCCCGAACATCGAGCGAGGACGCGGAGTGGGGCACCCACATCTTCCCCCGTAATTGTTTTGGGGTTCCTTGGCGGGTACGTTCGTCACGACAATATGCTTCACACCGAGGTGCAACTGGCCACCAGACTTCGCACCGAGTACCCCAGCAGGGCATATGCCGAAGTCTTTGAGAATCATAAGGCAAACGAAGCCTACGCGGAAGTTCTGCAGCTGCTTGACACAGATCACGACGGGAGTTTGGAGGAAAAAGAAAAGAACAACGCACGAATCATCCTCTACGGGCACAGCTGGGGTGGCGCAGCTGTCATCGCGCTTGCCCGACAGCTGGAAGAAGACAGGGTCCCTGTTCTTTTGACGATTCAAGTGGACAGCATCGCGAGACACCACGTAGATGATGCAGTAGTTCCCGCGAACGTCTCAGAAGCAGTGAATTTTTACCAACCCGATAGCGTCCTTCACGGTCGCCCCGAAATTCGTGCGGCTGACCCACAGCGCACGAAAATCCTGGGAAACTTTCGTTTCGATTACAGAACAAACCCGGTTTCCTGCTCGGACGACTATCCCTGGTTGGTACGGCACTTCGCCAAGCCGCATGCCGAGATTGAATGCGATCCCAATGTCTGGAATCGAGTGGAAGGCCTGATTCGAGCCAAAATCACAGCCTCGTCAGCTGATTGGCGTGTGGCGGTGGCCACGAAATCATCAACCCACGGCGCACTCGGCCAAACGGGTGATTAGCGAAGCGCCGCATTTCCGTTTTTCAAACGGGCGATTTCCAGCTGATCGCCCACCTGCGTCCGCGACCGATAGATCGTGTGTGCCGGCAACTCCAGGACACTGGTTGCCCTGAGCGAAACCCTTGAGACGCGAAAAGGACGTACGTGCTCTTCCACGTGTACGACCTCTTTCTGTTTGCTCAAGAAAATCAAATCGATGGGGAACAACATCCCGATCGTGTGCACTCCGCGCGAGGGCACGATCCAGAGTCCTCTGCCGAGCTGGGCCCAGCGCTTGCTTTTGCCCAGAAGACCGATCAGGCGCGTAACGTAAGAGTCGGCCACAGTTGCTTCTGTGGCGACGAACGTCTCCCGCGTCTTATTGTAGACGTACACCTCGCCTTTGTGACCGTTCTGAAACATCACCGTTGCGGCCTCCCTCAGAAATTTCGCCGACCTGTGCAAACTACTCCAGAGCCTTGCGTTTACGGCGCCAAATGATCACGAACAGCACCAATAGTGCGAGCGCTGCCGCAACGATTCGAATCAGTGTTGTTGTTTCCATCTAACTACTCCTTTATTGAGATTCGCGGCACCACGCTCGAATCAAGCAACATGGCGGCCGCTCACCTCATGTTAAGAAACTGACGCATGATCGTAATGACCGCGGGCCCCAAGACCACAACCATGAACGCAGGGAATATGAAAAAGACCAACACTGGAACCATTTTCACGCTGATCTTCGCCGCAGCTTCCTCGGCTCGCTGGCGCCTCTTTAGCCGCAGGTCGTCCGAATAGACCCGCAGCGACTGAGCAATGCTCGTGCCGAATCGCTCGGTCTGAACCAGCATCGCGACGAGCGCTTTGATGTCGTCAAGACCCGTTCGGCGTGCAAGCTCATGCAGAGCTTCAGTCCGATTCTTGCCCATCCTCGTTTCGGCATTGACATGCTGGAGCTCCTCACTGAGCTCCGGGTGTGTGAGTTGTAGCTCTTCTGAGACGCGAAGCAACGCGTGGTCGAGTCCTAACCCGGCTTCTACACAGATAACCAACAGATCCAAGCCGTCGGGAATGGCGTGGCGCAGGCGCTTCTGGCGGCGATGAATTCGCCACAACAGGCACCCTTCGGGGATCATGTAACCGCCCAGTGCAGCGGCTGCAAGAACGACGGCGGGGTTCCAGCGGTACAATCCGCTCGCCACAGCACTGAACACCAGCACTAGTGGACACAGGATCCTCGCTCCTGAAATCGCCAGCATGGCATCCGCTCGACGAAATCCGGCGCGGATCATCATGAGCTGGTTTCGTGAAGCTCCTGTTGAGGGTGACACCAATTTCCCCACGGATGCGAACATGTTCCACACGCGCTCGGTCTGTTTCTCTCGGAATTCCGGCGTGCGCATAGGCGCCGAGCCGTTCATGAGGCGCGATAATCGTCCAGCGAACCCGAGCTCCCCGGGAGCGAAGGCGAAGACAAGAGCGCCCACCACCGCCGCCGTCGCGATGAAGGTTACAATTGCGATGGTCCAAACCATGGGATTCTCCGCTCAGACTTCGATATCGACGATCTTCCAAAGTAAAAACGAACCGATAACCTGCCAAATCACCGCGCCTCCCAAAAGAAAAGGCCCAAGACGATCGTTATAGAGAATGGGCAAGTAACTCGGATTGATGATTTCGAAAGCGAGCGCCAACAAGGGAGGCATTGCAATCAGAGTGCCCGCAGTTAGTCTTCCATGCGCTGACTTGGCTTTCACGTCGCGGTAGATTCGGAACCGATCGCGAATTACGTGAGCAAGGTTATCCAGAATTTCGGAGAGATTTCCGCCGGTTTCCTTTTGGATGAGCAGTGCCGTAACGAAAAAGCGCACGTCTATCAGGGGTATACGCTCGGTGAGATTCTGCAGGGCATCGCGCAATGGCAACCCGAAATTTTGCTCCTCGAAAGTTGTGCGGAACTCCCCGGCGACAGGTTCGGGCGCTTCGGTGGCTATCATTCCCAATCCTGTGGTAAAAGCGTGCCCGGCGCGAATGGCTCGATTGAGAAGGTCGAGCGCTTCCGGAAAGAGCTCCTCGAATTTCTGCAATCTTTTCCGGCGCTTCAAAGCCACGTACGCAAATGGCGCGGCACCTGCTATTACCCCTGCCAGTATCGGCACGGGAAAGCGGTCGTAGGCGTAGGCGGCGACAAGATAGCCCAGCAAGGCCAGCACTCCGCTGGTGAGCACAAATTTTCCTGGCCGGGTTTGCAGTCCAGCCTGGGCCACATACTCTTTGAAGCGCGTTGACCAGGACCACCTCATCATGGCGCGGTTCAAAGCCGGTACGCCGCTCATCAACTCGTCTCGTAAGAGCTGAACGCCAACATCTGAAGTGCCGCGCCGCTCGGCTTTTTCTACCGCTTGTAAACGGCGTTGCACTACCTCCTGGCCGCTCATGCTGGCGAACGAGAACCAGACCAGCAAGCAGACGAGCGTTGCAACGACAAATGTAAGGAGCGCGACGAGTATCGCCATATATTGAACTCTCTACCGTTTCACCGAACTTCAAACATCGACATCGGCAGCTGGATTCCGGCCACGAGCAGACGCTCGGAGAATTTCGGGCGAATGCCTGTGGGCACGAAGGTCCCGACCACTTCCCCGTTTTCGCGAATTCCACGCTTCCGGAAAACAAAAATGTCCTGCATCGTGACTACGTCACCTTCCATACCCGTGATTTCCGCAACGCTCACGATTTTGCGCGTACCGTCGCTCAACCGGCTCACTTGGACAACCACATCGATAGCCGACGCGATCTGCCTGCGAATTGCGTTTTCCGGCAGGTTTAGATTCGACATAGCAACCATCGTTTCTAGGCGGCTGAGCGCATCGCGGGGGCTATTGGCGTGGATCGTGGTAAGCGAACCATCATGGCCCGTGTTCATAGCTTGCAGCATATCGAGGGCTTCTTCGCCGCGTACCTCGCCGACGATAATGCGATCCGGGCGCATACGTAGTGAGTTGATAACCAACTGTCTCTGGTGAACCGCACCTTTACCCTCGATGTTCGGCGGCCGAGTTTCTAGGCGCACGACGTGCTCCTGGTTCAATTGCAACTCCGCAGCGTCTTCAATCGTCACGACCCGCTCACGATTAGAAATGAAAGACGACAGAATATTTAGGAACGTCGTCTTACCGGCACCGGTTCCGCCGGAAATCAAGATATTGAGGCGCGCCTTTACGCACCCTCGGAGAAGCTCGAGAATATGAGGCGTGAGGGTCCGATTCTCGATTAGCTCGTCCGCCGAAAGCCGCTTGTGACCAAAACGGCGAATTGACAGGCACGGCCCGTCGAGAGCTAGCGGGGGAATGATGGCGTTCACACGCGAACCATCTGCGAGACGCGCGTCGACCATCGGGGATGATTCGTCTACGCGGCGACCTACCGCGGAGACGATCCGGTCAATGATCGCCATCAAGTGCGCGTCATCTCTGAACTGAATTGGCACTCGCTCAAGCACACCCCGCCGCTCGATGTATACGTTCTTGTACGTATTGACCAGAATATCGGCCACTGTTTCGTCCGCGAGCAATGGTTCGAGCGGCCCGAGCCCGAAAACCTCATTGAGGACCTCCTGGACAAGGCGCTCCCTTTCCTGCAAATTCATCGGCGTAGATTCGCCGACCACCAGTGCCTCTAAAATGGACGATACTTGCCGGCGGACTTCCTCGCGATTCGACTCTGTGATTCGATCGAGGTTCAGTTTTTGGATCAGTTTGCGGTGAATTGCCCTTTTTACCGTGCCAAAATCAGTGCGCCCAATGGTCGTGCTGGTTGTGGCCATCTATTTTTACCTCTTGCCTGAGAATGAGAAGAGCCCGCCCAGGCCGCTCTTCTTCGCGGCGGGACCGGGGTCCACGCCAGCAATTTGCGCCGCAATTTGCCGATAGCGTGCGCTGAGACCGTTGTTTCGCGCGTTCTCCAACAGCGGCGTACCCAGATTTATGCACGCGCTTGCTTTTCGAAAGTCGTTTGGAATGCGGGCGAAAACGGGCTGACTGAAATCTTTCTGAATGCTTTTCAGGATGCTTTCGTCTTCTTGATGCCAGCGGTTCAGAATGGTCCTGGCGCGCTCCGGCTCGATCCCAAAGCCTTTCAGCGCGGTAAGCCGCCGCTGCAAGGTCCAAAGAGATGGCACATTCGCCTCGGCAATGATCAAAATCATGCGGGCCGCTTTCAGCATAGAAGCCCATTCGGTTCCAAACTGCGATCCCATGTCGACAATGACCACATCGGAGATCGCCTGCGCGACGTTTACGATACGCTCGAGCGCGTCCACGCGGATCGCCTGCCACTGTTCCGGCTGGGTTGTTCCCGCCAGTATTCGAAGATTCGTGCTGTGGGAGATCAGCAAGCCCTCCAGGAAATGGCTGTCTAGGCGATCGAGATTATCCATCGCGTCCCGAACACCGAATTGCGGGTGCAGATCAAGGAGTAAATGCGCGTTGCCTAGCGGGCGCGCGAAATCAAGGAGAACGGCTCGCTTCTTTGCATAAACGGAAAGTTGTACGCCCAGATTGACGGCGACAGTCGTTGCACCCACTCCGCCTTTTGAGCCCATTACCAAAATGAGTTTGTTGAGTGACGGCCGTTCCGCAGCAACCACTTCTTCTGCAAACCGGGACAGCATGGTTTTCAACTCGTCCAACTGAATCGGTTTGGACAGAAATTCCTGGACGCCGCTTCGCATGGCTTCGAGCAACAGGCTTTGCGTGGGAGGTGAGGCAGCCGAAACTGCAACCAATTTTGCAGTGGGCCGAATGCGCCGCATGTGGGAGGCGAAAGAAAAAAAACGCTCCGTGTCTCGAGCCAGATCGAGCAAGACGACATCGGGGACCATCGCCGCAGAATCCGGAACGACGCTGCCAGGAATCACCCACTCTTGCATCGACTCGACAAGACCAGTCTGTTGCGCCGCGGCCGCCAGCTGTGCTGAACTTGTCGTCTCGCTTGTAACTATTCCGACGGTGAGCATCGCTTGTTCTTACCTGAACCTCTCCGGGCTGAAGTTTTGCATGAGCATCGGCGCTTCACTTTGCGTTTGGCTGTACATTTTGCGTCGCCGGCGGAGGCGTGGGCAAAAACGGTTTTGGGAAACTCAACTGCGGAGTGGGCTCGCCCGCAGGAATCGGATGCACGATGTGCGGTGTGGCCACAATCACCAGTTCATTGTTGGATTTGTTCAGTGCCCAGCTCTGAAAGAGCTTGCCCAAAATCGGAATGTCGCCGATGCCTGGTATTTTTGAAAGTTGGTCCGTAACTCGGTGATCAAGCAGACCCGCAATCGCGAAGCTCTGCCCGTCTTTCAAATCAACTTCCGATGTCGCCTGATTCACCGCGAGTGCAGGAATCAGAAACCCGTTAAATTGCAGTGCATTTGTAAAGTCAAGAGAGCTTACCTCCGGTGCGATTTTCACATGTATCGTGCCGTCCGGCAGCACTGTCGGGGTGAAGCGCAGCCGTACCCCGAAATCTTTGAACTGGATCGTGATCGTCGAAAAGCCACCCGCTCCGGTAGACTGCGGTACCGGGTACGGAAATTGGCCCCCCGCCAGGAAGCTCGCCTCTTTTCCGGATTCCGTGATGAGGTTGGGTTCCGCGAGGATTTCCAGAAGATTTTGTTCGTGTAGCGCCTGGATAATAACGGCCAAATTGATGTCCGGGCGGAAAATGGCGACATTCAGAAGATTGCTAATGGTGAACATGTTTCCTGATGCAGTCGTCGTGGTGGTGCTGCCATTGGTTGTTACCGATTGAGTCTGCGTTATTCCAGGGGGTGAGAACTGCTGCGTGGTTACCGACATCGGCATATTGCTGCCAAAATTCCGCAGAAAGTTGACCCCCAATTGGGTTATCGCGACCCGGTTGACCTCCGCAAATTGAATCTGAAGGGCGATCTGGTCGGCGGGAGGAGGTGCCGGAACTTGCATCAAGCTGGTCACCTTGGGTGTGATGTTTTTCACGACCTCCTGAATCTTGTCGGCCACTTCTTCCGACGAGACCCTTCCCGATAACATCACCACGCTGCCAGATGTTTCGATCTGCACAGGCTCGCCGGGAAACACTTCGTGAATCTTCTGAGTGATCCCCAGAATGTCGATATCGACGGAGACTTCGAAATTCTGATTCTGACCGGACTCATCCCAAATGATTAGAGAAACGCCGCCCGGCGCCTTGCCATTCACTAGAACCTGGTAGGGGCTAACCACAGTGGCCTCGGCGATTGCCGGATCAGCCAGCGAGACTCGCTTGATGCGCGTCGGAGACGTGATCAAGAGCGAGTGCCCGACGAGTATATGCAGCGTTTGAGGCTGCGCCTCTTGCGGCGCGTTTTCTGCCGCCCGCTGAGCTGGCGTCTGCACAGGCGCAGCAGCCGTCGCCATGGCTATGGCTGGGGTGGCGGCAGGTTGTAGTTGCGCGACAACTGCCACGCTGCAAAGCGACAAGCTTGCCGCCACTAGGAATGCTTTAGTTCCAAGGCTCGCGAAGAAATCTAATTGTCGGCTGGGTGTGTGCATTAAGGTTTCCATAGTTACTGGTTTTCGAAGCTCTTCGTTTCTTTTTTGCCTCCCGTGATTATTTCCACGATATACGGAGGCGGCGGAGCTTGGCGAACTACGTTTGCGTGTGGGTGGGCGGGCGCGGGAGAGCCTGCTGGAGAAAACAGAACGGCCTGCAGAACGGGCGGAGGATTGGCCGTCTTTGTATCGATGGTATTGCGCAACGCGAGCTGAATTTTCCCTTCTGTGCTCGCCATGGTTAGCCTGGCCGCGTCTTCAGGATTCACGAGCAGAGTCACTACAGGAACTTTCTGCGGCTTGCCGTCACGATCCTGCTGAATCTGCTGGCCGGCGGCCAGCACGCGAATATTTTCAAGAATCGTCCGTGTGATGTTGTTATCCACACCCTCTTGCTTGCCGGGCAATGTCCCGGTTGTCAGCACGTCGACCATCGTGCCCGGAATCACGAATCCCGCAACGCCGACCACATCGTTCACAGCAACCGAGACCGCGCGCATTCCTTCCGGAATCGTGGCGGGTAACCCTGCGCCGGCTATGCGTGGGGCCAAGTTAGCTTCCAAGACCGGCTGATTCTCCACCATTGGAGTAAGCACCGCGCGGCCAATGCAGTCCTCTTCCCGGCGAAAGGAACCAGTGAGGGTCTCATCGGAAGGCCAGGGAATCGTCCGAATATTGTTCGAATCGAGAGGCGTTCCTACCTGCAAGGGCGTGGCAGCCACTACAATTTTTCCCATCGTGACAGGCTTCACATACGTGGCGCGCTGAAATGTACGGTACACGTAGATGCTGGTGAGCAGGGCAACCAGGATTGCCACCGTGAGGCCGATAACCAATCGATTCCGATTCATCCCGTTCTTCTCCTTCTCGTCGACTAGCCGCTAATCACTCGATACTAGTCATTGGTTCTAATCAGCGCGGCCAGTGCGCGATCATGAAACCAATCATTGTTGCCGCCGCCACAGCCGTTCCGAAGGGCAACTTCGCGAGCGTGGGGTTATCCAGCGAGATTTCCGGGTTGGGGCGGAGCCCAAAAATGACGAAGCCCTTGACGAGCCTGAGCATGTTCGCGAACGTGCCCCTTACGCGTTTGGCCAACACGATTTGGACCAGTCCAGCCGCCGCCGATACGAAACAACTCACGATCAAGACGAACAGCATCAGTTGCCATCCCATCAGCGCACCGATCGCTCCCATCAACTTCCAGTCTCCTGCACCGAAACCACGCACGAGCACCAACGGCAGCAAAAGGCCAAGCCCGAGGCCCGCGCCTTCAAGCGAAGTGACAGCACCATGCCATCCGCCCAAGATGGAATTAAGCGTGACGCCCAGGAAAAATCCCGAAACCGTAAGCCAATTAGGAATCCGCCGCGTTCGCCAGTCGATATAACCGGCATATAGTGCCAAGATTAAAGCGGAAGGCCACATCACCGTGGTTTGGTTCAAAAGGTGGTTCAGAATCATCGTAGTCCTAGGTTAGCGTGGGCCGCGCTGGCTGCTGGAGTATGGCGTCGCAGCAGCCAACTCGCGGGCTCTTTCAGCAAGTGGCCTGGTTGGTGAGGCAGTTGTCGGCCGCCGTGAACTTAGCCGCAATATCCGTGCCAAGTGTCGGAAAGCCAACGAGCCCGAGCAGCGCAATCAAGGCCACCAAAAGCACATACTCGATTAGGTCCTGTCCTTCCTCTTCCTTCCAGAGCCTCTTCACAGTCGTCATGTATTCCCCTTTCGCTTTGCCTTTGGGAGCATGGGCCGCGCCCTCTATCGCGGCCTCAGGTCCTCAGCAACCGGCCTGGCTCGTGAGGCAAGTGTCGGCGGCCTTAAACTTGGCCGCGATGTCCGCGCCGAGAGTCGGAAAACCCGCCAACCCGAGCAGCGCAATCAATGCGACCAACAGAACGTATTCGATCAGGTCTTGTCCTTCCTCTTCCTTCCAAAGTCGTGCGAGAGTCCTCATGTCTTCCCCTTTCTTCGTTGAAAACTTAGGCTGGGCATAACTGCGTTCCGCGCCCAGGTGCCGA
>Ga0306920_100000405_pt1 | contig 50218 bp, 39 predicted proteins | sample flu12Cox44000170_FD_204666 | JGI IMG/M metagenome (GOLD analysis project Ga0306920, IMG submission 204666) | Lab enrichment of tropical soil microbial communities from Luquillo Experimental Forest, Puerto Rico - flux4day.12C.oxic.44.000.170 (v2)... | ecosystem: Environmental > Terrestrial >... | reverse complement strand
GGCATTTGAGAATCGCTTTCCGGAGGTTGATCGCCTCTATGGGGATGAGTTGATGGGAGCCGTCAGGGAAAAACTGAAGATTCCCCTTTGCGCAGGGCGCTCACCGCTCGCCGGCTTCGGTCGGTTGACCAGGCTGCAACGGAGTGACCCGACGTTTGGTTACCACGGTTCGGGAGCCAGACTTGGGGACCTCAATCGGGTCCTCGTTCATTGGTCAACGGTGGACGGCAGGTCTCGAGTCATTTTCTGCGACCTGTCCCATCGTGAGGTCGATGGTGGTGAGTTGCTGAAGCTTCTTTCGCCCTGGCAAACGGTTGCCAACCAATGTGTTGTGCGGGTGGGTTCCGGCGGATCGGGGACAGTCGTCTCGCCAAAAGGATTGATTGTCACCGCTGATCATGTCCTTCCTTCGAACGGTTCGAGAGTCGATATCCGTTTTGCCGATGGTCATGCGATGACATCGACCGTGGTTGGTCAAAGTAAACGATTCGATGTCGCCGTTCTCAAAATCCCCGTGGACCAGTCGATTCCTTTCGTTCGGCTGGAAGAACGACGTGTTAGCGAGGATGAGGCAGTCTGGGTCATAGGATATGGCGGTGGCCGTTCCGAGCCCGCTATTCGCGAAGTACGAACCGTCCAGTACGTCCTCGATGAGTTAATCACGACCTGGAACAAGGTCATCGGCGGGGATTCCGGCGGGGCCGTTCTGAACTCCAAGGGGTGTCTGATCGGCGTCCTTTTGGCCCCGGCTGATCCCTACCAGAGAACCTGTCGAACAATTTCCTCTCCCACATTGCTGAAAATATTTCCGCTTTTGATCAAGCAAGAATGAAAGAAGACATTGGGAAATCGGGGACGTTCAGCATTGTTTTGCTCAAAACCCTGAATGTCCCCGATTGCTAAGCGTGGAGGCCAGAATGCGAACGGAGTATTTGTCCAAGGAAGAACAAGTGACACTTTACGGAACTTGCCACTAATCAGGCAATTATGAAAGAAGCCGCGCCCCGTCGTGCCGCGGTATGCAGAATCACCGGTAACTCGCGCTCGATTTAGCGGTTCGGCGTGCCGTTGCTAACCGGCTATTTGGCCCACTCGGACCACTTGGCAGGCGGGGCGACCCGCGCTATGAACTTGAACTTCTCGTCGCCAAGCGGCTGGAAGACCACCACATCGCCCTCGCCAACATCACCGAACTCCTTGCCCGCCGCGTCTTGCAGGTTCGGCGGCTTGCCAGGACGCGAACAACTGGTCCTTGCGATCCTCCGCATCTGCATACGCCGCGAAAGCGACGACGAGAGCACTTGCCAAACACACTCGCATTGCCCCTCCTTGGCTTTTCGCCGAACTTGCCCTTGATGCGTATCGCCATGTCGCCAGCGGCTACCACGGCACAGTGAGAATTACCACCAGTGATCCCGGTGAAGGGGTGTTTCTGCTTACTCCTTGCCTCGCCCCCGCTCTGCGATCAGCCACTGCTGTTCGTCTACAAACTTCTCCCATTCCGGGCCGGGGATGTACTCATAGCCCAAGTTGACCAGCAGCACCGTTCGGCCGCCATCCGGTGTTCGCTCTCCATTGTGCCCGAGTCCCACCTTGTCCCAGAGGACGGCGAGCTGGCGATCATCCTTCAGGGTAAGCCCTTCGACGTAGTGCCAGCCGCATGTTTCTGGCGTGAGGCGCTCGCCCCGCTCCAGCCGTTCTTGGACGACGGTCCTGGGGACTGTCTTACCTCGGAGGATCTCGGCATCCGCGTACTCGGGGTACAACAGGCTCAGGGAAGCCTCGGGAGTGGCCTCTCCCGCGGGGTATGCGCCGCCGTGTTCCTCGGCATACCGGTGGAGAGCGAACATCAGGCACTTGTCACAGCTATGGCTCCAGCCATAGGGATAACGCTGGCGGTAATAGCCGTAGCCCAGGGCGGTAAGCACGCCCAAAATGAGCGTCAGGATCGCAGTTCCCTTGAGCCACCGTCGCACGACCCCCCTCCATCGCCGAACATTCAGCATCACCCGCCGGAATGGGCGCGAGTGACTTTGATTTTCAGGGCAAAACCCGACCGCCCATTCCGGTCGGGTGCATGCGCTAGTTATGCCCTGCTGATACCTTAAAGGCCGCCCACGCAGTACACCACTGCCGGTCGATCTTGCTGTTGGCGTACGCCTGACAGGTCCAAAGCAGGTCGGGATTCGACGGGTCGATGCAGGTTGTTGAGTAGTGACTGAGATTAACCATCGAGGCGCCTGCATAGTGGTAGGCCGTCGTTCCGGGAACGGCTGACACAGGTTTGCTCATGAAATTGGCAGGATCGCTCGCGGCGTGCATCATCACGTAGACCGACGGGAACTCCGTCTGCGATGTACCCGTGCAGCCGATGCCGACATTGCCCTGGCGATCCACAGCCACGGACGGAAAGATGAAATCGCGATCTGGGGAGTCCACCAACCCTTCCTGAACCAAAGCGCCGTCGCTGATTCTCACCTCGTACCAGAGAAGTCCCGGACGCGAATCCGCTGTGCGTTTTGCCCCATTGCAGCCGAACACGCTGCCGTTGCGAACAATGGCGCTATCGATCCTTCGCCCGCCGCCGCCCGCCCGCAGTTTCGGCCCGGGTTTTGGCTGGAACGCCTCCATCTGCGACGTGGAATTGTTTGGAGTCAGGTACTTCCTGCTCAGCGGAATCGTTTGCACGTTCGGAATGCTCGCCTTTGATTCCGACCAGGTGATTTTATAAAGATACAACTTGCTGCATGTGCCGTCCATGAACTCGTTGGCCAAGAGGATCGCGGGGGCGTCGGCGGGCTTGTCGGGCTCGGGATCCATCGCCGGCATCGTGCTGAATTGCAGATCCGTAAACGTCTGGCCACGCGTCAGCACAGGCCCGCCGTCGGCCAGTACATCCCGCTTCGGGACCACGTAACAGTTCGTCCCTTTGTTCATGTCGGCGTTGCCATTGCACGAGCAAACGTAAAGTCCATGACGATCAACACCCATTTTCATGTAGGGATTGATTCGCGGCAGCGGGAGTTTCGCTCCCTGCCAGGGCTTCGTCGGATCGGAGCTAGTGGACACGGCGAGAAAGCAGTCGGGTTCCGTTGTTCCTGCGGCACAGGCAAACCAGCGCTCAGACAGCGGGTCGTAGAGAATGCGCGCATCGTTGGCATCTTTTTGCGGAACCAGCTTTCCGGCAGGTTCAACACGCTGCCAGAATTCGCGTGTCGAAAGGCTCAGCAGGACTCTCCCGCTCGCTTTGTCATGCACCACAAACCCGGCAACATCGAAATCGACGACGTGCCGCGAGCCAACAGCCCCAGCCACATCAATGGAATCCTTCCATCCCGGTCCTTTATTTGCCGGGAAGGTACGCACCACAGTCACACCGGCATCGAATGCCAGTGCTGCGTGCGCTGTGATCGCGAGCAATACAAGGGACGATGTCGTTGGTTGCATAAAGCGTTCAATCCCCCTATTGCGGATTGTGGGCGCCGTGAAGTCTCGGACCACAATTATTTTGTGCGGGTCTATGTGGCATAACAGCAAGCTCACCTGCCGCGGCGGCCAGTGAGCCGTTGAACTCTGGAATCACGTCATGCCGTCGCGGTCAGGTGCAGCGTCGGGTACGGCCGTCCGCAATCCGCCGGGCAGAGCCGGCCATCGTGAGCAATCCGGAGAGAGCATCACAAGCAACCCGCGCCCCATCCTCTTGCCGCACTTGAGCGCCGACCATCGACGCCCGCTGTGTGTACCTTGGGTCGTTGAGCAGGCGGTGCAACTCGGCGGCAACGCGGGCCGGAGTGTAGCGGCGGCGAGAAATCGTGCGGGCGATGCCTAGCCGGGCAGCACGCTCGGCGTTGTCCGGCTGGTCCCACGCGCACGGCATGACAAGCATCGGCCGCCCCGACCTCATCGCGAGCCCAGTCGTGCCGATCCCCCCATGATGGACGATGACGGCGGCCCGTGGGAAGAGCTCCGAGAACGGAGCGTAATCAACGGCCATCACGCCTTCCGGCAGCACGGACGGTCGGTTGCTTTGCTCGTTGAGAATGAGGACCGCACGGCGGCCCAATAACTTTGCAGCCGCGGCGCTGGCTGCGAAGAATCCCGCCGCGCCGGCATCCTCGGCGATGGCCGTGCCGACTGTGAATACGAGCGGCGGCGCACCCTCGTCCAGGAATTGAGCCAACTCCGCCGGCAACGTGCCTTCGCCGTGTCGGTCGTACCACGGGAAACCGGTTACGAGGGTTTGCGGCGGCCAGTCGGGTTGCTTGTCCATGATTCGTGGGGAGAACAGAGCCAAATGAAGCAACGGGGCCTGTCCATCAGTCAGCGGATTCACGGTAGCGCTGGGCGGCAGGCCGATTTCCTCCCGTAAACGGTACCACGGCTTAGCCCAGAAACTCGTCGCCCACGTCAGAAACCGTCGCAGCGGCACCCAGAAAGCCGGGCCGAGGAAACGCAGCGTCTTGGAGAGAACCGCGAAACCGGGCAGCACCGGCGGATCGTAGCCCGAAGCCAAACCGATCGGAAGGTGCATCGACGAAACCCAGGGGATGCCTTTTTTCTCGGCAACCAGGGGGCTGGCCAAATTGCTTTGCATGGCCACGAGGAGGTCCGCCCCTTCGGCCGCCGCCAATGTGTCTTCGTAGGTCTGCCGCAACACCGGCAGCAGAACCTCTCGCATGATCCGTTCGAGACCACGCTGGGGCTGCATGATTCGCCGCATCACCTCCGCGTCGGACACCCAATCACAATTCGGCCTCACGGTGGCGAAGCCGAGGCCCAGTCCTTTGATTTTCTGGCCGTAGCATTCGCCGGTGGCGACGACGACGTCGTGGCCCCGCGCCTGCAAGCCAAGGGCAATGGCCACGTACGGATGCAGATCGCCCAGCGACCCGAGAGTCGTGACGACAATCCGTCGCCCGGTTTCGGCTGCTCTCGACTGACCCTTCAAAGTAGTTGCTCCTTTCCGGATCTCTCGGAGAACGGCCGAACTATATTAATTCGGTCGATTTCCGTCCGCATAAGTCGCAACAAACACAGCACGGAATCGACCTAATTCCGAATCGCATATAAGGGACAGTCTAAGTTCTGCTACCATCTTCCGCCGGATCGATTCCAAAAGCAAGCGCGACTTCAACTATAATCTCAATTCCGCACTGAAAGAAGAGCAAGAAGCAAGTGAGCTAGTGACATTTTACGGATCTTCCCTCTGATCAAACAATTGTGAAATAAGCCACGCCCCGTCGTGCGGTGGTATGCAGAATCACCGGTAACTCGCGCTCGATTTAGGCGTGGCATTGCGCATTTACCGCTGCCCGTCACTCACGTGCGCTTCCCGGATGCGCGTGATCCCACCGATAGTGCAAATGCATCCCATGACAGCTATCACACACCCTTCGACTGTCCCGCCGAAAGGGTCTTGCCGGGAAACGTTCATGCTCTGAAGAATATGTCGCACCAAGAGTGACTCTTCTTGCAACCGTTAAGTGCCCACCCATTATGCAGATCGGGAATATGTCGCAGCCGCCGCGATATGTCGCAGGGTTTTGCAATACGTTCACGGGGGCTGGGCGGGTGGTGGGCGCAACGTATTTTTTGCTTGTCATTTGTCATTCGTTCTTGGTTATTGGCAGTCTAGGATGAACATTGGAACGGATTCAGGGCGGCGGGATGTCGTATCTCATGCGCTGATGAGATACGGCGGCGAAAAGTGCGCTAAAGTGTTTCTTGCGAGGGGGTTGCGTGGCGGGCCGCGGGCGTGCATTCGCGTGAGATACGAGTTGGTCTGAGAGTACCGAGTACCCAGTTCCGAGGACCGCGGACTGGGTTTGGAGGCCGCTCAAGCCGGTAGCGCCATGACTGTCGCGTGGGCGGCCATGTAGGTGGCGTAAGTTGTGCGAAGACTGGAAAATGAAATTGGTCATTGGTGGTCGGCGAGTGACCTATGAGGAATGATGCGCGACCAATATCATTCCTCCATGACCCAATACGCCAGGCACGAACACCACAATTTCCAAGCCGCCAGTCGCGAGGCCTTGACCAATGCGCCCCTGCAAGCCGCCCTGGTGCGCTTGACCGACACGCTGATGGCCGGTAACCGCCGCGGCTTCGCTGCCTTGCCCGGCGGCGACCAGTTGCGCGATCACGCCAAACGCATCAAGGAACATACGCTGGCTCACCTGGACCACTATTTGGAACAACTGGAAGCGTCGGTCCAAAAAGCAGGCGGCCGCGTCCACTGGGCGCCTGACGCAGCGATTGCCCGGCAAGTGATCGTGGGCATCGCCCGCGAGGCCGGCTGCCGGCGGGCCGTCAAATCCAAATCGATGACCTCGGAAGAAATTCACCTCAATCCGGCGTTGCAAGAAGCCGGCATAGAAGTTACCGAAACGGATTTCGGCGAGTTCATCATTCAATTGGCCGGAGAACGGCCCTCCCATCTGGTCGCGCCGGCCGTGCATCACACCCGCGAAAGCGTGGGGCGGATTTTGTCGCACTATGTCGGAACGCAGCTGCCGGACGATGCACAAACCCTGGCGCGGACCGGCCGAAAAATCTTGCGCGAAAAATTCTACCAGGCCGACCTGGGCATCACCGGTGCAAATTTCGCGGTGGCCGAAACCGGGACGATTGTCCTGGTCACCAACGAGGGCAATGGCCGCTTGACCACTACTTGTCCACGCATCCATGTCGCCATAATGGGCATGGAAAAAGTCATCCCGCGCTGGATCGATCTGCCGGTCTTCCTCAAGCTCTTGGCGCGGGCCGCGACCGGTCAAACCCTTTCCGTCTATACCACACTACTTACCGGTCCGCGGCGACCGGGAGAGCTCGATGGCCCGGACGAGTTTCACCTGGTGATTCTCGATAACGGCCGGAGCCGGCTTTTGGGCACGCCGTTTCGCGAGAGTCTACAATGCATTCGCTGCGGCGCTTGTCTCAATGCCTGTCCTGTGTATCGCCGGATTGGCGGTCATGCCTATGGCAACGTCTACTCAGGCCCGATTGGCAGTATTCTGACGCCGCTTTACGACAGCATTAACAAGAATCCCCACCTGCCGCATGCCTCTTCCCTTTGCGGTGCGTGCCAGGCGGCTTGCCCGGTCAAGATCAATATTCCCCACATGCTGATCGGCTTGCGCGAGCTGCAACACCACGCCAGGCCGAACCGCCTGGAAGGATTGACGTATCGGCTTTGGATGCAAGTGTTGCGCCGGCCTCTCCTTTTTCGATTACTTCAAACTTTGGCGCGAGTTCTTCTTCGGCCTGCCGCGCGCAATGGTTGGCTGCAGCGGCTTCCAGGCCCCGGATCGCGTTGGACCTCGCAGCGCGATTTCCCCGCTCCGGCCCCGGAGTCGTTTCGCCAACTCTGGAAAAAACTGTCGTAGCCCTCTCGCTCCGCGAGAGGTAAGCAAAGGACCGATCCATGACTACTTTTCGCGAAAGTTTCTTGCAACAGGTTCGCCTCGCTCTGGCGGCCGGTCAGCGAGCCGGCATGTCACCCTCGCTCGAAGACCGCGAAATGACCGGGTATCAAGGTGCCGGCCCTAACCCGCTGCAGCGCTTCCAAGAAGAATTCACGCTGGCCGGCGGGCAAACCCATGTGGTCGAGGGAATCGATGCCGCCATACAATCGGTGCTCGCTCTCCTTCGGGAAAAAACAGCTCGCCAAATTCTCCTCGGCCGCGGCGAATTCTTGGACCGGCTCGACCTGGGCCCACATTTGATCCAATTGGGCTTCGCAGTTCAATCTATCGATGCCTGGCTACCCCCTTCGAGCCGCGATGCCACCTTCGCCGCTGAAATACCTATTTCCAACGCCCCACGACCCACGCCCCACGCCTCACGACCCGAACGTGATGCCTTTTTTGCTGCCGACATCGCTATTTCCGGAGTCAAATATCTCATTGCCGAAACCGGAACCTTGGTCGTGGAGACCCGGGCCGCGGAACCGCGCTCACTTACCTTGCTGCCTCTCGTCCACATTGCGGTGGCGCATCACTCGCAGTTGTTGCCGGACTTGTTTGACTTGTTTGATCGGCAACAACTCGCGATCGGCAACGGACTCCCTTCATGCCTCACTCTGATCACCGGGCCGAGCAAGACGGGAGATATCGAACTCAATCTGGTCACGGGGGTGCATGGGCCCGGGGAGCTGCATGTTGTTTTGCTTCTTGAATGATTTCTTGCGATAATACTCTTTGTTTTCGTGTGCAATACGGATTCCTTATTCCCGGTGGATGTGCCGATGAATAATCCTGCCGATCTGCAGCCGCTGGTTCAGCAACTGGCCCAACGACTGAAGGAACAGCGCGTGCGCGTGGTCGTCATCGGCGACATGATTCTCGACAATGCCATCGATGGCATCCCCGGCGGCCGCCATCCGGAAATTGCCGTGCCCATTTTGCGCGACGCCACCACCCAGGAAAGCATCGGCGGGGCGGCCAATATTGCCCTGATTCTCGCCCGCCTCGGTGTGGAAGTCTCCCTGTTTGGCGTGATTGGATCCGATTTGCCCGGCCGTCAACTGGAGAACCTTCTCGACCGCCAGCCTTTTGCCTGCCACCTCGTCAACGAACGCGGCTGGCCAACACCCCACAAAGATTGGATCTATAAACGCTTCGAAGGCAAATCGACCCTGTTCCAGCGCATTGACTACGATCGTCCGTTGTCCGGCTCCGCTCGGTCCGAGCTCGTCGGCGAATTTCGCGCCCGATGCCTGACCCAGGTCGATGTCGTGATTCTGGCCGATCACGGGCTGGGTTGCATCGGCCCGGAATCCGTCGAGTTAATCCGCCTTGCTCGCGAGCGCCAGGCCAAATTGGTGGCCATTCCCCGGACTACCGCTCTCCGCGGTCAACCCTTGGATGCCATCGTCATCAACGCTTCGGAAATGCGCCGATTCTATGAAGATGACGCCAACGCCGACCCCCAGGCTCTGGCCGCGCGCTATTCACGAGAATATGTTCAACACGTATTCTTGACATTGATGGAAGTCGGCATCTTGGTCTGTCCGGCACGCACGGCGGCATCGGGAACTCTCATTCCTGGGTATCCTCTGGAAAACGCCCACTGGATGGGCGCGCGGGACATGGCGACGGCTTCAGTGGCGCTCGGCCTTGTCTTGGGTTTCGATCCGATTGCCATCGGCCGGGTTGCGAATGCCTTTCGTCATTTGATCGCCGGCCAGCGCGGCAACGGCCGGGTATTGTGGCGCGATATTTTCCAATTTGTCGGCTTGCCCGAATAAGTTGTGCCGGCCACTGAAGGGGGGATTATGAGCCAGTTGGAGCTTCGCCCGGGTCTTGCTGATGTCCCGGTAGCAGAATCATCCATCAGTTTCATTGATGGCAAACGCGCCCGCCTCGAGTACCGCGGCATTGCCGTCGAGACCCTGGCACGCCAGAGCTGTTTCGAGGAAACCTGTTGGCTTCTGCTCAAAGGCGACCTCCCCACCCAGCGCGACCTCGCCGATTTCGATGACCAGCTGCGCCATCGCCGCCGCATCAAATATAAGTTGAAGGATCTCATCAAATGCCTGCCGGAAACTGGCCATCCCATGGATGCCTTGCAAGCCTCCGTCGCTGCCATGGGCATGTTTTATCCTGCCCGCGATGTCACCAATGCCAAGAGCAATTGGGATTCCGCGGTCCGGCTCGTTGCCAAACTGCCTACCGTCGTCGCCGCCTTCCATCGCCTGCGACACGGCGATGAGGCGATTGATCCTCGCGATGACCTCGACCACGCCGCCAATTTCTATTACATGCTTTTCGAACGCGAACCATCTCCGGCGATCCGCAAGGTCCTCGATGCCTGCCTGATCCTCCACGCCGAACATACCATGAACGCGTCGACCTTCAGCGGCCGCGTCACCGGCTCCACCCTGGCCAATCCGTACACCGTCATAAGCTCGGCCATCGGCGCCCTGACCGGACCCCTCCACGGCGGCGCCAATGAGGAAGTCCTTGACATGCTCGATGCCATCGGCACGGTCGAAAACGTCCGGCCCTGGCTTGAAAATGCGGTCGCCAACAAGCATAAAATTATGGGTTTCGGCCATCGCGTTTACAAGGTCAAGGATCCCCGCGCCACGGTGCTCCAGGAATTGGCGGAAAATGTCTTCGCGGAGATCGAGCGGCCCAAAATATACGACCTCGCCGTGGAAACGGAGCGCGTTGCCGCCGGCATTTTGGGACCCAAGGGCATCTACCCCAACGTCGACTTCTATTCCGGCATTATCTACCAGGCCCTTGGCATTCCCCGCGACCTCTTTACCCCGATCTTCGCCATCGCCCGCGTTGCCGGCTGGCTGGCCCACTGGCTCGAACAACTCAAAAATAACCGTATTTTCCGCCCCGAACAAATCTATGTGGGGAAAAATGATGTGGCCTACGTTCCCTTGGAAAAACGCCCATAATGGATGAGTGATTCGTCCTTCCGACGAAGAGAAAGGATTAGGTTCTGACGGCTGACGGATCAAAGGGTTTCTGATTCATCCCTCATCCTTCATCCTTCATCCTTCGATCATGCTGGATGCCTCGTTTATCTGCGGCCATCTCCAGGCGGTCAAAGCAAACTGCCGCAATCGCAACGTCACCGCAGATGTGGATCGCGTGGTCACTCTTGAGGAAGAGCGCAAGAAATGCGTGCAAGATACGCAATCCTTACAGCACCGTCAAAACGAGGTTGCCAGGCTAATCCCCAAGGAAAAGGACCCGGCCCAAAAACAAGCATTGATCCAGGAGGGTAGATCTCTTCGCGACAAAGTAGGTTTACTGGAAAACCACTTGAAACAGATTGCAACCGATTTGCGAGCAGTCTTGCTGACAATTCCCAACATGTCCCATCCCGATGCCCCGGTGGGAACAACCGCCCAGGACAACAAGGTCATCCGCCGGTTCGGTGAACCCCGCAAGTTCACTTTTCCGCCCAAGGATCACATCGCGCTGGCGGAATCGCTTTCCCTGGTGGATTTCGAAGCCGGGTCTTCCGTCGCGGGACAAAAATTCTATTTTCTCAAGAACGAAGCGGTGCTCCTGGAATTGGCCCTGATTCAGTACGCCATGAATGCCTTGATTCATGAGGATTATACGCCCATCATCACTCCGGATGTGGCTCGGGAAGAAGTTCTCGAAGGCATTGGCTTCATACCCAGGGGTCCGGAGACGCAGATTTACAGCATCGCCAATAGCGATTTATGTCTCATTGCCACGGCCGAAATTACTCTGGGTGGTATGCACCGCGACCAGATCATGGATGAACTCGACCTCCCCAGGAAATATGTGGGCCTTTCGCATTGCTTCCGGACGGAGGCCGGGGCGCCGGGCCGGGATACGCGCGGTCTCTATCGCGTCCATCAGTTCACCAAGGTCGAAATGTTCGCCTTCTGTACTCCCGATCAGAGCGAATCGATTCACCGGGAACTTCTTCGTATCGAGGAATCCATCTTCCAGGGACTTGATCTCCCTTATCAAGTCATCGACACCTGCACCGGCGATCTGGGCGGGCCGGCATACCGGAAATACGATTTGGAAGCCTGGATGCCGGGCCGGGGAAATCAAGGCGAATACGGCGAGGTTACCAGTACCTCCAACTGTACCGACTACCAGGCACGGCGCTTGAACATTCGCTACAAGGTGCCCGGTCAGAAGGGCACTCGTTTCGTTCATACGCTCAATGGCACCGCCGTCGCGGTCAGTCGTGCCATCCTCGCCATCTTGGAAAACTACCAACGTGAGGATGGCTCGGTCCTCGTTCCCGAAGTCCTCCGCCCTTGGGTCGGCAAAGACCGCATCTCCGCCAGTCCTTGATACCCCGTTGCACGCCTCATGCCCCTCGCCGCACGCCCCATGCTTTGGTATAAAGGATTGATAGGTGCCCCATGTCGGAACCGCTTTCCCCTGCGGAAAAGGCAAAAAAATTCCCCACCACTCCCGGCGTCTACATCATGAAGGACTTGCAGGGCCGCGTCTTGTACGTCGGCAAGGCGAAAAACCTGCGCAACCGCGCCTCGCACTATTTCCTGCAAGCCGCCGCCATCGACTCTCGAACCGCCGACTTGGTCAAACTTATTGCGGATATCGACTTCCTTCCCGCCGAGAGCGAAGTGGATGCCCTTCTCCTGGAAGCCCGGCTAGTCAAGGACATCCAGCCCCGCTTCAACGTCGACCTGAAAGATGACAAGTCGTTTCCATATTTGCAAATCCGCATGCGCGAAGATTTTCCGCGCGTCGAGTTTACACGAACGCCGCGCCGGCGCGGCGTAAAGCTCTATGGCCCATTCACCAGCGCCAAAAGCCTGCGGCTGGCCATCCAGGTTCTCCAACGCATTCTTAAGTTCCGCACTTGTTCTCTGGATATCAGCGAAAAGGACCCGCGCTGGCGCTGGTTTCGGCCGTGCATCCTGCACAGCATCAATCAGTGCACCGCGCCGTGTAACTTCCGGGTGACCCGGGAAGACTATCGCCGGCAAATCCGTTCGTTGCGCCTGGTATTGGAAGGCAAAAAGGCCAAACTCATCCGCGAAATGCACCAGGCCATGCAAGAAGCCAGCGCTGCGCTGCAATTCGAAAAAGCCGCCCGCATTCGCGACGACATCGAGGCGTTGCAGAACTTGGCCCACCGCGGGGATGTCGACAAGGATGTGCAACCTCAAGTTTTCTATCTCGAACCCCGCAAGGGGCTTGTGGGACTGCGCAAAGTACTTGCTTTGTCCCAGATCCCCCGCAGCATCGAAGGCGTCGACATCGCCCATTTGGGGGGCGATGAAACGGTGGCTTCGTTGGTGACCTTTATCGACGGCTTGCCTTTCAAACCGGGTTATCGCCGCTACCGCGTCAAATCGGTCCTGGGCGTGGACGACTTCGCCTCCATTCGCGAGGTTATTACCCGCCGCTTTCGCCGCTTGAGCCGCGAGGAACAAGTTTTTCCGGATATCTTGCTCATTGACGGCGGCATAGGCCAACTCCACGCGGCCCGGGAAGCATTCCAGATACTGGGGATCGAGCCCCCGCAATTGTTATCGCTCGCCAAACGCGACGAAGAAGCCTTTCGCATCGATCAGGCCGAACCGCTGCACCTCAGCCGGCATGCCGCCGCATTGCGCTTATTGCAATATGTCCGCGATGAGGCCCATCGGTTTGCCCAGCATTACCACCATATCCTCAGGCGAAAAAAGTTCGCCGAGGACAAACGCCGGGATCGAACGAATCAAGGAGGCACGAGTGCGCATCTTGTTGACGAATGACGATGGCATCTATGCCCCTGGCTTGCGGGCCTTGCGCAAAGAATTGCAAAAACTGGGAGAAGTCATTGTCGTTGCCCCGGCCACGGAACAAAGCGCGGTGGGACATTCCATCACTTTGCTGAATCCTCTCCTGGTCCAGGAAGTGCTGGACGAAAACAACCAGCTGATCGGCTGGGGGGTGGAAGGCCGGCCCGCCGATTGCGTCAAATTGGCTTTGCTTGAATTGCTGCCGGAAACGCCGGACCTCCTGGTCAGCGGCCTGAACGCCGGCTCCAACGCCGGCATCAATGTCCTTTATTCCGGAACCGTGGCGGCTGCCATTGAAGGCGCCTTTTTTTGCTGTACCAGCATTGCGGTTTCCCTGGAATCGACCAAAACAAAAAGTCTTGATTTTCTCCGCGCCGCCGACCTGGCTCGCAATGTTATCGAGCAAATCATGTCCCATTCCCCCCGGCGCAGTTCCCTCTTCAACGTGAATATTCCCAGCCTCGACCGGGGCCCGCTTCGCGGCATTCGCACTGTTCCACAAAATGTGGCGCCATACGTGGAAACCTTTAATCGCCGCGTCGATCCGCGCGGCCGCGTCTATTTTTGGTCCAACCCCGGGCTAACCTGCCACCAGCCACACCCCGACTCCGACGTTACTGTCTTGGGGGAAGGCTATATCACCGTGACACCCTTGCAGTTCAATTTGACCAACGAGCTTTACCTTGAAGAAATGAAAAACTGGCACTGGCACCTTTGAAACCAGCGATACTATATCAAAATGCGCGAATCGGCTGTACCTTAGCCCGAAGCGCTAGCGAGGACCTCTCTAGCATTTCGGCCTAAGGTGCAGCACAAGCGTGCACGGTCATTTGGTCCGACGTACCAGCGAGGCGCAAATTCAGCGCGGCAAGCGACTCGCTCCAGCGAATTGCCTTTCTTCAAAAATTTTCCATTTTTTTGTTGAACTTCCCCCCTTGGCTGCTTAACATAAGGGGGTGCTATAAAGGATTTTCGTCCTCCCCGGAGGAGGTCAAGGATGGGCCCGCGAAAACATATTTCCGGAAAAGGCGCCCCATTTCGTGTTCAAACAGGTGTCAGCCAGGTTCGGTGGGATCTCTGGACAATTCGGATTCCGTCAAAAGACTATGACTTTTTCCTCGAGTGGAGGATTAAAGGATAGCTAACGTCTTTCGGATTTCTCGAAATTGGAAGGAGCCAAAACCATGGTCGCGTCTGCACAAAGTCTTACCCCCGTCGCCCAGGTATTGCGCCTGAGCCCAATTCCCGCTCTACGGAACTTGAGCGTCGAAGAATCCACAAGCAGAGTCATTATTTCCGGCCGGGTTGCCACCTATTATCTCAAGCAGCTGGCTCAGGAAACCATCATGCCGCTGCTCGATCGCCGGCAACTTTTTAACCAGATAACCGTCAGTCGCGCATAAGTCATTGATCGTTCGCGAATGACCAATGACTCGTTTATTCTTCTAGCAGAAGCTTTACGGGTGCTTCCGCGATAATCGGCTGGCCTCGGTCCATCAATGTTGCTCGAATCTTGACCGGCTGGTTGACTGGAATCTTCTCATCCGCTCCGACCAAAATTGTAATGGCTCCCCGACTTTGGCCGTTTTGCATCAGAACCGGTTCTGCGGAAAACAGTTTAAGGTGTTCCGCTCGCACCAGTTCCAGTTTAACTGGCGCTTGTAGAGACTTTTCCCGGGTGACGTTGACTCCAACCACCACCTTTTCTCCGCGCTTGACCACATAGGAATTTCGCTCAGGTTCCACCTCGAGTTTCCCCGGCTCAACTACCAGGATCAATTGTTCGTTGGGTTGGATGGAACAGTAGCTGACAATGTGCTCGGCACCGTCGCTATCCGTGAAAACGCCGGTGGCCATCACGCAAACCCGGCAAGTTCGCCCCATTTCCATCGTTGGCGGCAACTGAATGGCGTAAGCAAATTCATTGGCGCCGGCGGGAACTTGGACTGCCGCGCCGGCAACGCCCTGGAGATGGCGTGCCTGCCGATCGGCCAGGCTTATTTCAAGAGGGCCTGAAAATCCCCCGCGCTCGATCTGGTATTGCCGCTGAAAAATCGTCCCCCGCGGCGCCCAGCGCATGTCGTATTTTCCCACGATTTTGAAGGGGGCCGGCAACGCCACCGCGGCCAGGACGGTGTCTACTTTCCGCTGCCCACCTGTACCGAACAGAGTGGCCTTTTGGGAAATGGTTTTGTCGCCGATTTTCATACTGCCCTGGATTGTTATTCGACCCGCGCGGATGGGAGCGGCAGTTTCCGCCTTGAGAACAAGTTCCTTGGTGTTCTGGCCGGCACCGATTTGCAACTCCGGTGCCGTGACGCCTGACGGCAATCCCTCCACAGCCAATTGAATGGGGCCCGGGGCCGCCAGTCGTTCCACGGCCAACTTCAATTTGGTCTGGCCGCCTCGACTAAGAGTCAAGGCATCTTCCATAAAGTACAAACGCAATTCCGGCACTTCGCTGCTCGTTATGCGTAGCCGGTATGCATATTCGCGACCTCCTCGCGTCGCAAATGTATCGGCAACCTGCACTATGTAGGTGCCGTCGGCCGGCGCTGTGAACTCCAGCAACGGATCAATCCGCGACTTACCTGAATTGTCGCTCTTGACCAGCTCTTTTCCTCCTTGGTTTGTTACGGTCACTATTCCGAGCAAAGGCGAATCCAGTATTTTCGCTCGCAATTCCAAACGATAGGTGACTCCTTTTTTCAACAACACCGCCCAGGAATCGATTTCGCCAGGCGGATTAATGCGGCCGTTCAGGACGGCCGGCACCGCAATCGGCCTGAGAAGGTCTGGAGGTTGCTTTGGTTCGGCTTCCACGTATTCCAGCAAGTCATCGACATCCAGCATAAATGGATTGGTTTTTTTGTTGTTTATTGTTTGTTCGTGGTAGTACCCGGGAGGAATATTGGCCGGGATGCTGGTCGCGACCGGTTCCTTGGGCAATCCATGGCCCAGCAACTCCAATGGGACTTTGCTGTTACGCCGGCCACCCAGTGGGAAGACCCGCGCGACAAATGGATCCGCCGTGATCGTTAGCCGGTACACGAACGCTTGCCCGCCGCGAAAATTCACGTCATGAATGCGAACTTGATACTTGCCCGTGGCAGGCGCGGTAAACTGCACCAGGGAATCGGCCCCAAAGTAATCGTCATTTTCCGCAATTCTTCTTCCATGCGGATCAAAAATCTCCAATCGGGAATCCAGGGGAGAACCGAGCCTGGCCGCCTGCACTTCACAGGTGATAGCTTGTCCCTGGCGGGCTACGAATGCCCAGATATCCCGGTTCTCTCTCGGAAAAATCCGGCCGTTGATGGTTACCGGAATGGTCACTTCAACAGGAACCGGATCGCCGTCGATCTCCTGTTCCACGATCTCAGGCAAGTGGCCTACCATAAATTTGATTGGTCCGGCGGAAGCACCCTGGGAATTCCACAGTCGCCACGACTTCGTGCCCAACGGACAATCGGGGCTTAGCTGAATTGTGCCAATCATGTCTTTGGGATAATCTTCCGCTTGCTGGGATTCGGGCAACGGCAGGAGTGGCCCTTCAAACCAAATCGTCCGCGTCCGATGCAGAGCCTCTTCGACCCGGACGCCGGTTCCGAGCATTTCGAAGGAACATTTTTGGTGCAGAAACAACCCGCCGACCCGAACGGTGGTCGATTGGCCCCGCTGGCCGCCGGCTGGAAAGATGTATTGAGCTACCGGCGGATCGGCATGTCCAATAGCGCTGCCCAGCAGGGACAGCCAGACGCCGGCGTAGCAAATGCTTCGAACCATTTTTTTACAGCAGATCATGAATGATTCGCCCGCTGTTGGCGATTTTCACCGGCCGGCCGTCTGGTGTGAAAAATTCCGCATTGGGGTCGATCCCCATCAGGTGGTACATGGTGGCGGACAAATCTTCCGGACCGATAGGGTTTCGCGCGGGGCGCTCCGCGCGTGCATCGGTAAGACCCACAACCCGGCCGCCTTGTACGCCTGCACCGCCGAGGGCGACGGAGAACGCCGGTCCCCAATGATCTCGGCCCGCATCCTTGTTGATGCGCGGCGTTCGTCCGAACTCACCCGTAACAACTACCAAAGTCCGATCAAGGATTCTGCGCTCCGCCAAATCCCGGAACATCGTCGCCAGGGCAGCGTCCAGTCGCGGCAGCAGATCGCGCTTGAGCGTGCGGAAATTATCATTATGAGTATCCCAGTTGCTATGATCGATGGTCACGCATCGGACGCCGGCCTCGATCAGCCTCCGGGCCATCAGGCACGACTGGCCCAGGGAATTCCGGCCGTATTCATCGCGCAACTTGTCCGGTTCCTGGTGTATTTGAAAGGCTTTCTTGGCTTGCGGCGACGTCATTACTTCAAAAGCTTTTCTTTGAAATTCACCGACCGCCGAGGCATCGCTACCGGCGCGCCTTTCCGCATGCTGTTGGAAACGATCGATTTTCTGCAATAGCTCCTTCCGCGCATCCAGCCGGTCCGCCTCAAGGGCCGGCGGCGGAACAACATCCGGCACCGAGAAATCCGGGGCATTGGGGTCCGCTTCAATCACAAAGGGAGCGGCCCCGGAACCCAGATACGCCGGGCCGGCGCTCGGATGCATCTTCGGAAGACATATGTACGGCGGTACGGAACCGCGCGGCCCAAGCTTGCGGGCCATGATCGAACCATGTGCCGGCCGTTGATTGTTCGGCCTCACGCCGGGATTGAATCCAGCCTGCGGAAAATACCCGGTCAACATGTAATGGTCGGCCGGGCCATGATCGGAGTTGTGATGGCGAAATGACCGGATGAGGGAAAACTTATCCATTTGCCCGGCCGTTCGCGGCAGGTGTTCGCAAATCTGGATCCCGGGCACATTCGTGGCAATGGGCTTGAACTCGCCCCGAAATTCTGCGGGAGCATCCGGCTTCAGGTCCCAGGTGTCAATGGTGCTCAAACCGCCATGCAGAAAGATAAAGATAAGAGAAAAATCATTGGTTGATTTCCCTTGTTCTTTCGCGCAAACTTCCCGTGCCAGCAACGCCGGTAAATTCAAACCCCATAAGGCGGCGGTGCCTAACCGGAGAAAATCACGCCGCCTTATCCCATCGCAGAAAACGGTTTTTGTATGCACCGGTTGCTCCCGCTTAATGATTGAACACGAACTCAAGGGAATTCATCATTCCCCAGGCCAAATCCTCGGCGGCCTCACGGCGCCTTGCTGGTTCCTTTTGCAGATATTCCTGGGCCACTTGCCGTTCTGTGATGCTGGGCATCCGGCTGAAAAAAGTCAAGTAAAGCTCTTCCACCAACGCATTGTTATCCGTCTTGTCCCTCACCAACCGGGCAATCGTCCCGCGGGGATGAACCAGCTTCCCGTGGATTTCCGCTCCATTCAACAAATGGAGCACCTGCGAAACACCAGGTTGCTGATTCCGTTCACACTCACACGCACTTGCGCGCACCGGCCTACCGAACAATTTCAGGAAATAATGCGGCACCTGGCTGTCCCATAACTGAATGGCGCGCGTGCCCGCGGGCATTCCAGAAAACCGTTCGGGAACCCCGGTCGCCTGGCAAACCATATCGAGCAACACCTCCGCATCGATCCGTTTCAACAAGGCGCGGGAATAGTTTTGCTCATCCTGTTCATTGGTCGCATTCGGTCGTGAAGATAACTGATACGCTTGTGACGACGTTATGCTCCGAATCAATTCTTTGAAGTCATACTTGCTGCGAATGAAATCTTGGGCCAGGGCATCAAGGAGCTGGGGATTCGTGGGCGGATTGGTTACGCGCACGTCATCTACCGGTTCCACGAAACCGCGTCCAAGAAAATGGGCCCAGGTGCGATTCACAATATTCTTGGCGAACCACGGATTGTCCGGCGCGGTCAGCCAGTCCGCCAACGATTCCCGCCGTTTCCCCGGCGGGTCGGCTCCCGGCATCTTACTTCCGAGCGCATGCGGATATATCGGCATGCCGGTCCTGGGATGCATGGTGGCGGGGGCACGATTGGCTTCCATCACCATTTGCTGCGCGCCCGAATTTCTCAACTCAACCGGCGTAAAATACGCTTGCATGCCCAGATAATCCGCCTGGCTCCAGCGGTCATACGGATGATGGTGGCATTCCGCGCAGGCAATTCGGACTCCAAGAAAAACTTGGGAAAGTGTACTCGCCGCCTCTCCCGGTTTGCGTACTACCTTATAGAAGTTCGCAGGACCGTCTTCGGCGAGCGGTCCCTCGGCCGTAATGATCTCTCGCGCAAATTGATCCATGGGCTTGTTGGCCGCGAAACTTTCTCGAATCCACCGGTAATACGCGTATGCCTGTTTGGCGCCCAACACTTGGCGGTCGACGCGCAAAAGGTCTGCCCATTTCAAGGCCCAGTAATCGGCAAACTCCGGCCGATGTAACAAATGGTTCACGAAAATGGCCCGGCGCTCGGGCCGGTCGCCTTCCAGGAAACTCCGTGCTTCCACCGCGGTTGGCAAGGTACCAAGAATGTCCAAATACACCCGGCGCAGATACTCGCCGTCTTCGGCCGGCTCGGATGGACGGATGTGCAATTTTTGCAGTTTTTCCCAAACCGCACGGTCAATGAAATTGTTGGCGGGCAGTCGCGGAAGGGGTTCGATCGTTTCCCGGCGGGGCACAAGAGCCTTGAATACTCCGACCGAACCCATGTAAGCGGCCATAATCGCGACTTCTCCCGGACTGTTTCCGGTTGTCACTAGCCCGTTTTCCGTGACGGCAGCGAGGCCCTCCTGGTTAGTCTGAAACCGGGCGTAGTGGGTGACATCCGTTTCCCGGCCGTCGCCGTAAACCGCTATGACCCGGATCTGTTGCTTGGCATTCATTTCCATGACCCGTTCGCACGGTTCGACTCGAATATGAACAACCTTCGGATCTTTCGGATCGCCAAATGGCATGCCTGCCTGAATCCAGGCGCGGAGTAATTCGAATTCGTCCGTTCCGCGGGCGATTCGTATTCCCCCGCCATGCGCGACGCCACCGGAAATCTTTTGCAACAGGAGACTGTGTTCCGGGGCCGGCGTAAAGATTCGCCGCCCACGCCCTTCCTTCAACAGGCTGTCATAGTCGGCAGCCGGATCGAAGCCAAAAACCGATAACTTGAAACCGTTTTGGCCTTCGGCTTTGCCGTGGCAGCTGGAGGAATTGCAGCCAAAACGGGTGAATACAGGAAGGATGTCATTTTCAAAATGAAACGGGCGAGACCTGCCGGCAACCCTATCCGCTGCGAATGACTGGGGGCAAAAAATCGAAATAACCAGCAAACACCGCAGTCGGAAGGTCTGCCTGATCATGGGTTTGACATCCCACTGACAAAAGAAATTCCGGTAAAAAAACGCCAAATAAATTGCAAAGTTTTCAATTCATTATTCCAAAATTCACTCGAAATGTAAAAGAAAATGCCCGGTAAAACCCGAACCGTTCGTCCAGAATTCAGGCATCCATGCCGGGTTTTTGTGCGAATGTCGTTGGTCACGCCCATTTAAGACCAGCTGAGTAGTAAGTTGCTTCCGCAAATTCTTGCAAAATCGGTGGATGGAAGATGCACGGAGACTTGGAGATTTGTTCATTCATTAACCTAACTTATCGTATGGATTGTCAAACTGTTAACTCAATTGAACAGTTGCTAACGCTTTTTTAATGAACCAACACTGCGTAAGCAGCATGGAATGGAATGAACATCAGATTTGACAAGTGTTTACGGAAACAGCACGGATTCCTGAATTCATTAAGGAATTCTGGCATTTTAATTGCGTTCTGTTATCCCCGCTATGTTTCATGAGCTCGCAGGTGGTGAACGCCCATTTGCGATCATCATTCGCATGGTGCCTAATTTTTGCGGCATTCTTAGGGGTTTTCATGCAAGCTGAGATCGCAGCCTCCCCAATCAACAAATATTGCGACAAAATCCAGCTCTCAAAGCCCAACTGGGTTGTCTGTTCGAAACTGGTCGGCGATTTCATCGTCGCGGCGATCTTGCTTTTGCTGACTTGGCCGCTCATTTTGCTTTCCGCACTTTTGGTTTGGCTGACATCCCCGGGACCGGTTATCTATTCCCAGACTCGGCTTGGCCGTAACGGTAAGTATTTCAAGATCTACAAAATTCGCACGATGATTCACAATTGTGAGCGCTTTTCCGGGCCCCGGTGGTCAGTACTGGGGGATCCGCGCATTACTCCGGTGGGCAAATTCCTGCGCCATACCCATCTGGATGAATTGCCTCAATTGTTGAACGTTTTACGCGGGGAAATGAGTCTCATCGGTCCCCGGCCCGAACGGCCTGAATTTGCCGACAAATTGGCCAAGGCCATACCCCTGTATCGTTGCCGGCTCATGGTTCGGCCTGGAGTAACCGGCTTGGCCCAGGTCCAGTTGCCACCCGACACAGATTTGGACGGAGTTCGCCGGAAATTGGCCTATGATCTTTACTATATCCAGAACCTCAGTTTCTTTCGGGATTGCAGAATTCTTCTGGCGACGGTTCTCAAGGTATTTGGAGCAAGATTTGTCACTCTGCACCGGTATTTTCGCTTCCCTTCACTCGATGCGGTCGAACAGAATCTAGATCGCCTAACCGCGGCCGAAGAACCCGGTGCAGCCGATCAACCGGAATTTCAGCTGCAACCGGCCCAGGTCTAAAAAACTCTTAGAATCTCAGCTTTCTTTAACCGATGCGTGTTATCATGACAAGCTGCATGAAACACGCGATTTATTGCGACTTTCTGCTCCGCTTCAAGCCGCGGACCCTGTACACAGGCCGGATAACAAGGTAGAATTGCCTTCGACTCAAAACAGCGCCTAGTGAGAGATTCGCTAAAATCTTTGCTTTGCACTCGTTTCGGTATTTTTCAGATAGTTTGTTTTTCTGTCCCTTTGTTCCTTTTTTTAAAGGAGGTTTCATGTTTCACAGGTATCGTCGATCTGCTTTTACTTTGATCGAGCTGCTGGTGGTGATTGCCATCATCGGCATCTTGATCGCGCTGCTCTTGCCGGCAGTGCAAAAAGTCCGCGAAGCGGCCAACCGGATGACTTGCACCAACGGCCTGAAGCAGCTTGGCATTGCTGCCCATGCCTTCCAGGACGCCAACAACCGCTTGCCGCCGGGAATGGACAAGCAGCACGTGGGATGCATTGTTTACATGCTTCCCTATTTGGAGCAGGATGCCCGGTTCAAGGATTTTTCGTTTCGGCCTGCACTTTATCAATGGTATTATCAGGATCCCATCAACCGGCCTCCCACCGACAATACCCGGAATTTACCCCCGCCGCCGATTCGTGGCGAAAGGTGGGCTTGCCAGGGTGAAATGAAGTTTCTGTTGTGCCCGTCCGCTCCTTCCCCGGAGTCCACGACCACGACCTTGATAACGGTGAATTATGACGTGGCATCTGATCCTCCGACGGGGGACTGGACCATCAACATGCAGCATGGTGCCGCACGAGGCCATACGTTTTCCGCCTATCCTGGCGGACTGATCATGGGCCGGGCCAATTACCTGGGAGTCGCCGGGGAATGCCGGAATACGCCTACCTATCGACCTTATAAAGGCTTGCTGGGCTATACCGACACGTTCTATCCGGGCAAGAATCCCAACGGTTTGGACAAGGTTCCCGACGGCACGAGCAACACCATGCTCTTCGGGGAATATGCCGGCGGCAACATCGTTTGGAGTGGCCAGGGCGGAATTCCAGACGGCTGGGTAACCGGCAGCTGGTCGTGCGGCTTCAACTATACTTGCTTTGGAACTTATGCCAACAATGGCGTCAGCCAGTGGGCCTTCTTTAGCAGCCGGCACACCGGCAACATGTTCAACTGCTGTTTTGCCGATGGTTCCGTCCGCGCGGTGCAAAATAGCATCACCTTCCCGGTCTTCCTGGCCCTGGGCGGCTACCAGGATGGTATTGTGTTGCAATTGGATTAAGAAAATCGGGAGAGTGCACTATGTTCCAACGATTTGCTTTCGGATTGCTTTTACTGCCAATTTTTTTGCCTTTGTTTGGTTGTGCCGAAAAGAATCCTAAAATTGCCCCCAACCAGACGAACGTGAATACCAACTTGACGCCGAACATAGAGGGTTCCGGCAAGTCCGGACCGGCTTCGGCTGCCCAGTAGCGGTTAAACTGCGATCGAGCATTTTACCGCTAGAAATTTTGACACACCGAGTGGCCCATAGCATTCCGCTATGGGCCTTTTCTTTTTCCGTGCTAATGGCTCGTTTAACCTGGAGCCAGCGGCGACGGTGCCGAACCGCATAATAACCGCTTGAACTTTAGAAAGATTCCGACGAAAGGCCCATGGCATCTCGCCATGGGCCATTTCTTTGGTCCTTGCATGCGCTGGTTGTTTAATCCAATGGTTGGTTCACGCGGTTCGGATTTGGCCGAAATTGTGCAAAATTCTGTATGTAAGCGGCCAGCCGACGACAGTACTAGTACAGGGGATATTCTTGGAACAATTGACGAACCATATCGCCTCCCAAAGGAACAATTCATGGTTCGTCAGTTCATCTTGCTCTCGGGCTTAAACGATTGTGCCGCAAGCATTTGCCGCTTGCTCCGAGACATCCAGAAATCGAAGATTGACCGGGATCGAAACGACTTTCGGTATTTATTTGCATATGATCGTTTTTTGTTCCTTTTCGTTTAAGGAGGAATCATGTTGAAGAGGTATCGCCGATCTGCATTTACCTTGATCGAGTTGCTGGTGGTGATTGCCATCATCGGCATCTTGATCGCGCTCTTGCTGCCGGCAGTTCAAAAAGTCCGCGAGGCTGCCAACCGCATGAGCTGCACCAACAATCTCAAGCAACTGGGCATCGCGGCCCATGCCTTCGAGGATGCCAACAGCCATCTCCCGCCGGGGATGGATCGTTTGCATACGGGCTGCATCGTTTATCTGCTTCCTTACCTGGAACAGGATCAGCGGTTCAAAGAGTTTTACTGGCGCGAGGACCAGGCGGGCATTTCCGGTCCGATCCATTATTATTTTGATGACCCGTACAATCGTCCGCGGGCCGGGGAAGATCCGCCGGTATATCCGCCAGGCCGGACCCGTTACGCATGCGAGGGGAACATGAAGTTCTTGCTCTGCCCTTCGGCTCCAAGTCCGGAAAACATCACCGGCGGAGTCTTGATAACCGTAAATTACGACATGCCGATGTCTGCTCCTCCAGCTGGCTATTGGACGGTTCAAGTACGGAGCGGCACCGCGTCGAACCAAAGGGGCCATACCTTCCTCGTATCCCAGCCTGCTATCCGAACAATGGGGAAGAGCAATTATCTCGGAGTTGCCGGAGAATGCCGGTCGCTGAATCCGATTTACCGTCCCTATAAGGGCCTATTGGGTTACTCCGACTCAATTCCCGGCAAGAACTCGAACAGTTTAAGCAAAGTACCGGACGGCACCAGCAATACGATGCTGTTCGGCGAATATGCCGGCGGCACTGTTGATCCTCCAAACCCTCCGCCGCCAACACCGGGACTTATGGGCGCTTCTTGGGCCTGCGGTTTCAACTATACCTGCTTTGGCACTGCAAGCGCGGGTGGAACGAACCAGTGGGCCTTTTTCAGTAGCAAGCACACGGGAAATATGTTTAATTGTTGCTTTGCCGACGGCTCCGTTCGTCCGATCCAGAACAGTATTACGTTCCCGGTTTTCCTGGCGTTGGGCGGCTACGCGGACGGTATCGTAATCCAATTCGACTAAACCAAGAACCGGGAGGTATTACATGCTAAAGCATTTACTTTTTGATTTGCTTATTTTGGCGTTGTCCCTGGGAATGTTGGGCTGCTCGGAAAAGAAACCTTCGATTTCCAGCACAAATTCGAATCCCAACTTAGCTCCCCAAACGGGTGGTTCGGGACCGGCGCCGAGTATGGTTCAATAGCCGTTTCGGTGCGGATGGGAATATTTCCCGTAGCACTTTTGAAACATGAGATTGAGAGGCCGATAGCGTTACGCTATGGGCCTCTATTTTGTTGCATGCAAATCCAGTTCGTTTAACCTGGAGCCAGCGGCGACGGTGACTTTGCAAGGGAGCTCGACCGTCGCCGCTGGCTCCGGGTTAAACGAATGGGTGGCAAACGACGTGAACCTTCATTCGGCCTTTTTCGGTCAATACCTAAAGATACCAATTTCACCCGGCGAAAACGCGCCGGAGGAATTTCGCCTTGCAACCTTTGTGCCGGATTTCTATACTATTCCTTCCCTCGCAGTACGCGCTCTGCTAGCGTAGCTCAATGGCAGAGCACTGGTTTTGTAAACCAGTGGTTGTGGGTTCAAATCCCACCGCTAGCTTCGCCGGCTGGGAATTACACCGGAAACCTTCCGCCGTTCGTTCCCGATGGTAGCCAACGAGGACATGTCTGGACGGGCAGATGGCCGAGCGGCCAATGGCACCAGACTGTAAATCTGGCGAGCTTAGCTCTACGCAGGTTCGAATCCTGCTCTGCCCATAATTATTTTGGCTGGTTCCACTTGCGGAAGCGACGCGCTGGAAATAAAAAACTGAAAGGTGGTAGTTCGGGCGTGGTTCGGGGCGGGTGCGGGTGTAGCTCAATGGTAGAGCATCGGTCTTCCAAACCGATCACGAGGGTTCGATTCCCTTCACCCGCTGTGCAAGAAAACAAGGCAAAAGTTAACCGGCGCCGGTTTCCCTGGTTTTTCTATTTTAACTTTTCCTTGCCCTTTGGCCTTGGCCGCGCTGCTGTAGCTCAGCGGTAGAGCGCGTCCTTGGTAAGGACGAGGTCCTGGGTTCAAGCCCCAGCAGCAGCTTTTGGTGGCGTACAATCCGTTACGCCTGGTAATTTCGGGAGCTACATCTTTTCTCTGAATCATCCGGGTTCGGAAGGTGTGACAAAAGAAAATGCGGAGGAACGATGGCAAAGGACGTTTTTCAGCGGACTAAGCCGCACGTCAACGTCGGCACGATCGGACACATCGACCACGGCAAGACGACCTTGACCGCTGCGATGGTCATGCGCTCGGCGGTCAAGAACAAGATCACGACCTTCAAGGGCAAGCAAGTCGATGATCCCGCCAAGGATGTCTACAAGGCGATCGCCAAGGGAGGCACCGAGCGCGATGAGCTGAAGACCGTGACCATCGCGGTGGCCCACGTCGAGTATGAAACGCCGGCGCGCCACTATGCCCACATCGATTGCCCCGGCCACGCGGACTACATTAAGAACATGATTACCGGCGCCGCCCAGATGGATGGGGCCATTCTGGTCGTCGCCGCCAACGACGGGCCGATGCCGCAAACGCGCGAACACTTGCTTTTAGCGCGCCAGGTTAACGTGCCGTTCATCGTGTTATTCCTCAACAAGATCGATACGGTCGACGACCCGGAATTAATCGAATTGGTGGAGCTCGAATTGCGCGAACTGCTGAACAAATACGAGTTCCCCGGCGACAAAACCCCCATCATTCGCGGTAATGCTTTGGCGGCGATGCAATCGGCGGGCAAAGACGACGCCGCCTGCAAGTGCATCGACGACCTGTTCGCCGCGCTCGACAGCTACATTCCCACACCGCAGCGGGCCGAGGACAAGCCGTTCCTGATGAGCATCGAAGATGTGTTTTCGATCAAGGGCCGCGGCACTGTCGGCACCGGCCGCATTGAGCGCGGCAAATGCAAGGTCGGCGACGAAATTGAGATCGTCGGCCTGATGAAGGAGTCCCGCAAGACCGTCATCACCGGCGTGGAAATGTTCAATAAAACCCTGGAATACGGCGTGGCCGGCGACAATGTCGGCGTGTTGCTGCGGGGCATTGAGCGAAATGACCTCGAACGCGGCCAGGTTCTCGCCAAGCCGGGCTCCATTACCCCACATACCAAGTTTGAAGCCAATGTGTATGTCTTGACCAAGGAAGAAGGCGGCCGGCATACCCCGTTTTTCACCGGTTATCGTCCCCAGTTTTATTTCCGGACTACCGATGTCACCGGCACCGCCACCCTTCCCGACGGCGTGGAAATGTGCATGCCCGGGGACAACATCAAAATGACCGTCGAGCTATTGCCGGAATCGCCCATCGCCATGGACGAAGGCCTGCGCTTCGCGATCCGGGAGGGCGGGCGCACCGTGGGTTCTGGTGTGGTTGTCAAGATTCTGGCATAATAAGAAAGGGCGGCCGGCCGGCATAGATAAGTCCGGTCTCCGGAGTTTGCTCAATGCGTGAATTCGTGTGGCTGGAATGCTCCTCTTGCGGCAATCGGAACTACCGGACCCCCAAAGAAACCCGGGGCGCCGATCGTTTGGAATTGAAGAAGTACTGCCGGAAAGAGCGCAAACATACGCTTCATAAGGAATCGCGCAAAAAATAGTTCGCCCGCAGTCGGGTTTCAGCATTTTACTTCGGCATCCATTGATCTTCCCGAAAACTGCGAGATTCTCATTGGTTGAAGTCCTCTGGTTTTGCACGGGACCCGGTCGATTTGTATTCGGGAGTTTTGCAAAGGAGCGTAGCTCAATTGGTAGAGCACCGGTCTCCAAAACCGGCGGTTGAGCGTTCGACTCGCTCCGCTCCTGCTTTTCAAGGACAGGAACAGTCATGGCCGTAGCGGTCAAGAATACCCCCGAAACGATTTCACAGCGACCCGGCAATCGCCTGGCGTGGGAAAGTCTGGTGGGCGCCGTTTTTATTCTCGGCTGCCTGGCAGTCGTCTTTTATGCCTTGCCGAAATTGTGGTGGGAGTTATTCCGCCTGCCTCACAATGCGGTAATGACTTCCTTGCTGATCCTGGTCATGGTCGGCGCCGCCGGAGGTTTGATCTATTTGGGGCGCGTCCGCTTAAAAGGGGGCCCGACCTCCGAAGGGCTTTTCTCGGGCATTTTCGTTGGTCTATGTAGTGTCTTGGCGATCGCGTTAGTAACATTGGGAATCGGGAATATCTGCGAAAAAATGCTGGGAATCTCCGAACCAGCAATCGGCCTCGGTATTATGTCGGCCGCCGCGTTGGCGCTCGGCATTCTGGCGGCCCGTTACTTTTTCCGTCCGGCCTTCGAAAAAAGCTTGGTGCGGATGGACGAGCAAGGTTGGTTCAGCGCCCAGGCCTATAAAAAGAGCCAGGGACAGCGCGTCCGCCGCGGAACGATTGTGGGACTTCTGCTTCTTGGCGGAACCGGGATCTGGTCCATGTACAACCGCGGGATCCTTTCGGGCAACTGGGAGGTTACTATACCGTTTACCCATGCCACCGTCGTGCTCCTGCCGGATTTGCAATTTACCGTGCCTTTTGTGCTGGCGTTGGCCGCTCTTTGGTTCGCTTACCGGGTTGTGAATTTTCCGACGTTCGCCGATTTCCTGATCGCCACCGAGGCGGAATTGAACAAGGTTTCCTGGACCACGCGGAAACGCCTGGTTCAAGACACGATCGTGGTTTTGGTTACCGTGGTTCTACTTACCCTATTTCTTTTTGTGGTGGATTTTATCTGGGCCCAGGTTTTGACGCATATTGGTGTCATTCAAATAGCCCCCAGCAGCGGCGGCCCCGGCGGGCCCACGAAGATTCCGTACTAGAGGTTTCCGGTTTTATTGGTTTCGACTCAAGAGTTTGACTCATGGCAGACGAGAATCCCGATACAAATACATCGGCAGTGGCAACGGCTTCCAACAAACACTGGTACGTGGTCAAGGTCCAAAGCGGCCGGGAAGAATCGATAAAGGAAGCCATCGAAAAACGCGTAAAGATCGAAGGGCTGGAAGAATACTTTGGCCAGATCATCATCCCGATCGAACGGGTCACCGAAATGCGCGGGGGCAAGCGTACTGTCCGCGAACGCAAACTCTATCCCGGCTATCTGATGGTGGAGGTTGAATTTAACGACCGCATTCTGTACCTATTTCGCGAAACCTCTGGTGTGGGAGATTTCGTGGGCGCGGGAGTCAATCACCCCCCGCAGCCGATGGCCGCTCATGAAGTGGAGCGGATGCTCGGCCGCCAGGGCGAGCAAAAGGAAGGAATTGCCCACACCAAGCCCAAATTTGACCGCGGCGATCGGGTCAAGGTGAAAGACGGCACGTTCGCGGGAATGGATGGCGAAGTCAAAGAACTTTTGGAGGCCAAAGGGCTGGTCCGGGTGGAGTTAACCATTTTTGGTCGTCCCGTACCGGTCGAGTTGGAATACTGGCAGGTGGATCCGGTGTAACCTATCTCCATTACTTTTTTCCTGCCGCTCGAAAAATCGAGCGGCCACGGGGGAGTTGTTGGAATAGACTAATCTATTTGACCGGAATTGGCTTCGAAGAGCTAACGCGAGAGAGGATCGGCAATGGCCCGGCAGATGACCGCCCAGATTCGTTTGCAAGTAACCGGCGGACAGGCGACCCCCGCGCCTCCAGTCGGCCCGGCACTGGGCCAACATGGCGTCAATATCGGGGCGTTCGTAAGCCAATTTAATGAGCGCACCAAGGATATGCGCGGCATAACCGTACCCGTGGTCATCACGGTTTACTCCGATCGCAGTTTCGATTTTATCGTGAAAAGTCCTCCAGCCGCGGTTTTGTTAAAACAGGCGGCCGGTATCCCTCTCGAAAAGAAAAAAGGCGGAGAGTTGATTTCGGCGGAAGAGAAGACCAAAAAAAGCGGCAAATACAAGGGTTTCAAGGTAACTCCCGCCCAAGTGCGCGACATTGCTCAGCGAAAGCTACAGGACCTGAACGCCCGCGATGTGGACCACGCTCTACGAATCGTGGAAGGCACTGCCCGGAGCATGGGCATTGTTGTCGAAGCGTGAGTTAATTTTAAGTTCAAACCTGTCGATCAACATGGCAAAAAAACCTGCGACAAGCGCTGCGGAAGGCAAGGAAAAACCTCCAGGGCAGCCACCGGCAGGGGAAAGTCCACCGGTCAAGGAAAGTAAAAAAACCAAGGAGCCGAAAGAGCCGAAGGCCAAAGCTCCGAAAGCGACAACGGCTCCGGCAGCCCCGCCGGCAGAGGCCCCCCCGGCGCCTCCCGCTCCTGTGGCAGGAACCGTAGCAGCTTCGGCAGCGGCTGGGGAACCCTCCAAAAAGAAAGGCAAACGGCCCGGTATGGGACCGCAGCGCGGCAAAAAACTGCGGGATCACTTGCGGACTGTTTTCCAGAAAATCGCCAAGGAGGGGCCGCTACCCCTCCAAAGCGCGATTAGCCAATTGAAACAGCTGAAACGCGCCAAGTTCGACGAAACGGTTGAGGTCCACATGTCGCTGGGCATCGACCTGGCGCAAACTGACCAGATGATCCGGGGTACCGTTCCCATGCCGCACGGCATCGGCAAAAGCGTTCGGGTGATCGTTTTCTGCCAGGGGGAAAATGTTAATAAAGCGAAGGAAGCCGGCGCCGATTTTGCCGGCAGCGATGACTTAATCAAAAAGATCCAAAATGAAAGCTGGCTGGAATTCGACATTGCATTGGCCACGCAGGATATGATGGGCCAGGTGAGCCGATTGGGTAAGGTCCTGGGACCCCGAGGTCTCATGCCGACTCCCAAAGCCGGCACGGTGATTACCGCCGGCGGTGATGTTGCCGCCGCGGTCAAGGAATTCAAAGCCGGCAAGGTCGAATATCGGACCGATAAAGGGGGCAATGTGCATGCCGGCGTCGGCAAATTGAGCTTCGATGAAAATAAACTCGTGGACAATATTCATGCCTTCATTGAGCAGGTCCGGTCCGCGAAGCCGTCGGGCATTAAAGGGAATTTCATCAAGTCCGTGACGGTGTCGGCCACGATGAGTCCGGGAATTCCGGTTTCCGTTTGAGGCATGTACATGAGCAAGAAAATCAAACAAATGGAGATGGACGGCCTGAAGCAAGCCTTTCAAGAGGTTCGCGATATGGTCCTGCTGACTTCCAGTGGAGTTTCCGCGACAATCGAGAATCAACTGCGGCTCGGCTTGCGCAAAAAGAGCATCCACATTCAGCGGGTGAAAAACAGCCTGGCGCGGCGGGTCTTCGATGACCTGGGCCTAAAAGTTAGCAATATTTGGGAACAGTCGACGGTGGTTGCCTGGGGCGCCGGCAGTTTGTCCGAACTTAGCCGAGAACTGGAAAGCATCCTCAAAAAGAACAACAATATCAAAGTCAAAATGGCCGTATCGGAAGGGCTGGAATTGTCCTTCGACAAGGCATTGAAAATGCCCACCAAAGCGGAAGCGATCGGCCGGGTTATCGCCCTGGCTACAAGCCCGGCGCGCCGGCTCGCAAGCCAGATCCTGGCGCCCGCCTCGCGTGTGGTAGGCCAGATAAAGTCGCTCGCTGACAAACCCGCAGCAGCCGCCCCGGCGGAGGTTACTTAAGCTATTACGCATGCCGCTGCCCCGCTTCAGGCAGCACATATTATCGAGAAAGGAAAGTTGTCAATGTCTGAAGGTAACGGTCGGTCCTGGTCACCGGACATCAAGGATTTAGGCGACAAGATCGTGGCCCTGACGGTTGCCAAGGCCGTCGAGTTGGGCGACTACATGGAAGAAGTCCACAAGATTAAACCGGCGGCTAGCGCCGTGGCGATTAGCCCAGGCGGTGGAGGCGCGGGCCCCGCGGCACCGGAAAAACCCGCCGAAAAGACCGAATTCACGGTCCAGCTTGATGGCTTCGATGCCGCCAAGAAAATCCAGGTCATCAAAGTCATTCGCGAGATTACCGGCCTTGGCCTGAAAGAAGCCAAGGACCTGGTCGAAGGAGCGCCAAAGACCGTCAAAGAAAACGTAACCAAGGAAGAAGCAGAGAAGATCAAAAAGCAACTGGAAGAAGGTGGGGCGAAGGTTTCTCTCAAGTAATCGATCCCTGGTTCGCGCGCAACGCATGCGTAGGATTCGGCGACTATCCTTGAAAACGGAGTTGAGGTCTGGTTGCGGTCCGGCGGCGGATTTCGGACAATCGCCGTCCCGGCCCGGCAGGCAACATCTTGGTCGAAGCGGTGGAAGAACTGTGCCACGCATCCGCCAACCCTATTGCCACTGGCCGCTCTCGAGTCGGATAATCCGTAGTTCAACTACAGGTGAACTGAGCGTCGATTTAATGCGGGACCCCGCTCGCGGGCATGTGGGGCCCGGCGGAAGTTTGCGCTTTTAATTTTTTCGGGGAGGAGCAAAAGCTATGCCCATCCCGGCACAACGCACCATTATTCCGGAAAATGTTCGCAACTTCGGTCGCTTCGGTGACGCCATTGAGGTCCCGCCGCTGACGGAAGTGCAACTACGTTCGTATGATCGCTTTCTGCAAGTCGATTCACCGGCCGAAAAACGTACGCCCACGGGCCTCGAAGGCGTCTTGCAGGAAATCTTTCCGATCGAGAGTTACGATAAAACTCTCAGCCTGCAATACCTTAAATATGATCTAGGAAAACCCCGCTATGGCCCGGACGAATGCCGGCAACTCCGGCTCACTTATGGCCGGCCGTTCCGGGTCTGGCTGCGTCTCAATAAGGAACAGCCGGTTGAGGAAGAAGTTTATCTGGGCGACATGCCCATCATGATCGGTGGTGGCGAGTTTATCATCAATGGGGCGGAGCGCGTCGTCGTTAGCCAGCTCCACCGCTCTCCCGGCGTGGATTTCGTAGTGGAAACGGAAGCCGGCGAAAGAAAATTGCATAGTTGCCGCATAATTCCCGAACGCGGCAGCTGGATCGAAATCAACGTCACCAAAAAAGACACTCTGGGCGTTCGCATCGACCAGAGCGGCAAATTTTCGGCCATGACGCTGCTTCGGGCCATGGACCCCGATTATTCCACCGATGCGGAAATCATTCGGGCTTTTTACCCCACCGAAGACGTCAAGGTCACGCCGTCCAATCGGACACGCATTGAAGGCAGTGTCGCCGTTGGCGACGTGATTGACCCGGAGACCGGCGAAGTTTATGTCGAAAGCGGGCAAGCTCTTTCAAAGGAACATGTAGACAAAATCTATGCCAGCTCGCTCAAGGAAGTCACGCTCCTGGGCAAAGTCAAAGACCAGCTCATTTTGACTTCCTTGAATGAGGATCCGACTTCAACGCACGAAGAGGCGCTCCTCAAGATCTACCAGCGCCTCCGGCCCGGTAATCCGCCGCAATTGGAAAAGGCGATTGAGCTATTCAAGGAAAAATTCCAGGATCCCAACCGCTATCGGCTCGGCAAAGTGGGCCGGTTCCGCATCAACCGGAAGTTCAACCAGGAAATCCCGGAAACGGAAATGACGCTGCGGGCCCTCGATTATCTCAATGCCATTCGTTACATCCTGAATCTACGCGCCGGCGAAGGTCATGTGGACGACATCGACCACCTCGGCAACCGCCGACTGCGCACCATCGACGAACTGGCCACCGATGAATTGCGCAAGGGTTTCCTGAAATTGCGCCGGACCGTCCAGGAAAGAATGAGTATCCGCGAGCAGGCCGACATGACTCCCCGAACCCTTATTAACCCGAAGAGTGTCTCGGCGGCCATTGAATACTTCTTCGGTCGAGGCGAATTGAGTCAGGTGGTCGACCAAACCAATCCGCTGGCCCAGCTGACCCACGAACGCCGTTTGAGCGCGCTGGGGCCCGGCGGTCTGAACCGGAAACGCGCGGGGTTCGAAGTCCGGGACGTGCACATTTCACACTATGGGCGGATTTGCCCGATCGAAACTCCTGAAGGGACCAACATTGGTTTGATATCGAGTCTCAGCATCTACGCGGGTGTGGATGAATACGGCTTCCTGATTACGCCTTACCGGAAAATTCATCGGCGGAAACTGACCAATGAAGTTGTCTGGTTGCGCGCCGATGAGGAATCTCTGGCCTATCTCGCACCAGCGGATACGCCCGCCGAGAGCCACAAGATATCCCAGGACCGAGTCGTGGCCCGCTTCGGAGGCGACTTCGGCAACATTGGCTCCGATATGGTCCAGTACATCGATATTTCCCCCAAACAAATGGTAGGAGTTTCCGCCGGTCTGATTCCTTTCCTGGAACACGACGATGCCAACCGGGCGCTGATGGGATCCAACATGCAGCGCCAGGCGGTGCCCCTTTTGGTGACCGAACCTCCCATTGTGTCGACGGGTCTCGAAAAAGACGTTGCGGCAAATAGCGGCATGGTGATTCGAACCGAAAAAGGCGGCACAGTCACGTATGTCGATGCCGAGCGCATAAAAATCGACGAGCGCGAATATCGGATGCGCAAATTCGTCGGTTTGAATGAGCGCACCTGTCTGAACCAAAAACCGATCGTCAAAATGGGCCAGCGCGTGAAAAAAGGCCAGTTGATTGCCGACGGGGCGGCCACCAAAGAGGGTGAACTCGCCCTCGGGCGAAATGTCCTGGTAGCCTTCATGGCCTGGGACGGGTACAACTTTGAGGATGCCATCATCATCAGCGAAAAGCTGGTCAAAGAAGACACTTATACCTCGATCCACATTGAAGAATTCGAAATTGAAATCCGTGAAACGAAGCTCGGCAAGGAAGAATTTACGCGAGATATACCCAACGTTTCTCCCAAGGCCCTGGCCAATCTCGATGAACATGGCATCGTCCGCATGGGCACTTTTGTCATGCCCGGCGACATCCTAGTCGGCAAGGTATCGCCCAAGTCCAAGAGCGAATTGACTCCCGAAGAGAAACTGCTGCACGCCATCTTTGGTCGCGCCGGCGAAGATGTCAAAAACGACAGCCTGGATGTGCCGAGCGGCGTGGAGGGTATCGTCATCGGCACCCAGCGCTTCAGCCGCCGCGCCAGCATGACCGAGGAGGAACGCAAGGCATTTGATAAGGATCAAAAAGAAACCGAAAACCGTTACAACAAGCTGATTGCCGAACAGTTCCGGGCAATGGTTTCCGAACTGGTCGGCGTCCTGGACAAAAAGGAAATAAAAGACCCGGCGAGCGGGAAAGTCCTGGCCGGCGACAAAGATGATAAAGCGGTCGTCGATCAGGCCTGGACCTTCCGGCTCGATCACCTCGACATCCGCAGTCCGGAACGACTGAAACAAAGCACCGAATTGTATGAGCGCAATCGCGAACGGTTGATGTTTCTATTCGATGAAAAGGAACGCAAACTGAACTCGTTGAAGCGCGGCGATGAGTTGCAAAGCGGCGTGCAGCAGATGGTCAAGGTCTATGTGGCTACCAAGCGGCAAATCTCGGTGGGCGACAAGATGGCCGGCCGGCACGGCAACAAGGGTGTGATTTCCAAGATTCTGCCGGAGGAGGACATGCCGTTCCTGGCCGATGGCACCCCGGTCGACCTCCTGCTGAATCCGCTCGGTGTTCCCAGCCGTATGAACGTCGGTCAGATTCTTGAAACGCATCTGGGGTGGGCGGCGCAGCGGCTGGGTTTCAAAGCCATTACGCCGGTGTTTGACGGAGCCAGCGAAGATGAGCTGCGCAATTGCCTGAAAGAAGCCGGCATTCCGGAAAGCGGCAAGAGCTTCCTATACGACGGGCGCACCGGGGAACGGTTCGAGCAACCAGTGACGGTGGGGTACATTTACATGATGAAACTCCACCACCTCGTGGACGACAAGGTGCATGCTCGCGCCACGGGACCGTACTCCCTTATCACACAGCAACCTCTGGGCGGCAAGGCGCGGTTCGGCGGGCAACGCTTTGGCGAAATGGAGGTGTGGGCCCTGGAAGCCTACGGCGCCGCCTACATCTTGCAGGAACTGCTTACGGTCAAATCCGATGATGTGGAAGGCCGAACCAAGATTTACGAATCGATGGTAAAGGGGGAAAACACACTCGAAGCCGGCACCCCCGCAAGCTTTGACGTTTTGACCAACGAAATTCGCGGCCTGGGATTGAACATGCAATTGGAAAAGAAACGGATTTAGAAACTACCTCGAAAAGGATTCAGACCCCCGTGCCCGGGTCACGCGTCTTCCTGAAAAAAATCTGCATGTTGAAAATGTTGTGCCAAACTGATAAAATTAGTTGCAATTTGACTTAAATATTGGTCTAATAAGGTAATATGCGCTTTGCAGCCCACGCTGGGTAAACGCTTAACCCCCAAGAATCGGGAGGAGTCTCGGGGGAGGGGGGCGTTTTTCACTTTTGGCGGCTGCATTGGATCCTGCTTCCCGGAAGAAAAGGAGTCCGTTGCATGAGTACTGGTGAATCCAATTATGATCGCATTAACGATTATGGGGCCGTCCGGATCAGTCTAGCCAGTCCGCATGACATCCGGAGTTGGTCATTTGGGGAGGTCAAAAAGCCGGAAACCATCAACTATCGAACGTATCGACCGGAAAAAGACGGGTTGTTTTGCGAACGCATATTTGGACCGGAGAAAGACTGGGAATGCGCTTGCGGCAAGTATCGCGGAATGAAGTACAAAGGCATGATTTGCGACCGCTGCGGCGTCAAGGTCACCCACAGCCGCGTCCGCCGAAAGAGAATGGGGCACATCGAACTGGCCGCCCCGGTCGTACACATTTGGTTCTTCAAGGCGATGCCGAGCCGATTGGGCACGTTGCTCGACATGAAAACCACAAGCCTGGAGAAGATAATCTATTTCCAGGACTATGTCGTCGTTGAACCGGGCGACTCACCGCTCAAAGCACAGCAACTGCTGACCGAAGAAGAATTCCGGAAGGCTCGAGAAACGTACGGCACGACCTTCGAGGCGGACATGGGAGCGGAGGCAGTCAGAAAGCTCCTGGAACGCCTTAACCTGGTGGATTTATCCAAGGACCTGCGCGACGAGTTGATGGCGCTCGGCAAAAAAGAGAAACCTTCCCGACAAAAACAGCGGGATTTGACCAAACGGCTCAAGGTGGTGGAAGCGCTGCGTGACAGCGGTCTGGGCGGCCCGCAAAACAAACCGGAATGGTTGGTTCTCGAATGCATTCCGGTCATCCCGCCTGACCTGCGTCCCCTGGTCCTGCTCGACTCGGGAAACTTTGCCACCAGCGACCTAAACGACTTGTACCGCCGGATCATAAACCGCAATAACCGGCTGAAAAAACTGGTCGACCTAAACGCCCCTGAAGTCATCATCCGCAATGAAAAGCGCATGCTGCAACAATCCGTGGACGCCTTGTTCGATAACAACCGCTGCAAGCGGCCGGTACTCGGTTCGAGCAATCGACCGTTGAAATCGCTAACGGACATGATCAAGGGCAAGCAGGGGCGCTTCCGGGAAAACCTGCTGGGCAAGCGGGTGGATTATTCGGCCCGCTCCGTTATCGTGGTCGGGCCGGAACTGAAACTACACCAGTGCGGCCTTCCGAAGAAGATCGCTCTGGAGCTGTTTCAACCCTTCATCATTCGCCGGCTCAAGGAACTGGGGCATGCCGACACCATCAAATCCGCGAAGAAAATGCTGGAGCGCAAGGCGGACGAGGTGTGGGACATTCTCGAAGAGGTCATCAAAAACCATCCCGTGTTGCTGAACCGGGCGCCGACCTTGCACCGCATGGGCATTCAAGCCTTCGAACCCGTGCTCATTGAAGGTAATGCCATTCGCATCCACCCGCTCGTTTGCAAGGGTTTCAACGCCGACTTCGACGGTGACCAGATGGCCGTCCATCTGCCGCTTTCCATCGAAGCGCAGGTCGAGGCGACTGTTTTGCTGATGTCGACCAACAATATTTTCAGCCCGGCCAACGGCCAGCCCATTATTTCCCCGAGCCAGGACATCGTGATGGGTTGCTATTATTTGACGGCGACACGGGGCGATTACGGAGAAACCGTGGAACCGGGCGAAGGCATGGTATTCAGCAGCCCGGCCGAAGTGTTTCTGGCTTACGCCGAAAAGAAGGTCGGAGTCCATGCGCGGATCAAAGTTCGCCTGGCGCGCGGCAAAAAGGTTATCGGCGAAATCAAGGCGGACAAGGACAAAGTGCGCGTGGATGAAATCGCCCGCAGCTCCAACCTGCTCGTCAACACCACCGTGGGACGGGTCTTGTTCAACGACATCTTGAAGCCGGAGCTAGCATTTTATGACTTACCGCTTTCCGGCAAGCATTTGAGCCGGATCATTGCCGATTGTTACCAATTACTGGGCCGGCGCGAAACCATCGACTTGCTGGACCGCATGAAGGAACTGGGCTTCCGCGAATCGACCCGGAGCGGCCTGAGCTTCGCCACCGACGATCTCAAGACGCCGGCAAACAAGGAACTGGTTATCAAGGAAACCGAAAAAGAAGTTGAAAAAATCCAAAAACAATATCAACGCGGCATCATCACCGAGGGGGAGCGCTACAACAAGGTGATCGACCTGTGGACCCATGCGCGGGATGAGATAACCAAACAGATGATGCACGACCTAGCCAACGACATTCGCGAAGGCAAGCCGTATCTCAACCCGATCTTTTTGATGGCCCACTCGGGTGCGCGCGGCGGTGTCGAACAGATCCGGCAATTGGCCGGCATGCGCGGCTTGATGGCCAAGCCGTCCGGTCAGATTATCGAAACCCCGATCAAGGCTAACTTCCGAGAAGGGCTGTCGGTGCTGGAGTATTTCAGTTCGACACATGGCGCGCGCAAGGGGCTGGCCGACACGGCACTCAAGACGGCAGACTCGGGTTACCTTACCCGCAAACTTGCGGATGTGGCTCAGAACGTCGTCATCACCATGCACGACTGCGGAACCACTCAAGGCATCACCAAGGGAGTGGTGTACAAGGGGGAGGAAATCGAACGGTCGTTGAGCGAAGGGATCCGGGGCCGAGTTAGCCGGAATAACATCGCCACCATAACCGGTGAAGAAATTGTCCACGAAAACGAGATGATCACCTGGGAAAGCGCCCGGAAAATCGAATTGTTGGGGGTAGACAAAATTCTTGTCCGGAGCCCCATGACGTGCCAGGCGCCACTGGGAGTTTGCCGGCTTTGCTACGGCATGGATTTGGCCACTGGCAATCTGGTGGAGGAAGGCATGGCGGTGGGCATTATAGCTGCGCAATCCATCGGCGAACCCGGCACGCAACTCACGATGCGAACCTTCCACATCGGCGGCACGGCGCGCCGGGTCGTTGAGGAAAGCGAAATCCGCGCCAAGAAACCGGGTACCATCAAGCTCGAACGCGTGACCGCGGTCGTGAATGACCGGAACGAACGGATTGCCCTCGCTCGAAACGGCGAAGTGAACATCATGGGTCCCAAGGATCGCGTGCTGGAAACCTATTCGGTTCCCAACGGTTCCACACTGCTGGTCGAAGACGGCCAAATGGTGCAGCCCGGGATTTTGCTCGTAAAGTGGGATCCGCACATGATCCCGATTCTGGCAGAGGTGGGCGGCCGCATTCGGTTCGACGAGATCGTGGAAGGGGAAACGCTGCGCAAGGAACGGGACCTGGGCGGTTCCGAACGGTGGGTGATTGCGGAACACAAAGGCGATCTGCACCCGCAAATTGTCATCGAGGACGACCGCGAGCAAAGCCTGGCGTTTTATTACGTTCCCGAAAAAGCCCACCTGGAGGTCCGCGAGGGACAAACAGTTTCGGCCGGCACGATGCTGGCCAAGACGCCCCGCGAAGTGAGCGGAACGCAGGACATCACCGGGGGTCTGCCCCGTGTCACAGAAATCTTCGAAGCGCGCCGGCCGCGCGAGCCGGCCGTCATGGCGGAAGTTGCCGGCGTCGTTCGCCTCGGGGACAAACGCCGAGGAAAACGATCTATCCTGATCCACCCTGTGGATGACCAGGGCAAACCGATTGGCGGAGAACACGAACACCTCGTTCCGCATGGCAGACACCTTCGGGTTCACACCGGCGACTACGTCCGGGAAGGGGACCCGCTTGTGGATGGCCCGCTGGTTCCGCATGACATTCTTCGAATCAGCGGGGCCGAGGCCGTGCAAAACTACCTGGTTCGGGAAGTGCAAAGCGTGTACCGCAGCCAGCGGGTCGACATCGACGACAAACACATCGAAATTATCGTCTCGCAAATGCTGCGGAAAGTGAAAGTGGAAACCATGGGTGATACCGGCCTGCTTCCGGGTTCGGTTATCGACAAATTCGCGTTTCGGGAGGTGAACGACCGGCTCAAAGAATGTGTAAAGATCAAGGATCCGGGCGATTGCAAGTTTGAGATCGGCAAGATCATCACCAAAGAAGCGTACGAGGAAGAGCGCAACCGGCTGGAAGCTACGGACCGGAAACCACCCAGTTTTGTACCACCGACTCCGGCGACTTGCAGTACACAATTGTTGGGAATCACAAAAGCGGCCGTACAGTCGGATAGCTTCATATCCGCGGCCAGTTTCCAGGAAACCACGAAAGTGCTGACGGAAGCCGCACTGGCAGGCAAAGTGGATTACCTGGTGGGCCTCAAGGAAAACGTGATTCTCGGCCATCTCGTTCCGGCCGGAACCGGTTTTCACATGCATCAGGAAGCCGAAGTCCGGATCAATTTGCCTGAGGGCGAGGAAGCCGCAGAGGAAATGCCGGGCGAAGCGCCGGTGGAAACGGCGGACGCAAGCGAATAACCACTTGACCAGGGCACCTCGGAACCATACGGTAATATTTTTCCGGTAACGCGAGCTCCAAAAGCGGGGACCGGGAATTGTTGGTCGCAGGAGAGTCCCGAATGCCGACGATTAATCAGCTGGTCCGTAAACCGCGGCGCCAGCAGTATCGAAAACCGAAGCATCCGGCTTTGCATGCCTGCCCGCAAAAACGGGGAGTATGCCTGCAGGTCAAGACGATGACCCCGAAAAAGCCGAATTCGGCTTTGCGGAAAGTGGCGCGGGTGCGGTTGTCGAACGGGGTGGAAGTGACCGCCTACATTCCCGGAGAAGGGCATAACTTGCAGGAACATTCCATCGTTTTGGTACGGGGCGGACGCGTACGCGACTTGCCCGGGGTCCGGTACCATATCATTCGAGGGGTTCTCGATTCACAAGGAGTTTCGGACAGAAAACAGGCACGCTCAAAATACGGAGCCAAAAAGGAAGGCACCTAGTTTCCGCAAAGGGAGCTCCGGCGCCGGAACGTACTTTCCTTTTCTCGTTTCCCGATTTCAACGAGGCGTGTTCTGTATGATGGGACTAATGACGGATTTGGATTTTATTTGTTTTCATTGCGAAAACTCGATGAGCGTAACGCTCCGGTGCGAAGGAAAGGGGTTGATGACCGAAGAATGTCCGCGAGCGGCAGTCAACGTGCCGTGCCCGCATTGCGGAGGCATCAACCACGTGGTTTTTGAACCCAAGGGAACTCTGTGCCTCGTGTCGGAGTTCCAGAATCCGTTCCGCCAGTGGGAGCCGTCGCTCAATTGAATGCCGCCTATAGCAGCATGCGCGAATTGGCTGTACCTTAGCCCGAAGCGCCAGCGATGGCTAAGGTGCGGGACAATCATGCTTGGTCAATTAGGAGAGAGAATAACGATGGCGCGAAAACGCACAGCGAGTGCCGATACTTTGAAACCGGATCCGCGCTTTGATTCCAAACTTGCCAGCAAATTTATTAATTGCCTGATGTGGCAAGGGAAAAAGGCGACCGCCCAGCGCATTTTCTATCATGCGCTAGATCAAATCAAGAAACGCATTCCGGAAATCGAGCCCATCGAGGTCTTCACCCAAGCCGTGGAGCACGTCAAACCCGCTGTTGAAGTGCGATCCAAGCGAGTCGGCGGCGCCACCTACCAAGTTCCCATGCAAGTCAACCGGACGAGGCAGCAAAGCCTGGCCATACGGTGGATCATTCAGGCATCGCGGGCCAAGACCGGCAGGCCGATGTTCATTCGCCTGGCAGAGGAATTGATGGCGGCTTACCGCAAGGAGGGGGACGCAATGACGAAACGCGAAAATACCATCAAGATGGCCGAATCGAACAAGGCCTTCGCCCATTTCGCGTGGTAAGCAATGGGAAAATCCGATCTGGCGAAAATTCGCAATATCGGCATAATCGCCCATATCGACGCCGGCAAAACCACCACCACCGAGCATATCCTGTTTTATTCCGGGGCCAAACACCGGCTGGGCGAAGTCGATGCCGGCACCACGGAATCCGACTACGATCCCGAGGAACAAAACCGCGGCATCACGATTTATAGCGCCTGCATCCCCTTCACCTGGCGCGATTGCACTATCAACCTAATTGATACCCCGGGCCACGTTGATTTCACCGCCGAGGTGGAAAGGTCGCTGCGCGTCCTGGACGGCTGCGTGGTGGTCTTTGACGCCCAGAAGGGAGTGGAAGCACAGTCGGAAACCGTCTGGCGGCAGGCGAACAAATACGGTGTGCCGCGGCTGGTGTTCGTAAACAAGATGGACGTGGTGGGCGCCAATTTTCCCAACGTCCTGGACGAAATCCGCGATCGGTTAGAAGGCCAGCCGGTTGCCCTGACGATTCCCATCGGCAGCGGCTCTCCGAAGGACAGTCCTCAGCCATTTCAAGGCATCATCGACCTCCTTGAGATGCGGGCACTATTTTTCAAACAGGCCGACATGGGCAAAACCATCTCCGTGCAACCAATTCCCGCGGAAATGCAGCCAGAAGCCCAACGCTGGCGCGATCGGCTCTTCGACTTGCTCACGCAAAAGGACGAGCACGACAAAATAACCAGCGCCTGCCTCGAAGGTAAACCGATTGCCCCGGAATCGATCCGGGAAGTGATTCGCGAGCAAACCCTGCGGCGGGTCATTCAACCGGTACTGTGCGGTTCCGGCCGGGAGCACATCGGCGTGCAACAAGTGATGGATGCGATTTGCTGGTATTTACCCTCGCCGCTGTACCGCCCGCCGGTCACCGGAAACAATCCCAAGAAAAAGGACAAAGAAGAACAACGCAAGCCGGATCCCAAGGAACCATTGTGCGGGCTGGTGTTCAAGGTAGTTGCCGATCCCCACGGAGAACTGTTCTATTACCGAATCTACTCGGGCACACTCAAACCACAGAGCCGGCCCTATAACCCGGGGAAAGACCGCAAGGAGCTGGTGAGCAAGGTCTACCACATCTTCGCCGATCCAACGCATCGCGAAGAACTAAGCGAAGCCCATGCCGGGGACATCGTGGCCCTGATCGGTTTGCGGGAATCGGTAACCGGGGATACGCTTTGCGATTTCCAGCATCCGATTCTGCTCGAACCGATTCGATTTGCCGAAACCGTCGTGAGCCGATCGATCGAACCGGAATCCTCCGCGGACAAGCAAAAGCTGACGGACACGCTGAACATCCTGCGCCGCGAGGACCCGACGTTTGACTGGCGCATCGACAAGGAAACCGGCCAGACGCTGATGAGCGGCATGGGGATGCTACATCTGGAAATAAAGCAGAAACGGATGGAGCGCGATTTTCGACTGAAGATCCGTGTGGGAAGACCGTACGTGAGCTTCCGGGAAACCCTGCGCCGCAAGGTCACGGTCGAGGGCGAATGTGTTAAACACGCGGGTACATCGGGTTTATTCGCCAAAGTGAAAGTGGAACTAGAGCCCCTTGCGGCGGGCAAACCCAATGAGGTGGTTGCCAAAGTTGATGCCGAAGCCGTGCCCGGCAGCTTCATCACTGCGGCGGAAAACGGGATCCGCGGCGGTCTATTCACCGGCGACCTGGGCTACCCGGTGATCCATGTGAAGGCGACGCTCTCAGGCTGTCAGGTCGACCAGGAATTATCGAATGAGGCTGCGTTCGAAGCGGCGGGCGCCGATGCAGTCAATAAGGCCCTCAAAGACAACGTGGTCCTCTTGGAACCGGTGATGCATCTGGAGGTGACAGTACCGGAGGAATACCTCGGCCCGATCACGGCGGACTTGAATGCACGGCGGGCCGAAATAAAAGAAATGCACGCGCGCGGCAAACTGCGCGTGATCGAGGCACTCGTTCCACTGGCAAAGACTTTCGACTATTCCGAAAAGGTGCGCAGCCTGAGCCAAGGCCGGGCGGACTGGACGATGGAGCCGCATTCGTATCAGCCGGCGCCGACTGAGGTGCTGCAGGCGATGTTTGGTAGGGAAGTCGCGGAATAAGGAATAATTGCAGTCTACCGTGCGGCCCCGCGGTCGTCCTCGAAAAACGACGAAATAAACGTGCCTGTCCCCTTTTCTTTTCTCGCCCGAGCCCTCTCGATGTGCCCCCTGGCCAGCCCCGCGGGGGTGGCGTAAGATCATGTCATGGTTACGGGGAACCGCCCTGGCGCTCCGGAATGTGACGGGCGCATCGGCGTGCCGGAACGATATGCCGCCGAACTTGAGCGGCCTGCCCAAGAGCTCGACGCGCGCCAGGCCACCAAGGCCTCCGCCTACAGGGAACGCCGAAGCCTATGAGACTTCGCTATAGAGCACTGTGCCTGTTGCTCTTGCCTTCAGTGCTCGTCCTGGCGACCTCCCTGGTAAAGAAATCTCAAGGCCCCTATTGGCTCGGGAACAACAGCGACCCCGCGTATTATTACCTTGTCAACGCTTTGACGCTTTGTGACGGGCAGTTCCCCCAGTACAGAGATCATCCGGGAATACCGCTGACCGCGTTGGAAGCCCTGCTGATCTTGCCGACGCACGCCGCCCGAGGCGGGGACGGCCTGGTTCAAGACGTTCTTAAGAATCCAGAACTATATTTGTCCGTTACCAATGTTGCGGTGGCGTTCCTCTGGTTCGTCTCCCTGTTGATCGCCGGCGGGATGACGCTCCGAAGGACCGGGCGCCTTCGCACGGCTTTATTACTTCAACTTACACCTTTTTTTTCCCTGACCAGCTTACACTACCTACCGCGGGCGGGCCCGGAGGCCCTGCTCGCGCTCTTCGCCTTCTGGCTGGCGGCCGTTGCCCTCCTTGTCCTCGAAAGTGGGGAGACGCCAAGGTACGGTCGGTACTCCGTTGCCTTTGGGATTGTCATTGCCCTGGCACTGGCAACCAAACTGACGGCAATCCCTTTATTGGTCGTTCCTGTTTTTCTGCTGCCGAGAAAGCACAAACTCATTTATGCCGCAATCGCCCTCGCTGGCTTCTTGATCATAACGCTACTCCTCCTCAATGTATATGGGCGGTTTGCCGACCTCATGGTGCACTACCTTACTCGCACGGGCCTCTACGGGTCGGGCGGCCCCGGCCTGATTGACCTCGATGCGTTTGTCAAGAATGCGAAAGACCTTGTGGTCAATGACAAGGTTTTCGCCGTCGTTCTGACGCTTAGTTTGGCGGCACTCCTGTATGCCCGCCTGGTTCGGACCAGTGTGACGGTTCAGGATGCCGCCGCGGTTCGAAAATATCACGCTGGTCTGCTGGCCGTTTGCCTGGCGGAATTGTGCCAGCTCGTGATCGTGGCACGGCATTCGCCCGAGGATCGGTATATGATTCCCGCCCAGCAACTCTTGGGCCTCAATATATTCCTGGCTTACCAGCTGGTTCGAAGTACCCAGCCCCGTTACTGGCCTGTTCTCCGTGCCCTCTTGTGCATCGGTCTTTGCGCTTCATTGGCCGTTCAGGTCGAACGTTTCCGACAAATGCGCAAGGTGATTTATTGGGAAAAAACCGCCCAATTAATGTTGTGCGAAGTTGCCCAAGGCTACCAAGAGTGTCAAATCATCTATTACTTCGGTTCGTCATCGCCATTGTATGCCCTGGGGATCGGCAATCGGGTGGCGGGCAGTCACTTCGCAGACCAATTGCAAACTCTTCATCCGCACGCCGTGTTTTATTGGGGCAGAGGACGTTACAGCGACTTTGCGGAATTTTTCGATTACCAGAAGGCCGCCAAGGGACACAAATGCGTGTTGTTTCAAGGGTTCACTTTCGGCAATGATCTTACCGAAACAAGCAGACCGAGCGACCTCGACCTGGAGCAGATTTACCCCAAAGGGCGGGCAAAACCATACGAGGAGGTGCTCTACAAGGTGATTCCCGACGGTCGGACCGGAGCCCGAGAATCTTAGCTCCGGTGACGCTCGGCCGGAGGTCGCATCAATCGTTGTCGCGCGAGCAGCGTCACCCGGGTTGTTAACAGAGTGTTTCCACGTTTCTTTACACTGTACGGATCACTTTGCGCATACGCAAAAAATACTGCTTTACATCGCGAGTTCACGGGGACAGAGACCTATAGACATAATGTCCATTTCGGCATGACTTTGTGACAATTTTCGCGTTCATTTTCAGATCGCAAAAAGCCAACGAAAATTCTAGATTTTTCGTAGCTGAATTGGTCTAGCAAATGCTCCAGTGCATTAGGTTTTCATTAATCCTTAAGAACTGTGGCACGCACGCCGGCAGGCCAGAAATGGCCGGTCTGCCGCCGAGTACGGACTGCTTACGAATCAAATGAGATCTCCAAACCATACCGACGGGCTTCGGCCCGGCAACCCGACGGTTTCCGTCATCGTCCCGGTGCATAACGCCGGTGAGGCGTTCGCCCGGTGCCTCCAGAGTATCCACTCGGCGAGCCCCGGACCCGATGAAGTCATAATCGTTCTCGACGGCGCGGAAAAGGATCCGGCCGTATTGGGTGAGCAAACCGCGACGCGCGTGGTCAGGACCACCCAACAGGCCGGCCCGGCGTCGGCCCGGAACCTGGGAGCTTCCTTGGCGCGCGGTGACATTTTTCTGTTCATCGACGCCGACGTGACGGTCCCCCGGCAGGTTGTGGAAGAGGTCCGACGGTTCTTCTCCACCCACCCCGAGATCAGTGCCCTCATTGGGTCTTATGATGACGACCCCATGTCCCGGAACTTTCTGTCCCGGTACAAAAACCTCTTCCACCATTATGTTCATCAGAACGCTCGTGAAGAGGGATATACTTTTTGGGGGGCCTGTGGGGCCGTCCGGCGTGAGGCATTTCTTGATGTCGGCGGCTTTGACGAGAAGTACCGGCAGCCGTGTATCGAAGACATCGAGCTGGGCTACCGCTTGAAGGCAGCTGGCCATCGCATTCGGCTGCGCAAGGGCCTTCAGGTCAAGCACCACAAGCGCTGGGGGGCCCTGTCTCTACTCCGGGCCGACTTCTGCCACCGGGCCCTGCCCTGGACCGAGTTGATCCTACGCGCCGGCCGGCTCGAAAATGACTTGAACATCGATCGCGCCAACCGGGTCAAGGTGGGACTGGCCCAGGTTCTCGCCGCTTTGTTGGTGCTATCATGGTGGCAGCCCGAGGCGCTGCTGCCAGCGTCGGCGGTTGCCCTACTACTCCTAGCCCTGGACGCCCAACTTTGGCAGTTCTTCCGGAAAAGAAATGGGATCGTCTTCGTGATGCGAGCCATTCCCTGGCACTGGTTTTATTATTGGTATAGCGGGCTGGGGTTTGCCGTCGGGCTGGCGTTGTACCTCGGCAAGCGCGGGGGCGGGCGGAAGCTGCCGCCAAAAAACGGCAGTCTGGCTCGGTCCCCCGGTAAGGGCCTGCAGGTTGTCTGAGGACAGGCATACGGCCATCCGTTTCCACGGGCCAAGCGGGACGGCTGACAACGTGGTCTGACGTCTCCCTAGCCATGGAATTCCCCTAGCTCAAGAACCACGCCGGAGACAGCGATGAGTAACAAATCGGTAGCGATCATCGGCGCCGGTCCCGCCGGTCCCGCCGGTCTCACGGCCGCCTATCTCCTGGCCAAGCAAGGGGTGGAGGTCACGGTCCTGGAGGCTGACCCGACGTACGTCGGCGGCCTGGCACGGACGGCGGAGTACAAGGGGTTCCGGTTCGACATCGGCGGCCACCGCTTCTTTTCCAAGGCCCGGGAGGTCGAAGAGTTCTGGAGCGAGATCCTGCCGCACGACATGCTGGAGCGCCGCCGGGTCTCCCGCATATACTACCGCGGCCAATTCTTCTCGTACCCGCTCTGGGGCCGGGAAGTGCTCCGGAAGCTCGGCCTTTGGGAGTCGGCCGCCTGCCTGCTCTCGTACCTGAAGGCCCGTGCCTGGCCGGTCCGCAACCCGAGGAGCTTCGAGGACTGGGTGACCAACCGCTTCGGCAAACGGCTCTTCGACATCTTCTTTAAGACGTACACGGAAAAAGTCTGGGGCATGAACTGCAAGGAGATCTCCGCCGATTGGGCCGCCCAGCGTATCAAGGGGCTTTCCTTGCGCACGGCGATTCTGAACGCGTTGCTTCCGAAGAAACAGCCCGCCAGCCGGGAACGCGTCATCAAGACGTTGATCGATTCCTTCCGCTACCCGCGCCTGGGTCCGGGCATGATGTGGGAAGTCTGCGCCGACAAGGTCCGGGCGCTGGGCGGGGTGATCGAGATGGGCCGGCGGGTCGTGGGGTGCTCCTACGACGGCGTGGAGGAACTCTGGACGCTGACCCACCAAGACGCCCAGGGCGACCGCCGCGTCACCACGGCCCGGCACATGATCTCGTCCGCCCCGCTACGCCAGCTGGCGCGTGGGCTCGCGCCGCGGCTGTCGGACGAGGCCCTGCGGGCCGCGGACTCGTTAAAATACCGTGACTTTATCACCGTCATGCTCATCCTGAAGGACCGCCACCTCTTCGACGATCATTGGATTTACATCCACGACTCGAGCGTCAAGGTGGGCCGGGTGCAGAATTTCAAATCGTGGTCGCCGGACATGGTGCCGGACCCGTCGCTGTGCTGCTACGGCCTGGAATACTTCTGTTTCGAGGGCGACGGGTTGTGGGCCTCCTCCGACGAGGCGTTGATGGAACTGGCCAAGGGCGAGCTGGAAACGATCGGGTTGGCCCGCGCCGGCGACGTGCACGACGGCTGCGTGGTCCGGCAGCCCAGGGCGTACCCGGTCTATGACGACGATTACGCCCAACACGTTGCCGTGTTGCGTGAGGAGTTGGAGCGACGCTTCCCGACGCTCCAACTGGTCGGGCGGAACGGCATGCACAAGTACAACAACCAGGACCACGCGATGATGACCGCCATGCTGTGCGTGGAAAACATCCTGGCGGAGAAGCGGATTTACGACCTGTGGCAGGTGAACCAGGACGCCGAGTACCACGAGAAAGGGAAGTCGGGCCTCCACCTCACGACCGCCGGCAGCCCGCTGGTGCCCACGAAACTCCCCAAGAGGCCCCAAGAGGCCGCCGTAACCGCGAGCCCAGGGTAGATGGCGACGGCATGTTCCGCAGTCGCGACTTCCGTTATCTCCTCTGCCTGCTCGGTTTGTCCGCGCTGCGCTGGCTGCCGTGGCTCGGCGGACCAATTGACCTCCGCCACGACGCGGGCGTCTATTAGCGCCTCAGATGCCTATTCCACCCGTAGCAAACCACGCGGCACGCCCAGAGGGCGCGGGAGGGCCACCAGGAGTGCCCTGTCAAGAGGCGGGCTTTTCCTCACGTGACACCGGCGTTTTGCCGCCCGGCGCGCCGTGGTCCGTTTGGGACAGACCCAAGCGACGGTAACGATGGAAGGCGGTCCTGCGGAGCCACGCGTCGGCGAGCAGTTCCAACGGGTAGGCGAGGCGGCGGAGAGGCCCATCGTAAAGCCGGTAGGCCCAGTCGCGCCAAGGCGAAGGAGGCCGGTCGCCGGCGAAGGCGGTCCGGGCCAGTGTCGCGCGGAAGGCATCGTCAAAAGGGGAACGGCCGCGATACAGCCACGGCTTCAGTCGTCCGCTGAAGTGCACGACCCAAGGGTCGCACCGGAGCAGGGCCCGCCCCTGGCGGTCGAGGTGCGGGGTGACCGAGGGCGAGAGTTCGAGGGCACGCGGCTGGACCTGCCAGCGCGGGTCCAGGACGCGCCCCAGCGGCCGGCCAAGACCGCGTTCAGGGCGTCCTGGTCGAAGGTACGCAATTGGTGGGCATGACGGTGGATGAACTGGATGGCCCGGTCCTCGATCCCTTCCGCACGCCAGGCCCGAAGGTCGATGACCAGCATCGCACCACACAGAAAGGGCGTGTCCGGGGCGAGCCCCAGCTCGGCGGCAAACGCCAGGCCGTTCGGGCTCGAAACAGTGGGAATGAAGACGTCGCGGGGGGCGAGGACGGCGGCGCCGCCGAAGGGCTCCTCGTAGAGACGTGCGAGGTCGGTGAATACGAGCTGGTCGGCGTCCAGCACTAACACGCGGGGGCAGTCTTCCGGAAGCAAGGAGGCCACCCGCAGGCGTGCCAGGGTCAGCGGTGGGATGCGCTGCCCTGACAGGCTCGCCAGATCGCCGAGCCC
>Ga0306920_100000404_pt1 | contig 50267 bp, 52 predicted proteins | sample flu12Cox44000170_FD_204666 | JGI IMG/M metagenome (GOLD analysis project Ga0306920, IMG submission 204666) | Lab enrichment of tropical soil microbial communities from Luquillo Experimental Forest, Puerto Rico - flux4day.12C.oxic.44.000.170 (v2)... | ecosystem: Environmental > Terrestrial >... | reverse complement strand
GCTCGTTCGGCGGCCAGGCCATCGCGATGTACCAGCACAACAAGGCGCCCACCGGCGACGTGTCGTCGAACTTCTGGACCATCGGCGGGCGCGGCTCGTGGGGCATCACCAAGAACGTCAAGTGGCTCACCGAGATCGGCTTTTCCAGCCTCAAGCCCGACGGCGGCTCCAGCGAGAACGTGACCAAGGTCACCCTGGGCCCGGCGCTGTCGACGGGGCCGGACTTCTGGAAGCGTCCGGAGCTGCGCCTGTACGTGACCTACGCCGACTACAACAAGGCCGCGGCCGCCGACACCGCCAACAACTACAACTTCCCGGCCAACAAGACCAGCGCCGTGTCCTACGGCGCCCAGGTCGAGATCTGGTTCTGATTCCTGCGAGCGAAGGGGCCGGGCCGTCCCGGCCCCGTGGACAATGACGGCATGACCGCGGCTTTCATCGGCATCGACTGGGGCACCACCCACCGGCGCGCCACCCTCGTCGGCAGCGACGGCGCGATCGTCGCCGAGCGCGCGGACGGCGACGGCGCGCTGGCCTGCGCGGGGCGCTTCCGCGCCTCGCTGGAGGCACTCGTCGCCGGCTGGCCCGAGGCCTCGCCCGCGCTGCCGGTCGTCATGGCCGGCATGGTGGGCGCGACCATCGGCTGGCAGGCCGTGCCCTACCTGGAGGGCGGCACGCCGCTGTCGGAACTGCCGCGCCACCTGGTGCCGGTGGCCGACTCGCCGCCCGGCCGCCGCTGGCGCATCGTGCCCGGCTGGTGCCTGCGCGGCGAGGGCGGGGCGGTCGACGTGATGCGCGGCGAGGAGACCCAGCTGTTCGGCGCGCTGCACCTGCTCGGCCGCGATGCCTCCGACGGCTGCTACGTGCTGCCCGGCACGCACAGCAAGTGGGTGCGCCTGCAGGCCGGACGCATCACCGAGCTGCGCACCTACATGACCGGCGAGCTGTTCGCGCTGCTGCGCCAGCACGGCACGCTCGCCAGCGCGATGCAGGCCCCGGGCGCGGGCGATGCCGCAGGCCAGCGCCACGATGGCGTCGCCGACGCCCCCGACTTCCTGCGCGGCGTCGCCGAGGCCGCGCGCGGCCCGGTGCTGACGCATGCGCTGTTCGGCGCCCGCGCGCAGGTCGTCACGGGCGCGATGGCGCCGGGCGCCGCGGCGGCCTATGTCAGCGGGCTGCTGATCGGCGCAGAATGGGCCGACGCGCAGCGCCGGCCGTCGCGCGACGAACCCGTGCGCGTCATCGGCGAGCCCGCCCTGGCCGCGCTGCACGCCGCCTGCGCCCGCGCCCACGGGCGCCGGCTCGAAGTGCTCGACGCGCGCCGGATCCAGCTCGCCGCCTGGCGCGCGATGGCCGCGGAGGACCTCCAGCCATGACCGACCCCACCACCTGGCCGCCGACGTTGCCGCTGGTCGCCATCCTGCGCGGCCTGCAGCCCGAACGCGCCGTCGAGGTCGCCCGCGTCCTGTTCGACGCCGGCTTCCGCGCGCTCGAGGTGCCGCTGAACCGCCCCGGCGCGATCGCCGCCATCGCCGCGATCGTGCCGCACGCGCCGGCCGACGCGGCCATCGGCGCGGGCACGGTGCTGGAAGCGGCGCAGGTCGACGCCGTCGGCGACACCGGCGCCACGCTGATCGTCTCGCCGCACTTCGACCCCGCCGTCGTGCGGCGCGCGCGCGAACGCGGCATGCGCACGGTGCCGGGCGTGTTCACGGCGTCGGAGGCGTTCGCGGCCTGGCGCGCCGGCGCCGACGCCCTGAAGATCTTCCCGGCCGAGGCGATGACCCACGCCGGCCTCGCGGGCCTGACCACCGTGCTCCCGGCCGGCCTGCCGCTGTGGCCGGTGGGCAGCATCGTGCCCGGCAACATCGCGGCCTGGCGCGGCGCCGGCGCCACCGGCTTCGGGTTGGGCGGCGGGCTGTTCAAGCCCGAGTACGGCGTGGCCGACATCGCCTCGCGTGCGCGGGCGTACGTGGACGCATGGCACGCGTGCGCGTGACGCGCGACCCGATTTCAAGCCCCGGGGATTCCCGCGCTTGATCGCGCGGCCGGCGCCGCCAACTCCGGCGCCACGGGCATGCAGCCCGCCACCGGAGTCCCCATGCTCGTTCCCCAGCACCCGCGGCCCGTGAGCCGCCGCCGCGCCGTCGCCGAGATGACCGTCGCCGCCAAGCAGGCCGCGCCCATCGCGCCGGGCCACGTCCTCGAACTGCCCGCCGTGGCGCGCCCGGCCGAACCGCCGGATGCGGCGGCGGCGCCACAGTCGGCGGGCGAAAGTCCGCTACAGCCCGCGGATCACGGCGACACCCCATCTTGAGGGAGGCGCGGCGCGGGCCGCATCCCTAGACTGGCTGCGTCACCTCAACAATGGGCGCACCGCCGTGGACGTCGTCACCCGCCTCGCGGCGTTCATCATTGCCCTCCTGCTCGCGATCGACGCGTTCTCCGCCGCACGCACGGAGACGCTGCGCATCGACGGCCACAGCCGCGTCTCGCGCTGGCGCCGGGACGACGACTACCGCCTGCATTTCGTCGGCGGCCGCGTGGACTCGTGCGATGTCGGCTGGTCGGCGTTCAACGCGCTGCGCGACGGCGACGAGGTGATCGTGGACACCAGCCGCGTCTTCAAGTCCTGCGCGAGCATCCGCCGCGGCGACGAGGTGATCGTGCGCGCGAACCTGCACAAGTGGTTCCTGCTGATCCCGATCGCGGTGCTGCTGGCGGCGGCGTTCGGCTGGATCCAGTTCGAGCGCGGCGACGGCGACGACCGCCGCTGGTGGTTCGGCTGAACGCCTGAAAACCTCAGCCCGCGCGCTGCGGCGCCGGGCGCGTGCGGAAGAAGGTCATCGGCACGGCCAGCGCCTCGTTGATCACCTGCTTCTTGATCTTGCCGACCACGTGCATCTCGCACGGCTTGCAGTCGAAGCGCAGCGTCAGCTTCTCGCTGCCGTTCTGCAGCACCAGCGGCTCGGCGCGCACGGTGCCCTGGACGCCGGTGACGCCCTTGGCCTGCTTGGGGCACAGCGACATCGACCAGCGCACGCAGTGCTTGGTGATCATCAGGCTGACCTCGCCCGTCTCCTCGTGGCTCTCGTAGGCCGCCTCGACCACCTTGACGCCGTGCTTCACGTAGAAGTCGTGCGCCGGCTGGTTGTAGACGTTGGCCAGGTAGCTGATCGTGTCGTCGGGGAAGGGCACCGGCGGCTCGACGGGCGTGGCGCGCGGCAGGATCTCGCGCTGCTCCAGCCGCACCTGCTCCAGCCGTTCCAGCGCCTCGCGGCGCAGCGCGTTGAGCCGGCTCGCGGGCACGAACCACGGTTGCGCCGTCGACAGCGTCAGCTCGTCGAGCGAAAAGATCGTGCCGCCCACCTTCGACAGGTGCTCGCGCAGCGTGGCGGTGGCCTTCTCGACGTCGCGCGCAGGCTGCAGCTCCAGCAGCGCGTCGGCGTGCGCCGCGAAGCCGCGTTCGTCGGTGACGGACAGGCGCAGGCCGCCGGCGATGTCCGACAGCGTCATCCACACGCCGATCAGCCGGTCGGCCGACTTGCGCTCCAGCAGCCGATCCCACTGCATGTCGCGATTGCGGTGCAGCTGCGGCTTGGAGCGGATGTCCTTGAGCTCCGACATCGGCTGGTTGGGCACGACGCGCCAGCGGTTCGCGGCGCCGGGCAGCCGCGTCGCCACGTTGGCCTGCATGCCCACCAGTTCCTTCTGCAGGTCCAGCCAGGTCAGGCCGTCGCCGTTGTTCAGCTGCGCGTCCGGGTCGTCGAGCTCGGCCTCGAAGTGGTCGGCGGCGACCTTGGTGACGTAGCCGATGGTCAGGCCCGCGTGCTTGGGCGTGTCGAAGGCGCCGATGTCCATCTGGCGGCCGTTGACGAAGTAGTCGGTGGACTCGCGGTTGAAGTTGCGGTCCGGGTCGGGCGTGAAGCCGAAGGTGGCCTTGCCGGCCGACGAGGCGCGCAGCTCGGGGCGGCGCTCCAGCATCTCGTCGATCTGGCGGCGGTAGTGGGCGGTGATGTTCTTCACGTAGCCCATGTCCTTGTAGCGGCCCTCGATCTTGAAGCTGCGGATACCGGCGTCCACCAGCGTGTCGAGGTTGGCCGTCTGGTTGTTGTCCTTCATCGACAGCACGTGCTTGTCGTGCGCGACGATGCCGCCGCCGGCGTCGGTGACGGTGTAGGGCAGGCGGCAGGGCTGCGAGCAGTCGCCGCGGTTGGCGCTGCGGCCGGTGTGCGCGTGGCTCAGGTAGCACTGGCCGCTGTAGGCGACGCACAGCGCGCCGTGGATGAAGAACTCCAGCGTCGCGTTCGGGGTGACGGCCGCGATGGCGCGGATCTCGCGCAGGTCGAGCTCGCGCGCGAGCACCATCTGCGAGAAGCCGACGTCCTGGAGGAACCTGGCCTTCGCCGGCGTGCGGATGTCGGTCTGCGTGCTGGCGTGCAGCTGGATCGGCGGCAGGTCCAGCATCAGCAGGCCCATGTCCTGCACGATCAGCGCGTCGGCGCCGGCCGCGTGCACGGCCCAGGCCATCTTGCGGGCGTCCTCGAGCTCGTCGTCGCGCAGGATCGTGTTGAGCGTGATGAACACCTTGGCGCCGAAGCGGTGGGCGTGGCGCGTGAGGCGCTCGATGTCGCGGATGTCGTTGCCTGCCGAGGCGCGCGCGCCGAAGGCGGGTCCGCCGATGTAGATCGCGTCCGCGCCGTGGTTCACCGCCTCGATGCCGATGTCGGCGTTCTTCGCGGGCGCGAGCAGCTCGATCTCGGCCGTGACGGCCCGGGCGGCCGAGGTGAAGTGGAACGGGGACGAATGCATGGTGACCTGGCTTCTTGCTCGAGTGGCGCGGGCGGCGCCTCGTGGGCGGCGGCGCGGGGGCGCGGCGAAGGCGGGCGCGCGAGCCCGGCGTGCGCGCTTCAGGGGCAGGGGAGCCAGTGGCGCGCCGAATGGCGGATTATCGCAGGAAGGGCCAAATCCTGCACCTCCCGGGTGGCGGCTCGCCGTCGCTTCCGGCATAGACTGCCCGGCCGTGACCCATCCGCTCCTCGCCCGCCTGCGCGACGCCGCGCGCCAGAACGCCGTCCCCGCCGTCGTGCTGCAGGCGCTGACGCTGGCGCTGCTGGTGGCTTACTACCGCTGGGCGCCGGCGCACGAGCTGCTGGACCGGCTGCTGCGCCTGAAGCTGGCCTGGGGCGTCGTCTACTCGTTCCTGGCCGGCGCGCTGTTCGCGGGCCTGCTGCCGCGCCTGGTGCTGCGCTGGATGGGCCGCGACACCGGCCGCCTGCCGGTCGAACTGGCCTTCGCCGTGGCGTTCTGGGGCTGGCGCAGCGTCGAGGTCGACCTGATGTACCGCCTGCAGGCTCACTGGTTCGGCGCCGCCGCCGACTGGCCCACCGTGCTGTGCAAGACCGCGTTCGACCAGCTGGTCTACAGCCCGCTGTGGGCCGTGCCCGAGATCGCGCTGGCCTTCGAATGGAAGGACGCCGGCTTCTCGTGGCGCGCGGCGCGGGCGCACCTCGATCGCGCGTTCTTCGCCGAGCGCCTGCCCGCGGCCGTCGTCGGCAACGCGATGGTCTGGCTGCCCGCGGTGATCGCCATCTACTTCCTGCCGACGGCGCTGCAACTGCCGGTGTCCAACCTCGTCGGCAGCTTCTGGGTGCTGTTGATGATCGTGCTGCTCAAGCGCAAGGACTGACGCGCTCAGGCCAGGATGTACGACGCCGCGCCCGTGGCGATCAGCACGCCTTCCTCGTTGGCCAGCCGCATCTGCGTCGAGCCGACGCGTCCGCCCAGGCGCGTGACCTCGGCGCTGGCCACGAAGTGCCTGCCGACGCCCTGGCGCAGGAAGTCGACGCGCAGGTCGATCGTGCCCATGCGCGAGAAGCGCTGCAGCACCTGTTCGGCGGTGTCGGCGGGGTGCTTGTCGGCGATGGCGGCCATCAGCGCCAGGCCGGCGGTGGCGTCGAGCACGGCGCTGATCACGCCGCCGTGCAGCCGGCCGTAGAGGAAGTGGCCGACGAGCTCGGGGCGCATGTCGAAGCGCAGCGAGGGCGCCGGCGCCGCGAGGGATTGCACGCGCAGGCCCAGCACCTCGTTGAAGCGGATGCGCTGCTCGAACATGTCGGTCAGGGCCGCGACGAAGCGCGCCTGTTCGGCGGCGCTGCGGTGGGCGGGGGCGGTGTCTTCGGGGCGATGCGGCATGGGCAGGATGTTAGCCAAGGGTGGCCGCGATCATTAGGGTATGGTCCCGGTCGTGAAATCTTCCCAACGATTCGAGCGGCTCGATCTCTGGCGCGGCTGCGCCATGGTCTGGATGGCCGGCTTCCACTTCTCGTTCGACCTCAACCAGTACCGCTTCGTCGCGCCGCAGAACTTCTACGCCGACCCGTTCTGGACGACGCAGCGCCTGTGCATCGTCTCGATGTTCCTGCTGGGCGCGGGCGCCGGCCAGGCGGTGGCGGCCGACGCCGGCCAGACCTGGGCGCGCTTCTGGCGCCGCTGGGGCCAGGTGGCGGGTTGCGCGGTGCTGGTGTCGATCGGCTCGTACCTCATGTTCCCGCGCGGCTGGATCAGCTTCGGCGTGCTGCACGGCATGGCGGCGATGCTGATCCTGCTGCGGCTGCTCGGCGCACGGCTGCCGCCCGCGCGGCTGGCTCGTTCGCCGCTCGCGCTCGCGGGCGTGGCGCTGGCGGCGATCGTCGCCTGGCGGCTGCCGCACCTGGTGTCCGATCCGTTCTTCGACACCCGCCTGACCAACTGGGTGGGCCTGATCACGCACCTGCCGGCCACCGAGGACTACGTGCCCGTGCTGCCGTGGCTGGGCATGATGCTCGCGGGCTACCTCGTCGCCAGCCTGCTGCTGGTGCACGCGCGCGCCGCGTTCACGGGCGCCGTCCCCTTCGTCGCGCGACCGCTGGCCGTCCTCGGCCGCTGGTCGCTCAGCTTCTACATGATCCACCAGCTGGTCCTGATAGGCTCGCTGGAACTCGTCAGGATGATCTTCAAATGAGCAGCCCCCGCGTCCTCTTCGGCTTCCATGCCATCACGGTCCGCATGAAGACCGCGCCGCAGTCCATCGTCGAACTGCACGTCGAGACCAGCCGGCGCGACGCGCGCATGCGCGCGTTCGCGGAACGCGCGCGCGAGGCCGGCATCAAGGTCGTCGACTCCGACGGCGACCGGCTCGACAAGCTGGCCGGCAGCCCGCGCCACCAGGGCGTGGTCGCGCGCGTCGAGGCCGTCAAGATGCCGCACTCGCTGGACGAGGTCGTCGAGAACATCGAGGGCCCGCCGCTGCTGCTGGTGCTGGACGGCGTCACCGACCCGCACAACCTCGGCGCCTGCCTGCGCGTGGCCGACGGCTCGGGCGCGCATGCGGTGGTCGCGCCCAAGGACCACGCGGTGGGCATCAACGCGACGGTGGCCAAGGTGGCCAGCGGCGCGGCCGAGACGGTGCCCTACATCATGGTCACCAACCTCGCGCGCACGCTGACCGAGCTCAAGGAATACGACATCCGCATCATCGGCACCAGCGACGACGCCGAGCACACGCTGTACGACCTCGACCTGACGGGCCCGGTCGCCTTCGTGCTGGGCGCCGAGGGCGACGGCATGCGCCAGCTCACGCGCAAGACCTGCGACACGCTGGTGCGCATCCCGATGGCCGGCGCCGTGGAGAGCCTGAACGTGTCGGTGGCCTCGGCCGTCTGCCTGTACGAGGCCCTGCGCCAGCGCGCCAAGGCCGCCGTCTGATTCAGCCGACGAACGCGCCGACCAGCCCGCCCGCCGCGATCAGCCAGACCGGGTTCACCTTGGTGCGCACGCACACGAGCACGGTGGCGATCATCGTCGCGAGCAGCCACGGATTGCCGTACGACGGCTTGCCCAGCAGGAAGCCCGAAGACAGCACCAGACCGACGGTCAGCGGCGCCAGGCCCGTGACGAAGGCCTGCACGCCGCGCGTGTCGCGCCGCGCCTCGCCCCAGCGCGCGGCGGCCAGCGTCAGCGTGGTCGACGGCAGCAGGATGCCGATCATCGTGACCAGCATGCCCAGCGCGCCGCCGATGCCCCAGCCCAGCACCGCGACGAACAGCAGGTTGGGGCCGGGCGCGGCCTGCGCGATCGCCACCATGGCGCTGAACTGCTCGTTGCTGAGCCAGTGGTGCTGGTCGACGAGGTAGCGGTGCATCTCGGGCACGGTGCTGATCGCGCCGCCGATGGACAGCAGCGACAGCAGCAGGAACTGCGCGAGCACGCCGCCCCAGTCGCTGCCGGCCGGCGCGGAGACGACGGCCGGCGTCACGGCTTGAGCCTCCGCCAGGCCAGCGTGAAGCAGACGGCGCCGAGCCCGGCCAGCATCCACGGCAGCGGCACCCGCAGCAGCGCGATGCAGCCGAACATCAGCGCGGCGAACGCATAGGCCGCCGCGGGCCCCAGCACGTTGCGGCGCAGCGCCGGCAGCAGCTTGACGCCGGTGGCGAAGATCAGCCCCGCCGCGACGGCGCCCATGCCGCGCAGGACGCCGGCCACGACCGGATGCTGCGCGTAGTGCGCGTAGGCGACGGTCAGCACCAGCACCACGCCCAGCGGCGCCGCCAGCATGCCGCCGAGCGCGGCCAGGCCGCCGCGCCAGCCGAACGCGCGGTCGCCGAACATCAGCGACAGGTTGACGACGTTGGGCCCGGGCAGCACCTGCGCGACGGCCAGCAGCTCGAGGAACTGCTCGCGCGTCAGCCAGCGTTCGCGCTCGACCAGCTCGCGCTGCGTGATCGGCAGCACGCCGCCGAAGCCTTGCAGCGCCAGGCGCGTGAAGACGCGGAAGATCTCGCCGGGCGACCGCGGCGCGCGCGCGGCTTCGGCCTGCGCCTGGCCGCCTGTGGCCGCGGCTTCCGGCAGGACGCTGGGGGTCTCGTCCGGCGCGGGCGGGGCCGCGGCGTCGGGCGCGAGGGGGGTGTCGGGCGTGGACATGGCTTCCGAGGAGGTTGCCGGAAGCGTACTCCCTCGGATCGAGTGAGGGAAGTCCTATGTCTTATATAAGACTAAAGAAATCGGGTTCTCAGCGGAGGACCTTCAAGGCCTCCGGATTGACGATGTTCGTCGGCGTGCCGTTGATGAAGCTGACGACGTTGTCGAACGCGGCGCCGAAGTACGCCTCGTAGCTGCTCTGCTCGACGTAGCCGATGTGCGGCGTGCAGACCGCGTTCTCCAGCCGCAGCAGCGGGTGGCCGGCGAGGATGGGCTCGCTCTCGAAGACGTCGACCGCGGCCATGCCGGGGCGCCCGCGGTTCAGGGCCGCCACCAGGGCGCTCTCCTCGATCAGCTCGGCGCGCGAGGTGTTGACGAACAGCGCCGTCGGCTTCATCTGCAGCAGGTCGTTGAGCTTGATCACGTGGCGCGTGGACTCGGTCAGGCGCAGGTGCACGCTCAGCACGTCGGCGTTGGTGAACAGCTCGTCGCGCGACGCCAGCGCGCGATGGCCGTCGGCCTCGGCGCGGGCGCGCGCCTCCTCGGAACCCCAGACGGCCACCTCCATGCCGAAGGCCTTGCCGTAGCCGGCCACCAGCTTGCCGATGCGGCCGTAGCCCCACAGGCCCAGCGTCTTGCCGCGCAGCGTCATGCCGATGCCGAAGTTGGGCGGCATCGACGCCGCCTTCAGGCCCGACTGCTGCCACGCGCCGTGCTTGAGGCTGGCGATGTAGTGCGGCAGGCGGCGCATCGACGCCATGATCAGCGCCCACGTCAGCTCGGCCGGCGCGTGGGGCGAGCCGACGCCCTCGGCGACCGCGATGCCCAGCTGCGTGCAGGCCCCGATGTCGATGTGCTCGCCGACCTTGCCCGTCTGGGCGATCAGGCGCAGCTTGGGCAGCTTCTCCAGCAGCTGGCGCGGGAAGCGCGTGCGCTCGCGGATCAGCACCAGCACCTCGGCGTCGCGCAGCCGCACCGACAGCTGCCCGATGCCCTTGACCGTGTTGGTGAACACCTTGGCGTTCAGTTCGCTGAGCTTGGCGGCGCACGGCAGCTTGCGCACCGCGTCCTGGTAGTCGTCGAGGATGATGATGTTCACGCGGCGATTATGGCTCGCGCGACCGGGCCGCCCGTGTCGGCCGAAGGCGCAAAAAAGCCGCCCCGGGGGCGGCTGTTGCAATTGTCGTGGCGGGCTTCAGAAGCGCACCTGGACCGACAGCGCGCTGATCTCCGCGCTGCCGAAGGCTTCTGGAAAGGTGCGGTCCAGCGAGCGGTAGAGCGCGGCGCGCAGAGCGCGGGTGGCGAGGTCGTCCTCGCGCAGCGCCGACAGCAGCGGGCCGCGCAGCAGCCACAGGTCGACGGGATCCTCGGCGGCGCGCACCTGGGCGCGCAGCCACGCGCCCTTGCGGTGGGCCAGGTTCTCGACGGCGTGCATGAACAGCTGCTTCATCTCGACGAAGGCGCGGCGCGACTCGATGCGGCTGGAGCGCGTGGCGGGGATGGTCGCCGCCTCCGGGTACAGCGGCTCCGGCGCGAGCTGCGGCTCGAAGGCGAAGTCCAGCGTGTCCGGCTGCAGCAGCGAGTCGAGCTCGGACAGGCCCAGCGGGTCGAAGCGGAAGTTAGTGGACATCGGCGCTCCTCGGGGCGGGCGTGCGGGTGGGGAAGTGTCGGTTGACCCGGGCCAGGCGCGCATCGGCCTCGGCCTGGCCCGCGCGGCGCGCGATGAAGGTGTAGAGCTCCGAGCGCAGGTGCCACAGGTCGCGCAGCGAACGCGCACGCTGCGCGCGCTCGAGCAGGCCGTTCGGGTCGACGGCCAGCAGGTCGTCCAGCGCCGCGACGAACTCGGCGCGGGCGCGCTCCAGCGGCGTGCGCAGGGCGGGCGCCAGCGCGGCGTCGCTGCCCGCCAGCCAGCGCAGCGTGGCCGTCCACAGCGAATCGCGCCGGGGCACGACGTCCGGCGGGCAGACGTTCGCGCGCGGCGCGGCCGGCTTGCGGTGGACGAGGTGTCGGAGGAGGGCGTTGCTCATGCTTGGATTTCGACCCGCGGGGGCCGGAACATGAGCTGATTGTTAGAAATTGCTGCGACCGGTAAGCGCCGATAAGGCCGGGTCTTCCCGACAGTTCCGCGCCGCCCGCCCGCGGCCGGGCCGGATCAGCGCGCGGAGCTCGCCGCGCCCGCGCCGCGCGGCGCGCCGAACACGGGCTGCGGACGGCCCTGGCGCGCGCTGTCGACGGCCTCGCACAGCTCGCGCGCGCCGTCGACGAAGCGCGGCCCGCTGCGGGCGAGCAGGTCGCCCTCGACATGGCCGAACTCGCCGTGCCGCGTGGCGCTGACGCGCTTGAACTCGCTCCAGCGCCCGGGCCGCGCCGTCTCGCCGGGGGCGCCGGCCGTGACCACGAGTTCCGGATCGCGCTGCACCGCCACCTCCCAGCTGACCGTGGCGGTCAGCGTGGGCAGCTCGGCGAATACGTTGGTGCCGCCGCAGGCCGCGATGGCGCTGGAGATCAGGTGTTGGCCGTTGAGCGTCATCAGCGGCGCGTCCCACAGCTGGAAGAACACGCGCACCGGCTTGCGGCCGCCGTAGCGCGCCTTCAGCGCCGCCCAGTCGGATTCGATGGCCTGCGCGCGCGCCTGTGCCACGGCCTCGGTGCCGGCCAGCCGGCCGATACGGCGAAGGGTATCGGCCAGGCCGTCGACGTCGCGGATCTCGATCTCGTAGACCGCCACGCCCAGCGTGCGCAGCCGCGACTTGGTGCGTTCGGGCGTGCCGCTGCCCCACACCAGCACGAGGTCGGGCTTGAGCCTGGCCAGCGCCTCGTAGTTGACCGTGAACGCGTCGCTGATCACGGGCCTGGACAGCGCCTCGGGCGGCCAGTCGCTGTACTTGCCGACCGCCACCAGCTGCCCGCCGGCGCCGGCCGCGTAGACCAGTTCGGTCAGGTGCGGCGCCAGCGTGACGATGCGCTGCGCCGGATGGCCCAGCGCGACCTCGTGGCCGGCGTCGTCGACCAGCCGCAGCGGGGCCGGATCGGCGGCGCGGGCCGCCACCGCGAGCAGCAGGGCGGCCGCCAGCGCGACCAGGCGCCCCCTCACGGCTCGATCCCGGCGTCGCGCAAGGCCTTCGAGTTCGGCGCGGCCTCGCCGGGCCGCGGGCGCGCGTCCGGCGGCAGCGCCTTGAACCAGTCGCAGGTGGACGCGACCGCGCAGCGTCCGCACTGCGGCATGCGCGCCAGGCAGACGTAGCGCCCGTGCAGGATCAGCCAGTGGTGCGCGTCGTCCATGTACTTCGCCGGCACCCGCTCCAGCAGCGCGAGCTCCACGGCCAGCGGCGTCCTGCCGGGCGCCAGGCCGGTGCGGTTGGACACGCGGAACACGTGCGTGTCGACCGCCAGCGTCGGCTCGCCGAACGCCACGTTGAGGATCACGTTGGCCGTCTTGCGGCCCACGCCCGGCAGCGCCTCCAGCGCGGCGCGGTCGCGCGGCACCTCGCCGCCGTGCTTCTCGATCAGGATGCGGCAGGTCTCGAGCAGGTGCTTCGTCTTGTTGCGGTACAGGCCGATCGTGCGCACGTGCGCCTCGACGCCCGCGGTCCCCAGCGCCAGCATGCGCTCGGGCGTCGGCGCCGCGACGAACAGCGTGCGCGTGGCCTTGTTGACGCCGACGTCGGTGGCCTGCGCCGACAGCAGCACCGCCGTCAGCAGCTCGAACACGCTGGCGTAGTGCAGCTCGGAGGCGGGCGCCGGATTGGCGGCCTCGAGCGTGGCGAAGAAGGTCTCGATATCGTGGTCGGTCATGCTGCTTTCGTGCTTGTGTCGGCGAACCAGCGCCAGACGATGGGCTGCAATTGAACCACCAGGACGCAGGCCAGGATCAGCGCGCAGCCCGCGAGGCCCGTGGCGCCGAGGCGGTCGCCCATGAAGACGGCGCCGAAGCCGGCGGTGAACACGGTCTCCGACGACAGCACGATGGCGGCGTCGGCCGGCCGCGTGTGCCGCTGCGCGACCACCTGCAGCGTGAAGGCCAGGCCGACCGACAGCACGCCCGCGTACGCGATGGGCCACAGCGTCTGCTCGAGGCCGTCGGCGGTCAGCGGCTCGATGGCCAGGCCCAGCGCCAACGCGAGCGCGGCGCAGGCGACGAACTGCCCGCAGGCCACCAGCAGCGCGCCGTGCAGCCGGTTGGCCGCACGTCCGACCAGCATCACGTGCGCCGCCCAGGGCAGGCTGCTGGCGATGACCCACCAGTCGCCGGTGCGGAACGCGCTCAGGCTACCGCCGCCGGTCAGCAGCCACGAGCCGACGACGCAGCCGGCCGCGGCGAGCCAGGTCGTCCAGTGCGGGAGGTGGCGCGACACGAGCCAGCCCAGCAGCGGCACCAGCGGGATGTACAGCGCGGTCAGGAAGCCGGTGTTGGTCACGGTGGTGGTGAGCATGCCGATCTGCTGCATCGCCGCGCCGAGGAACAGCAGCGTGCCCAGCCCCGCGATGTGCGCGAGGTCGCGCGGCCGCGGCTGGCGATCGCGCGCGCGCAGCATCCGCCACTCGCGCCACGCGAACGGCGCGACGACCGCGGCGCCGAGCGCGAAGCGCAGGCCGGTGAAGGTCAGCGAGCCGAGGTGGCGCGCCGCGATCGCCTGCGCGACGAAGGCCGAGGCCCAGATCAGCGCGACGAGCAGCAGCAGCAGGTTCGAGCGCGCCCGCGTCAGCGGCACGACGGTCTGCGAGGGCAGGACGACGTCGTCGAAGGTCGACGCGTCCGATTGCACGGGCTGGGTCATTGCGCCCGCGCCTTCGCGCGCAGCCGGGCGCGGGCGAGCGCGGCGGCGACGGCGGCGCGCTTGGGGTCCTCCGGCGCCGCCTCGGCCGCGGCGGCCGGCGCGGGCGCCACGGCCTGCGCGCTCAGGCGCGCGTCGTGCTCGCGCGCGTCACGCGCGAGGCGCGCCTGCCTGCGCGCATGGCGTTCGCGCGCCGTGTCGGCCTGCGCGGGCGACCAGGCGTCCCAGCCGGTGGCGCCGGCGCTGGCTTCCTCGAGCGCGATGCAGTCCATCGGGCACACCGGCAGGCACAGTTCGCAGCCGGTGCAGTCCGCCTCGATCACTGCGTGCATGCGCTTGGGCGCGCCGATGATCGCGTCGACCGGGCAGGCCTGGATGCACAGCGTGCAGCCGATGCAGGTGGCCTCCTCGATGTAGACGATGCGGCGCGGCGCCTCGTCGCCGAACGCCGGGTCCAGCGGCAGCTCGGGCTGGCCGAGCTCGCGCGCGAGCCGGCGGATGCCCTCGGCGCCGCCGGGCGGGCACTGGTTGAGCCTGGCCTGGCCGGCGGCCAGCGCGTCGGCATAGGAGCGGCAGTCGGGGTAGCCGCAGCGCGTGCACTGCGTCTGCGGCAGCAGGGCGTCGAGGCGTTGCGCGAGCGAAAGCGGCGCGACGCCTGCAGGAGGCGTCGCGGCTGGGCTGGAGGGCGGGGCGGTGGGGCTCACCGCCCGGATTATCCCCGCGTCGCGGGCGCGATCTTGACGGTCCGGCGCGCCTTGGCAGGCGACTTCGCCGCGGCGGAGGTGGCCGTGGCGCGTGCCTTCTTCGCGGCGGCGGTCGGCTTCGCGGCGCGGCCGACGCGCTCCTGCTCGAAGCGCGCGATGAAGTCGCGCAGGTGCGGGTAGACGATGTCGCGCCAGCGGCGGCCCGAGAAGATGCCGTAGTGGCCGGCGCCCTCGACGTCGTAGTGGAACTGGCGCTCCTTCGGGACGCCGGTGCACAGGCCGTGCGCGGCACGGGTCTGGCCGGCGCCGGAGATGTCGTCGAGCTCGCCCTCGATGGTCAGCAGCGCGGACGTGTGGATGTCCTGCGGGCGCACCAGGTGGCCGTCGACCTCCCAGGTGCCCTTGACCAGCGAGAAGTCCTGGAACACGGTCTTGATGGTGTCCAGGTAGTACTCGGCCGGCAGGTCCAGCACGGCGTTGTACTCGTCGTAGAACTTGCGGTGCGCCTCGGTGGAGTCGTCGTCGCCGCGCACCAGGTCGAGGAAGTAGTCGTAGTGGGCCGTCGCGTGGCGGTCCGGGTTCATCGCGACGAAGCCGGTGTGCTGCAGGAAGCCCGGGTAGACCTGGCGGCGTGCGCCGGGGTAGTTCGGCGGCACGCGGTGGATCACGTTGTTCTCGAACCACTCGTAGCTGCGGTTCATCGCCAGGTTGTTCACCGCGGTGGGCGACTTGCGGGCGTCGATCGGGCCGCCCATCATCGTCAGGCTCAGCGGCGTGGGCTCGCCGGCGCTGGCCATCAGCGAGACCGCGGCCAGCACGGGCACGGTCGGCTGGCACACGGAGATCACGTGCACGTCCGGGCCGGTCAGGCGGATGAACTCCTGCACGTAGCGGATGTAGTCGTCGAGGTGGAACGGGCCTTCCTCGGCCGGCACCATGCGGGCGTCGGTCCAGTCGGTGATCCAGACCTTGTGGTCCTGCAGCAGGCTGCGCACGGTGTCGCGCAGCAGGGTGGAGTGGTGGCCCGACAGCGGCGCGACCACCAGCACCGAGGGCTGCGCCTTCATGCGGTCGAGGGTGGCCGCGTCGTCGCTGAAGCGCTTGAAGCGGATCAGGCGGCAGAACGGCTTGGCCAGCGCGATCTGCTCCTGCACGGCGACGTCGACGCCGCCGCTGCTCACGGTCTTGATGTCGAACTCGGGCTTCTCGTAGTCCATGCCCAGCCGGTGCATCAGCTCGAAGCCGGCCGACAGGCGCTGGGCGCCGGGAACGTGCGTGAACGGCGACAGCGGATGCTTGTAGAGCTTGGCCGTTGCGGCGGCGAAATCGGCGAAGGGCGCCATCAGGGCGCGCTGCGCTTCGTACAGTTGGTAAAGCATGTCGCTCTGAGCCTTTCCGGCTTGGTGTTTCCTGGCAACGCGACCCTCGCCGCGCGTCGCGGATTTTCTTCGATTCCTGAACAAAAGCTTGTCACTTTCGTTCAGTCACCAATTGCTGCGGTGCAGCATGGATTCAATACTACGCCTATTTGAGGCCGCGTGGGCAACTCCGCGACAGGCACGCCCATCGTTCGGACGGGATTGCGGGCCTGTCACGATGATGCAACCTGCCGCGATGCGCCAATCGGGCGAACAGCGGCCGGAAGACGCCCCGTGTGACAGAAAAAAAACAGGCCCCGGGGCTTTCGCGCCGGGGCCTGTCGCGGGATCTGACGGTCGATCAGGCCGAGACTGCCGCGATCGCCTTGGCGACGTACGCCAGGTTGTGGTCGTTCAGCGCGGCCACGCAGATGCGGCCGGAGTCGACGCCGTAGACGCCGAACTCGCTGCGCAGGCGCTGCATCTGGGCGGCGGTCAGGCCCGAGTAGCTGAACATGCCGTTCTGCTTGACGATGTAGCTCAAGTCGCCCTTGACGCCGGCGTTGCTCAGGTGGTCGACCAGCGCGTTGCGCATGCGCTTGATGCGCTCGCGCATGCCCGCGAGCTCGCCTTCCCACTGCGCGCGCAGCGCCGGCGTGGTCAGCACGGTGGCGACGATCTGCGCGCCGTGCGTCGGCGGGTTGGAGTAGTTGGTGCGGATGACGATCTTGAGCTGCGACAGCACGCGGCTGGCCTCGTCCTTGGACGCGCAGACCACGCTCAGGGCGCCGACGCGCTCGCCGTACAGCGAGAAGCTCTTGGAGAACGAGGTCGACACGAAGAAGTCCAGGCCGGCGGCCAGGAACTGGCGCACGGCGGCGCCGTCTTCCGCGATGCCGAAACCGAAGCCCTGGTAGGCCATGTCGACGAACGGCACCAGGCCGTGCTTCTTGATCGTGGCGATGACCTGGGCCCATTGCTCGGCCGACAGGTCGACGCCGGTCGGGTTGTGGCAGCAGGCGTGCAGCACGACGATGGTGCCGGCCGGCGAGGCGGCCAGCTTGGCGAGCATCGCGTCGAAGGCGACGCCGCGGGTGGACGCGTCGTAGTACGGATAGGTCTCGACCGCGAAGCCGGCGTTGGTGAACAGCGCGCGGTGGTTCTCCCAGCTCGGGTCGCTGATCAGCACCTTGGCGCCGGGGCGCAGGCGCTTGAGGAAATCGGCGCCGACCTTCAGGCCGCCGGTGCCGCCGAGCGCCTGGACGGTGGCCACGCGGCCCTGCTGCACGACGTCGGAGTCGGCGCCGAACACCAGGCCCTGGACGGCCTTGTCGTAGGCGGCGATGCCGTCGATGGGCAGGTAGCCGCGCGCCTTGTGCTGTTCGACCAGTTGCTTCTCGGCCGCGGCCACGCAGGCCAGCAGCGGCAGCTTGCCGTTCTCGTCGGTGTACACGCCCACGCCGAGGTTCACCTTGGACGGGTTGGCGTCGGCGTTGAACTGCTCGTTCAGGCCGAGGATGGGGTCACGCGGGGCGAGTTCGACGGAGGCAAACAGCGACATGGAGTCAGGTTCCTGGCAAGGGCTTGAAAAGCCCGGAAGTGGGCGGCAGATGGAAGGGTCGCGCCGCGGCCGGGAGCTTTCTCCTGCGCGTTGCGCTACGCTGTCGGATTGGCCGTCGCCGGATCGCGACGAGACGCACCACCACCGGCAGCGCGCCGATTTTAAGGCCATTCCCAGGGATAACCCGATGCCGATTGATTCTGAGGTCATGCCCGAGCCCACCGCCGCGGGCTACTCGCACGCCGCGCCCGCGCCAGGCGCCGAGCCGCCGCAGGGCGAGTTCGTCTCCTTCCCCGACTCGCCGTTCCAGCTGTTCCAGCCGTACCCGCCCGCGGGCGACCAGCCGTCCGCCATCGCCGGCCTGTGCGAAGGCCTCGACGACGGCCTGACGTTCCAGACGCTGCTGGGCGTCACCGGCTCCGGCAAGACGTTCACGATGGCCAACGTCATCGCGCGCATGGGCCGCCCGGCCATCGTGTTCGCGCCCAACAAGACGCTGGCCGCGCAGCTCTACAGCGAGTTCCGCGAGTTCTTCCCGAAGAACGCGGTCGAGTACTTCGTCAGCTACTACGACTACTACCAGCCCGAGGCCTACGTCCCGCAGCGCGACCTGTTCATCGAGAAGGACTCGTCGATCAACGAGCACATCGAGCAGATGCGGCTGTCGGCCACCAAGAGCGTGCTGGAGCGGCGCGACACCATCATCGTGGCCAGCGTGTCCGCCATCTACGGCATCGGCAAGCCCGAGGACTACACGCAGATGCGCTTCATCCTGCGCAGCGGCGACAAGCTCGGGCAGCGCGACGTCATCGCGCAGCTGATCCGCATGCAGTACACGCGCAACGAGACCGAGTTCTCGCGCGGCACGTTCCGCGTGCGCGGCGACACGATCGACGTGTTCCCGGCAGAGCATTCGGAGCTGGCGGTGCGCATCGAGCTGTTCGACGACGAGGTCGAGTCGCTGCAGCTGCTGGATCCGCTGACGGGCCAGATCCGCCAGAAGGTGCCGCGCTTCACGATCTACCCGTCCAGCCACTACGTGACGCCGCGCGAGCGCATCGTCGCGGCCATCGACACCATCAAGGAGGAGCTGCGCTGGCGCCTGGACGAGCTGGTGAGGAACAACAAGCTGGTGGAGGCGCAGCGCCTCGAGCAGCGCACGCGCTTCGACCTCGAGATGCTGCAGGAGGTGGGCCACTGCAAGGGCATCGAGAACTACTCGCGCCACCTGTCGGGCGCCGCGCCGGGCGATCCGCCGCCCACGCTGGTGGACTACATGCCCAAGGACGCCGTCATGTTCATCGACGAGAGCCACGTCATGATGGGCCAGATCGGCGCCATGTACAAAGGCGACCGCGGGCGCAAGGAGAACCTGGTCGAGTACGGCTTCCGGCTGCCGTCGGCGCTCGACAACCGCCCGTTGAAGTTCGAGGAGTTCGAACGCAAGATGCGCCAGTGCGTGTTCGTCACCGCCACGCCCGCCGACTACGAGAAGAACCACGCCGGCCAGGTGGTGGAGCAGCTGGTGCGGCCCACCGGCCTCATCGACCCGATCGTGGAGGTGCGTCCCGCCAGCACGCAGGTCGACGACGTGCTGCAGGAGATCCGCGAGCGCACCAGCGCCGGCGACCGCGTGCTGATCACCACGCTCACCAAGAAGATGGCCGAGCAGCTGACCGACTACCTGACCGAGAACGGCGTCAAGGTGCGCTACCTGCACTCGGACATCGACACGGTGGAGCGCGTCGAGATCCTGCGCGACCTGCGCATCGGCACCTTCGACGTGCTGGTGGGCATCAACCTGCTGCGCGAGGGCCTGGACATCCCCGAGGTCTCGCTGGTGGCCATCCTCGACGCAGACAAGGAAGGCTTCCTGCGCGCCGAGCGCAGCCTGATCCAGACCATCGGCCGCGCGGCGCGCAACGTCAACGGCAAGGCCATCCTCTATGCCGATAAGATGACCGACTCGATGCGGCGCGCCATCGACGAGACCGAGCGCCGGCGCGCCAAGCAGGTCGCCTTCAACACCGCCCGGGGCATCGTGCCGCGCGGCATCCGCAAGACCATCCGCGACCTGATCGACGGCGTCGCCGCCGAGCGTTCGGGCAAGGACGACCTGAAGTTCGCGCAGCAGGCCGCCGAGGTCGAGGCGATGAGCGAGAAGGACCTGGGCAAGCGCATCAAGCTGCTGGAAAAGCAGATGCTCGAGCATGCCAAGAACCTCGAGTTCGAGAAGGCTGCGCGCGTGCGCGACCAGCTGGCGCTGCTGCGCGAGCAGGCGTTCGGGGCGGCGGGGCACGACACGGCCGCGGCGTCCGCGGCCGCGCGCAAGGCCTGAGCCGGATGAGCGCGACCCGCCCGATCCGCGTGCTGATGGTGTGCCTGGGCAACATCTGCCGCTCGCCCACCGCCGAGGCGATGTTGCGCAAGAAGGCGCACGAGGCCGGCCTGGACGACCGCCTCGAGGTCGACTCGGCCGGCACCGCCGACTACCACGTCGACTCGCCGCCCGACCGCCGCGCCGTGGCGCACGGCGAGCGCCGCGGGCTGCGGATGCAGCAGTTGCGCGGCCGGCAGGTGAGCCGAGAGGACTTCGAGCGCTTCGACCACATCCTGGCGATGGACGAGGACAACCTCGCCAACCTGCTGCGCATCCGCCCGCGCGGCTCGCATGCCAAGGTCGCGCTGCTGCTGTCGTTCGCGCCGGAGGCCGGGGCGCGCGAGGTGCCGGACCCGTACTACGGCGGCGCCGAGGGCTTCGAACGGGTGCTCGACCTGACCGCGGCGGCGGCCGACGGCTTCATCGCGGTCGTGCTGCGAAATTGAGCAGATCCGGGCACGAAGACCGCTTTTCGCGCAGGGGGTTTTCGCCTGATCTGCCGGGCGTCGGCCGCGGTGGGCGCATGCTCTGCCGCGCTGCAACATTTTTCCGGCCCAAAGTCGACGGAATCGCTAGGCTTCTGGCATAATCGACTAAAACGCTCGGAATCAACCAAGGGTTATCACTCCTCTCCGACCTCCAGTCGCGGGTTCGCCAAGGGCCTGCGGCACGGACCGGAGTCGATTGCCCCAAACACCCCAGGAGAGCACCCCATGCGTCTGACCACCAAAGGCCGATTCGCTGTCACGGCAATGATCGATCTGGCCCTCCGCTCCAGCAATGGCCCGGTGGCGCTCGCTGCCATCTCGCAGCGCCAGCAGATCTCGCTGTCGTACCTGGAACAGCTGTTCGGCAAGCTGCGCCGGCACGAGCTCGTCGAGAGCACGCGCGGCCCCGGCGGCGGCTACTCGCTCGGCCGTGGCGCCGAGTCGATCACCGTCGCCGACATCATCGTCGCCGTCGACGAGCCGATCGACGCCACCGGCTGCGCCGGCAAGGAGAACTGCATGGGTGACGACACCGGCCGCTGCATGACGCACGACCTGTGGGCCAGCCTGAACGTGAAGATGATCGAGTTCCTCGATTCGATCTCGCTGAAGAAGCTGGTCGACGAGCAGCTCGCCAAGGGCGTGTCGATCGAGGAGGCGCCGGTGCGCCGCGCGATCTCGTCGCAGCCTGTCGTCAAGCCCATCAAGGTCAACGCGCCGAACTCGGTGTTCGCGCTCGGCAACGCGTTCTCGAAGTAATTTCCCGTCCCCGACTCATGACCCCGCACTTCCCGATCTACATGGACTACGGCGCGACGACGCCGGTCGACCCGCGCGTGGTCGACGCGATGATCCCCTGGCTGCGCGAGCACTTCGGCAACCCGTCCTCGCGCTCGCACGCGTGGGGCTGGGAGGCCGAGGAGGCCGTCGAGCGTGCGCGCGGCCAGGTCGCCGCGCTGATCGGGGCCGATCCGCGCGAAATCGTCTGGACGTCGGGCGCCACCGAGTCGAACAACCTGGCCATCAAGGGCGCGGCCAATTTCTACAGCACGCGCGGCAAGCACCTGATCACCGTCAAGACCGAGCACAAGGCCGTGCTCGACGTGATGCGCGAGCTGGAGCGCCAGGGCTTCGAGTGCACCTACCTCGACGTCGAGCCGAACGGCCTCGTCGACATCGAGAAGTTCAAGGCGGCGATCCGCCCGGACACGATCCTGGCCTCGGTCATGTTCGTGAACAACGAGATCGGCGTGATCCAGGACATCCCGGCGATCGGCGCGATCTGCCGCGAGCGCGGCATCATCTTCCACGTCGACGCGGCGCAGGCCACCGGCAAGGTCGACATCGACGTCGCCAAGCTGCCGGTCGACCTGATGAGCCTGGCCTCGCACAAGACCTACGGCCCCAAGGGCATCGGCGCGCTGTACGTGCGCCGCAAGCCGCGCGTTCGCCTGGAAGCGCAGATGCACGGCGGCGGCCACGAGCGCGGCATGCGCTCGGGCACGCTGCCGACGCACCAGTGCGTGGGCATGGGCGAGGCGTTCCGCATCGCCCGGGAAGAGATGGGCGCCGAGCGCGAGCGCATCCGTGCGCTGCAGCAGCGCCTGTACGCCGGCCTGAAGGACATCGAGCAGGTGTTCGTCAACGGCGACCTGGAACGCCGCGTGCCGCACAACCTGAACCTGTCTTTCAACTATGTCGAGGGCGAGTCGCTGATCATGGGCGTCAAGGGCCTCGCGGTGTCGTCGGGCTCGGCCTGCACGTCCGCCAGCCTCGAGCCCAGCTACGTTCTGCGCGCGCTCGGCCGCAGCGACGAACTGGCGCACTCCTCGCTGCGCATGACGATCGGCCGCTTCACCACCGAGGAGGAGATCGACTCCGCGGTGGCGATGCTCAAGGACACGGTCGCGCGCCTGCGCGAGCTGTCGCCGCTGTGGGACATGTACCGCGACGGCATCGACATCAGCACCATCCAGTGGGCAGCCCACTGACTCCCCACATAACTATTCGTTGAGGGCAACATGGCATACAGCGACAAGGTCATCGACCACTACGAGAACCCGCGCAACGTGGGTGCGTTCGACAAGGGCGACGACACGATCGGCACCGGCATGGTCGGCGCGCCGGCGTGCGGCGACGTGATGAAGCTGCAGATCAAGGTCAACCCGGCCACGGGCCTGATCGAGGACGCGCGCTTCAAGACCTACGGCTGCGGCTCGGCCATCGCCTCGTCGTCGCTGGTCACGGAATGGGTCAAGGGCAAGTCGCTCGACGAGGCCATGGCCATCCGCAACACGCAGATCGCCGAGGAGCTCGCGCTGCCGCCGGTCAAGATCCACTGCTCGATCCTGGCCGAAGACGCGATCAAGGCCGCGGTCAGCGACTACAAGGCCCGCCACGGCGCCGAGGCGCCGGTCGCCGAAGCCGCGCCGCTGAACGCCTGAGGCGCGCGACGACATGGCGGTGACCCTGACCGAGCGCGCGGCCAAGCACGTGACGCGCTACATCACCAAGCGCGGCCGCGGCGTCGGCGTGCGGCTCGGCGTGAAGACGACGGGCTGCTCGGGCCTGGCCTACAAGCTCGAGTACGCCGACGACGTCGCGCCGGAAGACCTCGTGTTCGAGGGCCACGGCGTCAAGGTGCTGGTCGACCCCAAGAGCCTGCCCTACATCGACGGCACGGAGCTGGACTTCGTGCGCGAGGGCCTCAACGAGGGCTTCAAGTTCCACAACCCGCGCGAGAAGGACAAGTGCGGCTGCGGCGAGTCGTTCCGCGTCTGAGCCTGTTCCCACTGGACGCCACGAAGGCGCGGCAGCTGTCGCGCCTTTTTGTTGGCGAGAACCGTTTCCCTTTCCCATGACCCTGGCCATCCGTCCCACGCCGCCCGAGCACCCGCAGGTGCAGGCGCTGATCGCCGAGCTCGATGCCTACCTGGCGAGCCTCTACGATCCCGAGGACGTCTACATCGTCGACCTGGCGGGCCTGAAGCTGCCCTCGGTGACCTTCCTGGGCGCATGGGACGGCGACACGCTGGTCGGCTGCGGCGCCGTCCGGCTGATGCCGGCCGAGGCCGGAACGGACGGCCGGCCCTACGGCGAGATCAAGCGCATGATGGTGTCGCCCGCGCGGCGCGGCCAGCGCATCGGCCAGCAGGTGCTGGACGCGCTGGAGCGCCACCTGCGCGACAGCGGCATCGACCGCGCGCTGCTCGAGACCGGGCCGCCGCAGGTCGCGGCGCTGCGCCTGTACGAGCGCAGCGGCTACGTGCGCCGCGGCGCGTACGGCGGCTACCCCGACAACGCGGCGGCGTCCGTGTTCATGGAGAAGCGATGGACGCCGGCCTGAGCCTCCAAGCCACGGACTTCGAGCTGTTCGGCCTGCCCGAGCGCTTCGCGCTCGACCTGGGCGCGCTCGACGCGAAGTGGAAGCAACTGCAGGGCGCGGCGCACCCCGACCGCTTCGCCACCGAGACGGCCGCCGCGCAACGCATCGCGATGCAGTGGGCCGTGCGCATCAACGAGGCCTATCGCCGCCTGAAGAACCCGCTCGCGCGGGCCGCATACCTGTGCGCGCTGCACGGCGTCGACCTCGAGGCCGAGAGCAACACCGCGATGCCGCCGGCCTTCCTGATGCAGCAGATGGAATGGCGCGACGCGCTGTCCGAGGCGACGACGCTGGACGCCGTCGACGCGCTCGCCGACGAGGTGGCCGCGTCCCGCGAGGCGACGCTGAAGTCGCTGCAGTCGCGGATCGACGGCGCCGCGGGCGTGGACTGGCGCGCCGTCGCCGGCAGCGTGCGCGGCCTGATGTTCGTCGACAAGTTCATGAGCGACATCGACCGCCGCGTCGACGCGCTCTCGTAAAACAAGAAGAAGTCCCATGGCATTGCTCCAGATCTCCGAACCCGGCCAGGCGCCCGATCCGCACCAGCGCCGCATCGCCGTCGGCATCGACCTCGGCACCACGCACTCGCTGGTGGCCGCCGTGCGCCACGGCGTGCCCGAGTGCCTGCCGGACGAGGACGGCCGCGTGATCCTGCCGTCGGCGGTGCGCTACACCGAAGGCGGCCGCCGCCAGATCGGCCACGACGCGCTTCAAGCGCAGGCCGAGGACGCCGAGAACACGATCGTCTCGGCCAAGCGCTTCATGGGCCGCACGCTGGCCGACGTGGCCGGCCACCAGCGCCTGCCGTACCGCTTCGTCGACCAGCCCGGCATGGTTGGCGTGCACACGCGCGATGGCGTGAAGACGGCGGTGGAGGTGTCGGCCGAGATCCTGGCCACGCTGCGCTTCCGCGCCGAGGACAGCTTCGCCGACGACGTCTACGGCGCCGTCATCACCGTGCCTGCGTACTTCGACGACGCGCAGCGCCAGGCCACCAAGGACGCCGCGCAGCTGGCCGGCCTGAACGTGCTGCGCCTGATCAACGAGCCGACCGCCGCGGCGATCGCCTACGGCCTCGACCAGGGCGTCGAGGGCCTGTACGCGGTCTACGACCTCGGCGGCGGCACCTTCGACATCTCGCTGCTGCGCCTGGCGCGCGGCGTGTTCGAGGTCGTGGCCACCGGCGGCGACTCGGCGCTCGGCGGCGACGACTACGACCAGCGCTTCGCCAGCGCGCTGCTGCAGCGCGCCGGGCTGAAGGCGCTGGAGGCGCTGAGCCCGCGCGAGCGGCGCAACGTGCAGACCGCGGCCCGGCGTGCGAAGGAGGCGCTGAGCGCGTCCGACGCGACCTCGGTGTCGTTCGAGATCGACGGCCGGTCGCACGCGCTAGCCGCCACGCGCGCCGAGTTCGAGGCCGCGACCGCCGAACTCACCGCGACGACGCTGCGCCTGCTCAAGCGCGTGCTGCGCGACGCCAAGGTGGCGGCCGACGAGGTGCAGGGCGTCGTGATGGTGGGCGGCTCCACGCGCATGCCCGCCGTGCGCGCGGCGATGGCCGCGCTGTTCGGCCGTCCGCCGCTGACCAACCTGAACCCGGACGAGGTCGTCGCGCTCGGCGCCGCGATCCAGGCCAACGCGCTGGCCGGCAACGCGAGCAGCGGCGACCTGCTGCTGCTGGACGTGACGCCGCTGTCGCTGGGCCTGGAGACCATGGGCGGCCTGGTCGAGCGCGTCATCGAGCGCAACTCGACGATCCCGACCGCCAAGGCGCAGGACTTCACCACCTTCAAGGACGGCCAGACCGCGATGGCGGTGCACGTCGTGCAGGGCGAGCGCGAGCTGGTGTCCGAATGCCGCTCGCTGGCGCGCTTCGAGCTGCGCGGCATCCCGCCCATGGTGGCCGGGGCGGCGCGCATCCGCGTCACGTTCCAGGTGGACGCCGACGGCCTGCTGAGCGTGAGCGCGAAGGAGCTGACCTCGGGCGTCGAGGCCGCGATCGTCGTCAAGCCCAGCTACGGCCTGACCGACGAGCAGGTGGCCGGCATGCTCAAGGACGGCTTCGCGACCGCCGAGTCCGACATGGCCGCGCGCAGCCTGCGCGAGGCGCAGGTCGAGGCCGAGCGCATGGTGCTGGCCACCGAATCGGCGCTGGCGGCCGACGGCGACCTGCTGGACGCCGCGGGGCGCGCCGCGATCGCCGCGCTCGTCGCGCGCGTGCGCGCCGCCGCGCGTGACGCGGGCGAGCCGCGCGCGATCGAGGCCGCCGTCGAGGCCCTGGCCGAGGGCACCGAGGGCTTCGCCGCCGCCCGCATGAACCGCGGCATCCGCGATGCGCTCGCGGGCCGCAACGTCAACGAGATTTGAGAATGACCGTCATCAAGATCCTGCCGCACGCCACGCTGTGCCCCGAAGGCAAGACCATCGCGGCCGCGCCCGGCACGTCCATCTGCGAGGCACTGCTGGAGAACGGCGTCGAGATCGAGCACGCCTGCGACATGAGCTGCGCCTGCACCACGTGCCACGTGATCGTGCGCCAGGGTTTCGATTCGCTCAACGAGGCCGAGGAATCCGAGGACGACCTGCTGGACCGCGCGTGGGGACTGACGCCGCAATCCCGGCTGTCGTGCCAGGCCATCGTCGCGGCCGAGGATCTCGTGATCGAGATTCCCAAGTACACGATCAACCACGCCCGCGAGAATCACTGATCGCTGAATAGTCGCACGACCCGATGTGACAACTCCGGAAATGCAAAGGCGGCCCGCAGGCCGCCTGTCGACGAAGGGCAGGGCGCGCGGCTCAGCGCCAGTCGCGCACCATGCCGCGCACCGCGGCCACCGGCCACCATTGCTGCCAGGCGCCGGACTGGCTGACCGACTGCGGCATGGCGCGCGTCATCAGCATGCCGTCCTTCTCGAGCTTGGCGACCAGTTCCTCGACGTCGCGGACGCTGGCGCCGCTGCTGCGGGCCAGGTCGCGCACGCTCACGAAGCGCTGGGACAACTCGCTCACGACGCGGCGCATCGTGGTCTTCTGGAATTGCGGAGGCAGTTCCGGCCAGGCGGTGAGTTTGTATTGCTTCATGATTCCCAACGAGGTCGACGGCCGTCTGCTTGGTATGTTTCGGACGACAATGCGATTGCCGTTCCATCGGGTGAGGCCGAATATCACCACGGCAGGAATTTAAACCACCCATTTCAATTTCTGGAAGCGTGCGTTACCCCAGTGTGTAACGACTTGAGTCGACTAATTCACATTTGCACCGCCCGATGATCGTCCTCGGCATCGAATCCTCCTGCGACGAAACCGGCGTCGCCCTCGTCGAAACGAACGGCGGCGGCGTGCCGCGGCTGCGCTCGCAGGCCCTGCACAGCCAGATCCGCATGCACCAGGCCTACGGCGGCGTGGTGCCCGAACTGGCCTCGCGCGACCACGTGCGGCGCGTGCTGCCGCTGCTGGAGTCGGCGCTGGCCGATGCGTCGCTGACGCGCGACGACATCGACGTCGTCGCCTTCACGCGCGGTCCGGGCCTGGCGGGGGCGCTGCTGGTGGGCGCGGGAGTCGCCTGCGCGCTGGCGGCCGCCATGGGCAAGCCCACGCTGGGCGTGCACCACCTCGAGGGCCACCTGATGTCGCCGTTCCTGTCGGCCGATCCGCCGCAGTTCCCGTTCGTGGCGCTGCTGGTGTCGGGCGGGCACACGCAGCTGATGCGCGTGGACGACGTCGGCCGCTACGAGATGCTGGGCGAGACCATCGACGACGCCGCCGGCGAGGCCTTCGACAAATCGGCCAAGCTGTTGGGCCTGGGCTATCCGGGCGGTCCGGCGCTGGCCGCGCTGGCCGCGCACGGCGACCCCGAGGCCATCGCGCTGCCGCGTCCGCTGCTGCACAGCGGCAACCTCGACTTCTCGTTCGCCGGCCTGAAGACGGCGGTGATGACCGCGATGCGCAAGTTCGGCCCCGAGCCGACCGAGCAGCAGCGCGCCGACCTCGCGGCCAGCACGCAGGCGGCGATCGTCGAGGTGCTGGTCCGCAAGTCGCTGCGCGCGCTGCAGGAGACGCGGCTGTCGCGCCTGGTCGTGGCCGGCGGCGTCGGCGCCAACACGCGGCTGCGCGAGCACCTGGACGCCGTGGCCGCGCGCCGCGGCCTGCGCGTGCACTACCCGGAGCTCGCGCTGTGCACCGACAACGGCGCGATGATCGCGCTGGCCGGCGCGCTGCGGCTGCAGCGCGATCCGTCGCTGGCCAAGCCGGACTACGCGTTCGACGTCAAGCCGCGCTGGCCGCTCGCGCAGGCTTGACGCCGCGGTGCCTGGCATCGCGGTGTCAGGTCTTGCTTTTTGAGCGTGCCGGCTCGGTGCGCGCCCCGCGCGGGAACGAAAAAAAGTCCTTCGCGCCGTTCGGCGGAAGGACTTGGTGCGGGGCCCGAGGTTGGGGTGGCGCCGCAAGACCGGGCGGCTCGCGCGCGCCCGGCTCTTCGAGGAACTCAGTTGACGGTCAGCTGGGTCGTGGCCGGGCTGCGCTTGGCCAGGGTCAGCGTCAGCACACCGTTGTCCAGCCGGGCCTGCGACGAGGCCTGGTCGATGTCCGACGGCAGCGTGAAGCTGCGGGCGAAGCTGGCGCCGGCGCGCTCGCGCAGGATCACGCGCTCGCTGGCCTTGGTCGTTTCGGCCGGCGCTTCGGCGGTCGCGGCCTCGGCGGCCGGCGTCGCGGCGGCGGCCTCGGCGACGACGCTCACGCGGCGACCGTCGATCGACACCTTGACGTCCTCGCGGGTGACGCCCGGCACGTCGAGCGTCACGACATAGGCGCTGTCGGACTCGCTGACATCGATGGCGGGGCGGCGCGCCGGCGCGGCGTCGGCAACGGGCTGCGCGAAGACGTGGCCGAAGGCGTCGTCGAACAGGCGGTCGAACTGGCGGGCGCGGATGGCGGCGCGACGGGAGACGGGGACGATGAACATGAAGGGACTCCTGGAATGATGAGCGGGTTCGTGGACGTCGCCTTCGGCGCCGGATGGCGCGAGTCAGCGTCGCATGCCTTCCCAGTTGGCAGCACGCGCAACCATTTCAAGAGCCTAAATTTTCAGCGGCGCGCGGTTGAAATCCGGCGCATCGGACCCAGGGCGTTCAGGCGGGCCGGGCCGTCCCGGCGGCGCTCGCCGCGTGGCCGGCGAGGCTGGCGCGATGCTCCGGGAACCGTGCCGAGGCTTCGGCGACCAGCCGGTCGATCGCGCCCAGGTCGTGCACGCGCTCGTGCGGCGCGGCCGCGCGCAGCTGGTCGGCCGGCGGGAAGACGCCCATGCCCGACAGCAGGGCGTACCACGAGGCGGGCGGGTAGCCGTAGCCGAAGCTTCCGCTGCGCAGCCCGTCGATGATGGGCCGGCGTCCCAGCCAGGTCCGCAGGAGTTCCTCGAGGCCGGCGGACAGGTCCGTGTTGGCGGCGTTGTCGCGCCAGTAGGGCGTGTCGGTGCGCGAGTTCGTCTTGTAGTGGCTGACGATGTAGTCGCGCGCGCCCTCGAAGTTCGCGTTGACGGCGTCGTTGAAGCGCTGCTGCGCCGTGGCCCCGAGGTCGCCCGCCTCGAGCGCCGCGACCAGGCGCTCCGCGGTGCGCTGCACGAAGAGCAGGGCGGTGGCCTCCAGCGGTTCGATGAAGCCCTGGGCCAGGCCGATCGCGACGCAGTTGCGGTGCCAGGTCTTCTCGAGGCGGCCGACGCGCATCTTCAGGTGGCGCGCGGGCACGTCGGCCTCGAGCAGGCCCAGGTGGGCGCGCAGCTCGCGCTCGGCCTCGTCGGGCGAGCAGTGCGACGAGCTGTAGACGTAGCCGTTGCCGTCGCGGCTCGTCAGCGGGATCTTCCAGGCCCAGCCGTGGCGCAGCGCGGTGGACACGGTCTGCGACATGAGCGGCCCGGGGTTGGGCGTGGGCAGCGCGACGGCGGCGTCGTTGAACAGGTTCCCGGCGTACGGCACGAACGCGATCTTCAGCGCCTGCGTGGCCAGCAGCGACGCGAAGCCGCTGCAGTCGACCCAGAATCCCGCCTCCAGCGTGCCGCCGTCGGCGAGCTCCACCGCGCGGATGGCGCCGTCGTCGGACAGCAGCGCGCGCGTCATGTGGCGTGCGACGTGCGTGACGCCGCGGCGCCCGGCCTCCTCGCGCAGGAAGGCGCCGAGCAGAGTCGAGTCGAAGTGGTAGCCGTAGCGCACGCTGCATGGCGCGCCGTCCGCGCCGCGCGGCGCGCGGCATTGGCGGGCGATGGCGGCGGAGACGAAGAAGCGGTCGGGGTGGGCGGGCAGGTCGACGCCGCCCAGGCGCGCGTGCGCATGCTCGCCGAACGCGCGCATGACGTGGTTGTCGAGCGTGGACGGGAACGGGTGGAAGTAGCGCTCGAAGCCCGGCCGGGTCGACCAGCCGTCGAAGCTGATGCCGCTCTTGTAGGTGGCGTTGCAGGCCGGCATCCAGGTGGACTCGGCGATGCCCAGGCGATCGAAGAAGTCCTTCAGCCAGGGCGTGGAGCCCTCGCCGACGCCGATGATGCCCACGCTCGGCGATTCCAGCACCGTCACCCGCAGGCGCGCGCCGAAGGCCGAGTCGGCCAGCAGCAGGGCGGTCATCCAGCCGGCGGTGCCACCGCCGACGACGCAGACGTCGCGCACCGGCGGATCGACGTCCTGACGCCGCAGCCCCGGGCGCGCGGGCTGGGCGTGGTTGAAGAGGGCGTCCTGGTCGGGCATCGGTTGTCGAGGCTTAACTGGTATTGGAGTGGCATCATAATTGGCTCCAGACCGTTTGCAATGGCAAAAGCACGCGGTGTCGGCTATAATCCCACGCTTGTCCTCGGGGTCGGCATCCGTTTTCGGATGGCGACGCCAGGGCAGATCCAGCACGCCCCGGGTCGGTTTCACTCGGGTGCGCAAGTCGTCAAGGAAACCGAGCAGGCCCCGCCGCCCCTTGCGGACGCGGCGCGGCTGCGAATCCGGGCTCGTGCCCGGGCCAGCACTGCCGGTTTCCATTCAACATGAAGGAAATCCGCAATGACTGACATCAACAAGGCAGAGATCGTCGCCGCCCACGCCCGCGGTGCCAACGACACCGGATCCCCGGAAGTCCAGGTCGCCCTGCTGACCGCCCGCATCAACGCGCTGACCCCGCACTTCAAGCTGCACGCCAAGGACCACCACGGCCGCCGCGGCCTGCTCAAGATGGTCAACTCGCGCAAGAGCCTGCTGGCCTACCTGAAGAAGACGGACGCCAACCGCTACCTCGCCCTGATCGGCAAGCTCGGCCTGCGCAAGTAAGCAGCGATGCATGAAAAGAGCCTGTCTGGAATCCTCCAGGACAGGCTCTTTGCGTTTGGAGATCGCACCGTTGCGTTGCCGGCGTCGATGTGTCATTCCACCGGGGTTCGCACCCCGAATCCCGCTGGAATGGCATCGCGCCAATGAACGGCCGTCTCCCGTCTCCCGCGCCACGATACGGCGCCACATAAACATCGGAGAAAGAACAACATGAGCATGTTCAACAAGGTCACCAAGTCGTTCCAATGGGGCGCACATACCGTTCGCATGGAAACCGGCGAGATCGCTCGTCAGTCGACCGGCGCCGTGCTGGTCGACATCGAAGGCACCGTGGTGCTGGCCACCGTCGTCGCCAAGCGCGAAGCCAAGCCGGGTCAGGATTTCTTCCCGCTGACCGTCGACTACATCGAGAAGACCTACGCCGCCGGCAAGATCCCCGGCAGCTTCTTCAAGCGTGAAGGCCGCCCGAGCGAGCTCGAGACGCTGACCTCGCGCCTGATCGACCGCCCGGTGCGCCCGCTGTTCCCGGAAGGCTTCTTCAACGAAGTGCAGATCGTCGTGCACGTGATGTCGCTGAACCCGGAAGTCGATGCGGACATCGCCGCGCTGGTCGCGTCGAGCGCCGCGCTGTCGGTCTCCGGCATTCCGTTCGCAGGCCCGATCGGTGCCGCGCGCGTGGGCTACATCAATGGCGAATACGTGCTGAATCCGGGCAAGACCCAGCGCATCGATTCGAAGCTGGACCTCGTGGTCGCCGGCACCGAAGCCGCCGTGCTGATGGTCGAATCCGAAGCCGACCAGCTGCCGGAAGACGTGATGCTGGGCGCCGTGGTGTTTGGCCACGAACAGGGCAAGATCGCCATCAACGCGATCCACGAGCTCGTGCGCGACGCGGGCAAGCCGCTGTGGCTCGAGACCGGCGAGTGGAAGCTTCCGGCCAAGGACGAATCGCTGATCGCCAAGATCACCGAATTGGCCCAGTCCAAGTTCGAAGCTGCGTACCAGATCCGCAGCAAGCAGGCCCGCACGCAGGCCCTGCGCGTTGCCACCGCCGAAGTGCAGGCCGCGCTGGCCGAAGGCGAGACCAAGGTCGACCCGGTCAAGGTCGACGCAATGCTGTTCGACATCGAGGCGAAGATCGTCCGCGGCCAGATCCTGGCCGGCGAGCCGCGCATCGACGGCCGCGACACGCGCACCGTGCGCGCCATCGAGATCCGCGCCGGCGTGCTGCCGCGCGCCCACGGCTCGGCCATCTTCACCCGCGGCGAGACGCAGGCCGTCGTCGCCACGACGCTGGGCACCGAGCGCGACGCGCAGACCATCGACGCGCTGGCCGGCGAGTACTCCGAGCGCTTCATGCTCCACTACAACATGCCCCCGTTCGCCACCGGCGAGACGGGCCGCGTCGGCTCGCCCAAGCGCCGCGAGATCGGCCACGGCCGCCTGGCCAAGCGCGCGCTGGTCGCCGTGCTGCCGTCCAAGGAGGAGTTCCCGTACTCGGTGCGCGTCGTCTCGGAGATCACCGAGTCGAACGGCTCGTCGTCGATGGCCTCGGTGTGCGGCGGCTGCCTGTCGCTGATGGACGCCGGCGTGCCGCTGAAGGCGCACGTGGCCGGCATCGCCATGGGCCTGATCAAGGAAGGCTCGCGCTTCGCCGTGCTGACCGACATCCTGGGCGACGAGGACCACCTCGGCGACATGGACTTCAAGGTGGCGGGTACCACCCAGGGCATCACCGCGCTGCAGATGGACATCAAGATCCAGGGCATCACCAAGGAGATCATGCAGGTCGCGCTGGCCCAGGCCAAGGAAGCCCGCCTGCACATCCTGGGCAAGATGGTCGAATCCGTCGCCGGTGCCAACGCCGAGGTGTCGCAGTTCGCCCCGCGCCTGTACGTGATGAAGATCAACCCCGAGAAGATCCGCGACGTGATCGGCAAGGGCGGCGCCACCATCCGCGCGCTGACCGAGGAAACCGGCACGCAGATCAACATCGAGGAGGACGGCACGATCACCATCGCGTCGACCGACGCCGATCGCGCGGCGCAGGCCAAGAAGCGCATCGAGGAGATCACCGCGGAAGTGGAAGTGGGCAAGGTCTACGAAGGCCCGGTCACCAAGATCCTGGACTTCGGCGCGCTGGTCAACCTGCTGCCCGGCAAGGACGGCCTGCTGCACATCAGCCAGATCGCCCACGAGCGCGTCGAGAAGGTCACCGACTACCTCAAGGAAGGCCAGATCGTGAAGGTCAAGGTGCTCGAGACCGACGAGAAGGGGCGCGTCAAGCTGTCGATGAAGGCGCTGCTGGAGCGCGAGCCCCAGGGCGAGCGCGAGCAGCACTGAGCGCCTGACAGGCCTACGCCCACGTGAGCGACGACACCGCCAACGCGCCGACGATGCGCGCCATCGAGATCGCCGGCCCCGGCGGTCCCGAGGTGCTGCGCGTCGCCGTGCGCGCGCGCCCGGTCGCGGGCGCGGGCGAGGCGCTGGTGCGCGTGACGGCGTCGGGCGTCAATCGCCCCGATGTCCTGCAGCGCAAGGGCCACTACGCGCCGCCGCCCGGCGCGTCGGACCTGCCGGGCCTGGAGTTCGCGGGCGTGATCGAAGGCGGCGACGCCGCGGCCCTGGCGGCCGGCGGCTTCCGGGTCGGCGATCGCGTGTGCGCGCTGGTCGCGGGCGGCGGCTACGCCGAATACTGCACGGTGCCGGTCGGCCAGATGCTGCCGGTGCCCGCGGGCTTCAGCGACGTCGAGGCCGCCGCGCTGCCGGAGAACTTCTTCACCGTCTGGTCCAACGTGTTCGACCGCGGCCGCCTGGCCGCCGGGCAATGGCTGCTGGTGCAGGGCGGGACCAGCGGCATCGGCGTCACGGCGATCCAGCTGGGCAAGGCCTTCGGCGCGCAGGTCATCGCCACCGCGGGCTCGGCCGGCAAGTGCGCGCGCTGCGTCGAGCTCGGCGCCGACCACGCGATCGACTACCGCAGCGAGGACTTCGCCGCCCGCGCGCTCGAGATCACGGGCGGACGGGGTGTCGACGTCGTGCTGGACATGGTGGCCGGCGACTATGTGGCGCGCGAGATCTCGTGCCTCGCCGAAGACGGCCGCATCGTGATCATCGCGGTGCAGGGCGGCACGAAAGCGCAGGTCGACGCCGGCCTGGTGCTGCGCAAGCGCCTGACGCTGACCGGCTCGACGCTGCGTCCGCGCCCGGTCGCGTTCAAGGCGGCCATCGCGGCCGCGCTGCGCGAGAAGGTGTGGCCGCTGCTGGAGCGGCGCCAGGTGCTGCCGGTAATCCAGGAGGTCTTCCCCGCGGAGCAGGCGTCGCGCGCCCATGCCGCGATGGAAGAGGGCAGCCACGTGGGCAAGCTCATGCTCGCGTGGGCGTGAACATCCAACCAACAACAACGAACAACATGCGCAAGAAACTCGTCGTCGGCAACTGGAAGATGCACGGCTCGCATTCGGCCAACGCCGAACTGCTGTCGGGGATCCTGGCGGCGCGTCCGTTCGCCTGCGACGTCGGCGTGTGCGTGCCGTTCCCGTACCTGGGCGAGGTCGCGGTGGCGCTGGCCGGCAGCGACGTCCGCTGGGGCGCGCAGGACTGCTCGCAGCACGACAAGGGCGCGTACACGGGCGAGGTCTCGGCCGCGATGCTGGCCGAGTTCGGCTGCCGCTACGCCATCGTCGGCCATTCCGAGCGCCGCGCGATGCACGGCGAGACGGACGCGGTCGTGGCCGAGAAGGCCAAGGCCGTGCTCGCGCGCGGGCTCACGCCCATCGTGTGCGTGGGCGAGACGCTGGGCCAGCGCCAGCAGGGCACGGCGCAGGACACCGTCAAGCGCCAGTTGTCGGCGGTCATCCACGCGCTGGGCCACTGCGCCGGCGAGATGGTGGTCGCCTACGAGCCGGTGTGGGCCATCGGCACCGGCGTCACCGCCACGCCCGAGCAGGCGCAGGAGATGCACGCGCTGATCCGCGCCCAACTGCACGCGGCCACGCCGCACGCCGACGCCATGAAGCTGCTGTACGGCGGCAGCATGAAGCCCGAGAACGCCGCGTCGCTGCTGGCGCAGGCAGACATCGACGGCGGGCTGATCGGCGGCGCCGCGCTCAAGGCCGCCGACTTCGTCGCCATCTGCCGCGCCGCCGGCTGAAGAAAACATTCGAACGATTTCCCTGGAGCTCCAAAGCAAATGCAAGTCTGGTCCAACTTCCTCTTCATCCTGCAGGTACTGTCGGCGATGGCCATGATCGGCCTCGTGCTGATCCAGCACGGCAAGGGCGCCGACATGGGCGCCTCGTTCGGCAGCGGCGCCTCGGGCAGCCTGTTCGGCGCCACCGGCAGCGCGAACTTCCTGTCGCGCTCCACCGCGATCTGCGCGACCATCTTCTTCGCGACGACGCTGGGCATGTCGGTGCTGTCCACCGGCCGCGGCACCAGCGGCGGCGCCGAGATCAACCGCCTCGACGCCGCGACCCCGCCGGCCGTGGTCGCGAGCGCGGCCGCGAACACCGCCTCGACCGCCGCGTCGGCGGCCGTCGTCGTGCCCGCTTCCGCGCCGTCGGGCGTGCAAGGCGTGCCGACGCGTTGATGCGACGATGACTCGAATTTTCTGTAGCGGATACCGGTAATCGATGATTTTTTCGCTATAGAATGTGAGGCTGTTCGGTGAGCAACAACCCTCACGCAAACCGAACAGACAGGATGGACTCAGGGCCATTCGAGCCGACGTGGTGAAATTGGTAGACACGCTATCTTGAGGGGGTAGTGGCGAAAGCTGTGCGAGTTCGAGTCTCGCCGTCGGCACCAGAATTCTTGAACATCGAACGGGTCGCGACTCCCCTCCAGTGAGCGCCGCGACCGACGCGCCCTGCGTCATTCACCTGACTGGACGGCGAAACGTGCGGGCGCACTCGGGATCAGCAAGCTGTGATCTGTCGAGGCGCTCTTTTTTCTGTCCCCGGACGAATCGACGCAGCCTGCAAACGACACGAAGCTAGCCATGGACCTGTCCGCCTACCTCCCCGTCATCCTGTTCATCCTGGTCGGGGTGGGCATCGGCGTCGCGCCGCAGCTGCTCGGCTTCCTCCTCGGCCCCCAGCGGCCGGATGCGCAGAAGGACTCTCCGTACGAGTGCGGATTCGAGGCCTTCGACGACGCGCGCATGAAGTTCGACGTTCGCTACTACCTCGTGGCGATCCTGTTCATCCTGTTCGACCTCGAGATCGCATTCCTGTTCCCGTGGGCCGTCGCGCTCAAGGACATCGGCCACACGGGCTTCTGGGCCATGATGATCTTCCTCGCGATCCTGGTCGTCGGTTTCATCTACGAATGGAAGAAGGGCGCGCTGGACTGGGAGTGATCCCTGCCCCGGAGCGACAGCTATGGCAAAAGGAAATGAAGGCCTCCTGAAGGAAGGGTTCGTCACCACCTCGGTGGACGTGCTCGTCAACTGGTCCAAGACCGGTTCGTTGTGGCCGATGACCTTCGGCCTCGCGTGCTGCGCGGTCGAGATGATGCACGCGGGCGCGGCCCGCTACGACATCGACCGCTTCGGCATGCTGTTCCGGCCGAGCCCGCGGCAGAGCGACCTGATGATCGTCGCCGGCACGCTGTGCAACAAGATGGCGCCGGCGCTGCGCAAGGTCTACGACCAGATGGCCGAGCCGCGCTGGGTGCTCTCGATGGGCTCCTGCGCCAACGGCGGCGGCTACTACCACTACAGCTACTCGGTGGTGCGCGGCTGCGACCGCATCGTGCCGGTCGACGTCTACGTGCCGGGCTGCCCGCCCACGGCCGAGGCGCTGCTGTACGGCATCCTGCAGCTGCAGGCCAAGATCCGCCGCGAGAACACCATCGCGCGCGCCTGATCGCCGCCTCGCCATCAACACGACGCAGCCGCTTTCCCGCACTGCACAGGTAGACCGCCCAACATGACCCAACGCCTCGACGCCCTGCAGGCCGCCCTCGAAGCCGCCCTCGGCGCCCGCATCGCCCACTTCAAGCGTGAACGCGGCGAGATCACGATCACCGTGTCCGCGGCCGACTACCTCGGCGTGGCCACGCAGCTGCGCGACGACAAGTCGCTAGTCTTCGAGCAGCTGATCGACCTGTGCGGCGTCGACTACTCCTCGTACAAGGACATGCCCTGGGACGGCCCGCGCTTCTGCGTCGTCACCCACCTGCTGTCCCTGGCCAACAACTGGCGCGTGCGCCTGAAGGTGTTCGCGCCGGACGACGACATGCCCGTCGTCTCCGCGCTGACGCCCGTGTGGAACGCCGCCAACTGGTTCGAGCGCGAGGCGTTCGACATGTACGGCATCATCTTCGAAGGCCACGACGACCTGCGCCGCATCCTGACCGACTACGGCTTCATCGGCCACCCGATGCGCAAGGACTTCCCGGTCACCGGCCACGTCGAGATGCGCTACGACGTCGACGCGCGCCGCGTGGTCTACCAGCCTGTCACCATCGAGCCGCGCGAGATCACGCCGCGCGTCATCCGCGAAGACAACTACGGCGGCCTGCAGTGATGCACGCCGTCCGCCACGCCTTTTGCAAGTGCCTCTGCGCCGCTTCTGACCGGACCGCATTCCATGGCTGAAATCAAGAACTACACGCTCAACTTCGGGCCCCAGCACCCGTCCGCGCACGGCGTGCTCCGCCTCGTGCTGGAGCTGGACGGCGAAGTCATCCAGCGCGCCGACCCGCACATCGGCCTGCTGCACCGCGCCACCGAGAAGCTGGCCGAGTCCAAGACCTACATCCAGTCGCTGCCCTACATGGACCGCCTCGACTACGTGTCGATGATGTCCAACGAGCACGCCTACTGCCTGGCGCTGGAGCGGCTGCTGGGCATCGAGGTGCCCGAGCGCGCGCAGTACATCCGCGTGATGTTCGCCGAGATCACGCGCCTGCTGAACCACCTGATGTGGCTGGGCGCGCACGCGCTCGACTGCGGCGCGATGAACGTGCTGCTGTACGCGTTCCGCGAGCGCGAGGACATGTTCGACATGTACGAGGCGGTGTCGGGCGCGCGCATGCACGCGGCCTACTTCCGTCCGGGCGGCGTCTACCGCGACCTGCCGGAGACCATGCCCAAGTACAAGGCGTCCCGCATCCACAACGCCAAGGCGATCGCTCGCATGAACGAGAACCGCCAGGGCTCGCTGCTGGACTTCATCGACGACTTCTGCCGCAAGTTCCCGGGCCGCGTCGACGAGTACGAGACGCTGCTGACCGAGAACCGCATCTGGAAGCAGCGCACCGTGGGCATCGGCGTCGTCACGCCCGAGCGCGCGAAGAACCTCGGCTTCTCGGGCCCGATGCTGCGCGGCTCGGGCATCGAGTGGGACCTGCGCAAGAAGCAGCCGTACGACGTCTACGCCAAGATGGACTTCGACGTGCCCGTCGGCGTCAACGGCGACGTCTACGACCGCTACCTGGTGCGCGTGCAGGAGATGCGCGAGGCCAACAAGATCATCTCGCAGTGCGCCAAGTGGCTGCGCGCCAACCCGGGTCCGGTCATCACGACCAACCACAAGGTCGCGCCGCCCAGCCGCACCGAGATGAAGTCCAACATGGAAGAGCTGATCCACCACTTCAAGCTCTTCACCGAAGGCTTCCATGTGCCCGAGGGCGAGGCCTACGCCGCCGTCGAGCACCCGAAGGGCGAGTTCGGCATCTACGTGGTCAGCGACGGCGCCAACAAGCCGTACCGCCTGAAGATCCGCGCCCCCGGCTTCTCCCACCTGGCCGCGATGGACGAGATGTCGCGCGGCCACATGATCGCCGACGCCGTCGCCGTCATCGGCACCATGGACATCGTGTTTGGCGAGATCGATCGATGAATCAAACCACCACCGACCACGTGCCGTTCTCGGCCGAGACCCAGGCGCTGTTCGCGCGCGAAGTCGCCAAGTTCCCGTCCGCCCACGCGCAGTCGGCCGTGATGGCCTGCCTGAGCATCATCCAGAACGAGCGCGGCTGGATCTCGCACGCCGCGGAAGCGGAGCTCGCGGCCTACCTGGGCATGGCGCCCATCGCCGTGGCCGAGGTCACGACGTTCTACAACATGTACAACCAGCAGCCGGTCGGCAAGTTCAAGCTGAACGTCTGCACCAACCTGCCGTGCCAGCTGCGCGACGGCCAGGCCGCGCTGGCGCATGTGTGCAGGAAGCTCGACGTCGCCGTCGGCGGCACTACGGCCGACGGCCAGTTCACCGTGCAGCAGAGCGAGTGCCTCGGCGCCTGCGCCGACGCGCCGGTGATGCTGGTCAACGACCGCGAGATGATCAGCTTCATGAGCAACGAGCGCATCGACGACCTGCTCGCGACGCTCGCGCAGGCCAAGTGAGAGGCTGAGAGAACCCCATGGTCGATCTTTCCCGATTCAAGTCGCAAGGCGTCGAGACCGCCTTCCACGACCGCAACATCAACCCGCAGATCATGGCGGGCCTGGACGGCAAGAACTGGCGCCTGAAGGACTACGAGGCGCGCGGCGGCTACCAGGCGCTGCGCAAGATCCTGGCCGGCGGCGACGCCGGCATGACGCCCGACCAGGTCGTGGCCGAGGTCAAGACGTCGGGCCTGCGCGGCCGCGGCGGCGCCGGCTTCCCCACCGGCCTGAAGTGGAGCTTCATGCCGCGCCAGTTCCCGGGCCAGAAGTACCTCGTCTGCAACTCCGACGAAGGCGAGCCGGGCACCTGCAAGGACCGCGACATCCTCGCGTTCAACCCGCACATCGTCATCGAGGGCATGATCATCGCGGCCTACGCGATGGGCATCTCGGTGGGCTACAACTACATCCACGGCGAGATCTTCGAGATCTACCAGCGCTTCGAAGAGGCCCTGGAAGAGGCGCGCGCCGCGGGCTACCTCGGCGACAACATCCTCGGCTCGAGCTACAGCTTCCAGCTGCACGGCTTCCACGGCTTCGGCGCCTACATCTGCGGCGAGGAGACGGCGCTGCTGGAGTCGCTCGAAGGCAAGAAGGGCCAGCCGCGCTTCAAGCCGCCGTTCCCGGCCAGCTTCGGCATCTACGGCAAGCCCACCACGATCAACAACACCGAGACCTTCGCGGCGGTGCCCTGGATCATCCGCAACGGCGGCCAGGCCTACCTCGAGTGCGGCAAGCCCAACAACGGCGGCACGAAGATCTTCTCTGTGGTCGGCGACGTCAACAAGCCCGGCAACTACGAGATCCCGATGGGCACGCCGTTCTCGACGCTGCTCGAGCTCGCCGGCGGCGTGCGCACCGGCCGCAAGCTCAAGGCCGTGATCCCCGGCGGCTCGTCGGCGCCGGTGCTGCCCGCGTCGATCATGATGGAGCTGACGATGGACTACGACTCCATCGCCAAGGCCGGCTCCATGCTGGGCTCGGGCGCCGTCATCGTGATGGACGACTCGCGCTGCATGGTCGAGAGCCTGCTGCGCCTGTCGTACTTCTACCAGCACGAGTCCTGCGGCCAGTGCACGCCCTGCCGCGAGGGCACCGGCTGGCTGTGGCGCATGGTCGACCGCATCGAGCACGGCCACGGCCGCATGGAAGACATCGACCTGCTGAACTCGGTGGCCGACAACATCCAGGGCCGCACGATCTGCGCGCTGGGCGACGCCGCCGCGATGCCGGTGCGCGCCATGATCAAGCACTTCCGCAGCGAGTTCGTGCACCACATCGAACACAAGACCTGCCAGGTCCCGGCAGCTGTCTGATCGGGACGAGACGACACCCATGATTGAAATCGAACTCGACGGCAAGAAGGTCTCGGTACCCCCGGGCAGCATGGTGATGCATGCGGCCGACGCGGCGGACACCTACATCCCGCACTTCTGCTACCACAAGAAGCTCTCGATCGCCGCCAACTGCCGCATGTGCCTGGTGGACATCGAGAAGGCGCCCAAGCCCATGCCCGCCTGCGCGACCCCGGTCACGCAGGGCATGATCGTGCGCACCAAGAGCGACAAGGCCATCAAGGCTCAGCAGAGCGTGATGGAGTTCCTGCTGATCAACCACCCGCTGGACTGCCCGATCTGCGACCAGGGCGGCGAGTGCCAGCTGCAGGATCTGGCGGTCGGCTACGGCGGCTCGGCCTCGCGCTACACGGAAGAAAAGCGCGTCGTCTTCCACAAGCCCGCCGGCCCGCTGATCTCGATGGAGGAGATGAGCCGCTGCATCCACTGCACCCGCTGCGTGCGCTTCGGCCAGGAAGTGGCCGGGCAGATGGAGCTGGGCATGGTCAATCGCGGCGAGCACTCCGAGATCCAGACCTTCGTCGGCCGCTCGATCGACTCCGAGCTGTCGGGCAACATGATCGACGTCTGCCCGGTTGGCGCGATCACGTCCAAGCCGTTCCGCTACCAGGCGCGCACGTGGGAACTCTCGCGCCGCCGCAGCGTGAGCCCGCACGACTCGGTCGGCGCCAACCTCGTCGTCCAGGTCAAGAACAACCAGGTGCTGCGCGTCGTCCCGTACGAGAACGAGGACGTCAACGAGTGCTGGATCGCCGACCGCGACCGCTTCTCGTACGAGGCCCTGAACTCCGAGGCCCGCCTCACCGCCCCGATGATCAAGCAGGGCGGCCAGTGGCAGACGGTGGACTGGCCCACGGCGCTGAACTACGTCGTCGACGGCGTCAAGCGCGTGAAGGCCGAGTTCGGCGTCGCCGGCATCGGCGCGCTGGGCCATGCCGGTTCCACGGTCGAAGAACTGCACCTGCTGGCCAAGCTGGTGCGCGCCCTCGGCAGCGAGAGCGTCGACCATCGCACCCGTCATTCGGACTTCACGCACACCGGCGGCGTGCGCTGGCTGGGCACGACGATCGCGTCGCTGTCCAAGCTGGATCGCGCGCTGGTCGTGGGCTCGTTCCTGCGCAAGGATCATCCGCTGTTCGCGCAACGCCTGCGCCAGGCCGCGCGCGCCGGCGCCGAGATCCACGCCGTCAACGCGCTGGCCGACGACTGGCTGCTGCCCGTCGCCACGCAGCTGAGCGTCGCGCCGAGCGGCTGGGTCAAGGCGCTGGCCGACGTCGCCCACTGCGTCGCCAAGGCGCAGGGCGGCACGGCACCCTTCGCCGGCGAGGCGTCGGCGCAGGCCGAGGCTATCGCCGCCTCGCTGCTCAATGGCACGTCCAAGGCCGTGCTGCTGGGCAACGCCGCCGCGCAGCACCCGCAGGCCTCGACGCTGCTGGCGCTGGCCGGCTGGATCGCCAAGGCCACCGGCGCGAGCGTCGGCTACCTGGGCGAAGCCGGCAACAGCGTCGGCGCGCAGCTGGTCAACGCGCTGCCGGGCGCCGGCGGCCTGAACGCCGGCCAGATGCTGTCGCAGCCGATGAAGGCGCTGTTCCTGCTGGGCGTCGAGCCCGAGCTGGACGCCGCCGACGCTGCCGCCGCGCGCGCCGCCCTCGGCGGCTCGGGCCTGGTGGTCGCGCTGACCCCGTTCCGCAACGCCGCCGCCGACGTCGCCGACGTGCTGCTGCCGGTCTCGCCGTTCACCGAGACCGCCGGCACCTTCGTCAACGCCGAGGGCCGCGTGCAGTCGTTCCAGGGCGTCGCCCGTCCGCTGGGCGAGACCCGTCCGGCGTGGAAGGTGCTGCGCGTGCTGGGCGACATGCTGGGCCTGCCGGGCTTCCTGCAGCAGTCGGCCGACGAGGTGCTGGGCGAGGCGCTGGGCGACCTTACGACGCTCGCCGCGCGCCTGAGCAACGACGCCGCGCTGCCCGCCGCGCTGCCCGCCGCTGCCGCTGCCGGCTTCGAGCGCATCGCCGACGTGCCCATCTACGCCACCGACAGCCTCGTGCGCCGCGCGCTCTCGCTGCAGCTGACCGCCGACGCCCGCGCGCCGCAGGCCTCGCTGCCCGAGAAGCTGTGGGCCGAGCTCGGTCTCGCGGCCGGCGACAAGGTGCGCGTGAGCCAGGGCGGGGCGCAAGCCGTGCTCGCGGCCCGTCTCGACAAGACGCTCGCCGCGACGGCCGTGCGCGTGCCCGCCGGTCATGTGCTGACGGCCGGCCTCGGCGCGTCGTTCGGCGCCATCGCGGTGGCCAAGGCCTGATCCGGAGCGAAGAAAACCAATGATCGATTCACTCAATCAATGGGGCCTCGCCCACCTGGGCGGCATCCTGTGGCCCGTGGTGTGGGCGCTGGTGCGCATCGTCGTCACGATCCTGCCGCTGCTGGGCCTGGTCGCCTACCTGACGCTGTGGGAGCGCAAGGCGATCGCCTGGTCGCAGATCCGTCCGGGCCCGAACCGCGTCGGTCCGCTGGGCCTGCTCACGCCGATCGCCGACGCCGTCAAGCTGATCTTCAAGGAGATCATCCGCCCGACGGCCGCCAACAAGAAGCTGTTCTTCATCGCCCCGGTGATGACGATCATGCCGGCGCTGGCCGCCTGGGCCGTCGTGCCGTTCGATCCGGGCGTCGTGCTCGCGGACGTCAACGCGGGCCTGCTGTTCATCATGGCCATCACCTCGCTCGAGGTCTACGGCGTGATCGTCGCCGGCTGGGCGTCGAACTCGAAGTACGCGTTCCTGGGCGCGCTGCGCGCCTCGGCGCAGATGGTCAGCTACGAGATCGCGATGGGCTTCTGCCTGGTCGTGGTGCTGATGGTCTCGGGCACGATGAACATGGGCGAGATCGTGGCGGGGCAGGGCAAGGGCATGATGGCCGAGCACGGCCTGAACTTCCTGTCCTGGAACTGGCTGCCGCTGCTGCCGATCTTCTTCGTCTACTTCATCTCGGGCCTGGCGGAGACCAACCGCGCCCCGTTCGACGTCGTCGAAGGCGAATCGGAGATCGTGGCCGGCCACATGGTCGAGTACTCGGGCATGGCGTTCGCGATGTTCTTCCTGGCCGAGTACGCCAACATGATCCTGGTCTCGACGCTGTGCGTGATCATGTTCCTGGGCGGCTGGCTGCCCCCGTTCGGATTCCTCTCGTTCATCCCGAATTTCATCTGGCTGTTCGCCAAGGTGTTCTGCGTGGTGTCCATGTTCCTGTGGGTGCGCTCGACGTTCCCGCGCTATCGCTACGACCAGATCATGCGCCTGGGCTGGAAGATCTTCATTCCGGTGACGCTGGTCTGGCTGGTCGTCATCGGGCTGTGGATGCAGTCCCCGCTGTCGATCTGGAAATGAGGCGAGGCCAGTAAACCATGTCTGCTACCACTGTTTCCAAGCCGTCGTTCTCGTTCAAGGACTTCTTCTCGAGCTTCCTGCTCGTGGAGCTGTTCCGCGGCATGAAGCTGACCGGCAAGTACTTCTTCTCGCCGACGATCACCGTCCAGTTCCCGGAAGAGAAGACGCCGATGTCGCCGCGCTTCCGCGGCCTGCACGCGCTGCGCCGCTACGACAACGGCGAGGAGCGCTGCATCGCCTGCAAGCTGTGCGAGGCCGTGTGCCCCGCGATGGCGATCACGATCGAGTCCGACGTGCGCAGCGACGGCACGCGCCGCACCACGCGCTACGACATCGACCTGACCAAGTGCATCTTCTGCGGCTTCTGCGAGGAGAGCTGCCCGGTCGACTCGATCGTCGAGACGCACATCTTCGAATACCACGGCGAGAAGCGGGGCGACCTGTACTTCACCAAGGACATGCTGCTCGCCGTGGGCGACCGCTACGAACGCGAAATCGCCGCCGCCAAGGAGGCCGACGCCAAGTACCGCTGAGGCCTCGCTGCCGCGGCGTCACTGGCCAAGCATTGCCATGACAACCATCTCCGTCCTGTTCTACATCTTCTCGGCCGTGCTGCTGGCCTCGTCGTTCGGTGTGATCACCGCGCGTTCGACCGTGCACGCCGCGTTGTTCCTGGTGCTGGCGTTCTTCAACGCCTCGTGCCTGTGGATGATGCTCAAGGCCGAGTTCCTCGCCATCACGCTGGTGCTGGTGTACGTCGGCGCCGTCATGGTGCTGTTCCTGTTCGTCGTGATGATGCTGGACATCAACACCGAGGAACTGCGCGCCGGCTTCTGGAAGGCGTTCCCGCTGGCGGCGCTGGTGGGCGTGCTGATCGCGCTCGAGATGGCGCTGGTGCTGATGGGCGGCTTCAGCCGCGCCGCCGCGCCGGTGGCCGACGCCGTGGCCCTGAAGATGGGCAACACGCGCCTGCTGGGCATCGAGGTCTACACGAACTACCTGTACCCGCTGCAGATCGCCGCCGTGCTGCTGCTGGTGGCCATCGTCTCGGCCATCGCGCTGACGCTGCGCGAGCGCAAGGACACCAAGGCCATCGACCCGGCCCTCGCGCTGCGCGCGCGCAAGGCCGAGCGCCTGCGCGTCGTGAAGATGGCGCCGACGATCGAGGTCGCATCCGTACCCGTGGGCGCCCCGGCGGCCGAGCCGGGCAAAGAGGGAGGCAAGGCATGAACTTCACTGACATCTCGCTGCCGCACTACCTGACGCTCGGCGGCATCCTGTTCGCGCTGTCGGTCATCGGCATCTTCCTGAACCGCCGCAACCTGATCGTGCTGCTGATGGCCATCGAGCTGATGCTCCTGGCCGTCAACATGAACTTCATCGCCTTCTCGCACTATCTGGGCGACATGGGCGGGCAGGTGTTCGTGTTCTTCATCCTGACGGTGGCCGCGGCCGAATCCGCGATCGGCCTGGCCATCCTGGTAGTGCTGTTCCGCAACCGCGCCACCATCGCCGCCGACGAACTCGACGCGCTGAAGGGCTGATCCAAGACATGTCTGCCAATCTCTCCCTCACCCAGCTGGTCGCGGTGCCGGTGGCGCCGCTGGTCGGCGCGATCGTCGCGGGCCTGTTCGGCAAGCAGATCGGGCGCGCGAACGCGCACCGCATCACCATCCTGGGCGTCGGCATCGCCTTCGTCCTGTCGTTCATGACGCTGCTGTCCGTCGTCAACGACGGCGCGCACTTCTCCGGCACCGTCTACGAGTGGATGAACGCCGGCGGCCTGAAGATGGAAGTCGGCTTCCTGATCGACGGCCTGACCGCGATGATGATGTGCGTGGTGACCTTCGTGTCGCTGATGGTGCACATCTACACCATCGGCTACATGGAAGAAGACCCCGGCTACCAGCGCTTCTTCTCGTACATCTCGCTGTTCACGTTCTCGATGCTGATGCTCGTGATGAGCAACAACTTCCTGCAGCTGTTCTTCGGCTGGGAAGCGGTGGGCCTCGTCTCGTACCTGCTGATCGGCTTCTACTTCAAGCGTGAAAGCGCCATCTACGCGAACATGAAGGCGTTCCTCGTGAACCGCGTGGGCGACTTCGGCTTCCTGCTGGGTATCGGCCTGCTGCTCGCGTACGGCGGCTCGCTCAACTACAACGACGTGTTCGCGAAGGGCCATGAAATCGCCGCACTGACGTTCCCGGGCACCTCGTGGAACCTGCTCACGGTCGCGTGTATCTGCCTGTTCATCGGCGCAATGGGCAAGTCGGCGCAGTTCCCGCTGCACGTCTGGCTGCCCGACTCGATGGAAGGCCCGACGCCGATCTCTGCACTGATTCACGCGGCAACCATGGTGACGGCCGGCATCTTCATGGTCGCGCGCATGTCGCCGTTGTTCGAGCTTTCGGAAGCCGCGCTGTCGTTCATCGTCGTGATCGGCGCCATCACCGCGCTCTTCATGGGCTTCCTCGGCGTGGTCCAGAACGACATCAAGCGCGTGGTTGCTTACTCCACGCTCTCGCAGCTCGGCTACATGACGGTGGCGCTCGGCGTGTCGGCTTACCCGGTCGCGATCTTCCACCTGATGACGCACGCGTTCTTCAAGGCGCTGCTGTTCCTCGGCGCGGGCTCGGTCATCATCGGCATGCACCACGACCAGGACATGCGCAACATGGGCGGCCTGCGCAAGTACATGCCCATCACGTGGATCACCTCGCTCGTCGGCTCGCTCGCGCTGATCGGCACGCCGTTCTTCTCGGGCTTCTACTCGAAGGACTCGATCATCGACGCCGTGAAGCTCTCGCACCTGCCGGGTTCGGGATTCGCGTACTTCGCGGTGGTGGCGAGCGTGTTCGTCACGGCGCTGTACTCGTTCCGCATGTACTTCCTCGTGTTCCACGGTGAAGAGCGCTTCCGCGGTCCGAAGCACCCCGAATCGCCGTTGGGCGCCGAAGCGGCGTCGCACGCCCAGGGCGATCATGGCCACGGCCACGACGATCACCACGCGCACGTCCCGCACGAGTCGCCGTGGGTGATCTGGGTCCCGCTCGTCCTGCTCGCGATTCCTTCGGTGATCGCCGGTGCGTTCGCGATCGAGCCGTTGCTCTACGGTGGTTTCTTCTCGCATGGCGTGGCGTTCGAGAACGTCATCTTCGTTGGCGAGAACCACGAGGCGCTCACGGAGATGGGCAAGGAATTCCAGGGCTGGGCCGCGATGGGCGCGCATGCGTTCTCGGGTCTGCCGGTGTGGCTCGCGCTCGCGGGTGTGGTGGTGGCGTGGTTCTTCTACATGAAGCGCCCGGAACTGCCGGCCGTCGTGTCGCGCACGTTCTCGCCGGTCTACAAGCTGCTGGCTAACGCGTATTACCTCGACAAGATCAACGAAATCGTCTTCGCTCGCGGAGCGGTCGCAATCGGTCGCGGTCTGTGGAAGGAGGGCGATGTCGTCGTGATCGACGGCGTCGTGAACGGGAGCGCCAAGTTTATCGGCTGGTTTGCATCTGTCATTCGGTTCCTGCAATCCGGCTATATCTACCACTACGCATTTGCCATGATCATTGGCATGCTTGGCCTCCTTACCCTTTTTGTAACGCTCAGCGGCAAATAAGGCGAGGAAACGCATGCACGCAACCCCGATTCTCAGTATTGCGATCTGGATGCCGATCGTATTCGGCATCATCGTTCTTGTAGTGGGTTCCAGACGGAACCCGAGCGCGGACCGCTGGCTCGCGCTCATCGGTTCGGTGCTTAGTTTCCTCGTCACCCTTCCGCTCGTTTCGGGCTTCGACACGACCACGGCTTCCCTGCAGTTCGAGGAGAAGTCGGTCTGGATCGAGCGGTTCAATATTACGTATCACCTCGGCATCGACGGCATCGCCGTGTGGTTCGTGCTGCTCACGGCGCTCATCACCGTGATCGTCGTGATCGCAGGCTGGCAGGTCGTCACGAAGAACGTCGCGCAGTACTACGCGTCGTTCCTCATCCTGTCGGGCCTGATGATCGGCGTCTTCTGCGCCGCCGACGGGCTGCTGTTCTACGTGTTCTTCGAGGCCACGCTCATTCCGATGTACATCATCATCGGCGTGTGGGGCGGCCCGAACCGCGTGTACGCGGCGTTCAAGTTCTTTCTCTACACGCTGGCCGGCTCGCTGCTCATGCTGGTCGCGCTGCTGTACCTCTACCGCGTGACGGATACCTTCGACCTCGCCGCCTGGCAGGCCGCGAAGATTGCCATGACTCCGCAGATCCTGCTGTTCATCGCGTTCTTCCTGGCGTTCGCCGTCAAGGTGCCGATGTGGCCGGTCCACACGTGGTTGCCGGACGCGCACGTCGAAGCGCCTACGGGCGGCTCGGTGGTGCTGGCTGCCATCATGCTCAAGCTCGGCGCGTACGGTTTCCTGCGTTTCTCGCTGCCGATCACGCCGGACGCGAGTCACTACCTGGCGCCGGTCATCATCACGCTGTCGTTGATCGCTGTGATCTACATCGGACTCGTGGCGATGGTGCAGGCGGACATGAAGAAGCTGGTCGCGTATTCGTCGATTGCCCACATGGGCTTCGTCACGCTCGGCTTCTTTATGTTCGGCCCGTCGAGCCAGCTTGCGATGGAAGGCGGGATCATCCAGATGATCTCGCACGGCTTCGTCTCGGGCGCCATGTTCCTGTGCATCGGCGTGCTGTACGACCGCATGCACACGCGCGACATCGCCGACTACGGCGGCGTGGTCAACACCATGCCGAAGTTCGCGGCACTGGTCATGCTGTTCGCGATGGCCAACTGCGGCCTGCCGGGCACCTCGGGATTCGTTGGCGAATTCATGGTGATTCTGGCCGCGGTGCAGTACAACTTCTGGATCGCTTTCGGGGCGGCGTTCACGCTGATCCTGGGCGCGGCCTATACGTTGTGGATGTACAAGCGGGTGTACTTCGGCGCCGTCGCGAACGACCACGTTCGCGAGCTGAAGGACATCAACGTTCGCGAATACTTCATGCTGGCGGTGCTCGCGCTGTTTACGCTTTTCATGGGCATCTACCCGAAGCCCTTTACCGATGTGATGCACGTTTCCGTGGAAAACCTCCTCTCCCACGTCGCGGATTCGAAACTGCCGCTGTCACAGTAATACCGAGCGGAGGACTAAAAGATCATGCCAAACGCCCCTATGTACGCTCTGCTGCCCGACGGCCTGGTGATGACCGGCCTCGTGCTCGCGTGGATCAACGACACGTTCACCGGTCCTTCGGGCCGGCGCACGACCTATTTCATCGCGCTGCTCACGAGTGTCGTTGCCGGCATCTGGTTTGCAGTGAACGCATTCGACCCGCACGTGACCTACTACTTCACGCGCATGTACGTGGTCGATCCGTTCGCGAGCGCGATGAAGGCGGTGGTGACGCTCGGCTACGCGGTGACGATCGTGTACTCGCGCAAGTACCTCGAAGACCGCGACATGTTCCGGGGCGAGTTCTTCCTGCTTGGCATGTTCTCGCTGCTCGGCCAGATCACGATGATCTCGGGCAACAACTTCCTCACGCTGTACCTCGGCCTCGAGCTGATGTCGCTCTCGCTCTACGCGGTCATCGCGCTGCGTCGTGACGCGACGCAGTCGAACGAAGCGGCCATGAAGTACTACGTGCTGGGCGCGCTCGCTTCGGGCTTCCTGCTGTACGGCATCTCCATGCTCTACGGTGCGACCGGCTCGCTCGAGCTGAACGAAGTGTTCAAGGCTGTGGCTTCGGGTCACATCAACGATATCGTCCTGCTGTTCGGCGTGGTGTTCATCGTCGCGGGCGTGGCGTTCAAGATGGGCGCGGTGCCGTTCCACATGTGGGTGCCCGACGTCTATCAGGGCGCACCTACGGCCATGACGCTGCTCACGGGCGGCGGACCGAAGGTCGCGGCATTCGCCTGGGCCGTGCGCTTCCTCGTGATGGGCTTGCTGCCGCTCGCTGTGGACTGGCAGGAAATGCTCATCATCCTCGCGGCGCTTTCGATGATCGTCGGCAACATCACGGGTATCGTGCAGCGCAACGTCAAGCGTATGCTCGCGTACTCGGCCATTTCGAACATGGGCTTCGTGCTGCTCGGGCTGCTCGCCGGCATCGTCGACAACAAGGCGACGGGCGCGGCCAGCGCATATAGCTCGGCCATGTTCTACAGCATCGTCTACCTGATCACGACACTCGGCGCCTTCGGCGTGGTCATGCTGCTCGCCCGCCGCGATTTCGAGGCGGAA
>Ga0306920_100000403_pt1 | contig 50343 bp, 50 predicted proteins | sample flu12Cox44000170_FD_204666 | JGI IMG/M metagenome (GOLD analysis project Ga0306920, IMG submission 204666) | Lab enrichment of tropical soil microbial communities from Luquillo Experimental Forest, Puerto Rico - flux4day.12C.oxic.44.000.170 (v2)... | ecosystem: Environmental > Terrestrial >... | reverse complement strand
GGAGGCCCGAGACGAAGGCTGGGAGGCCGGTCGGGATGGCGGAGATGGCCATCGCGGTGCCGAGCAACAAGAGCTGTTTGCCGGGAATGCCCCGGGCCAGTCCCACAATGAAGATGAACGCCACGGCGGACCAGGCGATCACCGCCAGCACCTTGGTCAGCGAGTCGAGCTCGCGCTGCAGGGGCGAGCGCGTGCGGGTGACCGACGTGAGCATGGTCGCGATCTGGCCCATCTGGGTGTGCATGCCCGTGGCCGTGACGACGATGGTGGCCGTCCCCCGCGTCACGGAGGTGTTCTGGAACGCCATGTTCGAGCGGTCGCCGAGCGGGACCTCTCCGTCGGGCAGCACGCGCGCCTCTTTGGCAATGGGGGCGCTCTCACCGGTCAGGGCGGCTTCTTGTGTCTCGAGCGTCGCCGACTGCACGATGCGCCCGTCCGCCGGCACGATGTCGCCCGCCTCGAGCTGCACGATGTCGCCGACCACGATGGCCACCGCCGGCACCAGCCGCAGCTCGCCGCTCCGAAGCACCTTGGCCTGGGGCACCTGCATTTTGGAGAGGGCGTCGACACTGGCCCGCGCTTTGAGCTCCTGCCTCGTTCCCAAGGTGAGGTTCAGCGCGATCAGGAAGGCGACGATGGCCGCCGTCGAGAACTGGCTGATGAGCAGGCTCACGACGGTGACTGCCACCAGCATGATGTTCATCGGGTCGCGCAGCTGACCCAGTGCGATCGCCCACACCGACGGCGGCTCCTCCTGCGCGATCTCGTTGGCGCCGTCGCGCGACAGGCGCCGCTCGGCCTCCACGTGGCTGAGCCCGGACTGGGCGTCGCTGCCCAACGCGCCGACGACGGCGCCGGCCTCCATGGCGTACCAGCGCGCCTCCGCGGCCCCACCGCCGGTGATGGCGGACCTCGGAGAGGCCGCCAGCGGTTGCGTCGGCGTCATGGGGACCGTGTCAGCCATCTACGCACCTCCCGATTCCGCTGCGTCCTCGCCCGGTGCAGGCCGCACCAGCGAGACTACAGAACCCACCAGCGAACGTCGCCGCTGTCGGACCCGCCCCCGAACGACGCGCACCCGTGACCGGCACCGCTCACTCCCCCGGTTGCGCAGTGGCCATGCGCTCGAGCAGGACCGGCCCCATCGGGTTCTCGGCCCGTCGCCGTGACCGGGTGATGCGCTGGTGGCGGTCGTTGATTGCCAGGGCGCGCACCAAGGCGAAGACCTCGTGCCAGTCGAGATGTCGCACGGCGCGCCCGGCCGCGACCTCGTAGCGGCGTCTCGCCTCGGCACGCGTCAAGAAGCCGGGCACGGACCGGCCGAACAACGAGTGCATCATGAAGTCGAGGCCGAAGAGCCAGCCGAGGTCCATCTCCCGCGGTCCGATCGCCGCCAGGTCCCAGTCGAGCACCGCGACGACCCGCTGCCCGGCGTCGAGGACCAGGTTGCCCGGCCGCACGTCGCCCCACAAGAGCACGGCGTCGGCGTCCGCACCGTCGCGCGGGCAGGTGCGCCGACACCACTCCAGTGCCTCCACGAGTGCGGGCAGTGGCTCACCCTCCCCCGCCCACGCCACGTAGGCGTCCCAACGGTCGAGTGCGTCGGCCAGGCTCGTCCCGGGCACGACTTCGCCCAGTCCGTGCTGCTGCCACGGCACTGCGTGGACCGCGGCCACGGTGCCGAGCAGCGCGGCATGGAGCCGCACGCGGGCGTCCGGGTCGAGCGCAGTGACGTAGGGGTCGAACAGCGGCGCCGGGCCCGGGATGTTGCCGCGCACCAGCGGCATGACGAGGAACGGACAGCCGATCCACTGCACGTCCTCCACGGCCACGGCCGGCGACGGCGCCGCCACGCCGTGCGCCGCCGCGGCGTTCTGCACCGCGGCCTGTGGAGCAAGGTTGTAGTCGGGGAACGTGGGCTCCAGGGGAGGCAGCCGCACCACGATCCCGGGGTGGTGCGGCTCGAGGTCCACGAGGAGCGTCTCGTTGGCCATCCCACCCGCGGCGTGCGTGACCGACTCGACGCGCAGCGGACGCCCGTCCGGTGCGCCACCGGGAACGAGATCCGCACGGGCCGCCACCCAGCGAGCCACGCCGTCGGCGAGCTCGTCGTCGTTGCGCCGGGCCCCGGTGACCACCCTCGAACGCTGCCGCTCAGTTGGGCAGGTAGACGACGGCGCGCCACTCGCCGGTCATGTCGGCCATGCACAGCTGCGTCCCGGCATGGACGCACCACTCGACGACGTCCGCCGCCGCGGCATCGGGCGAGGTGCGCAACACGAGGCCGCGCCGGGCGTGGTCCTGGCGCACGACCCAGGACTCGGGGACGACGACACCCGCCTCGGCCAGGCGCGCCACCGCCTTGGGCCCGGTCGGGTGCATGATGCCGACGCTCATGCCTTCGACGGACCGTTTCTCCGCGCGCGCCGGCATCACCGTGGCCATCGTGACCGGCGGCTGCCGGTTCCCGAAGAACGCGAACAGCCCCGTGGGCGGGTCGACGTCGACGGCACCCTCGGGCACCCCGGGCAAGAGGTTGATCCATCCACTTCCGGCGTCGCGCAGGCGGTCGAGTTGGGCAGCCGTGCGGTCGTAGTCGGGTGGCAGGAACTCAATGGTCAGGGTCTCGCGCCGGCTGGACATCACGACAATCCTGACACCAGCCGCTCGACGATCTCGGCCGCCGGCCTCGCCTCGGCCCGCGCGAACGCGGTCCCGGCGTAGAGGCTCATGTGCTCGGCGTCGCCGGCCCGCACGGCCGCCGCCCGCAGCGGTCGCGTGGCGTTGTTGACCTCCGGATAGGCCGCGGGCGCCTCGGCGTGGCCACGCGTCATCGCGTTGACGAGCGAGCGGGCGCGTCGCCCGCTGAAGGCGCGGGTGACCACGGTGCCGGACGCGGCGAAGTGCGCGGACGCGAGCGCATCCTTCACGACCGGCGCGGCGCCGCTCTCGTCGCTGCGCAGGAACGCCGTTCCCGCGAGCACCATGGTGGCGCCTCGGCGCAGCAGGTCGCGCACGTCCTCGGGACCGCCGACCCCGCCGGCCGCCACGAGCGGCGCGAGGGTGCGGCGCCGGACCGCGGCCAGCAGCGAACGGACGGAGCGGTCTGCGTCGGCATGGTCCTCGTTGTCCAGGCTGCCCCGATGCGCCCCCGCCTCCGCGCCCTGCAGGCAGAGGGCGTCGGGGCCGAGGCGGAGCGCCGACGCCGCCTCCTCCGGCGTGGTCACGGTGAAAAGCACGAGCGTGCCCGCGGCCTGCAGCGCGCCGACGACGCTCGGGTCGGGCAGGCCGAACGTGAAGCTGACCGCCGCCGGTGGCTGCGCCAGCAGGACCTCGACCTTGGCTGCGTAGTCGTCGTCGTCCCAGCTGGGCACGCCGAGCGTTCCCCCCACGGCTGCCGCCTCGGCTTCGAGCGAGGCGACGTACTCCAGCAGCCGCCCGGCGTCCGCGGTCGGCGGTCCCGGCACGAAGACGTTCACCCCGAAGGTCTGCATGCCCGCGTCTCGGACGGCGCGCATCTCGGCCGCCATCTCCGGCGCGCGCTTGTACCCGCCGGCGAGGAAGGCAAAGGCGCCCGCACCGGAGGCGGCGGTCACCAGGGCCACGGTGCTCGGGCCACCCGCCATGGGCGAGACCCCGAGCGGCCAATGCGAGAGCGCGCGGAGACGCTGCGCTCCGCGACCGTCCGAGGGATCTGTCGCGGTCACCTCCCAGGCTTATCGAGCGCCCGCTACGGTTGGCAACTCGTGGATCTCGACCTGGTCGACACGCTGCGCTCCACCGGGGCCGTCCGCGCGTTCGCGCCGGAGACCGTACCCGACGAAGTGGTGGTGCGCGTACTCGACACGGCGCGCTTCGCCCCCAGCGGTGGGAACCGGCAGGGGTGGCGCGTCATCGTCGTCAAGGACGCGGCCACACGCGCGACCCTGCGCGACCTGTACCTGCGCGGCTGGTACGAGTACCTGGCCATGGTGGCGGCGGGCCTGGTGCCATGGGCGCCGGTCACGGACCGCGAGGCCGAGGCGGCCGCCCGCGCCGAGGCCCCGACCTTCGCGGCCGCGGGCGCAGCCGGACCGGGCTTCGCCGAGACGCTCGACGCGGCGCCGGTGTTGCTGCTGGTCCTGGCCGACCTCAGCGCACTGGCGGCGGTGGACCGCGACCTCCCGCGCTACACCTTCGCCGGTGGCGCCTCCATCTACCCGTTCGTGTGGAGCATCCTCCTCGCCGCCCGCGCCGAAGGGTTGGCCGGCGTCATGACGACGATGCCCGTCCCGGCCGAGGACGACGTGCGCCCGCTGTTCGGCATCCCCGACACGGTCGCTGTCGCGTCGCTCGTCGTGCTGGGTCGCCCCGAGCACGTGCCGCGACGGCTGGCGCGCGCGCCGGTGGCGGAGTTCACCTGGGTCGACCGCTACGAGGGCACGCCGTTCGCACCCTGAGCGCGGTCGCGCCACGGACCCCTGGGCCCGAGCGTGGTCAAATGGGCCATGGCCCAGAACGTCCTCGGCGAGGAGCTCCAGCCCTGCAATTTCGACCCGTTGACCGGTTTCTACCGCGACGGTTGCTGCAATACCGGTGCCGAGGACCTCGGCGTCCACACCGTGTGCACCCGGGTGACGGCCGAGTTCCTGACGTTCTCGGCCAGCGTCGGCAACGACCTGTCGACGCCCCACCCCGAATTCGGCTTCGCCGGTCTGCAGCCGGGCGACCAGTGGTGCCTGTGCGCGTCACGCTGGCAGGAGGCGTTCGACGCCGGCGTGGCGCCGCCCGTGGTGCTCGAGGCCACGCACGCCGCCACCCTCGAGTGGGTGCAGCTCGACGACCTCAAGGCCCACGCGCTCTAGTCTGCGCCGGTCGCCCCGCAGGTCAGAGATCGGGAGGTCGCACCGTGGCAGCGAGCGTCGTCAGCGTCAAGCGGGTCATCAAGGCGCCCCCCTCGGCCATCTTCGCCATCATCTCGGACGTCTCCCGGCATCCCGAGATCGACGGCTCCGGCTCGGTCGTCGGGACGAAGCCGGGCGCGCCGCAGGAGCTCGCCCTCGGCACGACGTTCGGGATGTCGATGAAGCTGGGCTTGCCCTACTCGATGTCGAACCGGGTGATTGAGTACGAGCCCGACCGGCGGCTGGCCTGGCAGACCACGCTGTCGGGCCCGCTCGGCCGCTTCATCGGCGGCCGCATCTGGCGCTACGAGCTCGAGACGGTCGACGGCGGCACCAAGGTGACCGAGACGTGGGACATCACACAGGACAAGCAGGGCTTCCTCCTCAAGTACGGGCCGGTCGCCTCGCAAACCGCGCAGAGCATGACGAAGACGCTCAAGCGCCTGGCGGAGCTCACCGAGTCGTGACGGGCGCGCCCACGGCGCTCGCCCCCCACATCGATGCGGCGTGGGAGGAGCGCATCCTTCCCACGTTGTGCGAGTACGCGCGCATTCCGTGCCTCTCGCCCGCGTTCGACCCCGACTGGGAGGCACGCGGCGCGCTGGCGGAGGCGGCGGAGCTGTTGTGCGACTGGGCGCGCGACCAGGACGGCGCGCTGCAGACCGAGATCGTGCAGCTGCCCGGCCGCACCCCGGTCCTCCTGATCGACAACGGCGCGGGTGGCGACCCGGTGCTGATCTACGGGCACATGGACAAGCAGCCGCCGCTCGGGGAGTGGCGCGCCGGGCTCGGCCCCTACGAGCCCGTGCGCGAGGGCGACCTCCTCTACGGGCGCGGCACGGCAGACGACGGCTACTCGATGTTCGCCGCGGTCACCGGGCTCCTGGCGGCCGGCGGCGGGCGCGGCCGCGTGCTGATCCTCATCGAGGCGAGCGAGGAGAGCGGGAGCCCCGACCTGTCGGCCTACGTCGAGCACCTGCGCTCGCGCATCGGCACCCCGCGCCTCGTGATCTGCCTCGACTCGGGCGGCCTCAGCTACGACCGCCTCTGGCTCACCACCTCCCTGCGCGGGAACCTCGTCGTCACGGTGAAGGTCGACGTGCTCACCGAGGGGATCCACAGCGGGCAGGGCGGCGGTGTCGTGCCGTCGTCCTTCCGCATCCTGCGGCGCATCCTCGCGACGATCGAAGATGCGGACACCGGCCGCATCCTCCTGCCGGACCTCCTCGGTGCGGGCATCCCCGAGGCGCACCGGGCCAACCTCGAGGCCCTCGCGGCGGAGTTCCCGGGGTCCGCGGCGCCGGTCGTCGACGGGCTGCGGCTCCTCGCCGCCGACCCGGTCGAGCGCTTGGCGGCGCGCACCTGGGGCGCCGCCCTCGAGATCACCGGGGCCGACGGCCTGCCGACGACCCGCGACGGCGGCAACGTCTTGCGGCCCTCGACGACGCTGAAGCTCTCGCTGCGCCTCCCCCCCGACGTCGACGCGCAGGCGGCCGGCGACGCGCTCCTCGGGGCGATCACCACCGACGAGGGCGCGCACATCACGATCGACCTGGAGCCGCCGGCCCAGGGTTGGATCGCCCCACCGCTCCCCGACGCCATCGCGGCCACGTTCGCGCGTGTGTCGACCGAACGATTCGGCCGTCCGCCCGGCTACGTCGGCGAGGGCGGCTCGATCCCCTTCCTGGCCGATTTGCAGCAGGGGTTCCCCGGCACCCCCTTCGTGGCCACCGGCGTCCTCGGGCCGCACTCGAACGCGCACGGGCCCAACGAGTCGCTGCACATCCCGACCGGCAAGGCCGTCACGCACGCGGTCGCAGCACTCCTGCGAGAGGGATAGGTTCGCCCGCATGGCACCCGACACCGGTCCGCTGGCCGGCAAGGTCGCGCTGGTCACCGGCGGCAGCCGTGGCCTCGGGCGCTCCATGGTGCTCGCCTTCGCCGACGCCGGCGCCGACGTCGTCGTCGCCAGCCGCAAGCTCGAGAATTGCAAGGACGTGGCCGGCGAGGTCGAGGCGAAGGGCCGCCGCGCCCTGCCCGTCGCGTGCCACGTCGGGCATTGGGACGAGCTCGACGGGCTGGTCGAGCAGGCCTACGGCACGTTCGGGCACGTCGATGTCCTGGTGAACAACGCCGGCATGTCACCGCTCTACCCGGACCTGCCCTCGGTGACCGAGGAACTGTGGGACAAGGTCCTCGGGGTCAACCTCAAGGGCCCCTTCCGCCTCACCGCCCTGGTCGGCACGAGGATGGTCGAGGGCGGGGCCGGCGGGTGCATCATCAACGTCTCGAGCACCGGGTCCATCCGACCGGCGCCGCACATGCTGCCCTACGACGCCGCCAAGGCCGGGCTGAACACGCTGACCGAGGGCTTCGCCAAGGCCTTCGGGCCGACCGTGCGGGTCAACACGATCATGGCGGGTCCCTTCCTCACGGACATCTCCAAGGCGTGGGACCCGAAGACGCTCCAGCGCGGCATGCCGCACCACGCGCTGGGGCGGGCCGGCGAGCCCGACGAGATCGTCGGCGCCGCGCTCTTCCTCGCCACCGACGCGTCGTCCTTCACCACGGGGTCGTTCCTGCGCGTCGACGGGGGCATCCCGTGACCGACGTCGCCGACTTCTGGTTCGACCCGCTGTGCCCCTGGGCCTGGATCACCTCTCGCTGGATGCTCGAGGTCGAGCAGGTCCGGGACATCAAGACGGTGTGGCACGTGATGTCGCTGGCCATCCTCAACGCGGACCGGGCCGACCTCGACGAGCAGTACAAAGCGCGCCTGGCGCGAGCGAAAGGACCGGTCCGCGTCTGCATCGCCGCCGAGCAGCTCGAGGGCAAGGAGATACTGTCTCCGCTGTACACCTCGCTGGGCACGCGGATCCACGTGCAACAGCGCGGTCGCGAGGAGGGTCAGCGCGAGGCGATCGTGTCGGAGTCGCTGGCGGAGTGCGGCCTCCCGCCGTCCCTGTCCGAGGCGGCCGACTCGGACGAGTACGACGAGGCCCTCCTGGCCTCGCACGTCGCCGGCATGGAACCCGTCGGCAACGAGGTGGGGACGCCGGTGATCCACTACAACGGGCTCGCCATCTTCGGCCCCGTCGTCACGCCGGCGCCCAAAGGAGAGGCGGCGGGGCGCCTCTGGGACGGCGTGCTCCTGTGCACCGGGACCGAGGGCTTCTACGAGCTCAAACGCACCCGGGACCAACGGCCGAGCTTCGACTGACCGGAGCGCCCGGGGGGCGTCCGGCGATCGGTCGTCGGGGTCAGCGTCGCGACAGCGGGCTCGACCTGCTCACGGCGCGCTGCTCGAGAACACCGACGAGGGAGCGCTCGGTGTCGGTCAGGCCCACGAACTCGATGCCGGCCCGGGCGATGCCATCAGGCGCCGATTGTGCGTTGCGTACCTCGCCCGCCACCGACATGTCCACGGACGGCCCCAGCTCGAGGAGCACCGTGATGCGACGACCCACGAGGTCGGAGGCGCGGCCGTGGGGAAGGTCGACCCCCACGCCGAGCGTCGAGACGTCGAAGATCGCGCACGCCAGCCATTCGTCCGATGGCTCGCCCTCGACCTGGCAACGGCCCATCCACAGTGCCGATTGGCGTTCTGCCCGTCGACGATTCTCCACAGTCCAGCCTCCCGTCAGGGCACAGCGTCGAGTGGCGGGTCTCCGCGCCTCTGGAGTCGGTCTCGTCCAGAGTCTCGATCGACTTGAACAACACTGTGTCAACCGAGCAGAACGTCCACGGAATTCTCCGGATCCGAGAGCTGAGGGCATCGCCGGCAGTCCGGACGGGCCGTCAGCCGCGCCTCCGCCGGCAGGGCGGCCTGTTCAGAAGTATCCGCGCATCAGTTCGCTCGCCCATGACGGCTGGCGCACGGCGTCCCCCGGTGGCTCGAACTCGCGCATGAACGGCTTCACGTCGAGGACGGGCGACCCGTCGATGGCGTCGAGCCCCCGGACGCACAGGTCGAGTCCCTCCACCCGTTCGAGGACGCAGGTCGACACCCCGAGGCGGTTCGGTCGCATCTTGGCGCGCTGGGCGAACATGCCGACCTCGGGCCACGCGGGATTGCCGCGCGGCCGGCGGGCGCCCGTCTGCACCGCGGCGGGGTCGACCAGATGGAACTGGAACACGACCACGAGATGCGAGAACGCGTCCAGCCCGGCCACGGCGTCGGGCCCGAACCGAGCGGCGTCGAGTCGGATAACCGCCCGCACCGCGCCCCAGTCGTCGTCGGTGGGCTCGGTCCGGCCGCCCACCACCACGCCGATGGGCTCCAGCGCGATCACGGCGGGCAACGTTAGTTTTGGCGCCGTGCGGGCGTGTCGTCGAGGCCGAGGACGGCCCTCGTGATCGCGCCGATCACCGTCAACGAACTGCGCCGGCGGCTGCGTGACCGCTCCGCCGTCATGACGTGTCTCGTGGCGCCGTTGGCCATCGCGGCCATCCTGGGCTTCGCCTTCGCCCGCAACCCCACCGCGGGCAGCGTCCCCATCGGGGTCTCGGGCGCCTCGGCCCCGCTGGTCGCGGCGGCGCTCCACGCGAGCCAGTTGCCCGAGTCGGTCCACGTTCGCCTCCTGCCCAGTGGGGCGGCCGTGTCGCGGGAGGTGGACCAGGGCACGCTGGCCGGCGGGGTCATCGTCACCCGACGCCGCCCGAGCCTCTCGCAGCTGCTCGTCCCGATGCTCGCCCCGGGCGCCACGCCGTCCCCCGGCTTCCGCGTCGTCGACCGCGCCGACGCGCTGGTCGGTCAGGAGACCGCGGAGTCCGTGGCGGCCGGCCTGGCCAGCAGGCTGTACGCCGGCCGCCTGGAGCGCGGGACGGCCACCGATGCGGCGGCCATCTCCGTCACGACGAGCACGCTCGGCAACGGGGGCAAGGCGGTGCTGGACTACTTCGCCCCGTCCATCGCCGTCGTGTTCCTCTTCATCGGCAGCGGGCTGGGCATGCGCTCGCTGATGATGGAGCGCGAGACAGGGACGCTGGCCCGCCTGGCGGCGGCGCCGGTCCGGCCGAGCGCCATCGTCGGCGGCAAATTGGCGGCGGTCGGCATCACGGGCCTCACCTCCATCCTCGTGGTGTGGGGCGTGACCGTGCTCGTGTTCCGCGCCAACTGGGGTGCGCCCCTCGGCGTCCTCCTCATGTGCGTCGGCGCCACCGCCGCCATGTGCGGATTCGGCGTCTTCCTCACGTCGTTCGCGCGGAGCCCGCGCGAGGCGTTCGGCGTCTCGCTCGTGGTCGGCCTGGTCCTCGCGCTCCTCGGCGGGAATTTGCTGCCGCCGGGGGCCCTGCCGGGGTTCCTCCAGGTCGCCAGCCTCGGGACCCCAAACGGCTGGGCGTTGGTCGGCTTCGGGCGCCTCGCCCTCGTGCGCGACCCTGCCTCCTCCGTGCTCGGACCGTTCGCGGCGCTGAGCCTCATCGCGCTCGTGACGGGCGGCCTGGCCATGGCGCGCGTGCGCCGGATGGTGACCCCGTGATCCCGATCGTTCGGGTCAACCTCCGGCGCGCCGTGGGCGATCGCCGCTATCTCTTCGTCGCCACGATCTTTCCCGTGCTGTTCATCTTGGTGACCGGGTTGCTCGCCGGGAACGCGAAGGAGCCCGTCGGCCTCGTCCACCCGTCGCCGCGCCTGCTGCACCTGGCCGAGCAGGCCGACGACCTCAAGGTGCGCCTCGAGCCCAACCGGGCGCAACTGACCGACGACATCCTGCGCGGCCGTGTCGTCGCGGGCCTGATCGGGCTGCCCGCGCCGCCGGGGTCGCTGCGCGCGCGCTTCGTCGGCGAGGCCGCCTCGACCAGTGCCGTGCAGGCGCGCACCGACGTCGTCGCGCTCTTGGACCTCATGGAGGCCGAGGGCACACACACGGCGGTCACCGACGTGACCCTGGCCCACACGACGCTGCCGGCCGCGCTCAGCCCCTTCTCCTACGTGGCGCCCGCCGACCTCGTCCTCTTCCTCGGTATCACGGTCATGCTCCTGGCGTCGGGTGTGGTCGAGACCCGGCGGCTCGGGCTCCTGCGCCGCCTCGCCGCCGCTCCGGTCTCGCGCCGCGCCATCGTGGCCGCCATGGTGGCGACGAGCCTCTGCGTGGCTGCCGCCCAGAGCGCCGGCCTCCTCCTGCTCGGCCGCGTCATCTTCGGGGTCCACTGGGGCGACCCCACGGCGGTGTTCCTCGTGCTGGCGACGCTCTCGCTGGCTTACGCCGGCGCGGCGGCACTGCTCAGCGTCCGCTCCGCCAGCGAGGAACAGGCCGTCTCCGTGGCGGTCGTGCTCGGCATCGTGTGCGGGCTGCTCGGTGGCTGCATGTACCCGCTCGACGTGGTCGGCCCGGTGGTCCGGGCGGTCGGCCATGTGGTGCCACAAGCCTGGGCCATGGACGCCTTCGTCAAGCTGATCTACGACCACGTGGGCGTCCTCGCCGTGCTGCCCGAGATCGCCGTCCTCGCCCTCTTCGCGGCGCTGCTCGGCGGTCTGGCGGTGCGCGCCTACGCGCGGACCGTGTACTCGCCGGGGTGAAAGCGCCGGGTCAGCCGGCGGAACTTCCAGGTGTGATCGGGCCACAGCGTCGTGTTGCGACCCCGGTGGTCGAGGTACCAGCTGGCACAGCCACCCTCGACCCACACGGAATGTTCCAGGCGGTGCTGCAGCCGCTCGTTGTAACGACGCTGCACCTCGGCCTTGACCTCCACCGTGTGCACGCCCGGGCGGCGCATGAACGCGACGGCGCTCGCGACGTAGTTGATGTGGGACTCGATCATGTAGATCATGGAGTTGTGGGCCAGCGTCGAGTTGGGCCCGATCATGAGGAACAGGTTGGGGAATCCCGCGACCGCCGACCCGGCGTAGGCCTCGACGCCGTTCGCCTTCCAGACCTCCGAGAGACGCGCACCGTCGCGGCCGACGATGTGCACGGCGTAGGGCGGCTCGGCGGCGTCGAACCCGGTCCCCATGATGACGACGTCGACGGGCCGGGCGATGCCGTCCTGGCCGACGACCTCGTGCGCGGTGAACGACGCCACGGGTGAGTCGACGACCTCGACGTTGGGCAAGGTGAGCGAGGGGTAGTAGTCGTCCGAGAGCAAGAGCCGCTTGCAGCCGGGTTCGTAGTGCGGCGTGAGCTTTTCCCGCAGGGACTCGTCGGGAACCTGGGCGGCCAGGTGCCGGAGTGCCGCCGCCCGCACCACCTGCTTGCGCCGCGTGCCCCGGCCGACGAACACGGAGAGGAGCGACTCGAAGAGGGCGTAGATGCGGAACCGGGACAGGCGCTGGGCGGCCGGCACCTTGCGGTAGAACGCCCGGCGCACCCGGGAGACGGCGCGGTCACGCCGGGGGACGATCCACGGCGGCGTCCGTTGGTGCAGGTACAGGTGCTCGACCACCGGCGCGATCTGCGGCACGAACTGGATGGCCGAGGCACCGGTGCCCACCACGCACACCCGTTTGCCACGCAGATCGAAGCCGTGCTCCCAGCGCGCCGAGTGGAAGACCTTGCCCCGGAACTGGTCGAGCCCCGGGAAGGCTGGAAGCGAGGGCTCGCTGAGCGAACCGGTGGCCCAGACGAGGATCCGAGACCGATAGGTCTCGCCGTCCGACGCTCGCACCTCCCACCTGCGGGCGTCGTCGTCCCAGCGCGCCTCGTCGACGGCGCGGCCGAAGCGAAGGTGGCCGCCGACCTCGAAGCGATCGACACAGGCCCGCATGTAGTCCCAGATCTCGCTCTGCGAGGGGAAGGCTCGCGACCAGTCGGGGTTGAGCGCGAAGGAAAACGAGTAGAGGTTCGACGGCACGTCGCAGGTGGCACCGGGATAGGAATTGTCGCGCCAGGTCCCACCGAGGTCGTTGCCGCGGTCGAGCACGGCGAAGTCCTCGATCCCCATGTCCCGCAGGCGAGCGGCCATGCCGATGCCGGAGAACCCCGCGCCGACGATCAGCACGTGGTGCTCGTGGACCGGGCGTTGCGCCGCCGGGTCGGGGGCCGTGGTGGTCGCCAGCGTCACGCCGTCACGTCGAGGCGACGAAGTCCGCGACCACTCGAGCCAGCTCCTCCCCGCAGTCCTCCTGGAGGAAGTGGCCGCCGCCGGCGATCGTGGTGTGCGGCTGGCCCTTCGCCCCGGCGATGCGCTCCTTCAGCTCGCGGTCCGCTCCCTTGGTGATGGGGTCGCCGTCGCTGAAGGCGCACAGGAAGGGGCGGTCGAAGGCGGCGAGGCCCACCCAGGCCGCGACGTTGTCGTCGTGCGCCGGGTCGTCGGGGCGTGACGGCACCAGCATCGGGAAGGCGCGGGCGCCCGCCTTGTAGGACTCGTCGGGGAACGGCGCGTCGTAGGCGGCCTGCACGTCGTCGGGCACGTCCTTGACGCAGCCTCCCTTCACGATCCCCCCCGTCGGGAACACCTCGACCTCCTGCGAGAACCGCTGCCAGGCGAAGAACGCCTCGCCCGGGCTGCGGTCGCCGGTCGGGAGAAAGGTGTTCGCCGCCACCACCCGTGCAAAGCGCTGGGGGTGCTCCCCCACCAGTCGGAGGCCGATGAGGCCGCCCCAGTCCTGACCGACCAGGGTGGCGTCGCGCAGGTCGAGGCGGTCGAAGAGCAGCTCGCGCATCCACTCGACGTGGCGTGCGAACGAATAGTCGCCGCGTTCGGCCGGCTTGTCCGAGCGCCCGAAACCGACCAGGTCGGGGGCGACGACCTGCAGGCCCGCGCCGGTGAGGACGTGGATCATCTTGCGGTAGAGGTACGACCACGAGGGCTCCCCGTGCATCAGGAGCACGATCGGGGCGTCCGGAGCGCCCTCGCGCAGGTAGTGGACCCGGAGGGACCCCCCGTCGCCGTCGGCGACCTCCGCGTAGTGCGGGTCGAAGTCGAAGCCGGAGAGGCCGACGAAGCGTTCGTCGGGGGTTCGGAGTGTCTGCATGCAGGCGGGATCCTACGCCGCCGGCGGTCCGGGAGCCCTGGTCCGGCGACCGTCCGACGGGGTGGGGTGCGGCCGGCCGTTCGGACCCCGTAGCCTGACGCCAACGTCAGAGACGACCCAGTTGGGGAGGGACCTTCGCATGACGACTGCCGACGCCCAGGAATACGACCCGTTTGCCGCCTTCGACGACGTCGTTGCCGGCACCACCCGCGACCCCTATCCCGGCCTCGCGCGCAAGCGGCGCGAGACCCCGGTCGTCAAGGGCTTCGTCATGTCGCCCGACGTCCTGCCCGAGGGCTTCGAGGCCCGGCCCGAATGGATCGCCTACCGATACGACGACTGCTCGCGGATTTTGCGCGATGCCAAGTCCTTCACGTCAACTGCCTACGACACCAGCATCGGGATGGTCATGGGCCACGTCATTCTGGGCATGGACGACCCCGAACACCGCGACCACCGCAACCTGGTCGCCCACGCCTTCCGCGAGAAGTCTCTGGCCCGCTGGGAGCCGGAGTTCATCCGGCCGATCATCGACGAGCAGATCGACCGCTTCGCCGCCGACGGTGAAGCGGATCTGGTCCGCCAGCTCACCTTCGAGTTCCCGGTGCGGGTGATCGCCCGACTCCTCGGGCTGCCCGAGGAGGACTTCCCGCAGTTCCACCGGTGGGGCATCGAGTTGATCGGACTGGTGGCCGACGTCGAGCGCGGCATCGCCGCGTCGGAATCGCTGCGGGAGTACTTCGCCGCCATCGTGGCCGAGCGCCGCGCGCACCCGGCCGAAGACGTGATCAGCGACCTCATCGACGCCGAGATCGACGGCGAGCGCCTGAGCGACGAGGCGATCTATTCGTTCCTGCGTCTTCTGCTCCCGGCCGGTGCCGAGACGACGTATCGATCGTCGGGCAACCTGCTCTACCTGCTCCTCACCCACCCCGACCAGCTCGACGCAGTGCGCGCAGACCGCTCGCTGCTGCCCCAGGCAATTGAGGAGGGGCTCCGCTTCGAGCCACCGCTCCTCACCATCAACCGGACGACGACGTGCGAGGTCGAGCTCGCCGGCGTGACGATCGGGCCCGGGGAGAGCATCACGCCGCACCTGGGGTCGGCCAACCACGACGAGACCCGCTGGGGGGATGCGGAACACTTCGACATCTTCCGCGCCCCCATCCCCCACATCGCCTTCGCGCACGGGCCGCACATGTGCCTCGGGATGCACCTCGCCCGTCTCGAGACGCGGGTGCTGCTCAACCGGGTCTTCGACCGGCTGGACGGCCTGACGCTCGACCCCGGCGACTCGGACCCGCACATTCGAGGGGATGTCTTCCGGTCCCCCACCGCATTGCCGGTGACCTTCCAGGCGGCCTGACCCGACGTGATGTGAGATTTCCGGAGGGGCAGCGGACTGGCCCGCCCCGAACAGGCGATGGCCGGGACCAGCCGCAAACCCCCAGCCCCCGACACCACGAGCCACGTTGTTCGCGGCAGTCACCCGGCGTCGAGGGCCGCCATCCCTGACAGAGACCACAGCATCGCCCGGTGATACAGACGGTGGACGAGGAGCGGGAGCGACAACGAGGGACGGCGTCGCACCTGTCTTCAGCACGATCAATGCGGCTCAACTGTTGGTGCAGAGTGGGCCGTTAGGCCAGTTGTTGCACACCTCGCGTACGACGTTCAGAACGCTGCTGCGGGGGATCGGGTTGCTGCTGTTCGCATTGATTGGCCCTGCAACGCTCTGCATCGCAGTGGCCAACATCTCTTGGTTCTTGCATCCATAGGCAATGGGTTGCCCCGCAGACGAACTCGCAACAAGGTACCGCGGCCCCGAGGAACCAGTGCCCTGATAGACCGCTGCCGCTGCCTTCGCGCACTTGGCGATGTTCGGGCCGGACGGCGTTGTTGTGGTTGGCCCCGCGGACGCAGCTCCCCGAGACGCAGAGGCCATCATCGAAGGTGCCGTTGCACGCCCGATGAAGAATGCGGCGACGAGCAGGCCGACCAAGACGAGCCCTAGGAGGAGTCGCGCTCCCGGGATCGGAGATCGACGGCGCTGCATTCGCCGCGGCGTGTGGGTGCCCCTGTCGGTCATGGAAGCCACCGGCCGGTCATCGGACACGGACGCATTCTGACAGTTGACGTAGCACGAAAAAGTTCCTCATTCCTCGTCGCCGACGACCCAGAACAGCGCGCGCGATGAACCCCTCGTGGGGAGTGCCCCTCGCTGGCGCGACCGTCGTGCCGTTGCAGGGATCGCTGGGGCGGGGCGGGGCATCACGGTCGCGTCATCGCACGACGAGACATCCCCGAGCCCGAGGGGAGCGGACTGGCCCCGGTCGGGCGGGACAGGACCAACCGCTAACCCCCGCCTCCCCGTCATCAGCGGATTGTCTCTTCGTAGGCAGGGTCATCCAGCCGCGTCGGGGCGGTCATGATCCACAGAGACCACAGCATCGCCCAGTGATACAGACGTGGACCGAAGCGCGCTTCGGAAACCAACCCAGACCCGTTGAGGGTGCAGCTCCCGGCCGCGAGGGGTGTTGGTGCCCGAGGGCTGTCCGCCAAGTTCGATCTCTTGCATCGTGAGCCGAGCCCCCACCGGCACACCCCGAGACTCCCCCACCCGTAAGAAAGGCGAGCGACGGACGTTCTTCTGATCGGGGGGGTGGCGGCGCAGATAGGTGGCTGCGCTGTGTTTGGCGGCGCCTCCCCCAAAGCGGGCAGGGTTCGCCGCCTCCGCTCAGGGGTAGGCCCAGACCTCGCCCAAATCGTCCCTCCGTCACGGGTGTCGTGACGTACAGTTCCCTCGCAGGAGCAGTGCAGAGCTGCGAAAGAGCGGTCAGAGGTCACGTTTCCGCACGTCAGAGCGTAAATACACTTTGCCACACTTCCCCGACGACATCTTCACCGAGCCCGACGCGGACCCGCACGCGCTCGCCAACCTCGGTCCCTTGCGTCCGCTGGCGGGCTCGTGGTCCGGCACCAAGGGCGCCGATTCACACCCGGTTCTCGACGGCGCGAAAGCAGACGCCTACGTGGAGCACTACGTGCTCGACGTGATCGACGCGCAGACGAACGGGCCGCAGCTCTTCTATGGCTTGCGCTACCACACCCACATCACGAAGCCCGGCGAGATCGAGACCTTCCACGACCAGGTCGGCTACTGGCTGTGGGAGCCGGCCACGCGCTCCATTGTGTTCTCGCTGAGCATCCCGCGCGGCCAGGTGGTCCTCGCCGGCGGCACGGCGGATCCCGACGCAACGTCGTTCTCGGTCTCGGCCCGCCTCGGCGACCCTCATTTCGGCATCGTCACGAGCCCGTTCCTCGACCACGCGTTCCATACCGTGTCCTACGACATCACGGTGACCGTTCACTCGGAGGACGAGTGGTCCTACGAGCAGGACACGGTGCTCGAGGTCCGGGGCACCACCGGGCCCTTCCACCACACCGACCACAACACGTTGACCCGGGTGGGGCCGCCCCTCCCCAACCCAATGGCGGGCGGCCAGGCCTAGAGGCCGACGGCCGGACGGACGGCGTCGACGCCGTCGCCGCGGGCGACGAGGACGGTGTCCACCATCGACGGCGGGAACAACCCGTGCGACACGACGCCGGGCACCAGGTCGAGGCGCGCGGCGAGGGCGGCGGGATCGTCCACTCGTCCCGCGTAGTCGGCCAGCACGCCGCCGTCGGGCGTGGGCGGTGCGTCGCGGAGCGTCGTCGCGCCCACGGCGCGCAGCGTGGCGCCCACTCCGAAGGTCAGCAGCTCGAGGGGCACGGGAGGATGCAGCCGGCCGACGAGCTTGTTGGACGACACGATCACGACGAAACGGTCAGCCGCCGCAGCCACGACGCGCTCGCGGGTGTGCGCGCCGCCACCGCCCTTGACCAGCCAGCACGCCGGGTCGACCTGGTCGGCCCCGTCGATGGCGATATCGAGCCGGTCGAGGCCGTCGAAGGGACCGACGTCGAGTCCCTCGGCCGCGGCCAGTCGCTCGGTGGCGGGGGACGTCGCCACGCACACGATGGCGAGACGCCGCCGCGCCAGGGCGGGGACGAGCTCCGCCACGGTCGTGCCGGTGCCCAGTCCGACCCGCATGCCGTCGGCGACGAGATCGACGGCGACCAGCGCCGCAGCGCGCTTCTCGGCCTGGAACTCGTCGGACGGCGTCACCATCGAGACGGCCTCAGCTTCGCGGCACGTCCTTCCAGGCCAGCTCCTTGTCCGTCCGGACGTCGCCGGGCAGGCCCAAGACCCGCTCGCCCAGGATGTTGCGCATCACCTCTGACGTGCCACCCTCGATGGAGTTGGCGCGCACGCGGAGGAACATCTTGTGCACGTCGGGTGAGCCCATGCCGACCAGCTCGGGACGCAGCATGGGATACCCCGCCGGCATCAACATCCCCTCGTTGCCCAGAAGGTCCATGCACAACTCGTAGGCGTGCTTGTTCAGCTCGGCGAAGGCGAGCTTGGCCACGGAGCCCTCGGGCCCCGGCGTGCCTGCTTTGCGGGTGGCGGCGGCGCGGGCATTGGTCATGGAGAAGGCCTCGCTGCGGACGTAGGTGGACACGAGGCGGTCGCGCAACGCGAGGGCGTGCGGTGAGGTGTCGCCCTTCCACTTGTCGTTCCAGATCTTGATCGCCTCGGCGATCGGGCCCGAGCCGCGACGCAGCACTGCTCCGCCGATGGAGACGCGCTCGTTCATGAGGGTGGTCAGCGCCACCCGCCAGCCCTCTCCCGTGCCACCGAGCCGTGCGGTGTCCGGAACCCGGGCATCCGTGAAGAAGACCTCGTTGAATTCAGCCTCGCCGGTGATCTGGAAGAGGGGTCGTACCTCGACGCCTGGAGCCTTCATGTCGACGAGGAACGCCGTCATGCCTTGGTGCTTTGGCACCTCGGGGTTGGTGCGGGCGATGATCAGTCCGAAGGACGAGATGTGCGCCAACGTCGTCCAGACCTTTTGGCCGTTCAACACCCACTCGTCCCCGTCGCGCTCGGCCCGCGTCGAAAGGCCGGCGACGTCGGAGCCTGCGCCGGGCTCGCTGAAGAGCTGGCACCAGATCTCCTCGCTGGTGAAGAGCGGCCGGAGGTAGCGCGCCTTCTGCTCGGGCGACCCGTGCGTGACGATCGTCGGCGCGCACATCCCGTAGCCGATCGGGTTCTTCACGGCAGCGGCCGGGGCGCCCCCGGCGTGCAGCCGAGACTGCACGTGTTGCTGGTCCTTGGGGGACAGGCCGAGGCCGCCGCACCCTGGTGGATAGTGCACCCACGCCAGGCCGCGGTCGTACTGTTCCCCCAGGAATTGCGGCGCCGGTGTGGTCGCCGGCGGGCACTCCGCCAGGAGATCGTCGACCAGTTCGTCCACGTTCGTGCTCATGCCCGCACCCTATAGCGTGCTGTCGTGCAGGAACGGGCGCAGTCGCGACCGACGTGGCGAGGCGGGCGGCGCCTCGTCGTGCCCCCGCGGGGACGAGCGGCCAGGGCGTGACCGCGGCGGTGACGCTCCCCGACGGCAGGGAGCTGGCGTACGAGGAGTACGGCGATCCTGCGGGGTTCCCTGTCCTGAGCTTCCACGGAGGTCTGTCGTCGCGGCTCGACGCCGCGCCCGCCCACGACGCCGCCATCGCCAAGGGCGTTCGTCTCGTGTCACCCGACCGGCCCGGCATCGGGCGCTCCACGTTTTCACCCGGACGCCGACTCCTCGATTGGCCGACCGACGTCCGCCACCTCGCCGATCGCCTCGGGCTGGACCGCTTCGCCGTGATGGGTTGGTCCGCCGGAGGTGCGTACGCCGCCGTCTGCGCAGCCAAGCTGGGCGAGCGGGTGTCGGCCGCGGCACTGCTGTCGAGCGCCGTGCCGCTCGACCGCTACGGGACGACCCGCGGCCTGACCGCCGAGGACCGCGTGCTGATGCTGCTGGCGCGCCACGCCCCTGGGCTGTGCTCGGCCGTGATGCGCGTCAGCATCGTGAACGCGAGCAACGCCCGTCTGCTGCGCGCCGTGATGCGCGCCATCCCCCCGGCAGATCGCACCGTGCTGCGTGAGTGGGGGCCGCCCGACCTCGCGCTGGCGTTTGTTCGCGAATCACTTCGGCAGGGCACAGACGGCAACGTGCTGGACTACCGGATCTTCGGTGATCCGTGGGGGTTCGCGCTGGAGGAGATCCGTGTGCCGGTCCAGATCTGGGAAGGCGCCGACGACCGCACCGGGCCACCCGGGTACCGCGACTTCCTCGCCCGCCACATTCGCCAGGCCACCGTCACGGTCGTCCCCGGCGAGGGCCACCTGTCACTGCTGCCGCATCAGGCGAAGTCGATCTTCGGCGCGCTGCTCGAAGGCGACCACAACGCCGAGTCCACGGCGCGATGGAACGTGGGGTAGGCGAAGATCATGGTCCGCAGGGTCTCCACCGGGACCCGGGCATGTACCGCCAACGCAAGCAGCCCCAGCACTTCTCCGCCGCTGGGTCCCATGGAGGTGGCGCCGACCAGCACGCCGTCGCATGCCACCAACTTCACGATGCCGTGGCCGCGGTGGATCCAGCCGCGCGCCGATTTCGCGATGGGCTCGGCGAACACCGCGATCTCCCCCCCACCGGCACGCGCCTGCGCTTCGGTCAAGCCGACCGAGCCGATCTCGGGGTCCGTGAAGGTGACGCGAGGGAGGGCGCGGTAGTCGGCTTCCGGCCGCGGCTGCCCGAGAATGTCCGCGATGCACAGGCGGGCCTGGTACACCGCCACATGGGTGAACGCTCCCTTCCCGGTGACGTCACCCACAGCCCAGACCCCAGGCGCGACGCGCATCCGGCCGTCGACGGGGATGCCGCGCGCCTGCTCGTCCAAGCCGAGGACGCCGACACCCAACGACGCCAGGTCCGCCCGCCTGCCGGTGGCGACGAGCATGCGTTCGGCGCTCAGTGCCTGACCACCCGCGAGGTGCACGGTGGCGCCCGACGCCCCGGCGCGCTCGACGCGCTCGATCTCCACCCCGGTATGGATCTCGATCCCCTCCTCCGCCAGGATGCGCGTGATGCGCTCGGACACCTCGGGCTCCTCGGGGGCGACGAGGCGATCGGCCATCTCGACGACGTCCACGTGAGTCCCGAAGCGGCACATCGCCTGACCGATCTCGAGCCCGATGGCGCCACCGCCGATCACCAGCAGCGACGCCGGCACGTCCTCCGCGGCGACGGCGTCCCGGTTGGTCCAGTGCGGAACGCCCACGAACATCGGTGGGATGAACGGGCGCTGGCCCGTGGCCAGGACGAGGGCCCGACGAGCGGAGATCGTCTCGCCCGCCACCTCGACGGTGCGCGGACCGGTGACTCGGGCGTGGCCGCGCACCAGCCGGCCACCCTTGCGTTCGAGGCGTTCGACGGCCACGGCGTCGTCCCACGAGTCGGTGGCCTCGTCCCGGATGCGGCGGGCCACCGGCGACCAATCGGGCTCCACCTGCGCATCGCCCGCCATCCCCGGGATCCGCCGTGCCTCGGCCAGCAGGTCGGCGGCCCGCACCATCATCTTGGAGGGGATGCAGCCCCAATAGGGGCACTCGCCGCCCACGAGCTCTGCCTCGACGCCGATCACCTCGAGCCCCGCTTCGGCCAGGCTCTCGGCGACCTCCTCGCCACCGGGCCCGAGCCCGACGACGACGGCGTCAGCTTCCATGGGGCCTACAGCCCGCCCCAGTTCGTGACCTTGACCGGCGCCACGATCGGCGTGCCCACGTCGAGCTGGATCTCGTAGTGGTCTCCGAGCGGGAGGTTGCGCGGGTCGCCCGTGTAGATGCCGGATGCCTTACCCGGAGAGGTGAAAAACACGGTGACCTTGCCGGTGGCCGGTCCGACCTGGGTCGAGCTCAGCGGTTGGCCCCACTCGTCGAAGACCTGGCCCAGCGTGTAGGTGTCGTTGGTGCTCGGCGACTCGACGTGGATGATCCCGTCGTTCGCGTGGACATGCAGCCAATAGAAACAACTGCCCGTCGAGACGAAGGGTCCTTGCGCAGTGGACTGTGCCTGAGCGCCCGGGATGCCGATGCCATAGGGGATCACACGCGCCTGGCCGTTGACGAAGACCGTGAGATGGGTGTGCACGTGCACCTGCGTCTGCTCACCCGTCTGACACTGGATGCCGTCGATGGTTTGCCCGGTGGCGGCGTTGATCAGGGTCGCGAGACGCGGGCCGCTCGGGACGGGGACGGTCTCGGGGCCCGGAGTGCCGGCCGGTGGCTGCACCCAGGTGGACTTCATGGAGGCGGGGATCGCGTCCAGCTTGATGTTCGGGTGCGTGAACTGCTGCGGCGTGGAGCTCCCGCCGCCGGCGAGCACGACGATCAGCACCACCGCGAGGGCGACGACCGCGACGACGCCGCCGACGCGAGTCCAGGTCCGAACGCGCTTCTGGCGCAGCTCAGCGGCACGTTTCTCGGCGGCGCGCTGCTGGGCCTCCGCCCGGCGCTGGGCCTTGGACTTGGTCTGGCTCGTGTTGCTCATCGGGGGGTCAGCGTAGCGAACCAATCCCAGCGAAAGGCATCAACCCGCTCCAGCGGGCCGGCCCACTCCGCCCGGGTTCCGGCCGCCGCGACCATCTCGGAGAGGGCGGACGCCGCACCGAAGAGCTCGCCGTCGACAAAGGCCACGGTGAGGTGGCGGGCCCGGATGGCGTCGGCGAACTGCCAGGCGCCGGCCACACCGGGGTGATCCACGAGGGCCCGGCCGTCGACCGCCGGCCCCACGACCACGTAGACGCCGTGGGAGGGCCGGAAGGGCACGGCGCCGGCAGAGACCGCGACGCGGGGTGCGGCCCATTGTCCGACGATCTCGAAGGGCCCGGAGAGCACGGCGCGCCGGGCCGCGAAGAAGCGGTCTGCGGCATGGAGCCGCTTGGCCAGCTCCATGAAGGGGGGGATCACGTCCTCGTCACGGAGGAGGTACAGCGTCATGTAGTGGAAGGGGTCGAGCTGCTCGGTGGTCGCCGCCTCCGCCGCGGTGCACCGGGGCGAACGGACCCAGCGCTGCCCGAAGGAGATGCCCTCGATCGTGAACTGCTCGGGGAGGTGGTCGAGCTGGTGCCAGGCGTTGTAGGCCTCGTGTCCCGACGGGTCGGTCACCTCGGTGAACGAGAAGAACCCAAGCACCTCGTGAGGGTAGCCCTCGGTCGCACGGTGCAAGACTCTGCGGCCGATGCCTCACGACACCCGGCTGCTGGCCGGCGTCCGCGTCCTCGACTTGAGCATCTGGCGGCCCGGGCCCTACGCGACCTCACTTCTGGTGGCCCTGGGCGCCGACACGCTGAAGGTGGAGCCCCCGGGAGGCGATCCCATGCGCCACTACGCCGGTCTGTTCGAGACCATCAACAGCGGCAAGCGCAGCCTCGAGCTCGATCTGAAGGACCAGGGCGACCGGGGCCGGGCCATGGAACTGGCCTGCGAGGCGGACGTGGTCGTCGAAGGCTTCCGGCCCGGCGTCATGGCTCGCCTCGGACTGGACGACGCCACGGTCCGGGCGCGGAACCCCGGCGTCGTCTACTGCTCCATCTCGGGCTACGGGCAGGACGACCCGCGGGCGGCGCTCCCGGGCCACGACGTCAACTACCAAGCGTGGGCCGCGGCGCTGACACCCGATGCAGGCGCGGTGGCAACCATCCCACCCCTCCCGGTGGCGGATCTGGCCGCCGGCATGACGGCTGCGTTCGGGGTGTGCGCCGCCCTGCTCGGCCGGGCGGCGAGCGGCCGGGGCACCTACCTCGACGTGTCCATGACCGACGTGCTGTCCACCTGGACCGGGCGGGCCGGTGCCGGTGGGAGCGGCGACCCCACCACGGTGCCGGGTTACGGGCTCTTCACGACGGCCGACGGCGGCCAGCTCTCCTTGGGGGTGCTGAACGAGCAGCATTTCTGGTCGGCGCTCTGCAAGGTGCTCGAGCTGAACCAGGTGGCGGGCCTCGACTTCGCCGAGCGCAGCCGGCGTGGAACGGAGATGCAGGGCGCGGTGCGCGCTGCCATCACCGGGAGGAGGCGGGACGAGCTGGTCTCGGCGCTGGCCGACGCCGGCGTACCCGTGGCGCCGGTGCTCACCCGCACCGAGATGCTCTCGGCAATGCCCTTTCCCGCCTTCCCCATCCGCATCCCGGTGCTCGACCCACTGCCGGCGGTCCCGGCCCTCGACGAGCACCACGGCCAGGGATTCCTCCCGCGCCGCTGACGCCGGCCGCGTCGGCGGGCTGTTACGTTGCGGGCGGCCCATGACGCCGATCGCTGACCTGCTCGCCGCCAACCGGGGCTACGCCGCCGCCCGCGCCAATGTGGCCGACCCCAAGCCCAGCCGCCATCTCGCGGTGGTCACCTGCATGGACGCGCGCATCGACGTCTTCGCGGTGCTCGGTCTGCACCTGGGCGAAGCGCATGTGATCCGGAACGCCGGCGGCCGGGTCACCGACGACGTGCTCCGTAGCCTGGCGCTCTCGAGCGCCGTGCTGGACGTGGACACTGTCGTCGTCATGCAGCACACCATGTGCGGCCTCGCCGGCGTCAGCGACGAGGAGCTGCGCGCGCTCACGGGCGCCGATCTCGGGTTCTTCCCCATCGACGACCATGCGGCGGCGCTCCGCGAGGACGTGAAGATCCTGGCGCAGACGCCCTATCTCACACGGCTGCGCATGATCGCCGGGTTCGTCTACGACGTGGAGAGCGGGCGCCTCGAGGACGTGGTGCGCTGGGAACGACCGGACTGACGACACGCACATGCGCGTCACCATCCTGGACGACTGGTTCGACACGGTGCGGACGCTCCCGTCCTTCGCCAAGTTGGCCGGGCACGACGTCACGGTCTTCACCGACCACGTCCAGGACGACGACGTCCTGGCGAGCCGCCTCAAGGATGCGGAGGCGTTGGTCCTGATCCGAGAGCGGACCGAAATCCGCTCCCCTCTGCTCGAACGCCTCCCGGCGCTGCGGCTCATCAGCCAGCGCAGCGTCTATCCCCATATCGACGTCGACGCGTGCACCGCGCTCGGCGTCGTCGTGAGCTCCGAGCTGCACAGCGACACGCCGTCGTACGCCGCCGCCGAGCTCACCTGGGCGCTCGTGTTGGCGTCGCTGCGCCAGATCACGACGCAGCAGGCGTCGCTGCGTGCCGGACGATGGCAGGCGGGTGTCGGGCGAACCGCGCGCAGCTTGACGCTCGGAATTTTCGGGTACGGGCGAATCGGCCGCGTCGTCGCCGGCTATGGCCGCGCCTTCGGAATGGCATTGCTCGTGTGGTCGCGACCGTCGTCGCTCGAACGCGCGCGAGCGGACGGCTTGGCGACCGCGGCGGACCAAGGCTCCTTCTTCGCCGACTGCGACGTGGTCTCGCTGCACCTCCGGCTCGTGGCCGACACCCGGGGCATCGTGACCGCAGCGGATCTGGCTCGCATGAAGCCGGACGCCCTGCTCGTCAACACCAGCAGGGCGGGGCTGATTGAGGCGGGCGCGCTGGCGGCGGCGTTGCGCGCCGGCCGGCCCGGCATGGCTGCCGTCGACGTGTTCGAATCCGAGCCGATGCTCGACACGGCCAACCCGCTGCTCTCCATGGACAACGTCGTGTGCACGCCCCATATCGGCTATGTCACCAGAGAGGAGTGGGATGTACAGTTCAGCGACATTTTCGAACAGATCAACGCGTATGCAGCGGGAACGCCCATCAACGTGGTGAACCCCGACGCCCTGAGCCGATCCCGAGGAGCCCCCCATGCCGGCTGAACGCAGAGCGCCGAGAGCACCCGCGCCTGGACGCCCCCTACGCGTCGCGAGGTTGCGCGCGGGGCTCGCCCTGCTCGCAGGCTGCGTGACGTTGGTGCCCGCGCTCGTTCTGGCCGCTCCGCAGACGGCGGGGGCCGCCTATCCCGACAACCCCGCGCAGCCCGTCAACTTCGGGGACGCAGGCTTCTTCGGACCAGACGGCGGGCTGCAACTCAACGCGCCCGACGTCGGGATGGCCTCGACGCCGAGCGGCCACGGCTACTGGATCGTCGCATCAGACGGTGGGATCTTCACCTACGGCGACGCCGGCTTCTTCGGCTCGACCGGAGGCACCGCGCTCAACGCGCCGATCGTCGGGATGGCCACGACTGCGGACGGCGGCGGGTACTGGCTCGTGGCCTCCGACGGTGGCATCTTCAGCTACGGCGACGCCGCCTTCCACGGCTCGACGGGCGGCATCCACCTCAACCAGCCAGTCGTCGGGATGGCCGCCACCACGGACGGCGGCGGGTACTGGTTGGTGGCCTCCGACGGCGGGATCTTCAGCTTCGGCGACGCCGCCTTCCACGGCTCGACCGGCGGCATCCAGCTGAACCAGCCCGTCGTCGGGATGGCCGCAACCACGGACGGCGGCGGGTACTGGCTGGTGGCCTCCGACGGAGGGATCTTCAGCTTCGGCACCGCACCGTTCCTGGGCTCAATGGGTGGCACCCCGCTCAATGCCCGTATCGTCGGCATGGCCGCGTCGGCGGCCGGCTACTGGATGGCGGCGGCCGACGGCGGCGTCTTCAACTTCGGGACGCCCTTCGCCGGGTCCATGGGCGGCCAGCCTCTGGCCAACTCGATTCACGCCATCGCCGCCACGCCAGACGGCGGCGGGTACTGGCTCCTGCCGACGCCCCCGCCGCCACCTCCCCCGACCTTGGGTCCGGGAGCCAACGGCGCCGCCGTCGCCCTCCTCCAGCACGGTCTCCTCGCTCGTGGGTACTGGGTGGACACGACAGCGGGGAACTTCGACGACAGCACCGAGCAGGCGGTATGGGCCCTGCAGAAGGCGGCAGGACTGGCCCGCGATGGGGTCGTCGGGCCGGCGACCTGGGCGGCGCTTCAGGCGGGCGTGGTTCCGCGGCCGCGCAGCACGTCCGGCTACGTCATTGAGGTCAACCTGGCCAACGACCTCGTGATGGTCGTCAACAACGGCCAGCTCCTCTACACGCTCAACACGTCCACCGGCGGCGGGTACACCTATACCAGCGACGGCGTCACCTCGGTGGCGATCACCCCCACCGGCCTGTTCCACACCTATCGAGTGATCGACGGCGTGGACGTCGACTCGCTCGGCACCCTCTGGCGACCGCGATTCTTCACCGGTGGCTACGCCATCCACGGCGACTCGTCGGTCCCCCCGTACCCGGTGTCCCACGGATGCGTGCGCGTGAGCAACGAGGCGATCGACTGGATCTGGGCCAACAACATCGACCCGCTGGGCACGGCGGTCTGGGTCTATTAGGACTCAGTCGGTCCCTATGCGCTGCAGGCAGTCGTAGGCGGCGTACTTGTAGAGGTCACTCACGGTCGGGACATCGAAGGTCGAGTGGATGAAGTAGTCCAGCGTGCCGCCAAAGTGGATCACGGCCTGACCCTGGTGGATGAGCTCGGTCGCCCCCTCGCCGATCATGTGTACTCCGAGGAGGCGGCGGTCGCCCCGGGCCACGACGATCTTCAGCGCGCCGTCGGTCGCACCCGCGATGGCAGCGCGAGTGTTGTCCTTGAACCACGAGACGCCGACCGCATAGGCGAGTCCGCGCTCTTGGGCCTGCTCCTCGGTCAGACCCACCATGGCGCACTCCGGGATCGAGTAGACGCCGAAGGGCGTCAACGGGTCAACCGTCTGCTTGAAAGGGATCGACATGGCGTAACAGGCCGCCACGCGACCCTGCTCCATCGACACCGAGGCCAGCGCCGGTGGCCCGATGACATCCCCGGCGGCGTAGATTCCGGGAACCGACGTCTGGAAATGCTCGTCGACGAGGACCCGCCCGCGCTCGTCGGTCGCGACACCCGCTTCCTTGAGCCGTAGCTCCTCGGTGTTGCCGGTGCGTCCGGCGGCGTAGATGACCTTCTGAGCGGAGAGAGACTCACCCGAGGACATCTCGACGCGCATTCCCGCCGCTTCGCGGGTGACGGCAGTGACGCCGGTCTCCGAGAGGACGCGCATGCCGAAGGAGCCAAAGGTGTCCCGCAAGATGCCCGACAGCTCCGCGTCGAGGAAGGGCAACAGCCGGACGCCGCGATCGACCAGGGTGACCTCCGCTCCGAGGGCGAGAAAGATAGAGGCGTACTCGCACGCCACGGCGCCGCCGCCGACCACCACGAGGCTGCGCAACGGTCGGTCGAGCGCGTGGGCCGTGTCGGAGTCGAGGACGTCCACGCCGTCGAAGGGCACGCCCGGCGGGTGGAAGGGACGTGACCCCGTCGCGAGCAAGATGGCTTCCGCCCTAAGGGCTCGAGCTCCCGCCGGTGTGTCGACGTCGATGGTGCCGTCGCCGGCCAGTCGGGCCGTGCCGTGCACGAACGTGATGTCGTGGCGCCGGAGGTTCTCCCGCACGGCTTCGGTCATCATGGCGGTGACGTCGGCCTCGCGGGCTCGCAGGCGGCCGATGAGGACATCGGGCCGAAGATCCATGCCAACGCCGTAGATCTGGTGCCGGGTGAACCCCGTCAGATAGAGCGCGGCCTCTCGCATGGTCTTGGTGGACACGGCACCGGCCACCATGGTCCCGCCCGGATCAGGTAGGCGGTCGACGACGGCGACGCGGCGGCCGAAATAGGCAGCCTGGGCGGCGGCCTTCTCCCCCGCCGGCCCCGATCCCACCACGACCATGTCGAAACGGTCGACGTCCGCCTTCCTGGCCATGGGGCGCAGTCTGCCGCGTGCTGCAGGGAGACCGCTACGGCCGAGGTCAGACAACCCTCCGGCTGACGAGGACGGGAGTGCACGCCAGATGCCTCAGATGTCGTCGTCGAGCATGTAGTTTCGACGGGTCGGCGTGGACTGCGATCTCGTCCGAACTCTTCTGTTGGCCAGCACTTTCGCGTGATCGCCGTCCGTCGTCAGTTGCGGTGTTGACGCGGTCCTGTGTCACGTTTGTGTCACGCCACCAACCGGGAGGAGACAGATGGAAGACCCAGCCAAAGTCAACGAGGGCATCAGGCGGGCAGTGGCACTCATGACCGCATGGGACGAAGGTGACGCAGGCGACACCACGTTCGCGGTCATCCTCGCATCCCAGGAATTGGCCGCTGCCTCCGCCAATGACAAGCTCCTGGAGGACAGCGTCGATGTGATCGCCGGCTTCATGTCGCTGTCCAGCCGTCTGCTGGCTGCGCTCGAACGTCACACCGGGGAGGCAACCTCGGCCATCCTCGAGCGCGTCGGTGAAGAGGCAGCTGAGTAGGAGTTCACTCCACCGCCCTGCGAATCGCACGACGCACCGCCACCGTCGTCGCGTCCTCACGTTCTTCTCAGTCCCTATCCCAGAATGGCGGCATGCTGGCCAGGGTTACTTCGAAGGTCTGACCCGGACGTCCCAGCCCCAGGCTGCGAGGATGGAAAGATGGCATCGCCGGTGGCCGATTGCTTCATCTGCGAGAAACACCGCCTCGGAGATGAGGCCGAAGGTGGCGTGCTCTTTGAGGATGGTCTCCTCTACGTCGGTCACGTCCATGCGATTGCCGGTCCAACGGCCTATCGAGGACAGATCGTGGTTGAACCAAAACGGCACGTTCGTGGCCTCGGTGAACTCAACGACGTCGAAGCAGAGGCCGTCGGCCGAACGATCAGCCGAATGGCGCGCCTCCTTCACGATGCAGTGGGCGCGGAGCACGTCTACATGTGGGTGATCGGCGACGAGGTGCCGCACCTGCACGTTCAGCTTGTGCCTCGCTTCCCGAACACACCCCGTGAGTATTGGGGGCCGAGGCTGCTGAGGTGGCCCCATGCCCCCCGAGTCGACCCAATGGAGATGCGGACTCTCATCTCCGCGCTTCGAGACCAATTCGCTGCCTCGTAAGCGAGTGCCAGCGATCGCGTGGGATTGGAATGCAGTTGAAAGGGGCAGGATCGATACCAAACGAATGGAATCGTCACGGGGTACCGGGGACAACTTGATGCAGCGGGGTACGGGCAGTCCAGGTCGCACACCCGCTCACACCCGAGACTGAAGCGAGGATTTGCATGTCCGAGAAACTGACAACCTGCTTGTGGTTCGACCACGGTGAGGCCCGCAAGGCGGCGGAGTTCTACGCGACGACCTTTCCGGAAAGCCATGTTGATGCGATCCATCGAGCTCCGTCGGATTATCCCGACGGGTCGGCCGGAAACGAGCTCACGGTCGAATTCACCGTGCTCGGTCGGTCATTCGTGGGTCTCAACGGTGGACCGAACTTCGTCCCGAACGAGGCCGTCAGCTTGATGGTGTTGACCGACGACCAGGCCGAGACCGACCGGTATTGGAACGCGATCGTCGACAACGGTGGGGAGGAAAGCGCGTGTGGCTGGTGCAGAGACCGGTGGGGCTTCTCCTGGCAGATCACGCCGCGAGCTTTGCTGGAGGCCATGAACAGCCAGGACGAGGCCGCGGCGAAACGGGCTATGGAGGCGATGATGACGATGAAGAAGATCGACATCGCTGAAATCGAGGCCGCCGCTCGAGGATCAACGCAGAAACCTTCGGGCTGAGGCATGACCATGGCTCGCGTCTCTCAGGTAGCCGCGCCTGACGCGGAGGTCGGGCGACGCGCAGTAATCGGGCAATGCGGATTAAGAGTCGCTCGGACGCCGAGATGCTTCAGGACGAATACAGACGGGTTGCGGCACGGCTGTCAGGGACGGGCGACATCGCCGTCTTCGACCCGTTCGCAGTGCGTGGTTTGCGGCGCAGGAACGGAAGTTCGACCCATCGGTATGACGCCGCAGCGAGGAGGAACGAGGCTGCGATGCAGATTGCGACGACACCAGTGTGTTCGATGCCATGGAAGAGATGGGACTGAACGAAGACCAAGACGAGCGGAAAGTGATACAGGTAGATCCCGTACGAGCGTCGCCCTATCCACACCGGACCGCGGTTCGACAGGAGCCTCGTCAGGGTTCCCGTCGGTACGAGGACGATCCCGGTGACGAGGACGAGCGAGGCCAGCGTCCCGCCCACCATCATGATCGAGCGGCCTCGCTGTGAGATGCACAGCACCGCGAAAATGACCAGGGCCGCTGTCGCTGCCATCTGCGCTCGTCGCGCCCAATCGCCGTCGAGAACCAGGACTCGGCCGTCGTGATTGACAAGGAACGCCAAGGCGCAGCCGGCCAGGAGGCCCATAGCGTGGGTGTCGGTGCGGTAGTACGCACCGCTCCAGTGGTTCATGGCCCAAAGGAAATACGCCATGTCGGCCACGGCCAGAACGCCCAAGACGATGGCCATCGCATAGCGACTCCGGATCGTCCTGTACGCCACCAGGGTGACGATCAACGGCCACAACAAGTAGAACTGCTCCTCGATCGAAAGTGACCAGGTGTGCGCCAAGAGCCCGAGCCCCTGACCACCTTGTGCTGCCATGTGCCAGTTGCCCAAGTAGAAGGTCACCCAAGGCAGGCCGGTGATGGTTTGATGCCGCAGCGCAGGCGTGGCCATCAGCGCAACGACACCAGCGAAGACCATTGCACACGCGAGCGCGGGAAGAAGTCGGAGCGCTCGCCGAGTCCAGAAGGCCCCAACAGCGAGCGAACCTGTGCTGTCCCGTTCGCGCAAGAGCAGGGATGTGATCAAGAAGCCCGAGATCACGAAGAACAAGTCCACCCCGATTACGGCGATGGGACCCAAGAAACCGAAGTGAGTGCCAAGGACAGCGACTATCGCGACCGCCCGAAGTCCGTCCAGACCCGCCCAGCGCTGTTGGCGCATCCAACCCCCTCATGGCGGCTGCACTCTTTGACGGTTTGTGTGACTAACGTTGTTTTACCGCCGCAACGGCGCGCATCTCCATGGTCCATTCGGACCATTTGCGAGGCAACTTTCTCTCCGAGACCGGTGTTGAGCGTGCCGCTACTGCCGGACACTGGGTCGCTCTCGATCTAGAGACCCGCGAGGCCTGGTCCTTCCAAGGATGAGAGAGCCTGACGCCGATTCGCGACCAAGAGCACGAGATCTATCGTCCTACCCCTCACCTCGGGCCCGCTGCCCCTGGACCAATCGTGATCCGCCGCCACCAATCGCCGTCCCCGGTGCGGTGCGGCATGGACAACCATCCGGGCCTTGTCCCAGTACGCGTCCAACACGGCTGCCGCAACCGCCGGAACCACCTCGACTTCGTGACCGAGCGGCCGAAATGCGTCTGCGCTGTGCACCAGAATGTCGCCGATTCCGAATGGCTTGGCGGAGCTACCAGAGTGAAGGCGCTCGTCAGCCGCCCGACGCAGTCGATCCACCAGTTCGGGGACCGGCTCTGCGCTGAGGCGGTAGGCCGCCTTGCTCACTGAGTAATCAGGTCGGAATCCACCTAGAAACAGGTCACCGACCAATGACAAGGGTGTGGACTCAGCGTTCCTCACAAGGTGGGCGAGCACGTCTCGCACTCGCCACCCCGCACACCACGACGACTCATCCCAGCTTGACTCGTCCAGTGACTCGATCCGGTCGGCGAACAGATGCCGCTGACGGGCGGCCTCTTGGCGCAAGTCCAGCGTCACCATGATTGGGAATGATCTCATTCCGCCGCTGAGGAGCACATGGACGCGACCAGTCTTGCCATCCGGTCATCGATCCATATGGCTGTGCTCGGCTCGGACGGAAGGTCACGACCCAGAGGAAGGATTTTGCGAAGCCCCTGCGCCGGGCAGCTGCGATGCCTCCTCGTCCACGCGGTGTCCGGCAATATGCACTGGTGCCGGATGATGGCTTTGCGGTGTTTCGATCGGTCGCGGACGTGCCTTCCGGGATTTCTGTCGGACGACGTGTCGTGGTCACTGGCATTGCCGGAGCAGGCAAGAGCACGTTCTCGCGATCGCTGTCGGCCAAGACCGGCCTTCCCGTCATCCATCTCGACCTCTGGTTCTGGCAACCGGGCTGGGTGGAGCCCTCTGAGGCAGACTGGCGCGAAAAGCAGCGCGACCTGATTACCAGCGACGAATGGATTCTCGACGGCAACTACCACGCCACACTCGACCTTCGGCTCGAGCGCGCAGACACGGCGGTGTTCCTCGATACGTCCGGGTGGGTCTGTGTATGGCGAGCACTCGTCCGTGGTGTCCGCAAGCGTCCAGATGGCTTTCAGCTGCCCCAGGGTTGCGACGAGCCGGCTTTGCGCCGGCTGCGCGACGAGTGGTTGCTGGCCTGGCGCATCTGGAGAGTCCACCGATCTGAGCGCGATCGAGAACTCGAAATCCTGTCGAGGCACACGAACCATGTGGCGCTCTACCTTCTTCGCTCCAAAGGCGCAACCCGTGGCTTCCTCGGCGCGATTCGGTGAGTGCCGTTTTCGAGATCGGAAGGGTGCGCCCGGTGCCGCCGGGCAGGGTGCCGCCCGGCGGCACCGGAGGCAGATCGCGACGGACGACGGCGACGGGTCCGTCTTCTCGGGGCTAGGTTCGGTTCGCGGAGCGCTCGCAGGTTGGCGACCGTGGCCGCCACCAACCTCTCGGAGGATGCGATGAGACGGAGGAGCTGCGGTTTCCGGACGATGTGGACGGCGCCTCTCGCGGCGGTGCTAGCAGGCGGGGTGTTGGCGGGCTGCTCCTCGGGGCAGGGACCCGCGGTGCTGCTTGTGGGCACCTTCCACGGCAACGCGGGCCAGTACACCTCCATTCAGGCGGCGGTCAACGCCGCCCAGCCGGGCGGCTACATCCTCGTCGCGCCGGGGGACTACCACGAGACCGACGACGCACACGTCACTTCGGCCGGCGTCTACTCCTCCGGCGATCACGGCGGCGTCGTGGTGCACACCTCGAATCTGCACATCCGCGGCATGAACCGCGACACGGTGATTGTCGACGGGACGAAAGCCGGAGCGCCGACGCCGTGCAGTCCCGAGCCGCAGTACCAGAACTTCGGTCCAGTGGTGGACGGGAAGGCCCAGGGCCGAAACGGGATCGTCGTCTTCAAGGCAGACGACGTCAGCATCGAGAACCTTACGGCGTGCAACTTCTTGAACGGCGCGGGTGACTCCGGGAACCAGGTCTGGTGGAACGGGGGCGACGGCTCGGGGAAGATCGGCATGACGAGGTACCGGGGCAGCTACCTGACGGGCACGAGCACGTACTTCACCGATGAGACATCGGCGGCCGGCTACGGCATCTTCTCCTCCAACGCGCAAGGTCCGGCGAGTTGGAATCAGATCTACGGCTCCAACATGAACGATTCGGGCATGTACGTGGGGGCGTGCCGCCAGGTGTGCGACGTCACCATCGACCATGCCTGGATGGAGAACAACGCTCTCGGCTACTCGGGCACGAACTCGGGCGGCGCCATCGTGATCGAGAACTCGCAGTTCGACGACAACCAGGACGGGGTCGACACCAACAGCCAGATCGCCGGCGACGCCCCTCCCCCGCAGGACGGCGCCTGCCCCAACGGAAAGACGAGCCCAATTACGCACACGCACTCGTGCTGGGTCTTCCTCCACAACAACGTGCACGACAACAACAACGGCAACACGCCCGAGGCCGGCAACGCCGCCGCCGGGCCCATCGGCACCGGCATGACCGTGGCGGGAGGCCGCAACGACACCGTGATGGACAACACGTTCGCCAACAACGGTGCCTGGGGCGTCGTCTTCCTCCCGTACCCCGACACCGGAACCCCGTCGTTCGACCAGAAGTGTGAGGACTACAACGGATATCAGACGACGGGCCTTGGCTGCCTCTTCGAGCCCGAAGGGGACGCGCTGAAGGGGAACACGTTCGTGAACGACGGCTTCTACGCCGACCCGACCAACGCCGACTTCGCCCAGATCGTGGCCCACACGGGCCTGCCGTCCAATTGCTACGCCGACAACATCGCGCCGCAGGGCAGCATCCCGGCCAACCTCGAGCAGCTGCAGCCGGTCTGCGGCGTCAAGACGACGTCGACGCACCTCGACGGCACCCTCGTGTCGCAGGTCGAGTGCGACGCGCGGATGGCACCGTGCCCGGCGGGCTCGAACTACCCCCCACAGACCGGGGTCAAGCTGGCGCCCATGCCACAGGGGCTGCCATCCATGGCCGACCCCTGCGCGGGCGTACCCGCCAACGCCTGGTGCTCCTCGCAATCGAGTGGGTCCTCGCTTGGAGTGCCGGGCAAGTCCCGCGGCGGCCATCACCCGCCCGGGTCGACGGCGTCTGCGACCGTGGCGTACCTCCGCGCCGCGAGTGTCAGCTCAGTCGGGCATCATCGGCACAAGGCGAACGTCGTCATAGCCAGGTCCCAGATCGCCCCCTCGTGCTGTTCAACGAACCGCAGCAAGGTCCATCTGGGTGCCCCAGAACGCCGGAGCTGTGACCATCCGTTGATTGACTGACGTGGTGCCAGATACACTGCGTCCCTCCAACAACGAAGGCCCAAGGACGCCGAGAAGTCCGACGCTCATGAACCATCAGTCCGATTCCATCAAGGACCGCTATCGGACTCTGTGAGCCGGAGGAACCGTCGCTCGAGACAGCACGTCGAGCGACGACGAGCTCCCCTTCCGTGCGCAAACCATCTATTGGTCGCCCCACTCTGGGTGTCGTTCACAGCGAATCTTGGAACGCTCCTACGGACATGCGACGCCGTGGGAGCCTGTATGGCGATACCTGATACCGACCATTACCGCCAAGTGCTCAAGAAGGGCGACACGCTTCCCGTGCGACCGTGCCTCCATTGGGTGGACTCCAAGTTCGGCTGGATCGATCAACAACATCGCGAAGGGACCCAGATCATCGGGGTCGAGCTGGACGAGGAGGCCATTCCCCTAAGCCAACTTCGCCAGGCCAGGACGCGCAGCGTCGTCCTCCTTGGTCACGAACACCACGGGTTGCCTCTGGAGGTGTGGCCGTATTTGGACCAGGTGATCGAGATTCCAATGATGGGAGTGGGGACGTCCCTCAACGTGGCTGTTGCCGGCTCCCTGGTCCTCTACAAGCTTGCGGGTCTGAGCTGAGACTGCCCAAGGGACACCTCTTCCGGGAGGCGCCCAACGTGGGACGGGACCATTACCAGGTGCTGCCCGGAGCCCGGTGACCGCTCCCCCGGCTTCTTCATGGAGCCGAGGCGGTACTGGGCGCCCGTCGACGAGGGGTACTTGGAGTCCGACCAGTGCCTCGAGCCGCCCGAGCAGACGGGCGCGCTACCGGACGCCAAGTGGTGACCGCTGGTTCTGGGTGTCTATCTGCCGCGCCGCATCGAGGGCCCGAAGGGTCTCAGCGAGTTCGGGTGACGGTGTTCACCTTCTGTTGAAGGGTTGTGACGGACAGTTCGTCCGGCCCTAGTTCCAACGCCGGCAATGGGCCAACATTCGACCATGGATGGGACTTCGACTCGGCGGATTACGTGTCGGATCCAGTGACGTTCGAAGACATCATGATCGTTGGAGAGACCTTCGACGGTCCGTATTACGTACTTCGAGACGGCACGACCGTTCACATACTGGTGCCACATTCCGGCGAGGCGTCCGAGGACTAGGCCTCAGGGCGGTGGACTGCGCCGGCGGGTGTCCCAACTCCGGCTCAATTGCGAGAACTGCCGGAGGGTGACCCAGGTCAGCGCCCAATCCGGCGTAGAGCTAGAGGGGTACCGACAAAACCCTCACATCCTGGGACTGCAGAAGGGATGGATGTACCAATTTTCCGCGCTAGCGGGCTTCATTTTCCACGTTCCTGACCTCGGCTTCCTATGCAGTCTCCCGAGATAGGAGGTAGGCCCCCGAAATGTTCGGGGCCCCTTGGGTCGAAGTTCGAGTCCATGAGCGCCCACCATCCCTAGGGACACAAAGGAAGCCAGGGGGACGGAAGGCGCACGGAAGCGGGACAAGAGGGAAGGAAGGGCAGAGGCCGGCGACGGCCGACGGCGACCGGAAGGGAGACCGGCGGACCGGCGACGGGGACTCGAAGGACGAGCAAGGGCGTCCCCGAACCGGCGATAGGGGGCACGGGTCTAACGCCTCAAGATCAAGAGAGCATCGCGTTTGTCGTGGATAGCGTCATCATCTATCCAGCAGTGCCCGTCTCGATGTACGTAAAAGCGGAAGGTTGAAGATGGCTCTGATTCGTCGCCAGAATCGGGACCAAAGCTCACGGTCGAGTAGTCGGTATATGGAGGCAATGCCCCACCCTCATCGACCGTGATGACGACATCGATTGGAAGGGGCGTAACTCTTTCAGCTTTTGCCAACACCCCCATACCGAGAAGGACCCCTTGGGCCACACACCAGGCGTCCCAACTCGTGGAGGTGGCACCGTCCCAGTAGTCCTCTAGATGCAGCTTGTTGACTAAAGATTGATGTTCTAAGGCTCCCATTTCGTCTCGGGAGAGGTGGGCGTTCTGGTCCAGGCAGTCTCTGAAATAGGAGCATCCTTCAACGACTGTCAGTCCATTTGCGAGGAGCTGTTCAAGTCGCTCATCAAGAACGCCCATTTCGATTAGGTCTGCGGCGGAATGGCAGAGGAGCCGCATCGGCTCGTTCATGAGTTCTTGAGTCACGTAGCCAGTTTGGACCTGCCGAGTCGTTCAGGCGATCCCGAAGTGACGTATAAGTCGCACCTACCCGGCGTTAGGGACAGCCGCTGCATCAGCCAACAACAGAGAACAGCCGCCAGGACCCTGGGACACCCTTGAGCGGGTGCTCCCCTTTGTCCGAGAACCGAGCGTTGGACCCCACGACAAGGTCGACCACCGTTCGAGACGCCAACAACTCCCCAGGACTCGCCTCGGCACAGACTCTCGCCGCGATATGGACACCTATTCCGGCGATATCCGTCCCGCGTCGCTCGATCTCACCTGCGTGGACGCCCACCCGGATTTCGAGGTCGAGCGAGCGCATCTCATCCCGCATGAGTTGAATACAGCGAAGGGCCCTGCTCGGACTCTCGAACACTGCGACGACACCATCTCCCGTGGTGTCCACGATTCGGCCCCCAGGCGTGATGGTCCTCGCTGCGATGTCGTCGTGTTGATTTAGTACCTGCTTCCACCGCTCATCCCCTAGCTGTGCGGCTCGATCTGTCGAACCCACGATGTCTTCGACGATGACGGTGGCAAAGACCCGCTCTGACTCGCGTGCTTTGAGCTCGCCAGTCAGCACCCTTTCGATCTCGTCGTATGCGGCATCGTCCCGACCGGGGACGAGGTGTATGTCCTCGCCGTCGAGCAGCACTAGGCGAGCAGCGGGAATGTGCTCCGCGAGGTAGTCGGCCATCGGCGCAGTGAGGAACCCCCCGACTCCTGATCGCCGGTGGAAGACAACGGTAGGTGCTTGGATCGCCGGCAGCGCATCCCTGATGTCGCCATTGAAAATCGCAGATATCTGGCGGTGCGCGGTCTTGGGTGTTGCAGCAGCACGTTGATGACGAGCCCCGCGCTCGAGGAAGCCCTGATCGCCCACCTTGCTCGGAACGAATCGCTCCATCGATTGCTCTGTTCCCCACTCCTCGGACAGTGTTTCGACAATGAGATCGATAACTTCTTGCGTGTGGCCAATCGGGTAATCGTCGTCGACGAGGAGCCGAGATGACGTGTTAACCAGAAAGAGGGCAGAGACGTACGCTGGGTAGGTCGCAGCGAAAAGGATCGCGCTGGGTCCAAGCATTCCGGTCGCCAGGATCGCTGCTCGATCGCACCCAGCGGCATCGAGCACTGCCCGCTGGTCCTCGGCCCAGTTCTCCCAGATCGCTCCAGCGTCGGGCGGAAGCGGGTCGGAAATGCCCTGTCCGCGCGAGTCGAAATCGATAACGCGGCCGAAGGTTGCGAGACGCTCGGTTGACGCGGCGCGGTCGGGGTCCTCCCAACGCAACTCTACGTTGCCGTACAAGCTGTGTGCCTGGATCAAGGCTGGTGCATCGGCACCTAGCCCGACGATTTGATACGCAAGCTGTGCGCCGCCGACATCAGCATAAAGAGTTTGATGGTCTCGGGAGGTCGCCACCGAACGGAGCGTACCGAAACGGCCATCTCAAATTCCAGGCTCGCGAGATCGCGCATCTCGGGGAACGAGGGCCTGCTTTGGAGTGCCGATCTGGGGCAGGCGGTGTGCCGGGCAGAACCGGCGTTCTGGGATAGGTCTCACCCGATTGGGCCTCCCAGAAGTCCCCCGCGACGGTTACCTTCAATGGCTCAGACTGCGGGGTATCCGATGTCAAAACTTGAGGATGCAGAAGAGATTCGCCAGCTCTACGCGAGATACTGCCATGCAGGTGATTCGGGAGACTGCGACGCCTTTGCCCAGTGCTTCACAGAGGACGCCGTTACCGATGCGAATGGTGATGTTTTCAAGGGACGAGAGGCTATCCGCAAGACCTGCGAGGCATATCGCCCGGTTTATGCAACTACCCCTATGCGTCATGTCATTGCCAACATCCTGATCAGCGTTGAGGGCGACGAGGCCGAAGCGACCTCGTATTACCTACTTCTGCGTGCGGACAACGAACCCGGCCTGCTGAGAACTGGCACCTACCGCGATCGGTTGAGGCGGGTAGACGGAAGTTGGTATCTCAGCGAGCACGTTGCCAGATCTGACGGTGGTCGTCTTACCGCGCCTTCGACAGACGAGTAGCACTTCGCGAGCTGGTCCAAAATATTGACTCAGATCCGCGTTAGGGGATACCCCGTTGCGGCCGCTCGGCTCACCTCCAAGCCTGGCTCGCACTCGGAACACCAAGGTCCCGTATCCCTGTCTTACGGTTGCAGCAACACGGAACGACCCCGGGTCGGTGAAACCCGGGGTCGTTCACAGGCGGTGCGGACTTGTGTCCGCGGGGGGATGCTTGCAAGCAGAGTCGTGTCTGACTGGACGCAGTGGGACAAACATTCGACTTTCGAGGACATGAGCAGCGAACCGCCCGGGTTATGTTGTCACCCCGGTTGTACTGTGCCGGGCCGTGTTGGGGCAGCGGCACATTCCGAAGCTGGTACTGCGCGAAGACGGGCGCTGGGCTGTCGAGTGTCCGCAGTGCCGGAAGGAAGAGGGCAGCGTCGGATTGCCCATCGGCATCGGCCTCCCGATCACGAACAAGGCGGAGGCGGAACGAATCGCCCGGAATCACGCGCGGCGGGCGGCGTAGCCGGCGTTCATATCAAGGTCTCGCCGATGCAAGGCGGCTGCAACAACGATTCGTTACATTTTCCTTGATCAGCCGGAAGAAGAGCTGGCGAACGACGCGAAGCCTGGCTCCCCCGAAACGCGAGAGAACCCCGGCCCGAAAGCCGGGGTTCTCTCGTTTCAGAGAAAACGGGAGGCATTCGGTCCAGATACCGCCATTCTGTGACCGCGCTCGAGCGGAGACGCCCCCGGGCGGCGCCCCAACAGAGACAGCCCGGGAGCGCCCCACCCCCAAGTCCGGGGGAGGCGATCGGCCGCTACCCGAAGAGTCGCCCCAAAGCGCGAAGCCAGTAACGCGGCCCGGACGTTCGCCTCATGTGTCGACTGCGGAGGCCGGCTCGAGAGACCAAGGCACCTGCGGTGCCGAGTGTGCTGGGAAATGCAGCCGGGTCAAGCCGAGGACGTCCGAGAACGGCGCGGGATGGCAATCGCAGAAGCGCGATCAGCCCAGGAGCAGTGGCGACGAGAGAACCCCAACGCTGCGATCGATCCCGATGTCTTTAGGAGCCAGATCCTGCCGGGGCTGGCGGCTGTGCCACTCCGAGAAATCATGGCCGTTACAGGCAGCTCCAAATCCAGTGCCTCCTCGTATCGGTCGGGTCGGAGCATTCCTCATCCGATGCTTTGGGCAGCTCTCGCCTCACTCTCGGAGAGAGCGGAAGTTAGCGAGTAGTCCCCTGGTGGCGTGGATCAGCGGGTTCGATCTGACAGCGACGTCAACAAGCGGCATGCCGTATCGAGGTCGCCCTTGAGTACCTTTCTCATCAGTTCATCACTGGGTCGCTGTGCCCATTCAGGCGACTGAGCGCTGATTGCGGCATGCATGTTGCGTATCAATCGTTCAGTACCGATCCACATCAAGGGGTCGTGTACTTCCAGTCTGTAAGCATGAACAACATTCTCAGAGGCGTACCACCAGCAAATGAATAGCGCAGAATAGAGACTGGTTAGCACGTCCGTGGTTATCAGCCTGTTGTCCTCGTATATCGAAACGCTTTCCATTAGATCCAGCAGATCGCCCGCCCACTTATCCTCAACGGTGCCGTCCAGGAATCCGCGTGCGATACCCGCCCTCGCCTCCAGGTACCGACGTTGATTCATCTCATTGCTGATGTGGCTCAGTCCATCCAAGCCCGAGATGGTCTTCTGTGCTGCGGCGATTTCACTTTGTGTTTCCGCGATTTCTAGCTGCGAGTCAGCGACCTTGCCCGCTTGATGATTGATGAACAGCGCGACCACGACAGTCCCGACCGTCGCGATCGCCGCCACCACGGCGGCGAGCGGCGTGATCCAGCCGTTGTTTTGTGTGAACCACGATTCAGCCGAAGCGAGAACGGCAAAGCCATGTACGTGCATGGCGTGTGGGTTTAACAAACGTCTGGCTGCAAGTCCATCACCACACCCCAACGCGCCTGTACCAGCAAATGCCGCCTATTCGGGCCGCCCGGCACGGACTCCGGGGTATCCCTAACGCCGGTTCGTGGGCATATCGACGTGACCGTCAGCCCTCTGCTGGAGCCCGCCTCAGCTCTCCCCTGCGAGCGGCATCTGGAAGCGCAAGGATCGCGCTATCTCGGCTCGCGGTAATGAGCTCAACATGATGAGCAAGCGATTCGGAATCGACGAGATCCGCCACGCCTTCGATGTACAAGTGAGCGAGTGCCTTCTCCCAGATATCGCGGTCGTGCCAGTCGTTGTTTCCGGATATCTCCCACACCTTGCCGTCCGGGCCAAGGGTCGTTATTGCACCAGGAAAATACTTAAGGATGTCGGACTCGTCGTCTGGGACCATCTTCACGCGCCAAAGACACGATTCGTCCCCGTCCCCAAAGTAGCCCCCAAAGTATGCGAGCTCCACAGACGTGACCTTGACGTGGTAACCCTCGGGTATCGAGCCCCAGCGCGCCGCGACATACGCAGCGATGGCGTCTTTCTCGTTACGAATCCTCACCCCTCGGCCTCCGATCCCAGAGTGCCGAGAGCCTACTGAACCGTCCCCTAACGCCGGATATGAGGCGTCGATCACACAACCTGTGAAACTGACTCTGTGAGGACCTGGAGCTCTGAGGCAAGGGAGGCGATCATCGACGGGACCGCCACGGGTTTGACCGGCTCAGGATTCCTCAGAGTCGGTGATTGGTATCGGAGAGATCGTGGACAGCTCTCCGACTACGTCTGGTTCGAACTCAGCCAATACCGTCCTGAATCCGACGACGCCTCGGTGGACGTTAGGTACGGAATCCACATCGGGGAGGTCGAAGAGATCGATTTCGGCATCTGGTCGTGGGGAAATGGTCCTCCTTGTCACACCGTTCGCCAGGGCGAGTCGTTTTTTCGGGTCGAGGACGTGTGGTGGGATCCCAGCTCGTCCTCGAGCACGGTCCTACGCCAGATCAACGGCACCGTGCAGTCCAGTGCACTCCCATTTTTCGATCAGCGGTTCCGATCGATCGATCAGATCCTCAACGAGTTCGAGCGGGACTACTTGAATGCAAACTTTCCTAGGGAGCAGGTACTTCGGGTACTCACGCCACGACAAAAGATGATGGCCATGCGGATCCGACTGGCCAGGGGTGAACGAGACCTCGCTGAAGACGGCTTTAGACGCCTCTGTTCTGATCGTGCCGAGGCGAGAGCCCTCGGCCTTCCTGATCGGGATCCTCTCGTTGAGCCCGTACTGAGATCGATAGCGGAGGACGCTCGCTTTCAGATGTCCTGAGCTTCGTAGCTGGGTATCCCATAACGCCGGGACCGGGGCACAGGCGACGGACCATGATGTGCCGGTGAGCACTCCCGACATCGAAGGATTCGGGCATATCGATCTGACGGTCACGGACGGCGAACGAAGCGTTCGGTGGTGGCATGAGGTCATGGGATTCGTGCAGGTTGCACTTACCGAGAAAGAGGCTTGGACAACGTGGCATATGGCCCACCCAAGCGGCTTGGTCGTCTCTGTGATGACGCATCGAAGCCCAGCAAGCGAAAGCTTCGACGAGCAGGCCATTGGACTCGACCACCTAGCGTTCCGCGTCAATGACCGTGTGACGCTCGAAGAATGGGCCCAGCACCTCAATCGACTTGGCGTCGTGAACTCCGGGGTCCAAGAGGAGAGCGGGGGTGCCCTCATCGTTCTCCGGGACCCCGACAACATCCAGATCGAAGTGTGGGCGCCAGGTCCGGGCTTTGATGACGGTCTCGAGAGGCTGCGCTCAACCTCGGGTCAGAGACTGGGTGAAGGCGCCCCCTAACGCCGGGTAGGAGGCGCTTGTGCCTATCTGCGAGTTCGGATAACTCCTCCGTCCATCGACCCGTTCGATTCCGCTCATTCCGCTTTGGGGTCGGGTCGCTTCAGCTTCGACACTGAAACCAGCACGCCGGCGTTCTTCAGGTCCTTTGTGATCCGATCCGTGATCGACTCGAAGTTGTTGGTGGTTCGCACGCTGCCAAATACACCGCCCAAAAGCCATCCCACACGGATCTGCTCAACAAGCACGCTGGTCTGGCCCGGCTCTTCGTTGGGAAAGAGCACCACTCTCACCTTGAATGACTGTGCTAGTGCCCCCGCGAATACGTTGGCGGTCAGAGATCCGCGCGTGGCCGAACCGGTGCAATCGTCTGCCCAGTCAACGGTGAGTCTGTGCTCCCCCAAGGCGTATTCGACGATGTCCCGGGTCTTCCGCGGCTCACCTGTGACGACGAACTCGATGATCCTGGACAACTCTTCACCTCCAGAGTTCAGCCCACCCCCCCCGAGCCGCTGCAATCCCAGATGCTACGGGTTGGAGGCAGGCGTCGCAGGATGATGGAGGCAGGCGCCGCATGATGATGCGGCCGCCGGTTTCGTCCGGCGAGGTCAACAGCCCATAACGCCGGGCGTCTTCAACTCCGGCCCGGCCGGCTTCTTCGGCAGCGCCGCGGAGAGCGGCATCAACGATGTCGCTGGGTTGTCGCTCGGCATCTGAGTCTCACAGCCACACGAGGGCGTGCGAGGAGGGGCCCATCGGGCCCCTCCTCCGCGTCGTCGTCATTCTGCGGGGTGTCCCCTAACGCCGGGACTGAGGCAATCTTCATGTCACAGTGGAGCCGTGGATTCAGAGTTTTACCTCATTGATCAACGTCCAAGTCCCTGGGTCGAGATGAAGCGGTTTGAGCTGGGTGCCCCACTCCAGAAGCCTGAAGACGAGCTGCTCCCGCTCCTGCTCGCGCATCCCGAATATCGGGACGGGTACAAGTACCACTGGGACGATGAGCCCATCCACGGGCCATATCGACAAGATGCTGTGACGGCCGAATCGTTCGAGTTGGTCTCGCCCAGCGAGGCACGAGCCATCTTGACGACTTGGCTGGATTATCTCGGACCGCTTGACGAGCTGGCCAGCGCCCGTGAGCTCGCCGACGTCTTTCGCATGATCGAACGTTCGGCACTGATATTTCACCTTCCTGCTCTTGGGAAGGATGCTGAGTTCGAGCTGAATCTCCTCGATGAGTTCCTTGAGTTTGTCGTGATGGGGCCAGAAGGCCAAGTGGTGGTGCTTGTAGTGGCGGAAGACTGACGAATCGGACGGAAATGAAGTGTCCCCTAACACCGGGTCGGGGCGGTTTATCTACCTCCACTTGCAACGGACAGGGAGGTCATCGACGTCGGACAGGCAGAATGGGATGGTGCTCGACCAGAGCTGGGAACTCCAAGTGATGCAGTCCAGATGTCTGAACACCACAGGCCAAATCGTCAGTGTTCGGGGCAAGTGGCTGCGGGGGGAGATCGGCGGAACCTATGGTCAGCCCGCAGAGGTACTCGTTGGTGAATCCGTTAAGCGCATTGAGCGGGTTTCTGATAGGGCTCAGCGCAAACGAGTGCTTGGGGAGGCGGTCCTTTACCTCTACGGAATCTCGGTGGAGGATGTCCCGGCTGGCGCCGTAATCAGGGGTCCGATTCCGTAGTCCCGCTTTGAGTCAGGGTATCCCCGACCGCCGGATATGAGGCACGGTCGGCAGCGGGACGGCTTCATCTGGCAACGGCCCTGTGGTTACGTGCAGGACTCCACGTCAGTGTCTGGAAGTCCTTGCTGGCTCAACCACCATGTGGCGTCAACCTCCACGTGCGGGTACCGGTCAGCTGAGTCTTCTGGCTGCCAGATCGGAGGACCAAACTCAGAGCCCGGCCACGAAGGGTCGCGCTGACCCCTCTCGTCGAAAGAGGGCCGCGGGGCTTTGTCCAGCGGATTCTGCGCCCGATGGACGTGCCTGACGAACTCAGCTGGGAGTCGCACCAGGTGCCGTTTCACGTAATGGGCCAGACCCTCGGGCCAGCAGTACACCCCGTCGGTCATCTCGGCTGAGCCGTTGAACCGCGCACAGAATCGGCATACCGACAGACCGCGGTACTGATTCACACTCGTGCACCGTTCGAGGAAGTCGGCCACGAGGCGGCGTTCGCTCGACGCCCATGTCGGGTCGATGAAGCGCACAGGGTCGGGAAACTCCTCGGGATATCGCCAATAGCCGATCAGTATCGCGGTACCCACAGACAAACTATGCCGCGATTCGGAACGATCTGGCCCTGACCCATAACGCCGGATCTGTACCGGGTCTTATAGTTTCGCCATGGCCCCCGCTGCCGTGACCAGTTTCGACGACGGACCCTTGCACATCGACTTCGAACGTCGGGAAGTAACGGTCGACGACAAGCTCATCGACCTCACCTCGAACGAATACAACCTGCTCAGTTCCCTTGTTCACCTTCGAGGCAAGGCACTTTCACACGAGCGGGTCCAGGAGCTAGTCCTGGAATACGCCCCGAAATCCGCATGTGGGGTGGTATGCGACAAGCTCGGCTCGGGTCTGGGCATGATCACGATCGCGGACGTCCCCACCGACGGCTGGTGCTACTACGGCTGGACCCCGAGAGGGGCGGACGACCTCTACCGACCTTCGGGGACCTTGCGTCGTTCGACGACGCGGGTACCAACGCGAGTTGCGCCCTCTGTCTGGACCTTCGCACTGACAAGCGAACTCTGCCACTCGGTGTGACGGTCGAGTTGGTCGAGGTAGGCGAACACCTCCTCGGCTGGTCGTTTGATGTCGATGCTGTCCTTGATCACGGTCCCTCCCTTCCTCGGGGACAAACCAGTGTTGCCGAGCCGAGATTCACTTGCATTGCCTCAGGGCGGCGTGTTGGCTCTCCTACCCGGCGTACGGGGGCAGAGCTCCTGGGGGACGACTTCGGCGATGACGGGGAACAGGTGTCACAGTCTTGTCACTTCTGGGCAACGGCCTTGTAGCAGGGTTGATCCAATCGAGGCATTGATACCGACCTCTATCACGAAAGGGGTAGGTCATGCCTTTGCAGAATCGATTGTTCGGGGTCCTCACCCTCGCTGCCATGACCGCGTCGTTGGTCATCCTCGCCGGTGGCGCGCTGGTCACCACCGCCGGTCCAAGCTCCGCGGCGAAGAAGGGTACCAACGTCTGTTCCAGGGCCACATCAACTTCGAACATCGTCACGGGCGTGGGGACCGAGAGGTTGAGCGGCTGCCGCCACCATCGCTCGGCCACGGTCGTTGGAACCCAAAAATCTCCTTCGAGCCCGACGCACGACACGATCCATTGGGCGACCGGGCACGCGACAAGCCACGCAATCGCCTACGCCGTCGTGAGTGTCGGTGCGCCGTGCCCGGCCGGTGACGTCACTAACCGTGTGACCCTCGTGGTCATAGACGGGCCTTACGCCGGGTCGACTGGGCACAACATCATTTGTTCCGACATCAGCCACTTACCAATCATCCATTCGTGGAGCCTCGGTCCAATCACGATCTAAGGACGACCCCGTCTCACCAACCATGTGGCGAAGGTGTCCTCTATCGCCGTCAGCGTTACAGCGACTCGATTCGGGCGACCGGTGCACACCAAGCAGAACACCGATCGAACGTGGCACCATCAGCCGGCGCAGGAGCGGATCCAGGAGGCAACTGATGCCTGTGAACGAGCGGTCAGTACCACTCCCATGAGCCCGATGGGAGACAAGTCATGACGGTGGCATCGACACCACCGACGGACTGGCGGGTCCGTGGCTCATACTTTGAAGCCTGCAACTGTGAGGCGATCTGCCCGTGTCGCAGCGTGGGTGGCTTTCCGGTTGGGCCATCGAGCTATGGAGAGTGCTTCGGCGCCCTTTCCTGGCACGTCCTTCACGGTCACGCCGCTGGCTTGGACCTTTCGAACCTTCGGACGGTCCTCTCGATTCGCTACTTCGATAACGTGGAGCCGAGCACTCGGTGGCAAGTCGTCCTCTATGTCGACGATCGTGCTGACGATGCTCAACGAGACGCCTTGGCCGACATCTTCCTGGGCCGAGCGGGTGGAAGAGTTGCCGAGCTCTATGGGCCGGCCATCGGCGAGGTTATCGCCGTCCGCAGCGCCAAGATCACACTGGAGCATGTGGCGGCCCGCAAGCGGATCGACGTGGTCAGCTACCTGACGGTCGAGGCGGAGGGAGAGGCGTCGACCCCAGGCGTCGTGCGGTATCCCTGGGTATGACCATCCCGGCACTGAACTCCATGGCGACCTTCTGCATTCAGTCGACCCTGTCCTGCGATGGGAGGTGCGCGGCCGTCGTAACGCTGCCTTCGCAACGGACTTCGACTACGCATCAACAGCCTGAAGCCAGTCCGCCAGATGGCGCAGGCGCTGTGCACATCCCCAGTCAACGGTTTCTGCATGAACGCCGGCGATGACGGTGCTGCCCCAGAACGCCGGTTCGGTAGGGCGCCTCAGAGGTTCCGGTTCCGGACTCCTAGTCGCACAGAGTGCTCCGCATCCCGAGCGTTGGTCCGCAGTCGCGGCCTCCCACCCTTCCAGAACTTGAAAGAAGCGTCGTGTGCAAAGTCAACCCACCGCGACGAAGAGCTTCCACGTCCCGGGGAAACCTTTGAGCCGATAATCCCCCCGCTCTCTGAACTCGATGCCCGACCCCACGACGAGATCCTTGACGGTCCCGGACACCAGGACTTCCCCCGCTACCGCGAGCGCGCACAGGCGGGCTGCAATATGCATCGCCAGACCCCCGAGATCACCCTCTCGGACTTCGCACTCTCCGGTGTGAAGCCCCATGTGTAGGTCGATACCCAACCTCCTGGTGGCAACACCGAGGGCTTGGGCACAACGGATCGCCCGGGCTGGACCGTCGAAGGAGGCGACGAAGCCGTCACCGGTGGTCTTGATCTCTTTTCCACGGAAACGGCGAAGCTCGCTTCGAATACTGCGATCATGCTCGTCGAGCAGAGAACGCCACTGCTGGTCACCTAGGGAGAGGGCCCGTTCGGTGGACCCGACGATGTCGGTGAACAGAATCGTCGTGAGCATGCGCTCGATCTCTACCTGGGGGCGCTCGCCGGTCAAGAATTCGGAAATCTCGTCGAGTATTGCCTGGCTGTGGGCGACCATTGCGAAGTCCCTGCCGCCGAGCTCGACCAGCTTCGATCCGGCGATGTGCTCGGCGAGAAAGCGACCCTGCTCTTTGGGCGGACGGACAGCCCCTTGGACGCAGAGCACCAAGGTAGGAACCTGGAGGAGCGGGAGCGCCCCTCTGACATCGAGGCTGCGAAGGATGTAGTCGAACTGGGCCGCCGCCGCTCCAGGAGTAGCGGCGGAGCGGAACATCCTGGCGAGGCATCGGCTGAATTCGGCGTCGCTGCCCATGTCGGGATTGGACGTCCGCACCCACTCGGGAGTTCCCCACGTAGTCCTCACCCGCTCGATGAACGCGTCGACATCCTCAGGTCTCATGCCGAAGGGATAGTCCTCGGCCATGAGGTACCGGGCAGAAGTGTTGAACAGGACGAGGGCGCTCACTCGCACCGGGTGCATGGCGGCGAACAAGATGGCAATCGGTCCCGCATCTCCAGCTGCAACGATGGCTGCTCTGTCCGAACCCACTGCGTCGAGCACGGCCCCAACGTCCTCGGCCCATTCCTCCCAGGTTGAGATGGCAGCGAGGGGAACGCCGTCTGATCCGCCGGTGCCGCGACGGTCAAAGACGATGACCCTGCTGAAGTCGGCCAATCTTCGAAGGAACTGGGCGTACATGGGGAGATCCCAGAAATGTTCGAAGTGACTACCCAAGCCGTGGAAGTAAAGAAGATCGAGTGGTCCGTCCCCAAAGACCTGGAAGGCAACGTCCGCTTCGGACACCCTCACGTATTGGGTCGGGGGTCGATCCATACGCGCCACAGTGTTGCTCATCCGGTCCTAGTTCGTTGTCGTCCCCGGCTTCCAGCAGCATGCCTCCGAACGTCGATACTGGGACCCACTCGCAGCTTCCTCCTGGTGCAGAAATGCCCCGCTCACTACGTTGGACGGAGACCATGAGTTCGTTATCGAAAGGACTTCGAATGGCGACTTGGGCTGAGTTCGAGAGTTCCGCTCCTGGATTGGCGACCAAGGGCAGGTCGCTGCTCTACCAGTACGGGCCGCCACTGGGTTATCTCGCAACGGTGCGTCCCGATGGGGGTCCGAGGGTTCACCCCTTCTGCCCGATCCTCGCGGAGGGCGGACTGTGGGCCTTCGTCTTGCGGCATTCGCCCAAAGGCGCTGATCTTCGGCGCGATCCGCGGTTCGCCCTCCACGCCTTCAGTCCGGCTGACGTCGACGACGAGTTCTTTGTTCGAGGCCGCGCAGAACCTACCGACCCCACAGAGGCTCTGAGTGCGGCGATTGTTGTGGCTGCCCTTCCCGCGACCGTCGGTGCCGGCGAGGAGCAGCTCTTTCAGCTCCACATTGACCGCGTAATGGTGGCCACCTACACACACCGGGGCCAGTGGCCACCTTCCTACGAAAAGTGGTCGGCTTCCGACAAGTGAGGCGTCCCAGAACGCCGGGACGGAGGCAATGCAATAAGGCCTTGGTCCATGGCCGCTGCAATCCCGGATGCGACCACTCCATCGGCGAGGCGGCAACTGGTATGCCTATCTTTCGACTACCCCGGGGAATGACACCCGGTCATCCTCCCGCCCAAATAGGGGGTAGTGATGAAGACGAAGAAGGATTACGTCCGCTTCATCCGTTCCGCACACTGGCGCTATCTGGTCCTCGCAAGCGCGGCGCTGGCCACGGCGGGGGCCGCGACAGCCGCCGCTGCGGGCGGCTCTTCTGCGAGCGGCACCTCGGTACACACCATCCAGTTGGTGGGGCACGAGACCCAGCACAAGTCGATCAGTCAAGGGGGCTTGGGAGACGAGGAAATATTCAGCGGAACGCTGGATAAAGCAGCCGGAAACTTCAGCCAGGTGGGCATCTTCGCCGGCACGCTGACCTCGCTCGGCTCTGTACCTCCACTCCAAATGGCCACCGTGGACCTGCAACTGCAAGGCGGCCAGATCACCGCCCAGGGGTTCTTTGACTCGACCAAGTCCACCATCGTTCACGCGGTCACTGGCGGAACCGGCATCTATCGCGACGCGAGAGGCGAGTTCTCCTTTACCGAGCCCTCTGGC
>Ga0306920_100000402_pt1 | contig 50365 bp, 38 predicted proteins | sample flu12Cox44000170_FD_204666 | JGI IMG/M metagenome (GOLD analysis project Ga0306920, IMG submission 204666) | Lab enrichment of tropical soil microbial communities from Luquillo Experimental Forest, Puerto Rico - flux4day.12C.oxic.44.000.170 (v2)... | ecosystem: Environmental > Terrestrial >... | reverse complement strand
CGCTGGTGGGCACCGACTCGCATACGACGATGATCAACGGCCTGGGCGTGGTGGGCTGGGGCGTGGGCGGGATCGAGGCCGAGGCGGTGATGCTGGGCCAGCCGTTCTACATGGTGATGCCGGAGGTGATCGGTTTCCGGCTCACCGGCGCGCTGCGCGATGGGGCAACCGCCACCGACCTGGTGCTCACCGTCACCCAGATGCTGCGCAAGAAGGGCGTGGTCGACAAGTTCGTCGAGTTCTTCGGGCCCGGCCTCGCCGCGATGTCGGTCGCCGACCGGGCGACGATCGGCAACATGGCGCCCGAGTACGGCGCCACCATCGGCTTCTTCCCGGTCGACGCCGAGACCCTGCGCTACCTCGAGCGCACCGCGCGCGCCGACGCGGCGCGGCTGGTGGAGCGCTACTGCAAGGAGCAGGGGCTGTTCCACGCCCAGGGCACGCCCGATCCCGAGTTCAGCGACACGCTGGCGCTCGACCTCGGCGACGTCGAGCCCAGCCTCGCCGGCCCCAAGCGGCCGCAGGACCGCGTGGCGCTGCGCGAGATGAAGGGGGCGTTCCGCCGCTCGCTCGCGGCGCCGGTCAAGGAGCGCGGCTACGGGCTGCCCGAGGGCGAGATGGGGCGTGCGGTCGAGGTGAGCCTCGACGGCGTGCGCCCCAGGCTCGCGCACGGCTCGGTGGTGATCGCCGCGATCACCTCGTGCACCAACACGTCGAACCCCTCGGTGATGGTGGGCGCCGGACTGCTGGCCCGCAAGGCCGTGGCGCGCGGGCTCAAGAGCAAGCCGCACGTGAAGACCAGCATGGCGCCCGGCTCCAAGGTGGTGACGGACTACCTGCGCGACTCGGGCCTGCTCGCCGACCTCGAGGCGCTGGGGTTCTATCTCGTCGGCTATGGTTGTACGAGCTGTATCGGTAATTCCGGCCCGCTGCCGGATCCGATCGGGCGCGCGGTGGCCGAGCACAAGCTGGTGGCCGCGGCGGTGCTGTCGGGCAACCGCAACTTCGAGGGGCGCATCAACCCGCTGACGCGCGCCAACTACCTCGCCTCACCGCCGCTGGTGGTGGCCTATGCGCTCGCCGGCACGGTGGACATCGACCTCGAGCGCGAACCGCTCGGGACCGGGCGCGACGGGAAGCCGGTGTTCCTGCGCGACATCTGGCCCACGCAGCAGGAGATCGCCGACACTGTCGCCGCGGCGCTCAAGCCCGAGATGTTCACCCGCGCCTACGGCGACGTGTTCACCGGCAACCCGCGCTGGAACGCGATCCCGGTCCCGGAGGGCGCGAGCTACGTCTGGGACGAGGCCTCGACCTACATCCACCAGCCGCCCTTCTTCGAGGGCCTGGCGCTCGAGGCCACGCCACCCGCCGACATCCATGGCGCCCGGGTTCTGGTGTCGGTCGCGGACTCGGTGACCACCGACCACATCTCGCCGGCCGGCGACATCGCCGAGGCCAGCCCCGCGGGCCAGTGGCTCAAGTCGCGCGGGGTTGTGAAGCGCGATTTCAACTCCTATGGCTCGCGGCGCGGCAACGACCTGGTCATGGTGCGCGGCACGTTCGCCAACATCCGGCTCAAGAACCTGCTGGTGCCGGGCTCCGAGGGCAACATCACGGTTCACTTCCCGAGCGGCGAGAAGACCAACGTGTTCGACGCCGCCGAGCGCTACCGCCGCGAGGGCACGCCCCTGCTGGTGCTGGCGGGCAAGGAGTACGGCGCCGGCTCGTCGCGTGACTGGGCGGCCAAGGGCACGCTGCTGCTGGGCGTGCGCGCGGTGTTGGCCGAGTCGTACGAGCGCATCCATCGCTCGAACCTGGTGGGCATGGGGGTGCTGCCGCTCCAGTACGAGAGCGGGCAGAGCGCCGAGAGCCTCGGCCTCACCGGGCGCGAAGTGTTCGACGTCACGGGATTGTCGAGCGGGCTCGAGCCGCGCCAGCGCGTCGAGATCACGGCGCGCCGCGACGACGGCTCGGTGCTGAGCTTCAAGGCGCTGGCGCGCCTCGACACTCTGGTCGAGGTCGAGTACCTGTGCAACGGCGGGATCCTGCCGACGGTGCTGAGGAAACTCGTCAAGAATTAGTACGTTGGATTCAACTTTCAATTCGCGTGGTCGTCGGGGACCGTCGCCGGGCGGGCGGCGGCGAAGGGAGAGGATCGGGCCACTGGCACTGCGGCAAGCGGAGCCGTGTCGGGTCGATCCGTGCCTTTCGCGGTTGTCAAGGGTCGGCGCGGGCTGGCTCGAGCTGCTGCCCCACCTGGGCGCGCTCGCGGTAACGATCGCGATCAGCCTCGCCCTTACGACGCGCGTCTTTCGCCGGGAGTAGCGGGTTGCCGCGCGCGTGCCTATTGCCCCTTGTTTCTTCGCGTCGTGATCCACGGCACGATGATCCCAAGAAGGATGGCGAAGCGAAAGGATGTCTCCCAGTCTATCGTGCTTGCTCTATGCACGATGAGGTTCCAGAGCAGGGACACAACCATAGAAATAGCCAGTGATACTAAGAACACCGTCACGATATCAACGAGTAATCTCTTGATGTTCATTACACAGCCTCAGGGGAGTGAGTGAGACCATCTCAGGCATCGTCACGCCAACTCTCAAGTGATGAGCTCCTGCGATGCGCAGAGAGCGCCGGATGGTCCCCGCTTGAGACCGGCATTCAACTTCCAGTGGGCGTGGTCGTCGGGGACCGTCGCTGGACGAGCGGCGGCGAACGCCTGATATCTCATGATCTGTTGTAGCACGCCACGTCAGTGAGACATAGCCGAAAGTTCAAAAACGGCAATCCCTACGGTCGATTCAAATGCGATGTACGTCGGGACTTCATCGCGCTGCGTTCCGACAATCAGGTAGTTCCCAACGAACTGGAGTCCGCGTCGGAGAGTGTTTCGGAGCAGAACAACCGACTTCTCAAGCTTCCGGTCATAGACGATCACTCGCAAACGACGGCGGTCAGCCTCCGTGACCTGCACCGCCGCCCGTTCGGCGTTGTCAGACAAGGCTCCAGTGATACACAGGCCCTGAGTTGAGACTGGCGGGCCGATCAATCTCGGCGTCAAAGGGTGCGTCAGATCGATCATTCGGATGATCCCCGGGGAAGGCCACAGCTCCAACGCTGTTCGACCGTCGGCCGAATAATAGGGATGTTCGGTGCAGGGCATCGCAAGAGGCGCCTCTTCCCACGTGTCGAGGCTGACACGACGCCACTGCCCACGCTGTCCGTCCTGAAACGTCAAGTAGCGCCCGTCAGGAGTGAGGTGCAAGTCCCACGGCCCTTCGCTCGCAGAGCCTTCTCCCAAGATCGCGCCGGTCGAGGAGATTACAATCCACCGCCGTGTCCGCCGAGAGAGAAGAGAGCGATCTTCTCGCTCAGCTACCGCGGCGTAGCGGGAGCCGTCGCGCGTGAATCCCTCCGTAATAGATCCGGTCTTCAAAGTGGGCGACTGGCGAGGGACTTCCGCGCCGAAAAGGCTCGTCCCCGTGGAGGAGTGTACCAGCCACCAGCTTCGGTCTGGTGACATCTCCCAGCGGTAGAGTTCGCCGCTGATAGAGCCTTGATCGACGTCAATAGTCTGGGGACATTCCGCCGGGACTTGCGGCGCTGAGGCCGAAGGGTTCAGTAGGCGAAGGCGTGCGAGCTTCCCGTTCAGCGGATCGACCGCGACTTGGTCGGCAGGGAACAGGCTCATGCCCGTCGAGTCGATGCGCCCGTCCGTGGCGACGCACAGGCAGCCGAGTTCGACCCTCATGCTCCATGACAATTGCTCACCAACTCCTGAGGTATTTCTCATCGCACGTCTCATCGGGAGCTCTTGGACCGGGAAAGCGGCAGCTCTCCTTCCGCCAGTAAACTCGTTGACCACCGCACGAGGAATCAGTCCAGCAGAGTCCTGGGCAACGTCGAGTTGCCACACTGGCGCAACGTCAAATGTCTCGAGCGAGTCGGCCGCTGCGACTTGGGCCGCTTGAGCGAGGCCCGTCAGCACGACCAGGGCGACCATCGACGCAAGAACGCACAGAGCCTCCAGGCCGGGCAGCACATGTGACGCGAGACCAGGAACGAAATCGGCCGACATGGCGGCTCCGTTGCGGGAGCCGTTTGCGAACACGCACTTCGACGAGCTCATGGCTGCTTGGGGCTCCCAGCGCTCCGGAACAGATCCAACGACGGCGACGACGGGAGTCAAGCGAGTGTAATTGCCTCGAGTGATTTCATCAGAGCTCCCACCAGCGTTTGGCTCAGACGGCCTGAAGATACGTCGGGGCGTTCACGTTACCCCAACCGCTGTGACCATTTCCGGGATGTTTGCCGATTGAGGCGCATTGTGCCGATCGAACGCGTTGCCGGTCGGCCCGCCCGGGAGTAGCCTGCGCGCGCGGTTCGCGCCCACCCCCAAACGCACGGAGGTCGTCATGCCCCGATCGGAGGAGCCGAATCAGGCTCGCCGCCGCTTCCTGAAAACCGTTGGACTCGCCGGGCTCACCTCGGCGCTGGCGCCCGCCGCCGGTGCGCTCGCCCAGGCCCCGGGCGCCGGCGCCCCCATCTACCCGCCGGGGGTCCAGCCGCCCAAGACCGCGGCACCCGGCACGCCGGGCGCGGGTCCGGTCAAGCCCGAGCCGCCGGGGCCCGACGCGCGCGCGCTGGCTGACATCATCAAGCGCCGCTACGGCAAGCACCTGACCCACGAGCAGCTCGAGTCGGTGGCGAGCGACTTCGACGGCGACCTCAAGGCCGCGAAGCGGCTCCACGACGTCAAGCTCACCAACGGCGACGAACCCGACGTCACCTTCCGACCCTGAGAGGCCGCCATGCCCGATGACGCCGTCTTCTTCCTTCCGGTGCGCGAGCTCGCCACGCGGCTGCGCGCGCGCAAGCTGACCTCGCACGATCTGACCGCGGGCTGCCTCGACCGCCTCGAGCGCCTCGGCTCGAAATACAACGCGGTCGTCACCCTGATGCGCGACTCGGCGCTCGAGGAGGCGCGCGCCGCCGACCGCGAGATTGCCGCCGGCAAGCATCGCGGGCCGCTCCACGGCATTCCGTACGGGGTCAAGGATCTGCTCGCGACCAAGGGCGTGCCGACCACCTGGGGCGCGGCACCCTATCGCGACCAGGTGTTCGACGAGGACGCGACGGTGGTCGAGCGGCTGCGCGCCGCCGGCGCGGTGCTGGTCGCCAAGCTCGCGATGGTCGAGCTGGCGGGCGGCATGGGCTACAACCACGCCAACGCCTCGTTCACCGGACCGGGGCTGAGCCCGTGGAACACGAAGTTCTGGAGCGGCGGCTCCTCGAGCGGCCCGGGCGCCGCGGTCGCGGCGGGGCTCGTGCCGTTCGCGATCGGCTCCGAGACCTCGGGCTCGATCCTCACCCCCTCGGCCTACTGCGGGGTCACGGGCCTGAGGCCCACCTACGGTCGCGTGAGCCGCCACGGCGCGATGGCGCTGTGCTGGACGCTCGACAAGCTGGGGCCGATGGCGCGGGGCGCCGACGATTGCGCGCTGGTGCTGGCGGCGATGGCGGGCAAGGACCCGCGCGACGAGAGCACGGCGAGCGAGACCTTCACGTGGAGCGCTGCGCCCGCCAGGCCCGCCAGGGCGCGGCTCGCAGTGCCCAAGGGCTGCACCGAGAAGGTGCAGCCGCCAGTGCGCGAGAACTTCGAGAAGGCGCTCGAGGTGCTGGCGCCCATCGCCACCATCACCCGCGACGTCGAGTGGCCCGACTTCCCGTGGGGACCAGCGGTCGGCACCATCGTCAACGCCGAGGGCGCGACCGCGTTCTACGAGCTGCTCGATTCGGGCAAGGTGACGGAGCTGACCTGTCCCGCCGACAAGAGCGGCGGCTACTCGGGGCTGCTGACCCCGGCGGTCGACTACCTGCAGGCGATGCGGCTCAGGCGCCCCATGAAGCGCGCGGTGGCGAAGGTGTTCGAGTCGTACGAGGCCGTGATCTCGCCCACGCGTGCGACGGTCGCCTATCCGGCCGACAAGAACTTCGGGGACGCCTATCCGGGTATCAGCGGCGGCCCGGCGCTGATCCCGGCCGGCAACCTGTGCGGTCTGCCGGCGCTGGCGATGCCGAACGGCTACGGCGACAACGGCCTTCCGACCTCGTTCGCGCTCATGGGCCCGGCGTTCTCCGAGAAGCGTCTCGCCGAAGTGGGCGCCTGGTACCAGCGCCAGACCGACTGGCACCTGCGCCGCCCGCCCGACGCCTAGGACTCGGTTCGCGATGGGAGCTAGAGCTTGGCTGGTGGGTCTGGCTGCCCTCGGATCTATCGGAGCCACGGCAACGGATCAACCGAGCCCTGCGGGCCTGACGACGATCGTGGTGAGAGGCCACGCCCGCGACATAGTGCTGGTGGATCCTCGCGGTCGCATCAACAGATCTGGCGTGCTCGAGAAGGGAGAGGTCTCCATTCCAGAGTGCCTGCGGTGGGATGGCGGCACGGAGACGACGCTTTACGATGATTCGGTCGCTGTTGATGAGGATGGGGAGGGCGATGTCGTCACAGACCTGGAACTCTCCGTGCCCATTGTTGGACGCTATCGGCTCTACGCAGAGACGACGGATGACAGTACCGCGAGGGTGGACGTCACTCCCGTGCCAGCTACCCCCGCGAACCACGCCTGCCCCGACCTGACGCGAGAAGTCCAGAAGAAAAAGGGGCGCTTCGTTTGGAACATCGATTTCCTGGCGGATACGGCGCGCACGACCTGTCCGGTTCGCTTATCGGGACCTTATCGATCCTCGACCAAGAAGTGAACGCGTAACGTCCTGGCTGGGAAGTCCAACGAGGCGGGCAACGTCATGAGACTCCACACCCTGGCGCGGCGAAAGCATCGGGGCGCGGGCGCACGATCACGCCCGCGCCCCAGGGCGCCCGAAGCGCCGCCTACTTGACCGAGCTGCTCACGTCGCGGGCCTGCATCGCCCCGGCGACGATCGGCGCGAAGCCGGTCGCGGGAAGCGAGCCGCGCTCGAGCGCCGCCACGCGCCCCTTGCGGTCCACCAGGAACCAGCTCGGCGGCGCGGCCTTGGTTTCGGATCCCGCCTTCGCGGCCATGCCGATGTGGAAGTCCCCCTCCAGCTCGCCCTGCGGATCGGACATCAGGCTGTAGGTGAGCCCCAGCTTGCCGATCGCGACCCAGTTGGCGCCCTCGGGGCAGCGCCGGATCCCAACCGGAATCACACCGCAGCGACGCAGCGAGTCGGCGCCCGCCTCGAGCTTCAGGAGCTGCGCATCGTTGGGCTCGAACACCAGCAGCACGGCGTTGTGCTCGAGCATCTCGTGTAGAAACTTCCAGCGCCCTTCGTTGGACAGGTACTGGAAGTCGGGGGCGTCGGAATCGACGTCCGGCGCCGAGTGGGTGTCGTACTCGATCATCGGCGTCGGCCCGGCCGGCGTGGTCGGGTTGGGCGCCGACGGGCTGCGGCTCTCGACCCCGGCCGAAGCCGGGACGGCGACGAGGCACAGCAGCATCAGGGCATGGATGGGGCAGGCCTTGGACACGGCGATCCTCCGGGCCCGGGTTGGTGGCACTCGAGCAACATTGCCCGTGGCGCCACCGTTATCGGCCGGAGGGCCGCGAAACTTGAGGGCGATCAGCCCCGGCGGGCGGGTTTCGACTCGGCGGGCGTGATCTCGATGACGCGCGGCTCGAGCTCGCGCACCACGCGCAGCCGCCCGGCGACGCCGATGCGATCCTCGGTGAGCAGGCGGTGCAGGTCGTCGACCGCCGTCACCGGGTGGTCGTCGAGCCCGACGATGATGTCGCGCTCGCGCAGCCCCGCGCGCGCCGCGGGGCTGCCGGGCTCGATGCTCACCACCAGCACGCCGCGCGCCGGGGTGATGCCCTGGAGCCGCGCTACGCGGCGCGGCAGCGGCACGTTCTGGCCGCCGACGCCGAGGAAGCCGCGCCGGATGCGGCCGCTCTGGATCAACCGCCCCGCCACCCATTTCGCGGTGTCGATCGGGATCGCGAAGCACAGCCCCTGGGCGGGCAGGATGATCGCGGTGTTGACGCCGATGACCTCGCCCGCCGAGCTGACCAGCGGGCCGCCCGAGTTGCCGGGGTTGAGCGCCGCGTCGGTCTGGATGATGTCGTCCATCAGGCGCCCGGAGCGCGAGCGCAGCGAGCGCCCCAGCGCGCTCACCACCCCGGCGGTGACCGTGGTCTGGAAGCCGAACGGGTTGCCGATCGCGACCACCAGCTGCCCGGGCTTGAGCGCGTGCGAGTTGCCGAGCGCCGCGCTGGGCAGGTCGTTGGCGTGGATGCGCAGCACCGCGAGATCGGTGTCGGGATCGTCGCCCACCAGATCGGCGCGGAAGCGCTGGCCGTCGGCGAGCGTGGTCTCGATGATCGCCGCGCCGTTCACCACGTGGCTGTTGGTGAGGATGAGCCCGTCGGGGGTGAAGATGAAGCCCGAGCCCGAGCCGTTGCCGCCGCGCTCCGGGCTGGCGCTGCGCGGGCGCGCCTCGACCTCGACGTTGACCACCGCCGGCCCCACGCGCTCGACCGCGCTGATCACCGCGAGCGAGTAGGCGTCGAGCAGCGCCCCATCGGGCGGCGCGGCCGGCGTGGCGGGCATGGCGACGCCGCCGTCGCCGGGCGTGGCGGGGCGAAGGTCATCGTGGGCGGTGGGCGTGGCTTCGGGCGCGATCGAGGGCATGGGGATCTCCCCGCGGGACGGTTCCCGCGTGCCCATTCGATGCGGGACCCCCCGGCGCGGATGCCGGGGCCGGGCTCAGGCGGCCCGGCGCCGCCGTTCCTGGCGCACCCGCGCGGTCGCCTGCTGGAGGATCGGCGACAGGGTGCTCGCCTCGCCGCGCAACGCCAGCGCGCGCTCGCGCTCGGAGAGGATCCAGGCGTTGAACGCCAGCGTGTCGTCGCCCAGCGCCCCGGGGTAGGCCATCACCAGCCCGATTGACGTGTTGGCGAGACTGATCTGGGCGCGCTCGAGGTCGCCGTGGCCGATGCGCAGCAGCCAGCGGGCGACGAGCAGCGCCGGATCGGGCACCACGGTCGCGGCGAGCACGCGGCTCACCTGCTCGAGGTCGTCGAGCACCACGCCGCGGCCGAGCGCGGGATCGAGCGCCAGGATGTCGGGCTGGGCGGTGCGCAGCGTGTCGCGCAGCGCCTGGGGCTCGACGCGCATGACGAGGCCGAGCCGATCGCGGTGCTCGTAGGTGCGGTCGGCGCTCGCGATCAGCAGCGACTCGGTGGCATCGGCGGCCACGACCTCGATCACCGCATGGAGCATCATGCGCGCGCTGTCGAGCGTGGGGCCGCCCACCAGCACCACGCCATGGCTCAGGCCCAGCACCTGCTCCAGGCGCTCGAGGCTGCCGCGCAGCGTGGCGGGATCGGGGGGCTCGAGCCCGATCGGTCGCAGCCACAGTGCCTCGTCGTCGCCGACACCCAGAATGTCGAGCGCGATCGAGCGCCCATCGGCGAGGCGGAACGTGCGCGTCGTCGGCGCCGCAGCCGGAGCACGGGAGGGCGAGGGTTCGGCGGCGCCCGTGGTCCCGGCCGGCTGGCAGGCCTCGAGCAGGTAGGCGCGGATCCGGGTGTAGTCCTCGGGCGAGAGCGGCGGATCGGCGGCCTCGCGCCACGCCTCGGCCTGCCGCAGGCGCGGCGGCTGCCCGGATCGGAAGACGAGGCGATCGCCGGAGCGTGCCAGCTCGTAGAGGTAGAGCGCGGGCGAAGGCGCGGCGTCGGAGCCCCGCGGCGCGGCCTCGATCGCCACCTGCTTGAACACGTCGCGCAGCGCGAGCAGCGAGGCCTGGCGTTCGCTCAGCCGCGTGGCGGAGCTGCCCGGGGTCCCACCCGCCGCTGGAGCGGACTCGTCGATGCGGCGCGCCGCCTCGAGCATCACCGCCTCGGTGCCGTTCTGGATCGTCGCCATCCCTGACACCGGCTCAGGGCGGAACTGGAACGCGCCGGTTCGCCAGCTGAAGATCTGGTAGGCGGCCGTCTCGCCCTGGGCACCCGCGTCGTCGACCGCGTTCACCAGCCGGCCTTCGGCGAAGTAGAGGAAGCCGCGCTTGGCGCTGCGGTGGACCATCAGGCACCCGGTGGCACGGTTGAGCATCAGGAGCTGGCCGAGGTCGAAGAGCCCGACCACGCCCAGCTCGCCGCTGAACGATCCCGCCGGCGGATTGGGGCTCACGACGGCCCCGGTCGCGGCGCGGCCGCGGGCGCGGCGGCGGGCGCCGCGGCGCCACCGGCCGGCAGGAGGTCGCGGCTCGACAGGTGGAGCGCCGCCTCGTCCGCGCTGATGACGCCGGCGCGCAGCAGCCCCTGGACCGACTCGTCCATGGTCTGCATGCCCTCGCGCTTGCCGGTCTGGATCACCGAGGAGAGCTGGAAGGTCTTCTTCTCGCGGATCAGCGAGGCCACGGCGTTGTTCCCAACCAGGATCTCGAGCGCCAGCACGCGGCCGCGCCCGTCGGCGCGCCGCAGCAGCCGCTGCGCCAGCACGCCCTTCAGGCATTCGGAGAGCATGAGCCTCACCTGGGTCTGGCGCTCGCCCTCGAAGGTGTCGAGGATGCGGTCCACGGTCTGCCCGGCGCTCATGGTGTGAAGCGTGCCGAACACCAGCTGCCCGGTGGCGGCGGCGGTGAGCGCGAGCGAGATCGACTCGGGATCGCGCAGCTCGCCGACCAGGATCACGTCGGGGTCCTCGCGCAGCGCGGCGCGCAGGCCGCGCTCGAAGCTCGGCGTGTGGCGCCCCACCTCGCGCTGGGTCACCAGCGAGTGGATGTTCTCGTGGCGGAACTCGATCGGGTCCTCGATCGTCAGGATGTGACGGCGCACCGTGCGGTTGACGTGGTCGACCATCGAGGCCAGGGTGCTCGACTTGCCGGTGCCGGGCGGGCCGGTCACCAGCACCAGCCCGCGGTGCTGTTCGGCCATCCTGGCGACGTGATCCGGCAGCCCGAGCTGCTCCAGGGTGAGGATCGAGTTGGGGAGGATACGGAACGCCCCGGCCACGCCGCGCGACTGCTCGTAGACGTTGCAGCGCGCCCGCACCACCCCCGGCACCTCGTAGGAGAAGTCGACGTCCTTGTACTTCTCGTAGCGGGCCCGCAACTCGTCGTCCATCAGCTCGAACAGCAGCATCTCGTTGATCTCGCGCGTGATGTGCTCGTAGGGGATGGGCGTGATCTCGCCGTTGATGCGCACGATCGGTGGCGCCCCGGTGGTCATGTGCAGATCCGAGGCCCCCTGCTCGCGCACCAGCTGGAGGATCGCGTCGATTCTCGCCATGTTCGGTGGATCCGTGCGGTCGGCCGTCCGTCCCGCGGGGCTCGGGAGACCGTCCCCTGGCCCCGGGCGCGCGGCCGATCCCGCGCCTGCCCGGATCTAGTTTTCGGTCGCCCGAGCGGCTTTCTCCACGCCAAAAGCGCGGGCTCGAATCGCGCTCAACCCCGCTGGCGCGCGCTCCGATAATTGACTGGAAACGCCTCGTGGAGGCCATGGATGCCGGAGTACATCCCCAAGCTCAAAGCCGCCGTCGTGTTGTGCCAGGTGGGGCAGGAGCAGCTGGAGGGCTCGGTCTCGCTCGCGGCCCAGACGCGCTTCCACGACGGTCCCGAGACCATCCTCGAGCGCCTCAACTCGCGCGACCGCATCCTGCCGTTTCATCGCAAGCGGGACGGCGCGGTGCTGCTGCTGTCGCGGCTCGAGCTCGAGTGGGTGGCGGCCGGGCGCGGCGTCGAGCGTGATCTTGTGTGTCCGCGCACCTATCAGGTCACGCGCGAGGAGCGCGTGCGGGTGCGCTTCACCAGCGGCAACGAGATGGAGGGGCTGCTCCAGATGGAGCTGCCCGAGACGCTCAATCGCGCCTCGGACTTCCTGAACGGCGAGGAGGACTTCTTCCCGCTCGTCACCCCGCAGGGCATCGTGCTCCTCAACAAGCACCGGGTGCTCTACACCCGGGTCTACGAGTCCTCGCCGCTGCCGCTCGGGAGCGGCGCGCCCGCCGCCGAGGGCTGAACCAGGTGCGCGGCCGGTTGCCGCACGGTCACTCCGGGCGCTAGCATCGCTCCCATGCACGGCATCCAGCCGGCCCGCCTCAAGCCCGGCGTCACCATCGACCGTCTGCCCGGTCCCACGCCCGCCGATCTCGCGCCCGCCGCCGGCGACGGGGCATCCGCGCGCCTGATCCGCGGCCGCGCGCTGATCATCTGGGACGCGCGCGTGCCGGGGAAGAAGCTCGACGCGATCGATACGGACCAGATCACGCCCGCCACCGACTGCGTCTCCGAGAGCCTCGACACCCTGGACGAGCGCTGGAAGGCCGGCTCGTTCCGCTACCTGATGCCGGATTTCCGCGCCCGCGTCCATCGCGGCGAGACCTTCATCATCGCCGGCGACCGCTTCGCGATCGGCTCCTCACGCGAGATGAGCCCGGCGGGCCTCAAGGGCGTGGCCGAAGAGGCCGGGCTCGAGATGGTCGTGGTGTGCGGGAACAACATGGGCGACATCTTCCGCCGCAACGCCTTCAACCTCGGGCTCCACGTGGTGCAGAGCCCCGAGGCGGTGGTGGACGCCCAGGACGGCGACGAGCTGAGCTTCGATCCCGACACCCGCAGGCTCGCGAACCTCACCCGCCACCGCCGCTACGATCCGGTGCCGCTCACCCCCAAGGAGGACGAGATCCGCCGCTCGGGCGGGATCTTCGCGCTCGGGCGCCGCGAGTTCCGGCGCTCGGTCGAGACGAAGCCTGAAATCGTGTGGCCCGATCCGAAGACCGCGCGACGGCTCACCACCAGCGAGCAGATCCTGTGGGCGCACCGGGTCGACAAGAACGCCGAGATCCGTCCCGGCGCCACGGTGCGCGTGTACGCCGACCTGCTGCCGGCGAGCGACGGCACCGCGCCGTTCGCGATCCATACCTTCAACCAGATCACGGGTGGGAACGCGATCTTCCCGCGCGCGATCGCGATCGCGAACGATCACTTCGTGTTCACGGGGCTCGCCGCCGACGAGAAGCAGACGTCGATCGGATGCGCGTTCGCGGCCCTCCACGGCATCGAGCGGCCCTATTACGCGACCCCGGGCGACGGCATCTTCCACTTCTACTTCCCGGAGCAGGGGCTGGTGCAGCCCGGCATGGTCATCCCCGGCGCCGACTCCCACAGCCGCGCTTACGGCGCGTACGGCGCGATCGGGATCGGCGTGGGCTCGACCACGCTCGGCTTCGGCTGGAGCACCGGCTACGTCTATGCCACGGTGCCGAAGCCGCGCCGGGTCGTGTTCCGGGGCGCGCTCCAGCCCTGGGTGACCGGCAAGGACCTGGTGCTCGAGCTGCTGCGGCGCTGGGGCACCAGGCAGTCGCAGGGCATGAGCGTCGAGTTCGTCGATGCCGACCGCCAGCTTCCGATCGCCTACCGCAACACCATCTGCAACATGATGGCCGAGGCCGAGAGCTGGAACGGCATCTTCGCGCCCGACGAGATCACCACCGCCTGGTTCCGCGACAAGGGCATGACCGAGTTGCCCTATCCGCTGATCGCCCCGGGCGCCGATGTCGAGTGGGCGATCGACGAATCGCTCGCGCTCGGCGAGGTGCGGCCGATGATCGCGAAGCCCTTCAGCCCCGGGAACGCCTTCCCGGCCGACGAGGTGGCGAAGGAGCGCATCACCTTCGACAAGGCGCTGATCGGCTCGTGCACCAACGGCAGTTACGACGACCTGCTCTCCGCCGCGCTGGTGCTCAAGGCCGGGCGGGCGAAGGGGCTCCGAAAGGCGGCGAAGGAGTTCGTGATCTTTCCTGGTTCGGGCGGGGTCAGGCAGCAGATCGAGCGCCCCGACGCGCGGCTCGACGGCGAGAGTATCGCCCAGGTGTTCCGCGCGGTGGGCGGCCAGATCCGCCAGTCGTGGTGCGGGCCGTGCTTCGGGCAGGGGCCCGACGCGCTCAAGCCCGGCGAGCGCGCCATCACGTCGTTCAACCGCAACTGGACGAACCGCATGGGCGTGGGCGGCGAGGGCTACCTCGCGAGCCCCTCGGTGGTGGCGGCGAGCGCGATGCTCGGCTACATGGGGCCCCCCGGCGAGCTGGGACTGGTCTGGGAGCCCGAGCTGTTCGAGGTGTGAAGCCGCGGCGCCCGCGCGCCGGCGGCCCGGCGGGAGCGGGTGTTCGTCCCTGACGGGGCGGACTCGTTCCTTGACGATTGCGCCGGCCATCGCGCTCGGCGACAATGGCACGCAACCGGACCGGGCCACGCCGCATCTGAGGGGACCATGCGAGCACCCTTCACTTCTGCTCTGACGTTGATCGCCGTTCTCGCCACCCCGGCACTCGCCAGCATGGGCGGCTCGCCCAGCCCGTCCGAGCCACCGCCCGGCCAGCAGCCCGAGCTCAACAACAACCAGCTGACGCCGCGCCAGCAGGCCGAGCAGCTCTACGGCAGCGCCTACGATGACATCGCCAAGGCCAACCTCGATCTGGCGAACGGCAAGGACAAGAACGCGCAGAAGAAGCTCAAGCGCGCGCTCGATCACGCCACCCAGGCGGTGGGGCTCGATGCGACCTACTTCGAGGCCTGGAACCTGGTGGGCTTCGCGTCCCGCAAGCTCGGTGACTACCCGGGCTCGCTCTCGGCCTACGGACGTTGCCTCGCGATCCAGCCCGGTTACGCGCCGGCACGCGAGTACCTCGGCGAGGCCTACCTCGAGCTTGGTCGTCCGCGCGAGGCGCGCGAGCAGCTGGCCTGGCTCGAGCGTCTGAACGCGCCCGATCAGACCAAGATCCTTGCGGCGCGCATCGATGCCTGGCAGGCGGCTCATCCCGACTCGCTCGCCCCGGCTCCGGCAGCCAGCCCGGCCGCGGCACCCGCCGACAGCGTGGTCAAGGCGCCGGCTTCCGGCTCGGGTCTCTAGGGTCGCACCCCGCCCCGAGGGCGACGGCCCAATGATGGATGAGGGCCGGCCGATCGCGGCCGACGCCTACGATCGACTCGCCGACGCCTTCGCGGCGTGGGTCGACACCAAGCCCCACAACGCTCACTACGATCGCCCGGCTGTGCTGTCGCTGCTCCCTCCGGTCTCGGGCCGGCGCGTGCTCGACGCCGGCTGCGGGCCCGGGGCGTATGCCGAATGGATGGCGGACCACGGCGCCGAGGTGGTAGCGCTGGACGTCAGCCCGAGGATGGTCGAGCACGCGCGCCGACGCCTTGGATTCCGGGCGGCGGTGCACCAGGCGGACCTCGGCCAGCCGCTCGATTTCCTCGGGACGGGGGAGTTCGATCTGGTGGTGAGCGGCCTGACGCTCGATTACGTCCGTGACTGGCGCCGGCCGCTGGGCGAGTTCTTCCGCGTTCTGCGCACGCCCGGCTGGCTCGTGTTCTCGGTCGCGCACCCGTTCGACGAGTTCTACGATCACCACCCGCACGGGAGCTACTTTGATGTCGAGGCGGTGGAGATGACGTTCGACTGGCCGGCGTACGGAGTGCGCGAGCGCATTCCCTACTTTCGCCGCCCGCTGAGCGCCATGCTCGACCCGCTCTTCAGCGCGGGCTTCCGGCTGGAGCGGCTGCTCGAGCCGCGCCCCACGCCGGAGTTCCGCAGCGGCGACGCTCGCGACTACGAGAAGCTCATGCGGCAGCCCGGGTTCCTGTGCGTGCGCGCGGCGAAGGACGCCCCGCCGGCAGCGGCCGGGGGCTCGGAGTCGAGCCCGGCCTGAGTCCGCGCCGCTGGCGACGAAAATGGCCCCCGGCCTCACAGGCCGGGGGCCGTTTCGCTGCCGGTCCCGCGCGCTACTTCTTCTCGGCCGCCGCCGGGGGCGCGCCCGCCGGCTTCTCGCGCGAGAACGCGGCGACGTTGAGCACGATGTCGACGTCGTCGCCCAGCATCACGCCGCCCTGATCGAGCGTTTTGTTCCAGACGATGCCGTAGTCCTGGCGCTTGACCGTGGTGGTGGCGGTAAAGCCGGCCTGCGTGCCCAGCGAGTTGCCGCCGATCGCGGTCGCCCCCATGCCCAGGAACTCGACGTCGAGCGTCACCGGCTTGGTGACGTCACGGATGGTCAGGTTGCCCTGCACCTGGAAGTGCTTCGCGTCCTTGCCCGGAATCACCTTGGTGCTCTTGAAGGACACCAGCGGGTACTTCTCCATCCAGAAGAAGTCCTGGGTCCTCAGGTGGTTGTCGCGGCGCTCGTTGGCGGTGTAGATGCTCGAGTCCTTGATCGCCACCTCGACCGTCGAGGCCGTGAGATTGGCCGGGTCGTACACCAGGGTGCCGGTGTAGTCGTTGAAGCGCCCGTGCACTTTGGTGAAGAAGTGGACGATATTGAAGCCGACTTCGGTATGGGCCTTGTCGAACTCGAACGTCTTGGGCTCGGCGGCCGCCAGCGAGGCCGCGACCATGGTGAGCGCGGCGGCGAGCGCCAGCGTGCGGAGGGCGCGTTTCACGAGATCGTGCTCCTTTCGAGCGATCCGGTACCGGGTCCGACTCGGGAAGGGAGGCGGGGCGGGTAGCCAGTGTCAGCCCGGCAATCTATCAGGCCGGTGCGCGACCCGCGAGGGCCGCGCGAGGTCCGATGAGCCGCGCGCACGGACCGATGCGCGCCACCGCCACTTTTTGCGTTGTCTTGACGCACGCATCCTCCAGCGCGGCCGGCGGATGAGTGATTTGTAAGCGCGCCGGCCCGCCCCCTACCATGCGGTCGTGACCGCATTCGAGAAGACGCCGCCCGAGGTGCGCGAGCTGCTCGGCAAGCCCATCAGCCAGCTCGGCCTGCGCATCGAGGGCTCGCCGGTCGAGCGCTTCGTCCAGCAGCTCCATCGTGAGCTCGAGCGCAAGGGGCTCAAGGCGTTCCGCCCGGTCTGCTACCTGACCGACGAGTGGGGCTGCCCCGACGGGCAGCCGGTGATCGGCATCCCGTTCTACCTCGCCGACCCCAAGCTGGCGCGGCTCGAGCGCGAGATGAACGACCTCGAGGACGCGCGTGAGATCATGATGTACCTGCGTCACGAAGCCGGGCACGCGTTCAACTATGCCTACCGGCTGTTCGCCACACCCGAGTGGCGCAAGCGCTTCGGCCCCTTCAACCGCCGCTACCGCGATTTCTACCGCCCGGTGCCGTTCAGCCGCCGTTTCGTGCGCCACATCGCCGGCTGGTACGCACAGAAGCACCCCGACGAGGACTTCGCCGAGACCTTCGCGGTCTGGCTGACCCCGCGCTCGAATTGGCGGGCCCGCTACAAGGATTGGCCCGCGATCCACAAGCTGCGCTATGTTAGCCGTGTGGCGCGGCGGTTCGGCTCGCAGCCGCCGGTGCTCTCGACCGGGGACTTCGACATCACGGTCGAGGACATGAAGCTCACGGTCGAGGAGTACTACCGGCGGCTGATGCGCCACAACGGCGCGGCGGTGAACGTCGCGCTCGAGAGCGACCTGACCGATCTGTTCGTGGCCCATGGACGGCGCCGCAAGCGTGTGCGCCCGGCATGGGAGATGCTGGAGGAGCACCGCACCCTGCTGACTGACAAGATCACCTACTGGACCGGCGTCAAGCGCCCGGTGGTGCGGGCGCTCGTCGAGCGGATCATCCGCACCTGCCGCGAGCAGAAGCTCTACGCGATCACCGGGCGCGAGCCCGGCTATCTGGTCGAGCTGACTGCCTACGGCACCACGCTGGCGATGAACTACCTGACGCGCGGGAAGTTCATCCACACCTGAGGGAGGGAGCCGGGCCCGGGGTCACCACCGGCGCCCGGCCGCACGGACACCATGGCCAAGCAGCGGATCGGCGTGCTGTACGACTTCTGGTGGGACGACGACGAGGAGCGGGGCGAGGACGCGCGTCCCCGCCGCAAGGCGCCCGACGAGGACGTTCAGGCGGTCTACGAGGCGCTCAAGGAGGCGGGGCACAGCCCGGTCTACCTGCGGCTCGACGGCACCACCCAGAGCCTGATCGAGCTTGCGCAATCCGAGACCGACCTGATCTTCAACCTGGTCGAGTCCTTCGCCGGCAACGACACCTTCGACAGCGAGGTGGCGGGCTACCTCGAGCTGCTGGGGCGCAAGTTCACCGGGGCCGGCTCGCACGGGCTCTACCTCGCCCAGGACAAGGCGCTGGCCAAGAAGATCTTCGCCTTCCACGGCATCCACACCCCGTACTTCGCCACCGTCTTCCGTGGCCGCACCGAGCACGCCCACGACATCCAGTTCCCGGTGATCGTCAAGCCGCAGCGCGAGGACGGCTCGATCGGCATCCATTTCGGCGCGGTCTGCGGCTCGATCAAGGAGCTGATGGAGCGCATCGACTACATTCACGCTGAGTTCGACTCGCCGGCGCTGATCGAGGAGTACATCGAAGGCCGCGAGCTGTACGTGGGTGTGCTCGGCAACGAGAAACCGGAGGCGCTGCCGGTGGTCGAGCTCGACCTCTCGAAGCTCCCCAAGGGCACGCCCAAAATCGCCGGCAGCGAGGTCAAGTGGGAGGAGGAGACCGAGGCCTACCAGAAGACCTGGCCCTTCATTCCCGAGGACCTGGGCGAGGACCTGGTGAAGCGGATCCACGACACCGCGACCCAGGCCTTCCAGGCGCTCAAGCTGCGCGACTACGGCCGCATCGACTTCCGGCTCGCGGCCAACGGCACGCTCCACGTGCTGGAGGTCAACCCCAACCCCTATCTGCTGCCGAGCGCCGAGTTCACGATGGCGGCCAAGCAGTCGGGCCGCAGCTATCGCGACACGATCGGGGAGATCGCCGACCTCGCCCTGGCCCGCTACGCCACCGGGGGCTGAGGGCGGGCCTGGATCAGGTGGACTGAACCCGGTTCCGTTCAGCCACACTGAACACGCCGGTATTTTGGCTCGTTGCCTACGGCTAGCGATTGACATTTCTTCTCGGGGCCCACAAAATTGTTGCTCCTGTAAAAGTCCCTGACATATCCAAAGGTGGCAACCGACGTCGCGCCGACCCCCGGTCGGCCGCGAATCCGCTGGTCGCACGTCCCGCAGTCGTCCCCGGTCGAAGAGGAGGAGTCCCCCCATGCGCGTTCGTTACTCGATCGTCCTCGCACTCACCGCGGTTCTGGCGCTGGGCGCCGCGTCCGGAGCATTCGCGACCACGTTCAGCTACGTCGCGAACCTGAGTGGTCTCAACGAAAATCCGCCGAATGCGTCACCCGCGACCGGGATGGCGTTTGTCGTCTACGACGACGTCGCCGCCACGATCACGGTGTCCGTCAGTTGGTCCGGCCTGACGGCCCCGGCGACCGCAGGGCATATCCATGGGCCCGCCGACACCGCCCACAACGCGGGTGTCCTGTTCCCCTTCTCGGGTGTCCCGGCAGCGACTGCGGGGGCCATACCCACGCAGTCGTTCGCCATCAACTCGACGCAGGTCAGCTACCTCAACACCCAGATGCTCTACGTCAACATCCACACCTCGACCTTCCCTGGCGGCGAGATCCGCGGTCAGATCGTCCCCGAAGCCACACCGACGGGTGTCGCGAGCTGGGGAAAGATCAAGCAGCTGTACCGGTAGTCCTGCACCGCTTGCCCACGGGGTCCGGCGTCACTGCCGGGCCCCGTCTTCTTTGCAGGCCGGGGCTGGGATAGACTGCGCGCACGACCACGCCTGACCACCCCGCGGCCGCGCTCCACGCGCGAGCCGCATCGCATCGCCCGAGGAGGCTCTTCATGAATCCGACCGCCACCGGCGCGATCGCGCCCGCCGATCCGCGCCGCCTGCCGGACTACGCGCCCACCCCGGTCACCGACTTCGGCCGCTCCGAGGAGCGCGCGGCGTTCGAGGCGGCGCTCGCCGCGGTGCGCGCCCAGCTGGGGCGCGAGTATCCGCTGGTGATCGGTGGCGAGCGCCGCGGGGCCGATCACACCTTCGAGTCGCGCAATCCCGCCCGCCCCGCGGAGGTCATCGGGCGCTTCGCGGCCGGCAGCCGCGAGCAGGCCACCCTGGCGGTCGAGGCCGCGCAGCGGGCGTTCGCGAGCTGGTCGCGCGTGCCGGCGGCCGAGCGCGCCGCGTTCCTGCTCGAGGCGGCGAGGCGCATGCGCGAGCGCCGCCACACCTTCTCGGCGTGGATGGTGTACGAGGTCGGCAAGAGCTGGGCCGAGGCCGACGCCGACACCGCCGAGGCGGTCGACTTCATGGAGTTCTACGCGCGCGAGATGCTGCGCTACGACGCGCCCCAGCCGGTCACCCAGCTGCCCGGCGAGCGCGATGCGATGGTCTACATCCCGCTCGGCGTGGGGGCCATCATCCCGCCGTGGAACTTCCCGCTCGCGATCCTGGTCGGCATGGCGAGCGCGGCGATCGTCGCCGGCAACACGGTGGTCGTGAAGCCCTCGAGCGACGCGCCGGCCATCGCCTGGCAGTTCCACGCGCTGATGGAGGAGGTCGGCCTGCCGGCGGGCGTGTTCAACCTCGTGACCGGCGGCGGCGGCACGGTGGGCGACACGCTGGTGCGCCATCCGAAGACGCGCTTCGTCGCCTTCACCGGCTCGCGCGAGGTGGGCGTGGGCATCAACACGCTCGCCGCCACGGTCCAGCCCGGGCAGCTCTGGCTCAAGCGCGTGGTCGCCGAGATGGGCGGCAAGGATGCGATCATCGTCGACGAGGAGGCCGATCTCGACGCCGCGGCGCAGGGGGTGGCGGTCTCGGCGTTCGGCTTCCAGGGCCAGAAATGCTCGGCCTGCTCGCGCGCGATCGTGAGCGAGAAGGTCTACGCACCGTTCCTCGCCAGGCTCGAGGCCGAGGTCAGGAAGATCACGGTCGGCGATCCCGAGCGCCCCGAGACGCGCATGGGCCCGGTGGTCAACGCCGCGGCGCGCGACAAGATCCTGTCCTACATCGAGCGCGGGAAGCGCGAGGGACGGCTGGTCAGCGGCGGCGGCGCGGTGGTGGGGGAGCAGGGCTACTTTATCGAGCCCACCGTGATCGCCGACGTCAAGCCCGACAACGTGATCGCGCGCGAGGAGATCTTCGGCCCGGTGCTGGCGGTGATGCCGGCCAGGAGCTACGACGAGGCGCTGGCGATCGCGAACGGCACCGAGTACGGGCTCACCGGCGCGGTCTACACCCGCAATCCCGAGAAGATCGAGCGCGCCAAGCGCGAGTTCTTCGTCGGCAACCTCTACATCAACCGCAAGTCGACCGGCGCGATCGTGGGCGCCCACCCGTTCGGCGGCTTCAACATGAGCGGCACCGATTCCAAGGCCGGCGGCCGCGACTACCTGCTGCTGTTCCTGCAGGCCAAGAGCATCGCCGAGAAGATCGGCTGAAGTGCTGGCGGCGCGTATGAGCGGGGGCCGGCTCGATCGAGCCGGCCCTTCGTGCATGGCCGCGACGGACTAGCGGTAGATCAGCTTGAGCCCGCCCCAGCTCTGATGCCGAGTGGGCACAAGGACCGGGCAGGCATGGAACTGGTGCTCGGCGAAGATCGCGAGATCGGTGGCATCCACGACACCATTGCAATCGAGGTCGGCGGTCCGATCGTTCGTGCCGACCAGGGCCTGGATCGCGGCCTGGTCGGCCGCGTCCACGGACAGGTCGCCGTCCCGGTCCGGCGAGGCGAGCGTACGTTCGCCGATCTGGACGTAGGAGGTGTCCTGCCGTTTCGCAGCCATGATCAGGACCGTGTCGCCCGGGCAGACCCCGCTCATCGGGATGGCGAAGTTCACCACACCCTGCTGATCGCCCACGAGGGAAATCCTGCGGGCGGCCTCGTCCACCACCAGGGGCGCGGGGATGTCGGGGCAATGCGCGAATAGCCGGCAGCGAGAGAAATCGAGAGCGACACGCGGGAACGGGACAAGGCTGCCGCCGGCCGTACGCACCACGACGCGGAACCTCAGCTCGCCCGCCGGGCAGAAGACCATGCAGGGATCGATCTCGCTGAAGACGCCGCTGGGAACATCCGCAGAAGCGACGCTGGTCGGTCCCGGCATCAGCAACGCCGCGAACAGCAGCGGAACGAGATTCCTCGCATGCATCGCCGGATCACCGGTAGATCAGCTTGATCTTGCCCCACGAGCGCGGCCGCGATGGCGTCGGGCCCGCGCAGAGGTGATTGAGGTGCTGGCTGACGATGGCCACATCCGCCGCGGTCACGGCGCCGTCGCAGTTGAAGTCGGCGGTGGCATCGGTGGTGCCGACCAGAGCCTGGACCGCCGCCTGGTCAGCCGCGTCCACTGACAGGTTGCTGTCGCGGTCCGGTGAGGCCAGCGAGCGCATGGCGAGCAGCACACCCCCGCCGCCGCCCGACACCGACGCCGTGACGAAGACCAGACTCCCCGGGCAGATCCCACCCATCGGAATCGCGAAGTCGGCCGCCCCCGCTCCGTCGGAAAAACGAGCGATCGTGTGCGCCGCGTCGTTGACGATCAGCGGCGCGGGGATGCCGGGGCAGTGGACGAACATGGGGCAGCGCGAGAAGTCGAGCACCACCAGCGAATTCGGGATCGGGTTACCCCCCACGTCGCGTATCACGGTATGGAACACGATGTCCCCGGCCGGGCAGACGACCAGGCAGGGGTCGAAGGTGCTGAAGGTGGCGCTGGGCGGACTGGCGATCGCGGGCGCGCCCGCGAAAGTCGCGAACGCCGTGAGGGCGGGCAGCAGAATACGGAGGGGTAGCGCACCTGGCATGACGGGCTCCTTTCGCGGCCGGCATGCGAACGCATGACCAACGCGGAGTACCCCGGCCTCGAGCCGTGAGTTCCTGCGGGCCCGTTTCGGGCGAACAGCGGGAGCCCTCGAGCCCTAAGGGCGAGGAAGGGACCAGCTCGATCCAGCCGGCCCTTGGTGCGCTCATGCAGAGATCAGCGGTAGATCAGCTTGATCTGGCCCCACGAGCGCGACCGCGACGGCGTCGGGCCCGCGCAGGCGTGGCCGAGATGCTGGCCGACGATCGCGACGTCCGCCGCGGTCACCGCGCCGTCGCAATTGAAGTCGGCGGTAGGATCGGTGGTGCCGACCAGGGTCTGGACCCCCGCCTGGTCGGCCGCGTCGACGGACAGGTTGGCATCACGGTCCGGTGAGGCCAGCGAGCGCGTGCCGAGCACGACGCCATCGGCGATGACCCTGACGCCGCTGCCCGGGCAGATGCCTCCCATCGGGATGACGAGTGTCAGCGCCCCGCCGGCGTCGGCGACGCCGCCGATCGTGCGCGCGGCCTCGTTCAAGATCAGCGTCGGCGGCAGAACCGTGCAGTGCGCGAACGTGGGACAGGCCGAGAAGTCGAGCACGACGAACGAGTTGGGGACCGGGGTGAAGTTGATGTCGCGCACCACGACGTGGAACTGCAGATCCCCGGCCGGGCAGAGGACGAGACAGGGGTCGAGGATGCTGGTGATGGCGTTGGGCACGCCCGACGTGGCGATGGTCGGCGCGGCGAGAATCAGGGAAACGAGCGGCGGTAGCAGGAAGTGGCGGCGCATGGCTGAGCCTCCGGCTGAAGTCCCCCTTCTAAACCCCAGCGAATTCTAGTCCCGGCGGGGCGCGCCCGCCATGATAATCAGGGGGCTGCGGTCGGGACGGGACGGCGGCCGTCGGGTGGCGCATCGAGGAACAGGCGCGCCCCGCCCGCGATCATCCCGCACGAGATGGCGACCGGGAGCCACACCGGCTGGTACCACCAGGGGCCGGGGGGGATGAGGAACAGGAGGTCCATGGTCGCGAGGCTCGGGGGCCAGCGGAGCATGGCGTAGAGCGCGACGTAGTAGACCATGTCCCACGCGCCAAAGGCCACCAGGAAGGCGCCGGCGCGCGCGCGCCACCCCCGGCCCGCGAGCCAGGCCGCCGCCGCGAGCATGATCAGGGTCGCGGCCTCGCGTGTCTGCTCGGTCGGGATGAGCCAGGGGAGTGCCGCCATCCGCGCCATGATCTCGCTCTGGGGCGGAAACGTCGGACGGTGCGCGATGCCGAGCATGGTGCGGATGTAGACCACGACCACGCCCTCGAGCCACCCCATCGCGGCCGCGAACACGATCAGCGCGACCAGGCGCCCGCGCGGCGACGGAGCGGCGGGCGGGGAGCCGGGAGCGGGGCTCACGCACGCGCCGTGCGCGTGCGCTTCTTCGCTGCCGGCTTCCTGGTTGCGCGCTTCGTCGCCGCTGGCTTCTTCGCCGCTGGCTTCTTCGCCGCGACGGGCTTGGCGCGCGCCACCCGCTCGCGACGCGGTGCCTGAGCGGCGGAGTGTGGAGCGTGCGCTCCGGTTGCCGCCGTGCTGGCCGGCGCGGCGGCGCCGGCCGGCGCGCCGCCGCCGCCGCCCGCCTTGCGGATCGACTTCCGAAAGCGCTCGAAGGGCAGCGTGTTCAGCACGTCGCTCTTCGTGAGCCCCGCGCGGCGTGCCACGAACACCCCGTAGCGCAGCTGGTCGAGCTGGCGCACGCTGTGCGCGTCGGTGCTGATCACCATCGCGGCGCCGCGCTCGCGGGCGCGCCGCGCGTTGACGTCGCTGAGATCCAGACGATCAGGCTGGGCATTGATCTCCATCGCCACGCCCAGCGCCACGGCGCGCTCGAAGATCGCCTCGAAATCGAGCGCCGCGGGAGGCCGCGTGCCGATCAGCCGCCCGCTCGGATGGCCCATCGCGGTCACCGCCGGATGCTCGAGCGCCTGGAGCACCCGCGCCGTCACCTCCGGCCCGGGCTGGTCGAGCCGGGAGTGGAGCGAGATGACGACCCAGTCGAGCAGCGCGAGCGTCTCGTCATCCAGATCCAGCGTCCCGTCGGCCATGATGTCGACCTCGATGCCGTGCAGCACCTCGATCCCCGGCACCTGGCGCCGCACCGCCTCGATCTCGCCCGCCGACTGGCGCACCCGCGCCGCGTCGAAGCCGTGCGACATCACGAACACCTTCGAGTGGTCGGTGATCGCGCAGTAGGCGTAGCCGCGGCTGCGGCAGGCGCGCACCATGTCCTCGAGCGACGCCTGGCCGTCGGTGCGGTCGGTGTGGATGTGGAGGTCGGCGCACAGGTCGCCCTCCTCGATCAGGTGCGGCAGCCGGCCGTCGCGTGCCCGCTCGATCTCGTCCTGCGCTTCGCGCAGCTCCGGCGGGATCCACTCGAGGCCGAGTGCCTGGTAGACCTCGGCCTCGGTGCGCCCGGCGACCGGCGTCTCGCCGCGCAGCAGGCCGTACTCGTTGAGCGTCAGCCCCTTCTCGATCGCGATGCGCCTGAGCTCGATGTTGTGGGCCTTGCTGCCGGTGAAGTAGAGCAGCGCCGCGCCGTAGGACTCCGCCGGCACCACGCGCAGATCGACCTGCAGGCCGCTGGCGAGCCGCACCGAGGACTTGGTCTCGCCCTGGCCCAGCACCTCGGCGACCGAGCGGTCGCTCACGAACGCCTTCGCGACCGCCTTGGGATTGCGGGCGACCACCAGCACGTCGAGGTCGCCGATGGTCTCGCGCCGGCGGCGGAACGAGCCCGCCAGCTCGAGCTGCTCGACCCCCGGCACCTTGCGCAGCCGCGCGGCGATCTCCTCGGCGATCGACCAGGCGCCGGCGAGCAGCGTGCGGCCGACGTCCTGCCGCGAGGCCTCGAGCGCCTTGATGATCTTCTGCTCCAGCTTCTCGCCGAACCCGGGCAGGTCGCGCAGCCGGCCGGCGTGCGCCGCGGCTTCGAGCTCGGCGCGGCTCTTGATGCCGAGCTGGTCGTAGACCGCGCGCACCCGCTTGGGGCCGAGGCCCTGAACCTCGGTGATCTCGATCAGCCCGGGCGGGAACTTCTTCCGCAGCTGCTCCAGCACCTCGGTGGTGCCGGTGCGGACCAGCTCGCGGATCTTCTGCGCCAGGTCCTTGCCGATCCCGGGCAGCTCCTCGAGCCCATTCTCCTCGTCGATCCTGGCGGCCAGCGACTCGCTCTCGGCGGCGATGACGCGCGCCGCCTCGCGGTAGGCGCGCACGCGAAACGGGTTCGCCTGGTCGAGCTCGAGCAGGGTGGCGACACGCTCGAAGACGCGGGCCAGCTCGGAGTTGGTCATCGCGGATCCCTCATGCGCCGGCCACGCGTTCGAGGAACGCGGCCTCGTCGATCACCGGGATCTTGAGCTTCTCGGCCTCCTCGAGCTTGGAGCCCGCGCCCGGGCCCGCCACCACCAGGGTGACCCGGCGGGTCACCGCCGAGGCGGTGCGTGCCCCCGCGGCCTCGGCGCGACGCTGCGCCTCGGGCCGCGACATGGTCTCGAGCGTGCCGGTGAACACCACGATCTCGCCGGCCAGCGGCTGCGGCCCCTTCGACTTCTTCTCGGCCACCGGGCGCACCCCCGCGGCCTTGAGCCGGTCCAGCACCTTGCGATTGCGGGCGCTGGCGAAGAAGTGGCGCACCGAGGTGGCGACCTCGGTGCCGATGCCGGGGATCTCCTCGAGCGTCTCCTCGTCGGCTTCGAGCAACGGATCGAGCGATCCGAAGTGGTCGGCGAGCAGCCGCGCGACGGTGTCGCCGACGTGATCGATCCCGAGCGCGTAGAGGAAGCGGTCGAGGCGCGGCCGCCGGCTCGCCTCGATCGCCTGGATCAGGTTGTCGATCGACTTCTCGGCGAAGCCCTCGAGCCCGGCGAGATCGAGCGGGGTGAGGTGATAGAGGTCGGCGAGATCCTTGACCAGCCCCTTCGCGATCAGCTGGCTCACCGTCTTGTCGCCGAGGCCCGTGATGTCCATCGCCCCGCGCGAGGCGAAGAGCCCGATGTGGCCCGCGAGCTGGGCCGGGCAGGCGAGCCCGTTGGTGCACAGGTGGTAGGCGCCCACCCGCTCGACCTTGGCGCCGCACACCGGGCATTTCCCCGGAAGACGGAACGGCTCGGTGCCGCGCGGGCGCCGGTCCTTGAGCACCTCGACCACCTCGGGGATGACGTCGCCGGCGCGCCGGATCCGCACCGTGTCGCCGACGCGCACGTCCTTGCGGTCGAGCTCGTCCTGGTTGTGGAGCGTGGCGCGGCTCACCGTGACGCCCGAGACATCGACCGGCTGGAGGATCGCGACCGGGGTGAGCTTGCCGGTGCGGCCGACCTGGACCGCGATGTCGAGCACCCGGGTGATCTCGATCCGCGGCGGGAACTTGAACGCCACCGCCCAGCGCGGGCTGCGCGAGCGCTCGCCCAGTCCGGTCTGCCAGTCGCGGCGGTCGACCTTGGCCACGATCCCGTCGATCTCGTACGCCAGCCGGTCGCGGCGCTCCAGCATCTCGGCGTGGAAGGCGACGACCTCGTCGATCCCGTGGCAGCGTCGCATGGTCTTCTCGACGTGGAAGCCCCAGGCGCGCAGGGTGTCGAGCAGCTCGTGCTGCGAGGCGACCCGCACCTCGTCGCCCTGCATCACCTCGTAGGCGTAGAGGTCGAGCCGCCGCGAGGCGGTGATCGAGGGATCGAGTTGCCGCACCGTGCCGGCGGCGGCGTTGCGCGGGTTGGCGAACGGCTCCTCGCTGGCCTCGATCAGGCGCTTGTTGAGGGCCTCGAACTCGGTCAGCGGCATCAGCGCCTCGCCGCGCACCGCGACCGTGCCGCGCGGACGGGGCGCGAGTGGCGCCGCCTCGAGCCGCAGCGGGATCGAGCGGATGGTGCGCAGGTTCTCGGTGATGTCCTCGCCGGTCTCGCCGTCGCCGCGAGTCGAGCCGCGGATCAGCACGCCATCCTCGTAGACCAGCTCGACCGACAGCCCGTCGAACTTGGGCTCGGCGACGTACTCGACTCGCTCGACCTCGAAGGCCTTGCGCACCCGCTCGTCGAACGCCCGCACCTCGTCCTCCTCCATCAGCGAGTCGAGCGACAGCATGGCGCGCAGGTGCCGAACCTTCTTGAAGGCGGTGCGCAGCCCGCCCCCCACGCGCAGGGTGGGGGAGTCGGGCGGGCGCAGGTCGGGGTACTCCTCTTCCAGCCCCTTGAGCTCCCGAAACAGCTGGTCGTAGTGGGCGTCCGAGATAGTGGGCTTGTCGAGCACGTAGTAACGATGGTCGTGCTCGTGAATCTCGGCGGCGAGCTGCTCGATGCGTTTTTTCGCTTCGGCGCGGGTCACGCCCCGAGCCTAGCCGCGCACCGGGGGAGGCGCAACGCCCGCGGTCTGGTGCGCCGCGGGTTCGCGTGCGAAAACCACCACCATCATCAGGCAGGTGACCGGGAACAGACCGGCGTAGCCGACGATCGCGAGCCCCTGGAACCTGAGATCGCCGAGCGCGGGCCCCAGCAGTCCGGCCACGCACAGGGCGCCGCTCGCGCGCAGCACGCGGCGCAGCCAGGACGCGAGCCCGGCGCCGGCGCACGACCCGGCGGCGAGCAGCAACGACAGGCCGAGGAACAGGTCCCAGGCCAGCAGATCGAGCGCGAACGCCACCGACGGCCACTGAAACGACAGCAGCGACCCGAGCGGGAGAGCCTCCCCGGGCGCCAGCCGGCGCGCGACCGTCAGCCGCGCGAAGTGGATCGCGGTGGTGAGGCCGGTGCACAGGACCATGAACCCGAGCGCGGCGAGGCTCGAGGCCCGGTGCTCCGGCCGCGCCCGCACATGGACCGCTGCCATCATCGCGAGCATCGGCGGCGCCGAGAGGACGATCAGCCACTCGAGCACCGCGAGGTAGGGGTCGCGGGGGTGAAACGGATCGCGGCGCGCCGCCTCGCCGCCCGTGAGCAGCCACACCAGCCCGGTCATGATGTAAATCACCGACAGGGCGAAGGTGGCGAGCGCCGCGTCTCGTCCCAGGCGAGAGTGCGGGGTCGCCCTTCGCTCCGCCACCGCGAGCTGGCGAGTCTCGACCACGCGAAGACCCCCGGTTCCGGCACCCCGCGGGGGGTCCGGCCAGTCGGCAGGCTACACCATGCGCCAGGCCGCGGCGGAGCCCCCGGGCGCCTGGCGTGGACCGCCGGATGGCGGCCCCAGCGCGGATTTGGAGCCCCCGGGCGCGGTCGCAAGGGTGGACGTGTCACACAAATGCACAGTTTCTTGAGACATCCGTCACCCCCGCTGGTTATGCTGTGGCCGTGAGCGACCCCCGATCCCGTGCATGCCACGCCGCAGCGCGGCTCATGGTTCCGGGCGCGCTGGCGCTGCTGGCCCTCGCGGGCTGCGCGAGCGGGGCCAAGCACCCGGCGTCGCGCTTCCCGGTCACCGTGAGCCGCGCCCAGGACCGGGCGATCCCTGACCAGATCATCTCGACCGGCACGATCGAGCCCCGCCAGACCGTGGCGGTGGGCTCCCAGATCGGGGGCGTCATCGTCCGGCTCGGCTTCCACGAGGGCGACGAGGTCGAGGAAGGCCAGCTGCTGTTCCAGATCGACGCCGCGCCGCTTCAGGCCGCGGTCGAGCAGGCCAAGGCGGTGCTCATGAAGGACCAGGCCCAGGCCGCCAGCGCGGTGGCCGACGCCGAGCGCGCCCAGGCCCTGCTGCCCCAGAACCTGATCTCGGCCCAGGAGGCCGACTCCAAGCGCGCCGCCGCCCAGGCCATGGTCGCCCAGGTGCGCGCCGACTCGGCGTCGCTCGTCAACGCCCGCCTAAATCTCGCCTATGCCAGCATCCGCGCCCCGGTCTCGGGCCGCACCGGCGCGCTGCTCGTTCACCGGGGCGACTACGTCAAGCCCAACACCGCCGATCCGCTGGTCACGATCAACACCATCCGCCCCATCCTCGCTCGCTTCACGATCCCGGAGCGCGAGATGACGCGGGTGCTCAAGCTGCACGAGGATCCGCTCGAGACGCGGGTCTCCCCGGTGGGGCGTGACTCGACCTGGCTCACCGGGAAGCTGGTGTTCGTCGACAACGCCGTCGACCGCTCGACCGGCACCCTGCTGGTCAAGGCCGAGTTCCCGAACGCCGACGGCACCCTGTGGCCCGGTCAGTTCGTCAACGTCCGGCTGATCGTCGACGTCGAGCCGCACGCGACCGTGATTCCCCTGCCGGCGGTGACCGCGAGCCAGTCGGGGACCATCGTCTACGTCATGAACCCGGACTCGACCGTCGCGGTGCGGCCGGTGCAGGTGGCGCGCACCGTCGACGAGCTGGCGGTGATCGCGAGCGGGGTCCGCCCCGGCGACCTGGTGGTCACCGACGGCCAGATGCGCCTGGCGCCCGGCGCCAAGGTGGTGGTGCGCCAGCCCGGAGGGGCGGCGGGCGCGGCGGGCGCGAGCGGCACCGCGCTCAAATGAACCTCTCGGCGATCTTCATCCGGCGGCCGGTCATGACCACCCTGGTCATGAGCGCGATCCTGGTGTTCGGGCTCATCGCCTACACCGCGCTGCCGGTCAGCGATCTGCCCAACGTCGACTACCCGGTCATCTCGGTCAACGCCAGCCTGGCGGGGGCGAGCCCCGAGACCATGGCCTCGGCGGTCGCCACCCCGCTCGAGAAGCAGTTCTCGACCATCGCCGGGCTCGACGTGATGACCTCGTCGAGCAGCCAGGGCCGGGTCGCGATCAGCCTCCAGTTCACGCTCGAGCGCAACATCGACGCCGCGGCCCAGGACGTGCAGGCCGCGATCACCCAGACGCTGCGCAATCTCCCCACCGGGATCATCCCGCCCTCGTATCAGAAGTCGAATCCCGCCGACTCGCCGATCCTGCTGCTGGCGCTCAGCTCGCCGCTCATGTCGCTCTCCGACCTCGACGAGTACGCGGAGTCGTTCCTGGCCCAGCGCATCTCGATGGTCACCGGGGTGGCCCAGGTCCAGGTCTACGGCTCGCAGAAGTACGCGGTGCGCATCCAGCTCGATCCCAGCGCGCTGTCGAACCGCCAGATCGGCATCGACGAGGTCGCCTCGGCGATCGACGCCGGCAACGTCAACCTGCCCTCCGGCATCCTATGGGGGCCGAGCCGCGCGACCACGCTGAGCGCGAGCGGACAGCTCCAGAACGCGGCCCAGTTCGGCGGGCTGGTGGTGACCTACCGCAACGGTGCCCCGGTGCGGCTCGGCGAGCTGGGCACCGTGCTCAACGACGTCCAGGACAACAAGGTGGCGAGCTGGTTCGACGGCGAGCGCGCGATCGTGCTGGCGATCCAGCGCCAGCCCGGCACCAACACCGTGGCGGTCGCCGACGCGGTCCAGCAGCTGGTCCGGCAGCTCCAGGGCCAGCTCCCGGCCTCGGTCAAGATGCGCACCCTCTACGACCGCTCCTACTCGATCCGGCGCTCGGTCGCCGACGTCCAGTTCACGCTGCTCCTCACCCTGGCGCTGGTGGTGCTGGTCATCTTCCTGTTCCTGCGCCACCTGTCGGCCACCCTGATCCCGAGCCTGGCGCTGCCGTTCTCGCTGATCGGCACCTTCGCGGTCATGCAGCGCCTCGGCTACAGCATCGACAACCTCTCGCTCATGGCGCTCACGCTCTCGGTGGGCTTCGTGGTCGACGACGCGATCGTCATGCTCGAGAACATCGTGCGCCACCAGGAGCAGGGCAAGCCGCCGCTGCAGGCGGCGCTCGACGGCTCGCGCGAGGTCGGTTTCACCATCCTGTCGATGACGCTCTCGCTCACCGCGGTGTTCATCCCGGTGCTGCTGATGGGCGGGCTGCTGGGACGCCTGTTCCACGAGTTCGCGGTCACGATCAGCGCCGCGATCCTGGTGTCGGGCGTGGTATCGCTGACCCTCACCCCGATGCTGTGCAGCCGCTTCCTCAAGCCCCTCGATGCCGGCGGGCCGCACGGGCGCAGCCGTTTCGACGTCGGCGCCGAGGCGGTGTTCGACCGGGTGCGCGACTTCTACGCCCGCACCCTCGGCTGGGTCATGGAGCGCCCGGCCCTCACCCTGGCGTTCTCGGCCTTCATCATCCTCGGCACCGTCGCGCTGTTCCTCGCGGTTCCCAAGGGCTTCCTGCCCAGCGAAGACATCGAGATGCTGCGCGGCACCACCGAGATGATCGAGGGCGCCTCGTTCGAGACCATGGCCCAGCACCAGAAGCAGATCGCCGCCATCGTCCAGGCCGATCCCAACGTGCTCGACTTCATGTCGGCGATCGGCGCCGGAGGGCCGACCTCGACCGCCAACCAGGGGCGGCTGTTCATTCACCTCAAGCCGCGCTCGCAGCGCCGGCTCGACGCCGACGCGGTCATCCGCGAGCTGCAGCCCAAGCTCGCCGGGGTGCCGGGCATGCGGGTGTACCTCTCGAACCCACCCTCGATCAACGTCGGGGCGCGCAACTCGAAGAGCCTCTACCAGTACACGCTGCAGAGCACCGACATCGTGGCGCTCTACGATGCCGCGACCCAGCTCGAGACCGCGCTGCGCGGGGTGCCGCAGCTCCAGGACGTGACCAGCGATCTCCAGATCAAGAACCCGCAGGTCAACGTCGAGATCAGCCGCGACCGGGCGTCGGCGCTCGGGGTGACCGCGGAGCAGATCGAGCAGGCGCTCTACGACGCCTACGGCTCACGGCAGGTGTCGACGATCCTCACCCCCAACAACCAGTACTGGGTGATCATGGAGCTGCAGCCCCAGTACCAGCGCGATCCCCAGGCGCTGAGCCACCTGTACGTGCACTCCCAGAGCGGTACGCTGGTGCCGCTCTCGGCGGTGGCGACCCTCAGCTCCGGGCTGGGACCGCTCACCGTCAACCACGCCGGGCAGATCCCGGCGGTCACGATCTCGTTCAACCTGCGCCCCGGGGTGTCGCTGGGCGAGGGCATCGACGCCATCAATCGCGTGGCCCGCAACCTGCTGCCCTCGACCATCACCACCAACTTCGCCGGTACCGCCCAGGTGTTCCAGTCGAGCCAGAAGGGCCTGCTGGCGCTGCTGGTGCTCGCGGTGCTGGTCATCTACCTGGTGCTCGGGGTGCTGTACGAGAGCTTCATCCACCCGCTGACCATCCTCTCGGCGCTGCCGTTCGCGGGCTTCGGCGCGCTGCTCGCGCTGGTGCTGTTCCGCACCGAGCTCGACCTGTACGCGTTCGTCGGCATCATCATGCTGGTGGGTCTGGTCAAGAAGAACGGCATCATGATGATCGACTTCGCGCTCGAAGCCGAGCGCAACGAGGGCAAGGCGCCCCGCGAAGCGATCGTTCAGGCCTGTCTCATCCGCTTCCGCCCCATCATGATGACCACCATGGCGGCGCTCATGGGCACGCTGCCGATCGCGCTCGGAGTGGGGGCGGGCTCGGAGTCGCGGCGCCCGCTGGGGATCGCGGTGGTGGGCGGGCTGGCGTTCTCGCAGATCATCACGCTCTACGTCACGCCCGTCATCTACCTGGGCTTCGACTCGCTGCAGAAGATGCTCCACCCGCGCGGCTCGCGCCTGCAGCAGGCGATGTCGAGCCCGCGCACCCCGGGCGAGGCGGCGGGCGCGTTCCCGCCGCCCTACGCTCAGCCCTCGGCGAGCCGCCGCGATTGAGGCGCGGCGTTCCCGGACCGGGGGCTAAGCCCACACCATCGCGGCGATCGTGACCGTGGAGCCGTCGGGCTCGTCGGACGGCTGGTAACGCAACAGGCGGCCGTCGCGGACGGCGGCGCACCGCAGCATCGCGTACACCGGCGCCAGGCCGCAGATGCGGGTGGCGTCCTGGTGGGCGGCGATCGCCTCGAACCAGGCGTCGGCGTCGCCGCCGCGGGCCGCGTCGAGGGCGGCCTGGTCGCGGGCCACGATCTCCCCGCGCATGCGCTCGTCGATCGCCGGGTCGCCGAAGCGCGGGCCGACGTGCGAGAAATCGACCCCCGCGACGTAGACGGTCGGGCCGCCACGCGCCGCCTCGACCTCGCGCACCGCGGCGATCAGGGCCTCGAACGCCGGCTCCTCACGCGGCGTGCGGCCGGCATCGAGCAGGGCGTGGAACCCCCCGCACAGGATGGGGACGATGGTGAACGGACGCTCGCCCAGCCGGTGCCTGAGGTAGAGCGCCTGGAACTCGATCGAATGCTCGTCGCGATGAGCGAGCTCGCCGTGATAGGCCTCGTCCCCGAGCCGCGCCGCCAGCGCGTCGTCGAAGGCGGTGTCGCACGCGACCTTGCCGAGCGGGGTCTCGAAGTGCTTGCGGGTCAGGGCGTAGAGGTCGTCGATCAGCGAGTGCCCGGTGCCGAACACCACGATCCGCAGCGGCTCGCGCGGCTCGGACCCCAGCTCGAGGTAGGCGCGCGCGATCGCCGCCCCGGCGCGGCGCGGGTCGAGGTGGGGGGCGAGCAGCGCGCGCGGGCGCGCGTCGCCGGCCGCCGCCGGCTCGCCCGCCTCGGCGCGCCAGGCCTCGGCGGCCGCGGCGTGCCCGTCGAGGAAGCGCCGGAGCTCGGCCGGCTCGGCCGGGTAGCTGCGGGTCTCGCACACCGCGGGCCGGATCTCGAGGCGGTGGTACGACTCGCGCAGCTCGCGGTAGGCGGCGGCGAAGCGCGGCGAATCGAGCATCAGCAGGCGGTCGAGCTCGGCGACGAAGTCGCGCACCACGCTGGCCATGCGCAGGTCCTTGCTCTCGCGCATCAACAGCGCCGTGAGGTCGGCGATCGAGACGCTGCCATCGAGCATCTGGAGCAGGGCGAGCGCCTCGAGGCTCAGCACCGGCTGGCCGGCGATCACGCCCAGCGGATCGGTGACCAGCAGCAGCTCGCGCTCGCCGTCGCTCACCGGCATCAGGATCAGCGGCCGGAGCTTCGGATACTCGGGCAGGTCGTCGTCCGCCGCCCGCTGGACCCCCGGCGGCAGCACGATGCGCGGCGCCTCGTCGGGCTCGGGATCGGCCCCCGGGACGATGATGCGCGCCGGGCGCCCTGCGGGCGAGGACGGCGACGGAGGATCGGTCGGGTTCATGGCGCGGGTCTCGAGCCCTGGGTGTCGCGAGGCATTCGAAGCCGGGGAGTCTAGACCGCTGCGCACCGCGGCTCAAGCGCGCGCCGGGCGATGGCGCGTCACCTGCTCCGGCCCGCGACAAAGTCCGTGCACGCCGCCGCGATCTGGTCCAAGATGCGCCACCATGACGAGCCGTACCTCGAGCGGGCGCTCCGGCGCAGTGAAGGAGTTCGCGACGACGGGCCACGGACCGGCGTGAACCCATCGCTCGGGCGCGCGGCGGTGAGCCGGATCGAGGTGCGCCTTCCCGGGGGCCTGCGCCTGCCCGGGCGGGTCTGGAGCCGCGACGGCGCGCGCGCGATGATCGCGTTCGTCCACGGGATGGGCGAGCACTCGGGGCGTTACGCGGCGCTGGCCTCGGATCTGGTGCAGGCCGGCTTCACGGTGGCGGCGCTCGACCTGCCGGGTCACGGCGAGGCGGGCGGGGGGCGCGGCGACGCGTCGTGGGCGGTGCTCCGCGATCAGGTGATCCCGGCCACCTTCACCGCCTGGCACGGCCTGCCGGGCCAGCCCGCCTCCCTGCCCGCCGTGCTGCTGGGACACAGCATGGGGGGCGCGCTGGCGCTCGACTACGCCCTCACGCATCCCACGACGCTCGCCGCCGTGGTGGCCTCCGGGCCGGCGCTGCGCTGGTCGATGCCGCCGTGGTGGAAGCTGGCGCTCGCCAACGTGGCGCGCGTCTCGGCCCCCGGGGTCGGCTTCCCGAACGGCATCGACGAGACCGCCATCTCGCGCGATCCCGAGGTGATCCGGCTGCGCCGCGAGGACCCGCTCAAGCACAATCTCGTCTCCCCGCGGCTCTACTTCGACTTCAACGAGGCGCGCCAGCGCGTGCTGCGCGGCGCGCGCCGCCTGCAGGTGCCGGCGCTGGTGCTGCAGGGCGGCGCCGATCGCGTCGTCGACCCGCAGGGCGCCGCCGAGTTCGTGGCCGCCGCCCCGCCCGGGATGGCGCGGCTCGTGACCTGCCCCGACGCCTACCACGAGATCTTCAACGACCTCGGTCGCGCCGCCTGCGTGGCCGAGGTGGTGGGCTGGCTCGGGACCGTGCTCAGGACCTGAGGCGCGAAACCCCGGTGCATTCCGCCACCGGGGTCTCGTGTTGCGCCACGATCCGCGTCGCCGGGCGGCGTTGCGGCCGGCCTAGCTCTTCGGCTGCGGCACGATGCGCATGTAGGGCCGCGGCGCCTTCCAGCCCTGCGGGAAGGCCTTCTTCGCCTCGTCGTCCGGGACCGCAGGGACGATGATCACGTCCTCACCCTGCTTCCAGTTCACCGGCGTCGCGACCTTGTGCCTGGCGGTGAGCTGGAGCGAGTCGATCACCCGCAGCAGCTCGTCGAAGCTGCGGCCGGTGGTCATCGGATAGGCGAAGATCAGCTTGATCTTCTTGTCGGGACCGATCACGAACACGGTGCGCACGGTCTGGTTGTCGGCGGCGGTGCGGCCGTCGGACGAGCCTTCCAGGTCCGCCGGCAGCATGCCGTAGAGCTTCGAGACCGCGAGCGTCGGATCACCGATCATCGGATAGTTGGGCGCGTGGCCCTGGGTCTCGCGAATGTCGTTCGCCCACTTCGCGTGACTCTCGACCGGATCGACGCTGAGCCCGATCACCTTGGTGCCGCGCCGCTCGAACTCGGGCTTGAGCCTGGCCATGTAGCCGAGCTCGGTGGTGCACACCGGGGTGAAGTCCTTGGGGTGCGAGAACAGCACCGCCCACGAATCGCCCATCCAGTCGTGGAAACGGATGCGACCCTCGGTGGTGTCCGCCGTGAAGTCCGGAGCGGTGCTGCCGATCGCCAGCCCCGCGGTGCCCATCTGGATACTCATGGTGGAGCCTCCTGGATTCATGTCGGGCGCTGATCGCCCGGTTGCGTGGTGGAACGCCGCCGGGCGAGCAGCGAGCCCGCGGGTAATCCATGTGTCAACGGGCGGTGGCAGTGAACGCGATCGGTGGTCCAGCGTCGGGGGCCAATACTCGAATACAAGATAATCGGGGCGCCGTAGGGTACGGGACACAACAAGGTCCTTGCAGCCGGCGTGAGCGGGACTATCCTCTGCCGCTGGAGGCTCCGCCGGCGGCCGGGCCGGCCCGAGCGCCGTTCTCAACTCTGGAGGTCGGGCCATGCTCACGCTCTCGCATCGACGCCTGCCCGCGCTCGCGCTGCTCGCCGCGCTCACCCTGTTCGCGCTCGCTACCTTCGCCGCCATCGCCCGGGGCTGAGGCGACGGCCTAGCGATAGAGCCGCTTCAGCTTCCCCCACGAGGCCACGGCGATCGGAGTGGGGATCGAGAAGTTCACCAGCTGATTCAGGCTGTAGGCAAGATACTGGACATCGCCGACGCCCTGCGCGTACCAGTCGGTCGCGTTGGTGCTGGCGGCGCCCGGAGCGGAGAGGGCGGAGCGCCCGTCGAGCGACAACCGATGCCCGGAGGGCAGGACGACCGTGGCGGCGCGGCCGGCCGCGGGCGGGGGCGCCCCGATCCCGAACGCGTGATAGGTCCCGGCCGGCAGCGTGAGATCGACCTCCTCATCCACCGAGAGCGGATAGTCAAATTCGTTGTACACGCTCATGTCGGCGAGGTTGTATGCCACGGTGTGGGTCGACCACGTCTGTCCCAGCGTGGGCGGCGGCACCAGCATCGCGACCGGGGGATCGTAAGCCAGCGCGAGACTTACCTGGCGGTTGTTGAAGCCGCCGAGCAGGATCGTGCCATCGCCGCCGGTGAGCCAGTAGTTTTCGAGGCTGTCGTCGATTCCCCCGATGTAGGATCTGACGGTGACCGTGCGGCCGAGCAGTTGCCTGGTTCCGTTGATGATCTCGAAGTGATGGGTGCCGTAGCCATCGATGTATTCCCACGCGTCGCCGGGGTCGAGGGGATACCAGTCGCCGGCTGCGGTTTGCGCGGGGCCTGCCAAGAGGAACACGAGCAGTGCGACCATCGGTCGCGCGAGCATCCAAAGTGCCCGGGGTTGCATTGCCATGGTCCGACCTCCCGGCGCGATGTCGCGCCGCGGTTACCCCGGTCGCGACGTTGTTCCTACCTCACCACCGCGACGCGCGCCGTGAGCGCGCCGCCGTGTCGAGTGAGACGCACCAGATAAATACCCGGAGCGATCGCGCCCGGTTCCGCGATGCGCATGACCTGCCGCCCCGCGCCTTCCACCGCGCGCGCCACGATCTGGCGCCCCGAGGTATCGATCACCTCGAGCTGCGCGGGTGCGGCGTCGGGGAGCGAGAAGGCGACCGTGAGCCCGTCGAGCGCGGGATTGGGTCGAGCACCCTCGAGTGTGAATTCGGCGCCCGCGGGCACGGCGATCGAGGTCTCGCCGCCGAAGCGCTCGCCGCTGTCCCCCGGCAGTCCGAGTCGATAGCCGTAGGTGGCGCCCGCCACCACGTCGCGATCGTCGAAGCGAACGCTGCCGTCACCCGATGAGCTGACGCTGGCGATCACGCTCCACGGCGCGTTCCCATCGCGGCGCCAGACGCGCGCCGGGATGGCAGCACCCGGCAGCAGCCAGGCCAGGCGCACGCGCCCGGGCTCGGCCGCGGCGCTCACCAGCGAGACCACGACCGGCACCACGACCTCGTCGATCGTCTTCGCGGCATAGATGTCGGGGATCTGGGTGCGCGGACCCGGCCGCGCGTCGGTCCAGGCGATGATCGCGCCCGAGAGCCCGTCAGGCACGATCACCGGGCTGGTCTGGTCGCCGCTCAGGCTGCAGATCGGGTTGCCGTCGGTGATCCAGCCCGGGGCACGGTTGCCGTCGGCGAGCAGGCGCAGGGCGTAGATGTCCATGTCGGCGCCGCGCGGATCGGGCCAGGTGATGATGATGCCGCCTTCGTCGTCGCTCACCGCCGACGGCGCGTCCGGGCTCCCGGGCGCGGTGCACACCGGAACGCCGTTCGTGCTCCACATCGGCACGCCCGCGGCGCTGACGCGCTGGGCGTAGAGGTCGTAGGTCGCGAGCGGGTTCTGAATGTCGCGGAAGTCGTGCCACACCACGATCGCGCCGCCGGCGCGGTCGGTCACGATCGCGGGCAGATCCTGGGTCTGGAGCAGGTTGCAGAGCAGCGTCCCGCTGGGTGGCCAGCCCGGCGCGACGGAGCCGTCCGCAAGCAGTCGCAGGGCGATGGTGTGGAAGACCGCCCCCTGGGGGCTCGTGGTCCAGCCGATGATGACGCCGCCCGCGCCATCCGAGACCAGCTCCGGCTCGTAGGCCACGCCGACCGCCCCGGGATTGCCGACCGGAAGTCCGTCCACGGGCCAGCCGGCGACGAGGGTCCCGTCGGCCGCGAGATGCTGTGCGTAGATGCGCGACCGGCCGGTGCGGTTGTCCTCCCACGTGACGTAGGCGCCGCCGAGCCCGTCACCGATCACGCGGGGATGGAACTGGACCCCGGCCTCGAGACACACGCCGACGCCGTTCGGGGTCCACAGCGGCGCGCCCGCCGCGCTCACGCGCTGGGCGTAGGTGTTGACCGGCCCGTTGCGGTCGTCCTGCCAGACCACCAGCAGCCCACCCGATCCGTCCGGCGCCACCGCCGGCTGGTCCTGGCTGAGGCTACCCGCGCCGATCGGCAGGTCGCTGGCCGGCCAGGCGGGGTCGATCGCGCCGCTCGCGAGAAGGTGCTGGCCGTAGATGTCGTAGGGGTCGGAGCGGCTGTCCTCCCACACTACGAACGCTCCGCCCGCGCCGTCGGGCGCCGATCGCGGCACCGACGCGTTTCCCGTCGAGTGCGACACCGGGTTGCCGTTGGGACCGAAGCCGGGGGCGATCGAACCGTCGGCGGCGACATGTTGGGCGAACACCTGCCCACCGTAGAAGATGACGATCGCGCCGCCGGAGAGATCCGGCACGGCGCTGAAGGTGTATTGACCGCCGGGGGCGAGACAGAGCGGAACGCCGTTGGGGGTCCACGCGGCGGCAGGCGCGGCGCCGGCGAGCGTGATCAGGATCGTGTGAGCGAGGACGAGGAAAGGAACGTGCAGGTGCTGGGACGGCGCGAGGCGCATGGCGGCAGGTCCTCCACCCGAAAGCCTACATCGGCGCGGCGCCCCGCGGGCAGGGGAGAATCGGACCCGCCCTTAGGTCGTGGCGGCCGTTCCGCGCGGCACGCGGACTCAGCGCGCCATCAGCCGGGCCACCGCCTGCTTCCAGCGTGCGTACTCGCGCTCGCGCCAGTGCCGCGGCCGGCGCGGCCGGAACACGCGGTCGACACGCCGCGCCTGGTCGAGGTCGCGCGGCGAGGTCCACAACCCGGCGCCCATGCCCGCCAGCATACCGGCGCCGAGCGCGGTGGTCTCGATCACGCGCGGCCGCACCACCGGAATGCCCAGCAGGTCGGCCTGGAGCTGCATCAGCAGATCGTTGGCGGCCGCGCCGCCGTCGACGCGCAGCGCGCGCACTCGCCTCCCGGCGTCGCGCGCCATCGCCTCGACCAGGTCGCGCGACTGAAACGCCAGCGACTCGAGCGCCGCGCGCACGACGTGGGCGCGCGTGGTGCCGCGCGTGATCCCGAGCAGCGCCCCGCGCACGTCGGGGCGCCAGTACGGAGCGCCGAGCCCCACGAACGCCGGCACCAGCACCACCCCGCCAGTGTCGGGGACACTCGCGGCCACGCGCTCGCTGTCCGCCGCGCGGGCGATGAGCTCGAGCCCGTCGCGCAGCCACTGGATCGCGGCGCCGGCGATGAACACGCTGCCCTCGAGCGCGTACGCCGGCTCGCCACGCGGCCCGCAGGCGATGGTGGTGAGCAGCCCGGCGCGCGAGTGGATGCGGCGGGCGCCGGTGTGGAGCAGCAGGAAGCAGCCGGTGCCGTAGGTGTTCTTCGATTGCCCGGGCGAGACGCAGCCCTGGCCGAACAGCGCCGCCTGCTGGTCGCCGGCGATCCCGCACACCGGAATGCCGTCGGGCAGGAAGCCCGTCCCGCGGGTGCGCCCGAACTCGCCGCTCGAGGGACGCACCTCGGGCAGCACGGCGCGCGGCACGCCGAAGCGCTCGAGCAGGGCGTCGTCCCAGCGCCGGCGGCCGATGTGGTAGAGCAGCGTGCGCGAGGCGTTGGTGGGGTCGGTGGCGTGCACGGCGCCGCCGGTGAGCTGCCACAGCAGCCAGCTGTCGACGGTGCCGAACGCCAGCGCGCCGCGTCGCGCGCGCGCCCGCAGGCCGGGGACGTGGTGCAGCAGCCACTCCAGCTTGGTGGCCGAGAAGTAGGGATCGGACACCAGCCCGGTGCGCCGCCGCGCCTCGGGCTCGAAGCCCTGGCGCCTCAGCTCGTCACAGCGCGCGCTGGTGCGGCGGTCCTGCCACACGATCGCGCGCGCCAGCGGGCGGCCGCTGCGCCGATCCCAGACCAGCGTGGTCTCGCGCTGGTTCGTGATCCCGATCGCCGCGACCGGCACGCGCCCGCTGCGGCCGCCCGCGCCGCGCAGCGCCTGGCGCACCGCCGCGCGCACGCTGGCCCAGATCTCGCCGCCGTCGTGCTCGACCCAGCCCGGGCGCGGGAAGTGCTGGGGCAGCTCGGCGTAGCCGCGGGCGCGCACCGTGCCCGCCCGGTCGAGCAGCAGCGCGGTGCTGCCGGTGGTGCCCTGATCGATGGCGAGCACGAGGCCGCGGCTCATCCGCCGGCTCCCGGCGCGCCCACCACATCGCGCTCGGCGCGCGCGCGCTCGAGCAGCGACTCCTCCTCCCACAGCGCGGTCTCGAAGCGCTGCACCTCCTCGCGCGCCCGCTCCGACGACCAGCCCAGCAGGCGCGTCATCTCGGGCACGATCGCCGCGCTGGCGAGGCGGCCGCGGTCGGGCTCGAGCCACAGCCCGGTGCGGCGCCGGATCACGTCGTCGAGCCGCCGCGCGAACTCCTCGCGCACCGCGAACGCGGCGAGCGCCGCCGGGTCGGAGCGGGCCTCGAGCGGTCGCGGCAGCAGCTCGGGCGGATCCTTGAGCGGACGCCCGGCGCGCCCGAGGCGGGGCAGCAGGCGCGTGAGGGCCTCGCGCGCCATGGGGCGAAACGTCGTGTACTTGCCGCCCGCCAGCGTCAGCACCACGTCGTCCTCGATGATCAGGTGCTCGCGCGAGGCCCGGTCGACCGCCTGGTCGGAGCGCGCGAGCGGCCGCACGCCGCACAGGATCGCGAGCGGCGAAACGCCCTGGACGCCGGGAAGCGCGCGCTCGAGCTCGCCGCGCAGGTAGCGCACCTCCTCGAAGGTGGGGCGGAACGCGTCGCGCCGCGGCAGCGCCGGCACCTCGACCTCGGTGGTGCCGACCAGCGAACGCTCGCCGAACGGCACCACGAAGAACACCCGGCCATCGCTGCCGGCGAGCAGCAGCAGGGCGTGGCCACGGGTGAGCGCGGGGTAGACCAGGTGGATGCCGCGCGAGGGGCGCAGCAGCGGCTCGGGCTCGGGGGCGCCGGGGCGCAGCGCCCGCCACAGCAGCCGCCGCACGCCGTCGGTCCACGGTCCGCTGGCGTTCACCACGGTGCGGGCGAGGAACGATCGCTCGCCGCCCTCGATCGTGTCGCGCCCGATGACCTCGATCGCGCGCGCATCGGGCCGCCCCGGGACCCCCCCGGGGTCGGCGGCCGGGCGCGCGCCCACCACCTCGGTGTAGGTGTGGATCTGGGCCCCGTGCGCCGCGGCGTCGCGCGCCACCGCGACGCACAGCCGCGCGTCGTCCATGATGGTGTCGGAGTACGCCCCGGCGCCGAGCAGGCCGCGGCCCTCGAGCTCGGGCTCGATCGCCAGCGTGTCGCGCGCCCGGAACCAGCCGCGCCGCGAGAGTCCATGCCGCGCCGCGAGCCAGTCGTAGAGCATGAGCCCGGCCCGGAGCCGGGCCGGCCTCACCCGGCTGCCGGAGTAGAGCGGGACCAGGAAGCGGGTGGGGCGCACCAGCCCCGGCGCCATGCGGCTCACCACGCCGCGCTCGGCGAGCGAGCGGCGCACCAGCAGGAAGCGGCCGTGCTCGAGATAGCGCAGCCCGCCGTGGAGCATGTGGCTGGTGGCGCTGCTGGTGCCCGACGCCAGGTCGCCCTGCTCGAGCAGGGCGACGCTGAAGCCGTTGCGGGCCGCGAGCCGCGCCACCCCGGCCCCGGTGATGCCCCCGCCGATGACCACCAGATCGAGCGCGCTCATGCGCCCATCACGACCTCCCTGTCGGGCCGGCGCTTCAGTGCGTATCCGGCTCCATGCCCTTGCCCGAAGTCGTGCCCGGTCGCGCCGGACCGCCCGCCACCGGGGACGGCGAGAGCGTGTAGCGGTTGATCCAGTCGAGGTGCCACTGCTGCACGGTGCGCAGCAGCCGGGGCTCGCGCGGCCCGTGCGGCTGGCGCGGCAGCAGCAGCAGGTCGGTCGTGACGCCGAGCTTGCGCAGCGCGGTGTAGAACTCCCAGCCCTGCGAGGTCGGAACCCGCTCGTCGCTCAGGCCGTGGACCACCAGCGTCGGGGTCTTCACCTTGTCGGCGTGCATGACCGCGGAGTGGTCGACATAGACCTGAGGATCCTCCCACGGCCAGGAGCCGAAGTAGGAGCGGTTGAAGTCCGGGATGTCGCAGGTGGTCGCCATCGACATGAGGTCGGTGACCCCGGCGCCCACCACCGCGGCGCGGAAGCGGTCGGTCTTGGTGACAATGGTCGAGGTCATGAAGCCGCCGTAGGACCAGCCGCACACCGCGAGCTTGCCGCGGTCGGCGATGCCGCGCTCGATCATCGCGTCGACGCCGCGCATCAGGTCCTCGTAGTCCTTGCCGCCCCAGTCGCGCACGTTGCTGGCGCGGAACTGCTCGCCGTAGCCGCCGCTGCCGCGCGGGTTGGGGAACAGGATCGCGTAGCCCTTCTGCAGGAACAGCGGCCAGGGGTAGAGCCGCGAGGCCACGGTGCAGGTGTTGGCGTGGGTCCCGGCCGGCCCGCCATGCACGTTGAGCAGGAGCGGCACACGCTTGCCGGCGCGCCAGCCCGGCGGGGTGATGAGCAGGCCTTCGATGTCGCGCTCGTCCGCGCCCTTCCAGGTCACCAGCTCCTTCTTGAACGACAGCATGCCGCGCGCCTGCGGGTTGGTGTCGGTGAGCGGCTCGGCGACGCCGCCCGCGCCATGCATGTGCCACACCTCGCGAGGGTGCTCGCTGTCCTCGCTCAGGTAAGCCATGGTGGCGCCATCGCCCGAGAAGCTGGGCGAGCCGTCGAACGCCGCCCCGCTGGTGAGGGCCGCGACCGGCCCACCGCTCACCAGCGCCTCGAAGACGTGCTGCGCGGTGCGCTGCGCGGCCTGGAACACGATCCCCTTGCTGTCGGGCGTCCACACCAGGTCGCCGCCGCCCCCCAGCCCGCCGCCCGGAGGGACCACGCGCTCGTCGAAGCCCGCGGTCAGGTTGCGGGGCGCACCGCCCGCCGCCGGCACCACGCACAGGTACTCGTTGGTGTACCACTCGGTGCTCTTCGCGTCCTGCGACACGAACGCGATCCACTTGCCGTCCGGCGACCACGCCGGGTCGGCGTCGGTGCCCTTGCGCCGCACCAGATCGGTGGGGGCGCCGCCCGCGGCGCTCACGATGTAGAGGTCGGAGTTGAAATTGTCGGGAATGAGCGGCGAGGGCTGGGCGGCGATCGCGAGCCGCTTGCCGTCGGGCGAGAACGAGAAGCCGGTGACGTGGAAGTTGCCCTTGGTGAGCTGGGTCGCCTTGCGATTGGCGAGGCTCAGCACCCACAGCCGATTCCAGGGATACATCTGACTCGGGGTCCAGGCGTCGTCCTTGTCCTTCTCCTTCTTCTTGCGCTCGTCGCTCTTGGGCTCCTTGGCGAGGAACGCGATCGCGGCACCGGTCGGCGACCAGGCGAAGTCCGAGATGCTCGCCGGCGCGTCCGAGAGCAGCGTCGCCTCGCCGCCGTCGGGGCGGATGGTCCAGATCTGGCGCTTGGCCTCGTCGGCGTCGGCGGCGTCGGGCTTCTTGCCGGGACGCGGCCGCTCGGAGATGAACGCGATCTGCCGGCTGTCGGGCGACCAGCGCGGATGCTCGTCGTTGGCGGGCGAGCTGGTGAGGCGGCGTGCTTCGCCGCCGTCGGCCGGTACCAGCCACAGGTCGGTCTGGTAGTCGCTCCTGTCGTCGTTGAGCTCCTGCACCACGTAGACCACCCAGTGGCCGTCGGGCGATACGCGCGGATCGACGACCGACTTGAGCGCCAGGATGTCGTCGCCGGTCCAGGGCTTCGGTGCGCCGGGCCGCGGCGCCGGCGCGGAATGCGCGGCGGTCCGGACGCCGATGGTGGCCAGCCCCGCGGTCAGTCCCGCGGTCAGGATGAGCGCGCGCAGTGTCATGGAGGCCTCCGCTGGGGACCGCCGGGGCCCCCGCGGCCCCGCCGGCTCAACATGCAGCATAGCACTCGAAACGCCGGATCGTGGCTCACACAGCCGCCTGTCAGGCCCGGCGCACCGCCTGACAGGCTGTCGCGTCCGGGGGTCGCTTGCCGATCGCAGCCGGACCGGGCAAGCTGTGGGCCTATCGAGATTCAGCCGCCCCGCGGCGGGCCGCCGCGCCGCCCCGGGGTGGGCGTCGCCCGCCGACGGCAAGGCACGGAAAGTGCCAATAGGCGCTCCAGCACCCGGCGCGGGCCCGACGGCACGAACGGCCCGGCCGCCCGAGGCATACGAGGAGAACCCACCATGGCCACGCCCATCACCGCCCAGCCCAAGATGGCGGGCGCGAACCTGACGCTCGACGGCAAATCGGTGAGCCTGCCGATCGTCACCGGCAGCGAGGCGGAGTCCGCCATCGACATCCAGGCGCTGCGCAACCAGACCGGCTTCATCACCCTCGATCCCGGCTACGGCAACACCGGCGCGTGCCGCAGCGCGATCACCTTCATCGACGGCGAGCAGGGGATCCTGCGCTACCGCGGCTACCCGATCGAGGAGCTGGCGGAGAAGAGCACCTTCCTCGAGGTGTCGTGGCTGCTGCTGTTCGGCGAGCTGCCGACCAAGAGCCAGCTCGACGGCTTCATCCGCGACATCCGCCTCCACACCCTGCTGCACGAGAACTTCCGGCGCTTCTTCGAGGCGCTGCCCAAGGACGCCCATCCCATGCCGGTGTGCTCGGCCGCGGTGGGGGCGCTGGCGACTTTCTACCAGCTGCCCGAGACCGAGCAGAACACCGCCGACGCGGTGATCCGCCTGATGGCCAAGATGCCTACCATCGCGGCCTACTCGTTCAAGCACTCGATCGGGCAGCCGTTCATGTATCCCAACAACCGGCTCGACTACGCCGCGAACTTCCTGACCATGATGTTCGGCACCCCGGCCGAGGAGTACGTCGCCGACCCGGTGCTGGCGCGCGCGGTCGACCTGCTGCTCATCCTCCACGCCGACCACGAGCAGAACTGCTCGACCAGCACGGTGCGCATGGTGGGCAGCTCGCGCGCCAACATCTTCGCCAGCATCGCCGCCGGCATCAGCGCGCTGTGGGGCCCGCTCCACGGCGGCGCCAACCAGCAGGTCATCGAGATGCTGGACCGCATCGAGGCGGAGGGCGGCGACGCCCAAGCCTTCGTCGAGCGCGCCAAGAGCAAGAAGGACAACAGCCGGCTGATGGGCTTCGGGCACCGGGTGTACAAGAACTACGACCCGCGCGCGACCATCCTCAAGAAGTCGTGCACCGAGGTGCTGAACAAGCTCGGGGTGCGCAGCCGCCAGCTCGAGATCGCGATGAAGCTCGAGGAGATCGCGCTCAAGGACGACTACTTCATCAGCCACAAGCTCTACCCCAACGTCGACTTCTACTCCGGCATCATCTACCGCGCGCTCGGCATCCCGGTCAACATGTTCACGGTGATGTTCGCGATGGGCCGCATGCCGGGCTGGATCGCGCACTGGCTCGAGATGCGCCGCGATCCCGACTTCCGCATCTCGCGCCCGCGCCAGATCTACACCGGCGCGACCAAGCGTGCCTACACGCTGATGGGCGCGCGCGGGTAGGGCGGGGCGAAGTACCGGGAGCGATTGACCGCCGTGGGGTGAGCGACACCGTGGCTTCGTCGATTCGGCCGCTCGCATGCGGCGGGGCGTTGATGCTCGGCTTCGCGCTCTCCGGCTGCGCCGAGAAGGCGGTCACGCAGCCCAACCAGACCGCGGCCGGAGGCTGGATCCAGACCGCCGGGCCGGCACGCGGGACGGTCGCCGCCGTGCTCGTCACCGCCACCGGCATGTTCGCAGGCACCTGGGGTGGCGGCATCTTCCGCTCTACCGACGACGGCGCGAGCTGGCGCGACGTCAACGCCGGTCTCGGGAGCTGGGACGTGCGGGCGCTCGCGATCAGCGGCCCGGCGCTGCTCGCCGGCACGGCCGGCGGGGTCTATGGGTCGCTCGACAGCGGCGAGAGCTGGACCGTGGCCAACGGCGGGCTGACGCAGCCGGACGTCCGCGCGCTCGCGGTCATCGGCAGCGACACGTTCGCGGGCACGTACGGGGGCGGAGTGTTCCGCTCCCCCGACCAGGGTGCGACCTGGGTTCAGTCCGGGCTCGTCATCGAGTCGATCCAGGCGCTCGTCGCCTCCGGCAGCACGCTGCTGGCCGGAACCTCGGCGGATGGCGTGTTCCGCTCGAGCGACGGCGGCGGGAGGTGGATCGAGGCCAACGCCGGCCTCACGCAGCGCGACGTCCGCGCTCTTGCTGCCGGCGCCTCGAGCTTGTTCGCTGGCACGAGCGGGGGCGGCGTGTGCCGGTCCGACGACGGCGGCTTGACCTGGCACGACATCAGCTTCGGGCTCACGCACCTCGACGTGCGCGCGCTGGCCGTCGCCGACACCAGCCTGTTCGCCGGCACCGTGGATGGCGGCGTGTTCCAGTTCGTGGCCGGCACCTCGCGCTGGATCCCGTGCAGCGGCGGGCTCACGATCCCCGACGTGCGGGCGCTCGCGCCCGGCGGCCCGGGCCTGTTCGCGGGCACCTGGGGCCGCGGGGTGTGGCGCAGCGGGATCTAGGGTAGGGTTGAGGGCGGAACACCTCGTCCGAACCGAACTTCCGGCGGCGGTTACCGACCCGAGCGCCACCGGGGAGCGCGCGGCGACATTGTCCATTGATCGTCCGGCCTGGCGGTGCCAAGATCACTTGCGGGCGGATGGGGTCGCTCACCGCGATCGCCCGCCCCGTGTCCAATGGCTAGCGCCCGAACTCACCCGGAGCGTCGATCTCCGGCTGCACGGCCGCGCTTCTGCTGTTCGCGCTGGCGGCCGCTGCGGCCGAGGCCAGGCCACAGCCCTTCCCTGCGCCGTTCCATCTCGGGCGGACCGCGCCGCTGAGCCGGACGCCTGCGCCTGCGCGACTCACGACCGGAGCGGACGGCGCCTGGCGCGAGGTCGCCCCGCCGGTCGGCCGCGACGCGATTGTCTACGACCCGCCGCGCCAGCGCCTGATCATCGTCGGCGGAGGCGAAGACGACAACACCGCGGGGGTGTGGACCTCCTCCGTGACCGGCTCACCCCAGTGGACTTTCGTGCCCACGACCGGGCGAGGCCCTCACTCGGCGGCGCTTCGGCCGTCTACGACTCTCCCCGCGATCGTCTGGTGCTCTTCGCGTACGACAACTCGAGCACGAATGTGATCTGGTCGTTGTCGCTCGCGTCCATGGCCTGGTCGAAGCTCCAGGCGGTCGGAACCCCGCCGTCATTTCGCTGGGGCCAGGTCGCGATCTTCGATCCGGTGCGCGATCGCATGGTCCTCTTCGGGGGCGGCTCGGCGGGAGGCCAGCTCACCGGCCCCCAGTTCAACGATGTGTGGGCGCTGTCACTTGGTGACGTGCCCACCTGGACCCAGCTCCAGCCCTCGGGAACGCTGCCCATGGGACGCCAGTACGCGGGTTGCATCTATGATCCGGTCCGCGACCTCCTCGTGATCCACGGCGGCCTGCCCGACTACGGGCAGACCAACTTCACCGATCTAAACGACGTCTGGACGCTGTCGCTCGGCGATGCGCCGGTGTGGACCCAGCTCCTTCCTGCGGGGACGCCGCCCGCGCCCAACCCTGATCCGGGCGCGATCTACGACCCGCTGCGCGATCGCATGGTGGTCGCCAGCGATCACACCTGGTCGCTGGACTTCACGTCGGTCCAGTGGACGCAGCTCGCGACCAACCACGGCGCCAGCCCGGTCACGTACGACCCCCTCAACGACCGGCTGGTCTGGGCCTGGGGCGAAGGCAGCCTGAGACAGTTCTCATTCGGCACCCTGGTCTGGTCCACGGTCCTGCCTGGATCATCGATCTGGTACCCGATCGACGAGATGGATGCCGTTCTCACCCCCGATCTGTCGCGTGGACAGGTGCTCGACACCGGCGGCTTCAACGAGTTCTCCGACTCCGGGCCGTCCTTCGACACCTGGTGGGTGGGCGACTACGTGCTCGCGACCGGGCTGTGGATCCGGAACCCGGATTATCAAATCCAGCCCCACCCGTTCGCGCGCGCGGACCAATCGGCGGTGGTGGACGACGCGCGCGCCAGGCTGATCGAATTCGGCGGGTTCAAGAGCCTCGGCCCCCGGTACGGGAACGACACCTGGGCCATGTCACTCGTCGCCCCCGTCGCGTGGACTCAACTGGCGCCGACCGGGCCCCTGCCGCCGGGGCGTGCCGCGATGTCCACCGTCGTCGATCCCGCGAACGATCGCATGGTGATTTTCGGCGGTACCGACGGCACGATCGTGCTCAACGAGGCGTGGGCGCTGGGCTTCGCCGGACCGCAGTGGACGGCGCTCTCGCCCTCCGGGACCCCGCCGCCGCCGCGCCAGCGCGCGGCCGCGTTCTACGATCCGGCCGGACAACGCATGATCATCTTCGGCGGGCTCGATCAGCCTACCGTGAATTTCGTCCGCAACGGCCCGTTCATCCCCCCGTTCACCACGTTCAACGACCTGTGGGCGCTGAACCTGTCCGGGAGCCCGTCGTGGGCGCAGCTGTCGCCGGCAGGCACACCGCCGCCGCCGACCACCGACCCGATCGCGGTGTTCGATCCGGATCGTCTCCACGCCGAGATCCTGACCGACGCCGGCACCTGGGCCCTCACCCTGACCGATCCGCCGCAGTGGCAGCCGCTCGACATCTCCGGGACCATTCTCGGGACGCTGGGGCGCGGTGCGGCGATCTACGATCCCACGCAGCATCGCGTGCTCGCGATGCCCACCGGCACGAGTACCCTGTGGGAGCTGGACTTCACTCAGCCTCCGCTCGCCGTGCCGGGGGTTCCAGCGGTCGCGCTCGCGCTGCGCGGCGCCGTGCCCAATCCCAGCGGGCCCGAGGCCAGCGTCGCGTTCACTCTGCCCGCGCCCGGGCCGGCATGGCTCGAGCTGTTCGACGTTGCCGGGCGCCGGCTCGCGGCGCGCGAAGTGGGCGGCCTCGGCGCCGGCTCGCACACCGTGAAGCTGGCGCCCGACCATCCGCTCGCGCCCGGGATCTACCTGGCGCGTCTCACGCGCGACGGGCGCGCGCTCACCGCGCGGATCGCCGTGCTGCGCTGAGTCGCGCGACAAGGGGCGCCCCATCCGCCCGCCCGCCTCCGTTCGCAGCCTACCTCGGACTCGGCAGGCTCGCCCTTTCTCCTCAGGCCGTCGTGCGATCGGTGATGTGCTGCACGATGAACTCCGCGTCTTCATGCATGCCATAGAGGACGCCGGAC